>Ga0209925_1000278_pt1 | contig 27624 bp, 24 predicted proteins | sample SalPonR2_A_D1_MG_FD_185702 | JGI IMG/M metagenome (GOLD analysis project Ga0209925, IMG submission 185702) | Salt pond soil microbial communities from South San Francisco under conditions of wetland restoration - Salt Pond MetaG R2_A_D1_MG... ... | reverse complement strand
TTTTTTTTCCCCCCCCCCCCCCCCTTTTCTAATCCTCCTTGCTCACAGCATAGTACAGAGCCTTGTGGTTTCTGATCACGTAGGCCCTGAACTCCTCTTTCCCTCGCGGTGTATATCTGTGGAAGGAGGAGGGGAATAGAGGTCACACTTAAGCATTTCCCAGCTTTTCCGCCATTCCTCCAGCGACCAACTTCACAGCCCAGCCCTGTGTTCATTCGGAGTAAACAGCCAGCAAACTGCCCGAGCCCCAAGTCCTAGTCTCCTTATAACTCTCTCTGCCTACGCCTTTCTCCCTCTTCCGTACTTTTGGTCCCCAAAGACCGCCGCAAGTTTCCTTATGATCACACCCGGTTGCCGAATATAGCTGCGAATCGTCACAGGTGTAAGCATGGGCCGCTCCCGTACCAGCCTGCAAGGGAATGGAAAAAGTTCACCGCTGGACATGAGACAGACGCACGCGCTTTCTTCACTCTCCTGAAATCGTTCGGCCTTTCTTCTTTTGGCATTTTCCTCTCCCTCCTCCCCCGTAATACCATTCGGTGAATTCTGCAACCAAATCGGCCGTCATAACCGTCAGTAATAGTTTCGCGGCTGATATCTGTCAACGTAGGATTTAAACCCAGGTGAAAGAAGGGATAGGCGAAACGGACGAGCAGGAGAGTTAGAAATGGAGGAGCGTTGATCGATGGCAAATGACCAACTGTGCTCTTCATTTCAACCGTAGCGTCTCCTCAAGCCTGTGTTACGAATGGCCTACTTACCTCCCTTTGCTCCATCTCCTTCCTCTTCTTGTCCATGTCTTTTTCACCGACTTTTAATGCCTTGCCGTACTCAACCCTGACGGGGTCTTCTCCCCTGCTTGGCGACGCCATTTGCTCTGCAACTTCCCTCTGTGCCGCCGAAAAGTCCCCGGCCCCTGCCCCTTTCTCCCACTCCTTCTGCTTCTTCTCTCCCTTTCCTTGCTTCCCCAGGGATGCTCTTCCCTCAGTCCCTCCAACTTTCCCACCCTCTTTCATCCGACCGGTCGGAAAAAGGGCACTGCGGATTGGATACCCCCCCTGGGCTCCATCAAGGGTGGGTGACGAGGAGGAGGAGGGAGAAAATGGAGGGAGGGAGGGAGATGGGCTTTCCAGGTTCCGTCGGCGACGGGGACGAGTCTCGCCGTCGTCTGCCTGGTCAGAGAAGACGTCGTCCAGTTTAAGGAAGCTGCAGCAAGCAAGGAGAAGGAGAGAGGGTGGGAGGTGAGAGGACGCCATAAGGGGGGAAACGAGAGGGAGGCCAGCAAAGGGAAAAGAGGACGGACCGTAGGAAGGCTCGAAAATCTCCCGTATCTGTGGATCGCTTCCGAATGCGACCGGCCAAGCCGATCATCATATCACCACGGTACTCTTTCATGCTGAGCTGCATCATCTAGGGTCAAAAGAGGAAGAGGGGGAGAAAGGAAACCGAGTATTCTGAGGAATGAGGCATGGCGTCAGGGCCTGGCAAGAGAGATCCAGAAGACGCTCCAAATCGTTCGGACCGCACGTTGAACGTTCTGGAATCACGGAAACAAGAGGCAGGTATAACATGAACGGGTCCGCTTCAACCGCTGCGACACCTTATCTTCACCGAGCAATGCCCAGGACGTTCCTGAGCCACCTCATGCACACAACTGCGGAAAAACATGTCATCCCACCACTCCCATTTCCTCGTCATCGATATGGCCGCAAGCATTCGTCTTTGTCGAGCTCACCTCCATGCCCAGACGTCGGGAATAGCCCAGGCCCATGTGCCTCTTCACCACCCCTTCCACCAGCTTCAATGCCCGGTGCTGGCCTTCAACATCGCAACGGTAATGACTGTGGTCAGGCATAGAAACAACATGGAAGAATAGATGATCAAACAACATCAACAGCATCAAATTGAAGACAAAAAGGTCCTATCTGGGACGTCTCTAGAGAGAAGCGAAAGGAGCGAGCGACGCGAACCGAAGACGCTGTCCCTTGCTTTCCCCTCAAGGCTTTTTCCAGCCATCTCATTTACCTCTCAGGCGAGTTGGCAAGCCAATCCACGAACGCATGATGCACCGGAGGGGATAAAACATACGAGATGTGTGCTTCAACCTTCTGGTCTTTCTCGTCCTGGCACGCCCCACCCTCCCTACGCGACGGCGTGCGAGATTAAAGTCCACGAGAAGATTGGTCAGATGTAGAAGAGTCGTCAGTACTTCACCTCATGTTACCCCTGCAATCAATTCATACGTCTGGATTATAATACAAGCATAAGGTACCTTTTGTCTTGTTGCTGGCATTGTAACATTTCGCCATCTCCTACGTTGGCGCTAGGGTCACGCCCGAAGAAAGCAGTTTCATTTCCTCCTTGACCTCCCCCTGTCTCAGTACTGCCGTCACCTTCATCGACCGCGGCCCCTGCTAGGTTCTCCCCACCTGGGGGCATAGTCCGCGTGGTATGGATGTGCCTGTTGCGACAAAAAGTATCAAGGAGATGATAGGTACGCGTCACCTGGATGCCGAAAGAATCTTTCCCCTGCATTGTTAACTTTGAAATGATCCAAAGTTTTTCTTTCCATTTGACAGACAAGAATACTTGGTTCATCCACGCTCAAGCACTAAAAATTGCTTGGTAGCTTCTCTTTTCCCTGCTTTGCGCTTGTCGAAATGCTGCACTTACAGCCTGGCTTCAAGTAGTCTGGAAACCCACATGTGAAGCATGCCATCCATATCAAGGATTCAGAGGGGCTTGTATCAGAACCGAAATCTCGCCCCCCACTGAAAGGTGTCCGTGAAAAGCTCTTTCTTATGCGTTCGAGCACCCAAGCGCCAACAGGGAGGAGGTCCTCTCTGCCTCGCTTGTCGCTGCCGGCGATGCCGACCAGAAAACCACTCCACCACCCTACCACACCTATCACAGACGGACACCCGCCGTGTGCTCGTGCTCGTCAGCATCCCTGTGAATGGCAGGTTTGGATGGTAGTCGGCATGATTTTTTCTGGGGTTCTCCCACAACGGGGTCTTCAGCCCCTCTTGAGCTGTAAAGTATCCTCCAGTCCCCCGGACCATACCTCCTATGTTTTCTGCACGCGTTCGTCCACTGTTTTTAAAAAGGCTTTCGAGGACAAGGTCATTCGCATGGCAAGCCTTCGCGATGAATCTTCTCTGCCTCTCCAATCATTTGAATGTACCGCTGCGCTATTGAAGAAGCATAAGGATTTTACCCGAGTCTTCCTTTCCTTCTATACTCCGTCACGATATGTCCAGTTATGGAAAACAAGGTGCACAACAATGATGGCTGGTTACCAGCATCGTCGCGGGGCAAGCGTAGAGGGCAACAGAAGCAGAAAGTGTCTAATAAAGCCACATTCATAGCTCCCTCCACCGGGTCAAGACATGCTCAAGGGAATTACAAACAGCAACGAAATGCAGCGGCTGATATCGGACCTTACTGCTCCACAGGAACTCCTTCTACAGATGGGAGAGGAAAAAAGGTGTTCATTCCCTCTTGCAGGGCATCACGGATAAAGCAACCTGCCCGTCGAAAGGACTTCATGAGGGGACTCTACGTAAGAATTTAACATGCAGATAAGAATAGGGAAAATATGCTTCTCATGTCGATGATCAACCTCCAATGCGCACTGTAATCCTGCATTTTGCGTAGGGGGAAGAGTTATTGGGTTTCGAGAGAGACCGTTGCTATCATCTCTTGAGGGGGAAGGCTAGCTCAACAGCTCCGGGTTTTATTCCCTATATAGCCCTGCTCTCAGAGTGATGACTCCTCGGACGATTCCCTCATCTATTCTTCCTTGGAGGATGACGAAGACCGCACGCTGTCACAGGTCACGAGTCAACTGCACACGTAAGAAGGGGGCATACGGGCACAGCATAAGAATTTGTTTTGATAAGTCCAGCACTTGCCCGTGTGTAACCGTCGCTCCCATTATTAAGTATCAGAGATCTCTTGTTTCTGAACATCAATAGGAAATGTGACTTGCAAGACGGAGACCTGCTTCACAATTTTGCGGACAAACTCGATGTCATCGTCAAGCTTAACGTAAGTTCTTTTGTCTATTAAATATGAAGGCCACCAATCATGCAAAGTACTGTTGACTCACGGAGGCAGTGGCGTACCGGCTCTTCTTTCCTCTCCTCCTCCCAGGTCGCCTGCCCTCTGTCCCGCACTGGTCTTGAGAGGCTCAAAAGCCGTGGCATCCTGGACGAAGAGGACTCTCAAGAGATCGCCGCACTCGTCAAGGTGCATGTCTCTCCCTGAAAAGCTTCCCCGCATTTCACCTCCGCAAATTTCTCTTTAGCTAGATATCACCTTGTCATTCTGCTTCCAGCGCCTTTGTTTTAATTGTTCCACACCAATGACGTCGTGAAAATCTCCCTCGTGCTTCTTAATTCCTCGTCAGGCCTGTAAGGGTAACGTGCAGGGTTTTGCCTCTTGGAAAGCGATGCATGCGCACGCCTGCTCTTATCAAGGTGGGTCTCTCAGGGTAAAGCAAGGACAAGAGGGTGATTGACTTCATCGAACGGTTAATGACTTGATCGATCCTGTACTAATTTCCATGTTCTCATGCTCTATTATTCACATCATATTTTCCCTAGATGCATATCACTCTCGCATCCGCCGTTTTTTGGAGGAGAGCAAAGGAGTAGCCCCTGTCAAGACAAGTTCAGTCGGCAAGGGTAAGCTTCCAAACAATTATTCTGATAATAACATGCAATTTTAATCGAAGTGTGTACTCTTTCTTTTATTTTGTTTCGTAAACCATTCTTGCACCCTCATTCTGTCACTGGTCTCATTCATTTCCGACCCACGGCTTTCCTCCCCTTTTCTTTTGTACCTTCAGTTGCTCCGGACGCTTTGCCTCTTGTCGAGCCCATAGACCTGGAAGTAGTCTATAGATCTCCGTCGTTTCCAACTCCGCTGAAATATTTGGATCCCCCCGTGATCGAACTTTCGGGCCTGAACGGGAGTATGGACAGCACGGTACGGTGGTATTGGTAGAATGCGAATAGGGAAGTGGAAAAAGTCACTGACGAAGACTCGTGTGACGCAAATATTAAACAGGCAAATATTATGCAATTTCTGGTGGGCGTTCTGCCAGAGATCTTATCTGATTCGGACAAAAGCCTGGTTGTTTCGGTGAGTACCTTCACCCGCCGTTTGCTGCCATGATTGTCACTCTTCTTTGAGCTAAGTCGTGACCCGAATAGGTATACATCAAGTTTGGGGAAGGGGCCATTTTCATGAAGCGCGCTGTCATCCAGCTTTGCACAAACAGCAAGGGCCGTGCGGCTGCTCACTGCCTACTAACCCGAATCAACAACTCCAAGGTAACATTTCCTCCCATCACTCATCTCCGCTCGCTGCACATCTTTTTACCGAACCGTATCTCATATGCCTCTTTCACATTGATCTCGCGGCCTTTGGCTCTTTCTCTTGTTTTCTTTTCGCTTTTTCCCTTGTAGGTCCTCCACCCAATCCACGACGCTGATGTCATACGATACAGCTATCCCAAGCTGTATAAAAAGCTGTACAAAGATTAAGAATGTGGAAAAAAGAGTCAATCATGGCCTGTAATGATAAGACACTGTGCAATTTCATATTCATGGGTGCGTTTGCAAGTTTTAAATACGATGAGGAAGAAAGAGGCGTGGAATGCAAAAAAAAAGGGAAAAATTGGATAACCTTTCGACCGTCCACCCATCAAATATTGCTGACAGGTAAAGAATTAGCTCTGGACGGCTTAACGTGATTGGTCTTAAAAGCCTGATAGTCTTGATGTTCTTGACTAACACCGCAGGCCTTTCCCTCCATGTCAATTTAGATTTACATCTTTGTTTTCTTTTTAGAGAACTTTTATCGATTGCATGAGGAAATCCTGTCTACCGGAACCACCCCTTTCTGAAATTTGCCCACAACTTATTCGGTACCCTCGGGGTCTCCATAGCGTAGGGGATACCCGCAAGCTGCTCCCTAACTGTGTGCTCCACGAAAGCCTCGTCGAGTCTCAATTCCTCCGCTAGCCGGCGAATCATTTGGTGCGAAAAGACAGCATGATTGCGGTTTTCTACCAGATAGGTCTTCATCGCCTCACATATTTGCAAAAGCTCCGCCTCTTTCAGATGTACGCTTGCCTTTGTAGTAATAAAAGGGTGATCGAGCAGTTCCTCCGCGCTCCATCGTTCATCAGGATTTTTTTTCAAACACAAAGACACAAATTCACGGAAATGAGGCGAGAAATCATGCTCAGATATCTCCAGCTCTTGGTTCACGATTGCCATCCGCAGGTCAAATTCATCGCCCACCGCCTCCTCGTATGGAAACTTTCCTTCAGCCAATGCCCACAGGGAAAGGCCAAAACTCCAGATATCCGCTTTGGGGCTAAGCTGGTCTGTCTCATTCTCAAGCCTCTCTGGGGCAATATACCGCTGAGTCCCTTGCACTTGATCCTGCGCGACGTCTAGAGACACGGCCAGGCCAAAATCGCCTATCTTGACAAAGCCATCCGAGGATATCAGCAAATTTCCAGGCTTCACGTCCCGGTGGATCATGTGCCGCTCATGAAGGTAGTGCAAGCCCCGCAAGACATTGTAGGCGACGTCGGCGAGAAAATCTTCGTCACGGAAGCCGCCCGCCCGCACCAAGTCTTCTAGCGAGCCTCCGTCCCTGGTCAAAAGACATAGAATGAAGAGAGGAATCGAAAATCAGTCACCACGCGTCTTCACGAAGTGGCCAAGCGGCGAGAAACCCATCGACATCCCTCAATAAGGGAAAGGGCCATTAGTCCTCTTTATCCTTCGTCCTACCATCTATTTACTCACATAAATTCGTACACCAAACACACACGCGAGGATTTAAAGTCTGCGAACGCATCGTAGAATGACAGCAAGTAAGGACAAAACTGATCTTGCGGCTGCTCTCGAAGCCCCTCAGCATCGAAATCACCGTCCTTGTCCATACCCAACGGCTCTGTATCAGGCGGTTCATCCGTCTTAATCAAAGTAGGAGCAGTAGTCTCCACACAGAAGGATGACCGCTGGAGCTGTCGTGCCTGTATCTGCGTCTGATTCGGGGGACTGGAACTACCGCTGCTAAAGTGGCTGAAGGGGTTTTCCATCTCCGATAAGAATTGAGAGGGCCACTTGACATTTACGGGACCCAGTCGGGGCAGTGAAAGGCGCTTGCTCCCCTGCTCCGTGGCGGAGCCCGGGGGAGAGGAGGAAGAGGTCGCGATGCCCAACGTCAGGTTTGTATTAGCAACACGGGACAAAACAGGCAAACTTAAACCTGAAGCGGCGCTTGTGGATTTGGGCCGCTGGAGTGCAGTATTCTTTGAGCGAATTTGCTCTCCAGCTTCGAAGCTGGGAGAGGATCGGTGGTAGTGCTGGGGACTATGCCGTGGAGAACGTCTGACGCTCTTTCCATTCTCTTTTCCACCTTCTCTCCCGGTTTGACTTCCACTATTTCCACCAACTCCTCGTTCCGAAAAGGAGGTAAAGCTGACCATGTTTGCTTGCAATGCTCGCAGCTCGGAAAGGATTTGTTGCATGCGTTCAGGATGATGGAGAGGGACCTTTTTCAAAGCCACAACTCTCATGGAGGGTACATGCAATGCCTGTGGAGCAATTTGGTTAAGAGAGAAATGGGAAGACATGATGAAAAAAACGCTTTAAGATTGTTCAACCCGGCTTTTCTGACGCAGTTTCAGCCCTCGTACCTTGAAAACTGCCCCTCCGTTCCCGGCACCCAATTCAACGAGCTCGATAAAATTGTTACCGCCATCCTTGCTGATAAGGGGGGACTGATGGTGTCTCTCATCATTTGCAAAGACGATTCCCGTGCTACTTATTTTGAATAGGCCCTCTACGTCGATCCTACCGCTTTTGATGTTCCATTTGTCGGCGTTGCTGACAAGTGCATCATCTTCCTCCCCACGTCGTTCTCTGACATCTTGCGAGGCCAGCTCCTCGGATTCCGGCGTAGGCAAGGTGCTCACCGATTCTGACTCAGCTCCATCAATCCCATCGCCCGCCCCTGTTACCCCACTGAGCCTTTCCTTCTCCTTTTCTTCTTTCTCAGCGGCGTAATATCGTTGCGCTGCAATCGCCTGTACATTTGCTTGGCTTCGGACTTTCAGTATGTCATCAGGCCGCAGATCCAGACTCAAGCGCTTCCGTCTCGCTACCGAGGCACGTGAGGCAGCAGCGGGATCAAGCGTGGGAGGAGAAAGACGAGATACCTGAGAATCGAGCGGAGAAAGGGCGCATGAGTTTGGAGAAGTCAAAGCGGAGTGGTCAGGAGGAAGAGTCGAGGGGAGATGCTTGAAGATAGATGAGTCTTCATTGACGTCTTTCGCCTTCCATTGAGAATACTTTTGATTGTCCTCATCTTCATCATCTTCTTCCAATGATGATAGAGCTGTCATTATTCGGGCAATCGAATGTCCTTCGGTAGCTTTCTGTGAATTCGCTCCCGGACTTTGCACCTCTTTCTCTTGTTTCCGTGTACCTTCTTCATCGTTTACCCCATGCCGAAATACGGCCATGTCCAGCGACGGTTCTTTAGACATTTCCCATCCACTTTCAGGATGTTCTGGAGGAAGCATCATCCCTTTTCGAATTTCCGTAAAGTCTTCGGGCGCCGGCTGCGTATGAGGTGTTGGAGTGGGAGGACATTCTGGTATGGCCCAACTCAGCTTTTTCTCATATCTTCCTTTCACTCCTTTTTCGTTGCCTAGCCCTACATTTAATTCATCTGGCTGCCGCGGAAGAGCTCGTAGACGTGGACTGTCGCTGTCATTACTGCTCCCTTGTCGTCCGAATGCCGCATGCTGCTGCTTTCGCGGAAACAGTTGCCCTCCCGAGGACTTTCCCAAATGAAGACTACTTCCTGCGCACTCTCCTATCCCTATCCGCGGTGATCCTGCCCATGCCACTTTGGGTGCTGTCATACCAAGATTCGTCGGTATTGACCCGTCCTCCTTTCCCTCTTCGAAGATCCCTCCCCCTTCCCTTGCCTGTCTCTCTCGCATCGACGCCGTCATTGCAGCATTAGCTGCATCAGCCCGGGCTTCGACCTCTTCGTACAGTTTTCTCTTCTGAACTAAGGCCATACGCCGTAGAAGTGCGACATTCTGGATGGTGGGTTGAGAGACAGCGAGCTCCATGGGCCCGCCTGAGATTTGAAAGAAGGAACGCCCGGTGGAGGACGCTGATGACGTTTTACTAGAAGGTGTGAAACGCGTGGTATATAAGGAGGGACTGTTCAGCGCATGAGCAACGCGTTGTGTGGTGAGAAGTCGAGGACTTGAGTTGTTACTTCCGAGGGCTCTGCCACCCATGTCTCTCAAAGATTGTGAGAGCCTTTCCATGTTTGCATTATCTTGATGGTGATGCACCCCTTCTTGCTGTTGCTGGTGCTCCTGATTCGGGCCTTCCTGACTAAATGAATCCTGTTGATAAGCATACTCTTCTTTCTGTGAGTGTACACGGGCATAGGAAGGACTTTTTCCGCCCTCAGTTGTGTCGTCGTTGGCTCCTAAAAAATCATGCGCTGGGACGCGATCCGACTCGGGGAAAGACTGTAAGCATCCATGTTTGCTATTCTCAATCATGACTGGTTCCTCGTCAAAAGAGAGAAGTAATAAATTTTGGCCCACGGTTGAGGAAGTTTGAGAAGTTTCAGTTGCGGGATTTGCAGTAGTCGGAGAGGACGATGGCGAACGCGATGGCTTTGGGGGTTTAGTCCCACTCTTGACCCCAAGGTTAAGCCTCCTCATCGCGGTCCAGCTTGACACTAGCGATCAAAATTATATGTTAATGAAAATAAGAATAAGAATGCGACAATACAGTGAAAAATGCGAAGCAAGAGCAATTCGTAAAGCACAAAGGTTACCACCATCTGGCCTTCGAGAATGGCTTAGCCAAATGTCGTTTCTCTTTAAATATATCCAGTATATGTTCCCTAGAGGACATAACTTGTCACTCGTGTCGCATTTCAGCGCAGCCCTGGGAGGTGTATAGCTGAAATAAGAGTACAGCTAGCGTGCACACGACAACTAGAGGAACGACGCCAGCGCCATTTTTTTTGATTTTTTGAAAATTTAAACGGTTTTTGAAAAGATACTTCTTGTCAATTTGACATGCCGACCCTACGTGTCGCTATATCGAGAACATGGATGAGACACTGCAGCTAGCTAGAAAATGAGTAATATGATATTTATCGGACTTTATACGCACCTTGTGGCTGGAAAGTCGAACTAAGGCAATGACGGCAGATTGTAGTCAGACAGCGTCCCCCTCTTGTCCGCGGTATGCACACGTGATAAAGCTTCCCCATGTATACCCTGTACTTCCCTGGAATTTTACACACTTACACGACATTTTATTTTGACAGGAAACAATCATAGCCACATTTTATGCCTTTAAGGGTGTACTTGCCCCAATTCGGGTAAACGACGGCTTCCAAAAAAAGGAACTCAGACACAAAAAGTAGATTCCTTACGCAAATTCGAGGGCTACTCATGTGGTGGCCCTTACTGGGAGGAAGTTTTTCCCCTTCCACATCTCCATCTTCTTCTGGTCTTTCGTCGGGTTCATGTGACCGCCCAGGCCAGGCAGCGGGCCGCAAGAAACCGAATCTCCGCTTACTGCTTCCTAAAAGTCAACGCGAAAGGCACGCAAATTTAGATAATGACAAAGCTTCACTATCTGTCGTTGTACCAGCTGCTGACAGCGTGGGATGTCTGACATCCTCTCCCGCCACCTCTCCGTCCTGGAGCAGTTCTGTCAAGCAGTCCTCATCCCCCTCATTTCATCCATTTCCCCCCCCTCGATACAAGAACGACAAGCAACCTCTCGAACAATCAGGTAAAAAGGGTTTAACCTCTATTATCGCTCTTTCGATGCAGCACCAATGGTCGTTGCTCTCACGTCCTCAATGCAAGGTTGCGAGCCCCTTGTCTTCTCCCGGCACCCTGCATGTTGCGGACGGCCTTCGTCTATCTCCCAACCAAAGGTTTCGATGGCTCGACGAAAATTCTGTAACCTTAAGCCCTTCCCATCTGAGACAACATAAGCAGTCCCATCGACTGTTTGCTTTCGCCCACGTACCTTCTCCACTTCATCGAGCCAGTGGCCATGCTATAGGGTCACCACAAAGCAAGAGCCCCCAGTCCTCACCAGCATGCGCACCTCCGCACTCTTCGCCAATTTCCCAAAGCTTGTTTCGATCTCTTCCATCCTTCAGATCCGCGCCGCGCGCGATTTTCATTTCGGAAAAACAATCCGCCGGCAGCACAACAACCTCTTCCTCCACCAACTGTTCCGGCTCCGCTATCACCAGCTTTGCACCTCTTCCCTCTTCAATGTCACCTTCTTCACCGTTTCATTCCCCTGCTCCCTCTCCACGCCAATCTTCTTCTCAAAAGCAGCTATCTCGACGGCCGATGTCAATCCGTGTGGATAATCCACCGGCTTCAGGACCTTTCCACGCGTGCAACACCTCAGATAAGGACGACGTGGACGGGCAGCAACCCACTCCAAGTAGCCCTAATGTCGGCTCCCCCGCCTCCCCTTCCCAGCACTCTTTTCATCCCGACCACAGACAGCACCACTTTACGGAGGATGGCAGCGTCAGACTCGGTGGCTTTGAAATCGGCGTTGGCGGCCTAAGTCCCAGCCCGTCGGAGAGTAATTTCTCTGGGTGCCATTTCGCGCCCCATTCCTCCAGTGGCCTATCCTCTCAAATCAGCTTCGCGAGGGGCGAAGACAAAGGCAAGAATGGTGGCTATGGAGGTAGCCCTAGTCAGGCGAAGATGTCGCACAGGTTCAGTGGGGGTTGTAGCGGTCTGCGAGTCTTGGGCGGAGGGAACGAGAAAGGAGGTTCTAGACTAAGCACGTGCAGTACAGAAGATGGGTGCTCAAACAACCTGGTGGTGGTGGGACGGCTAGGCAGGGGGAATGGAGGAACAGTCATGAAAGCAGTTTACCTTCCAACCATGCGGCTGGTCGCCTTAAAAAGCGTCCATCTCCACCACCCTGAAAAACGACAGCAGATGGTCCAGGAACTCGGCATGTTGTACTCGAACCTCGCCGACATCAACTTCAAGGATGAAGGTGAAGAAGAAGCTGAGGAAGATATTGTGGCGGGTGAGACGATCCAGTCTGCTGCTGAGGGGACCCAATCATTCGGGACGATACGAAAGGCAGAGGAGAAGAAGAAAAAGAAAAGCCATCGCCGGGGTAATTCGATGGGATTGTCGATGGACGCTGGTGAATTTGGAGGCGTGTCCCCTTTTACGGAGGGAAATGAGGGAAATGAAAGCCCCATTGGCGCCTCGCCTGAAGATCTGGACGATCGGAACGACGTCAAGAGAAAAGACTCCAGTCTGACAGAGACGGCGGCTCCTCAACCTCTGTATGTGAGCACCGGCGATGAATTATGTACCTCCAAGGAGTTCACCGACCGCACCAAGGTAGATCCTCAAAACCTCCGTCCTAGGCCATCTTTCAATGCAAAAAGCGCTCTTTTTCCACCCCCTTCATTGGCCATAAACGCATCTATTCCCTCCGCTTGCACGAGCAAGATGCGACGCCACAACAAGCAGGCAATGTCTGCCCCTGTGCAATCAAATTTCACACGTGGTCACCTTGCCTTTTCGCCGCTCCAACCTGCCATCCAATTGCCCTTCCAGCCTACTGCGACATTCGGAAATCTTGCAGTGAAAAGTGATCAGCAGGACGGTTTGAAACCCCGTGAATCTGGAGAAGATGCGGGTATATCCTCGCCGACTACCTTTAAGATTGAAGACAGGCAAATCAAACTTCCTCCCGGTTCACCCATTTCTAAGACTCTAACCTCCCCCTCCACCGATGTCCTACATTTCATGGCCAGTTCTGGACATGTCAGAGATCGGAAATTGCCGGCTGTGGGGTCGCAGGTACGCATGGCTCTGAATGAGAACGCAGCGCAAGCCGCCTCGCAAACATGCCCATACATCGTATCATTCTACGACGTCTTCGCCGACCCGGTGCGGGGAACAGTCAATCTTCTGGTAGAATACATGGATGGTGGATCTTTGGAAGACTTAGTAAGGGCAGGGGGTTGCGACGACGAAGCGGTCTTGGCAAATATGGCGCGGAACATATTGGTGGGTCTGAACTATCTGCACGAACGACAAAAGATACATCGGGACATTAAACCGGGAAACCTTTTGATGAATACCAAAGGTGTGGTTAAAATCGCCGATTTTGGTGTCTCTCGCAATCTTACAGGGACCTCGGATCTCTCCAAGACGTTTGTGGGGACGGTCGGGTACATGAGTCCCGAGCGAATTCAGGGCCACAAATACAATGCCAAGGCCGATGTGTGGAGCTTTGGCTTAAGCCTTTTGGCGTGCGCGTTGGGCGCATTCCCATATGAACGTCAGGTCTCTTCCTTGAGTTATTTTGAACTTGTCAATGCTGTATGTGACGAACCCAGCCCAGAGTTGCCTCCAGGAGACCGCCGTTTCAGCCCAGAGTTCCGAGATTTTCTCCGGTTATGCCTTTTGAAGAATCCAAGCGAACGACCTTCGGCAGAAAATCTCTTGTTCCATCCGTACGTACGAAAGCATACGGGAGGAGAGTGGTTGAGCAAAGAGGGCGAAAGACCAGTCAAGACAGATTCTGGCTCACCTATGGCAACAACAGCGATCAAATCTTTGAAGGTAAAGAGGGCGGAACTCCATCAGATCGCAGATGCCTTGGCCGTGCATTTTGAACGTCGCCGGCGTTCAAGCCGCTTGGAAAGCATCGGTTCTGCCTCTACATCGGGATCGACAACTGGCCATGTAATGAGTGCGATATCTAATGGAGCTAGTAGAGGTGGTAGCGGTAACCTTGGGGCATGCAATTTGCCTTTTTCTTCCCTCTATCTCATGGATCACGTTACTCCAAGCCAGATCCGCAGACTAGCCGAGACGCTGCACCTTGAAGAGGCCTATGTAAAAGAGACCCTACATATTAAACTCTGCGGTCTTGTCATGTTCCCGGACAAGGAGCTAGATATCGCCTTGCAAGGAGATCGAGGTACAGGAGGAGGAAATATGACAGGTGGTGAGATCAGTGGTCATGCGTCGCGGTCCACCTCATCCTTATCTGTCTCAGCATGGTCTCTTTCCGGTCGATCACTCCATCCTATGTTGGTTCGACGAGCATCATCATTAATTCGCCAAGACACCTGCGGAATCACCGTACACGATGATGACGAACAGAGGTCAAACTTATCTAATTCCTCTTCCTATTCCAGCCTTTTATTGTCACGAAAGAATGGTGTAGCTACTAAATCAAAGGCATCAAATTTGTACAGTGAGAAGAGAAGTGCGAAGTTGAACATGTTGACAAGAAATGATCACATTTTAGCGAGTAAAGCTAGCGATGATAATGACGATATCAAAGGTTTGAGGGGAAGCGAAGATAGTACAGCAGTCGTTCAAGGAGATTTACCTCTAGTAACTTCATCTTCTGAGGGAGTCAATCAATCATTGACCCGCGGATGCTGCGTCGTCAGCTAAAATTTCAAACTAAAAAAAAATCATTTGCGAATACCATATCAATGAAATAATTATGCGACACACGACTTGTTCTTCTCTTTACGTCGCAGCAGTCTGGTATGGCCTCGAGACTGTTCGAAATTTTATTTGACCCCCAAGCGATAACATCTCGACACGCTCACATTTTATGAGTGCATACATCAAAACCTCCTATGGCCCCTTTTTCGAAAAACCGTTGTACTCGCAGTTCCAGTCGTCCAGGTGAAACGGTTGGATCGAACCCTGCCGTGGCCTTCGCCACAAATCTGTACAGAAAGGCAAATGATGCGACAAATTAAGAAGAATCCATGAATTCTAGATGTTTATTTGATGAATGGCGTAGCTATGGGTTTTACCTTTGCAGATTTGGCATGGCTCACTACTTCTGGCTTGGTTAAAGCAATATATTTCACAGTTTTTATTCTTTTGTTTCTGTCATGATCAACAACTTAAAGACAGGTTTAAGATTTGAGTGATCAAAGCATTATAATGAAAACGAGCGCTTCTATTGCTATCCTGGCATGGACTATTTGCTGCTTCATTGCCACTGGACCAATGCCAGTACAGGGCGTTGATATTTTACGCTCACATGGACACCTTCGAGCGACGTCAGATACCTTATCCTCTGTTTTCCGAGGGCTTATGTATGATCATGGCGAAATCAAGGCTCCTGACCCACGTTCAGACGCATCCAGCGAACGAATGATTGATAATGACAAACCAGCCCCGCCGAAGCCTGTGGGTCCCCCCTCAGAACGCGCATCTGATGCTCTGTTCACAGCCGGAGATCCATCCACGCCTGAGCCCTTGCCGCCTGTAGATGTTGGAGCAGAGGAGAGCCTGGCGCGTGGTGATAGCACACCTGCCGGGCGGATGATCGACCAAGGCAAACCAGCCCCGCCGAAGCCTGTGGGTCCCCCCTCAACACGTTAGACTGGAACATCTGAAAGGAATGATTTTGTAGAAAACGCTTTGTGCATTAGACTTCTAACGGTAGTCGCCTTCTACTTAGCAACGAACGAATCGAAAAGGTCTGCTATTCCACCAGTTCTGTGGATAAAAGGTCGAGGAGAAAGGCAGACTTGCGATGGCTAGGACATAGCCCATGCCATTTATCGAGCGGATTTCAATTCAAAAGAAGAACATTGATCAGCTTGCCTGCGTATGCGTCAACATTAAAACCATTGCTTGATTTGGATCATGCAGGAACGAATTCTTATGACCCTGTATCAAAGCATTTTCTACTGAAAAACACTCTCACTTTCTCCAATTTTCACATTCTAGATCCAGCTGTCTTGAAATATTATTCTATGTTTGCCTTCTCTATCTTCAATAATTAAGTCTATGGCCCTCTCCAGCTCTTCCAAGGAACTTTTCTTACTCTTTAAGAGGAGAAAAGATAACATTATGTGGTTTCTTAACTAATTTGTGCTCGATGTCTGGCGCTAGCAGACTCCTTGGGGTATATACTTTATAGGATGTGAAACACATACAGGTCACTTCCTGATCCCAACTTTCCTCTTGCTTCTTTTCTTTCGATTTTCGAGGTATCTTAACATGCCTTTGAATGCACATTGGCACGTTCAACAGTGATTTCCAAACTATTTTACTTTGCCCTTTTAGTCGATAGCAACCGAAAGACCAAATGAGCTCTAATTAAGAGAACAGCTACCACTACTGGTTCTCGCTTCACACGATCATGAATATCATGACTAGATTACTGCAAATACACTTTCTCGCCGTTGGCCAATTAAGCAGGGATGCTACCTTGTCCAACTGTCATGACCAACAACCATATGTTCAAAGCGGCTATAAGAATGGCAGAGACCCAGGCCAGAAAGGAAGTCGATGGGGAATTTACAAACTCTGTACCCATGACGGAGACATCGCTAGTGAACATAACGAGCGGGAAAACTGCGAAGGAGAGTTGGAACGACAGTATAACCTGAAGTGGCACAATACATATGATGTGTCAGCTCGGGTCATCACTATGTATTTTGACACTATGATAATTTCCGATCCAAAAAGCTCTCTTTGCGCTTGGCCCATTTTCATTCTCCACCCCTTCAGTCTCGCGGAACATTCCTCGGCCATTTACCTGCGAGAGGACGAGAAGGAAGTCTACTCCTTTGTCGCCTGCCAACACTACAGTGAACACAGCGGGGACGATCACCACCAGGCGTGTGATCAGGCGACGAAGCCAGGGTTTCAAGCGTACCTTATAAGTATAAAACAAAAAGATAAAGAGGGGAGAGATTATTGACATTGATAGCAGACAGAGTGGTAACACGACCAAGCACTGCGCACGACAGGTGAGCTTTCAGGGAAAGAATATCTTCTGGATGTTGTCAATTGGTCAAGCTAATACCTGCACGAAGCCCTCCATTACAATTTGCCCTGCCAATGTGCCGGTCAATGTACTGTTCTGACCCGACGCGAGGAGGGCAACTCCAAAGAGAATGGACGCAGCTTTGTTGCCTGTTGGAATGGGAATTCAAAAAAAGCGCATCAAGGATGTGTAAGAAGCAGGACCGCCTTTCTTTATCTTCTTCCTTCCCTTCTCATGCAGAATTTCGCAGTCTTACATTCGTTCATCCCATTTTAAGAGCCAACCACCAGGAAAAATTAAAAAATATATCCCTCTCCTAACTCCGGAACTTTCTTACCTAGCACAGGTGCCAGTAAATCGTAGGCTTCCGATACCGAAGGAGCATCCTGAGTGGAACCACTGGGATCAAAAAAAGCGGCAGCTGCGACGATAAGGATGGCCGCGTTGACGAAGAGGGCCAAGGAGAGGGCGATGATCGTGTCCAGGGATGAATAGAATATGGCCTCACTGGTAGGGATGCGGTAAGACTTGTAAGAAAACCGACGCAAAGGCGGAACGAACAAGCCAGTGCCAGCGGGTGATCCGTGCAGATAGCTCCAATGCCTCCCTCCATGGGCCGTTTTCACCTCATTCCATCCCTTCTTTCCTACTTACGTCTTGTCCTCCACGCTTTCTCCGTAGTCCCGCGTTTGTACCAGCGACGAATGTAGGTATAGGTTGTGAGGCATGACTGTGGCGCCTAAAATACCTGCTCGCATGATCAGGACGACCGATTAGCGGCTTTCGATGGGACCCCGATACATCAAATGTTTCTTCCCGTTCTTTCTCTCTACCAATTCCACGACTAAGACGGCCACGAACCCCCCCCTTCCCTCATTGTGACCCTCTCTTACCCATGGCGATGTATAGGCGAGGAGCCTGCGTCGCGAGGGCATAGAGGTCGGGAACAAAGAAACCTTTCATTACCCCTGCGGCGACGGAAGAGGTCGTACGAGGAGAAGCGGAGAAAGATAAGGGACGTTAACATTAAGCACAGGGGATGAAAAGATCAAAGGACAGAGTAAGGGACGTACGAGAGGGTAACGCATGCCAAGGAGAGTACCTGAGAAAGAAGGCCGAGATAGGACTATTTCCGCCGCGAAGCAAACAAAAATGACGGCGATGAGACCCATCACAGCCAGCTCGAGGCCACGAAACCGGCGCCCGGGCTTATCGAAGAATGAGAGGACAATCAAAACGTCTGGAGTGCAAAGGAGGGGTTCAGGGAAAGGCGAAGATATTAAAGATATAGGAATGTGGTGAGAAGCCTCCCCCTTTCAATACCCTCGTCTCCTTCCCCTTTCTATGATTCAGAACTGTCCTTTACTCCTTTATGTCCCTTTCGCACCTAGAGCTGTCAAACAGCATCCCCATACTAGCGGGAGCCCAAAGAGAAGTTGCAAAGCAATAGCGGAGCCTGTCCCATTGGTAGGAAATAACGGTGACAGAAAGAAAGGAAGATGAGCAGATGAAGATGAGCAGAGGCAGTGCCCGTGTGCGACCGAAGGAGGGAAAGCCAAGCGTACCAATGACTTCGGCCAAGTCGCAGGCTGCAATGGCGATTTCGGCCGTAATCCAGAGGAAGACCGCAAAGCGGGGGGAGTAGGCCTCGGCACACATCTGGGCGAGGTCCCGTTTGGTGGCGACCCCCAGTTTTACTGTCAACACCTGGAGGAAGACAGCCAGGAGGGAGGAGAGGAGGACAACGGAGAGGAGAGCATAGTCGTAGATGGCTCCTCCCTGTCACGAAGCAGGACAAGAGAGAAAGTCTAGTCAGGAAGTAGTGCTTTCATTCCACCCAGCGATCTTCGACATCCCACGCACGTCAAGCCTGCTCTCAACGTCCTTTCTTCACGAGCTCCCTTTACCCAAAGACTCACCGCTATATCTGTCGCCCAGTTTCCAGGATCCATGTAACCTACAGCCACCATGTATCCCGGGCCCACGTAGGCCAAAAGCGTCCTGTTTGTCAAGAAAGAAAAACAATACCAACGAATGAGAATGGGGACGCGTACGCTCATCAGTCTAAACCTTCTATGGAGCCCTCTGTTCCTCTTTCGACTTGGTATTTATTTTTGCTTACCGACATCGGGAAAGCCACGAGGCTTCCCCAGGACGGGCGCGAGGAACTGGGACGGAGTGGTAGGCCTCAGGGAGGGAGGGTAGGAGCCGCGTGGGCGGGCGCGTGGGAGGCGCGTGCGTGGTGTAGGTCAGGATGGGGGAGGATTCTGAAGAAGATGATTGTGGCGTCACTTGCAGAGTCCGTTTATTTCTGTCTTGTGAGCTAGTCGTGCTGCGTAGGGGAAGGCGTTCCTCTGCGGTGGAAGAAGCCGCCAATGGGGGAGCCATATACAAAAACGAGGCTATCTTCCCCCGAAATGTGTGATAAATTGTTTCAGTCGGTGATGAGGAGTTTGAATTGGATGCCTGATTGAGGTTCTTTGGAGCGGTGTAGCTCATGCTATCTGAGACCTCGAGCTTTGTTGAGATGGAGGGTGATGGAGGAAGGCCACTTTCAGGAAGTGAAATCGCAGCCACCGGTGGCATGTGCCCCAGCAATGCCTGATCTCGTCAGCCAAGAGTGTACCCGAAGCGCAAAGACTGTCTGCGGAAAGACGGAGGCAATTAAGGGATGAGTCATTATCACGAGTGCAAAACGGACACATGTCAAGGCGCCCATTGAGCCATGCCAGGGGGAGGTCGTTCGCCTTAGGCCAGGGGGTTTTCAACGAGGACAACAAACTGATCTATGCAATATCGGGACGTGCTGCGTGCTTGCCTATTTTTTTAATGCACAAACATATTTTTTAACTTCCTTTTTATCGCACGCATTGTGGGGCTTGGCCTACATTTGGCACAAAAGGGGTTAAACATTAGAAATCGAAGGGCCCGCCTTCAGTGTGTGTGATAATCAGACATGGCATACGTAGAAAAAGTTAAAGTTTGACAGTCATGCTGTCCGACGACATTTGGCTAAAAGGATTGAAGGAAATGGGATCAGCTCTCAGATATTTATGTGGATGGGCGCCAGCAAAAGATGAGATTACGCTGCTTCCGGAGGGTTATAAACATACCCCCAATACTTTGCCCCTTTCCTCTCTTGAGACTACGAAGACTACGCGTAGACATTCAGGCAAAAGAACCTCGCCAATATTGACGAATGTTGGAACACGAAATCGCATGGCTGGGCTTCACTTATCACAATTTTAAGCCTTTGACCGTGAAGGATCCGCCTGCTACATATGCACATGAGTCGCGAGTGTTCGATCTGGATGTTCTAATCCAAATAGGAAATAAATGCGATTTGGAGCGCATTCGAGCATAATGGGCTGTACATGATGTATAAATTGGCGCGGAATGTTTTTCCTGCGGGAGTGATGGGAGTAGTAGAGGTAGCTGAAATGGTAATACCACAGACGAGCTTCACAAAGTAGGATAGCTAGCTTGGTGCGCAGTATTGAGAACGGCAGATAGTTGTGTTTTTAAACAAGATAGCTGCAGCTCATGAGTTAAACCCTGTCTCCTTACAATATTATCCTTATGGCGACAACTTTTCCTCACAGTGTGACAAGCCTAAATTCTTTTTGTCCTCCATCTTGTGATGACAATTTCCCCCAGCATGTTAAGCGTCCCTTTCGCCTCGAACTCTTTTGTTATGTACCCTCTCGCCTTTATATCTAGAATTCCACTGTGTGTGAAGGCCCTACCAAACGGCGCTTCGGCTTTTGATCCACCTCAAAACTTGTTGACATGCCAAACACTTTCCCAGTCAAATCTCCGGCCTTCAGATAATAATCCCCAGGCCTTTGGTCGACTGGGACGGTCCAGGCAAAGTTCGCGTTTCCGTTCCTATCAGTAGTAAGGACTTTCTTGACCAAGGCTGCCGTCTGTTTCTCTCCAGTCGGATCTCGTCCATACAGTGTCACAGACAAAAAGGTTTGTTTCGGGAATCCAGCGAGCTCCACTTCATAGTCCTTCCCCACCACTGCCCTGGACAATGGCATGCCTGCGTTGACAGGATCAATTAAGCGGACCGACTGGGACCCCGCCGCTGCGCCTACATCTTGAGCGAAAGCCTTGGTGAAGTCGATGCTCGCATAAGCCGGCACATTGATGTTCTGAAGAAGCTTACCATCCAATGCTTGGATTGAGACGCCTTCGTAGGTTTTTAAAAAGTCGCCCACGTATTTGTCCATCTTTTGGTAGCCCTCCGAGCTGGCATCCGTGAGAGCACTTGTCAAGGCTTCTGCTTTGGCTGCGTCGGTGGTAACAAAGACGGCTTTCAACGCGTGGGTATTCGGGAAATTTGCGTTCGCGAACAGAGACCTCCGACGCCGACGCTCCTGTCGCTGTTTGACCTTTTCCTCCTCCTGCTTTACCACGTCCTCTTCCTCGACGCGCTTATCCTCATGACGCAATTTGCGGAGTGCATGTCGCCTCGCCCTCGTCGCAGGGGCTGTGGCGTCAGCGAGGCCCATGAAGAATTTATCTTGCATGGCTGGAAACGTCGACACCTGGACCCCCGTCGTTCCGTTCTTCTTCAAGAAACCTTGAAGGGCCCGTCGGAGCATACTCGGGTCGAATGAGCCTTCCTCAACACTAGCTCCTGTAGTAGGTAAAAACTCGGCCATAACCATATGCGTGGGATCGAAGGACACATCTCCCATATCGAAAGCGGCTTGAGTGCCTTCCGGGGCTTGCTCGCGGAGGTCTGCACAGGAGTCCATCACGTTACAAGTGTTCAACCCCTTGCCGTCTACAAGATCCGTCTCACAGATGCCACAATAATCAAGGCCTTCGTTCTCGACCCGCAAATTAATTGGGTGGATCCTTGAACGCCTGTTCAAAATGTATCCATTTCGTGAAATGCAATCTCATGCAAGTGATGATATACGTAACAAGTAGAGCGCAACTTACCGGGGGGGATCATTTTCTCCAGCAGATCTCAAGGCGATGCTCTCCTTAAGTGCTGCAACGTCCGCAGCGACCTTGATGAATTTTTCAGGCACCCAGCTTCTAAATTTATCAGCCATTCCATCTTTCCGGATATCCAAATCATTGTCGACATCCAAGCCAATTGCCAACAATTTGGATCCCCGCTCATCTCCGTCGTCAAAGAGATCTAAGGCATCCATAAAAGTCGAGCCGGACAAGCGTCTTACTCCATGGTCTGGCTCTCGCTCTAGGCTTTTGGACCCTCCACTCTCCTGTGGGAGCTTGAGTACAGGCTTCGACGACAGCATGCGGGATCGCATTGTCATATTGTGATTGTTCTTTTTCTTACCCGTCACGTACTCGCCACCCCTGCCCATGGCCATGATGTTCCCCTGAATCCAGAAATTCGCCGGCATCATCATCATGTGCATATCGTCGTCCATGTGCATGTCGTCGTTCATATGCATATCGTCGTTCATATGCATATCGTCGTTCATATGCATATCGTCGTTCATGTGCATATCGTCGTTCATGTGCATGGTATCATTTCCCATGGTGTTGTTTCCCATAGTGTGGTTGCCCATGTGCTTGACACTCATCATGGTGTGGTTGCCACCACCGTGCGGGGGCATATCCATCATATCGTTGTCCATCATCATAGGCATGCTCGGACCCGCAAAGGCCATGACCGCCATCGGCATCGACACCGGCGACAAGGCGATCACCGCAGAGCCGGCACCCACGAACATAATCGCCCCCAAGCCCGCGAAGTAGGAAACAGCCATCGGCATGAAAACCGGATTTCCGACCCAAATCATGATTCCTGCTCCCTGAGCCGCCACCCCGCCCGTGCCCAAGAAGGAGTAGACAGCCCAGAACATGGCGACGGGGCATCCCACCCATACCGAAGACCCGGCTCCGTTGTAACTGAAGCCTCCCTGTCCATGCATTGCCCCCGTGGAACCAGACATCGAGCATGGCACCCCCACATGGGAAGAGGCGCCTGTGCCCAGAAAGTCCATCATCCCAGTCATGGCCATGTAAACCGGGCCAGTAAATTGAACGAAAGTTGCTCCAGACTCGATCAAAACACCGGCTCCTACGGCATTGTACATACTGGCGCCAAAGGAGGACATGACCGCGAAAACCTGCTCCATGGTCACGCCTGTATTGACCATGACTCCTGCCCCTGTCCCAAACGAGCCGAAACCTGCGAAATTCATCCCCGCGGAAACGAAACGGAAATCCACTCCAGTCATGATTAAGGTTCCTCCGCCTGTGAAAACGACCATACCCGCCACGAACATGGACATGATAATGGCCTGCCATTGGATGGTACACCAAGTCATAACTGTATTGCCCCCAAGGGTGACAATGTTCCACCCCGCCCCCCCATAATTTGAGAAGAGCATCGTATTCGTGAAGGTGCAACCCGTGACGAAGACATTCCCTGCAAGGACCAAGATATCCGCTCCGATCGCCACCTGGTCTGTAAAAGGCATGAGGATCATAGAGTCCCAGAAATGGCAGTTGAAAAAGCGCACTGTGCCCGCAGTCACATAGACATGGCCTCCATAGATTCGCCAGCCTGTCATGTCAATCTGGTCCTGAATGGCCTGTTCTGTCATCTCCTGGTTCGTCATTACTGCAAGGAAGATGACTCCGACAAAATTCGCGCCCTCGGCCCCCTCTTCCAACATGACACTTCCTCCCTTAATCTCAAATACTTTGGAGGAGATGTCATCCCGTCCCTCCAAACCGTAACGATCTCGATACATACCCATACCCTGCCTGACCCTCACGTACTGCAGCTCCAAGAAGCCTCCCTCCATGATAGTGAATGCGCGCATGCCCATCATCGCATCGATGGTGGGGAGAAGAGCAGGATGGCCCAAGACTCGCACGTGTCGCATAACCATGATCTCGTTCATATTCATGAGCATGTAGGCCATTGGGTTCGGGTTGGTCAGTACCACGAGGGGACAGTCCGCCTCCTCCACGGCAATCTGGAGCTCGACAATGTTTCGAGGCCAGCATGTGTCCTTTCCCACGAACTTAGACAGATCTGTGGCGTTCCTGGGACTATTTCCCATGCCCATACCCATATCACCCATATCCATATCACCCATATCCATATCTCCCATATCCATATCTCCCATATCCATATCACCCATATCCATATCACCCATATCCATATCACCCATATCCATATCACCCATATCCATACCACCCATATCCATGTCACCCATGCCACTCTTTTTCTTCACTCCCTCCAAGGTCAAATCACCATTTTCCACCGCATTCCCGATTTGTAACGGATCTCCGACGCTATTCTTGGCGATGGCAGCCTGCAGGGCTGCCTCCAAATCAGGTGTGAGAGGGCTCACGTTCATGGACGAGCCTGAAGACGACCCAGAGACATCACCTGCGGCTTTAATGCTTGCCAACACGTCAGACATTGTCGTGTCTCCATCCGAAAGGGAGGATGTGACGCTGCCTGCAACACCGGTCGTCTTCTCTGGTTTTCTCCCCACTGTGAAGACTAGGGCCAAAATTCCTCCCACCACAGCCGCCAAGAGAAAACCTCCTAGTACGTAACGACGGACACGATTTCTGCCACCATTCTGAGGCTCAACTATAGGAGCATTAGCCGCAACCATTCGTTGATTCGGGTTGGCAGAAAGGCCTTGTGAGCAATAGTTTCGCGTGCTAATATGACTATGCACCCCGCACTGCTGCTTTCTGCTTTAAACCTTCTCCGAAAGCTCCTGTGCTTGAGTATGGACGCCTTGTATGTTACATTGAATATATTTTTGTGCAAAGATAGGCTGACTCTGATACTGAAAGGCAGGATGCTCGGACGACCGTCCAACCATAGTACATTGAATCGTTGAACACTGTTTTGAGACGCATTTCCTCGGGGAAAATGGCACAAAGAACAGTGAAGACTACATCTGATGCTCCTAGCAGCCAAAGGAGTTGAAAAGATCCCGGCCTTATTGTTTGCAGCGGAGCTAAGACACTTCTTGTGAAAACTTGCTCGTGTCTGTTTGGCCCATTTCAACGGGCAGTGTTCCATGTTGCATACAGGCAAAGCGAGGGAACGTACCAACACTGGAGAAAAAATCCTCAAGTATGCGTGTTCAACAATACAGCTATGTCAGACATTATGAAATTTAGGGACGCCTTGGGTATTTTCAGTGCGATTCTCCCATTCCAGAGCGTGCACTTACTGTGTCTCGGAGTTGGTGCATATCCCTCTCGACGGCGGCCGCGGAGTTTGGCGCATTCGCCGTGAGCAACACGCTATGACGTCACTTTTCCCCTGGCTCGTAGCGATGGTACAGGGTTTTGGATAGGAGAAAAAGGACTGTGGGTGCCACTTGTGCAGGTATATTACAGCTGAGTTCTTAGCTTATTAGGCATTGATTATTTTCATGAGCTATCCTAGGACCCATTATTGTCAAAACAAACAATGCAAAGGCGCCGCTTGAAGTTGCAAGAAAAAATCAAAACAAGCTGGGGTGCAGCGATAGATAGATGCGGTCCCATCTCCGGAGTTTGGCTAATTTTTCACGCGAGTACCGGAACTCAATCGAAATTACTCCTTTGACACGAATACACTAGTATCATTAAACTTGTTAGGTGCGGCTCATGGCCCAATGCTCTGTCCTCCCCACCTGCTCGGCGTGACTTACGACTCTGCGTTTGCCAGTTGCCACTGATCCTTGTCGACATAGAAAGCAAGTGCGTGCAGTATCGTATAAGTTCTTAAAGCTCTTCCCATCAGAGGATCGGCCGGCCTGTTGCGTCTAACTTTCGTCTCCAGGGAGACGCCGTGGCTCGCCGTGTGTGCGATGACCTCAATGATGTATTCTTGGTCAAATTCAATCTATAGCGGGAAGTTGGAGCACAACAACACCGTAATTTAGGATAATGACTCTATCTGAAGACCGCTTTCGAGCTGTCAAGGCGAGGATGTCATTTTCAATTTTCCGGAGTTACGCCACTGCTAAATTTGTCGTCCCACGCAATGCGGTCATTTAATAGCAACATTTGAGCGGCGATTATGAATTTCATTTGACGAATGAATGAAGTATGTTTATCCTTTTAAGCCCAGAATTCATATTAATCGCACTCCGTGGAATTGCGATACAGACAGTAAAAGGAAGCATTACCGTTGCACTTGAGCAATTGAGATATAAAAGAGACAAGAAAGTAATTTCGAATTTCCTTGGAACGCGATACGTGTGGTTTCATCAGTATCCAAAAATATTTTTTGCTTCTATGACCAAAAACATGATCTAAATTACACATTTCTTTCCTACATGAAAGAATAAAGATGTTTGTACTTTGGGCAAAAGATGTGTAGCACACATGTAGAGCGATACGGCGCGTCTACATTACGCATCAAAATTACACATGAAAGCATGTAATCTACACTATTACAAGCCAGCAATCCAGCATCTCCACAGAGATTACATTTATCGTCACTCCTTGATTATGTCAGAGAAAGATGACACAATTTCCAACCGTCCCTTTCACTCATTACTGTCATCGTAAAGGTACGCTTCCCATCTGTTTCCAGAAGGGTATTCCAGATATTTCCGACGCAAATGTAAGTCACACAGTTTTCAATAATCCTACTCTTTTTCCATATACAACCATGCTTTTCCTCCTTCTCCTTCGTCCTTGTACGAGTCGCTATGGACACGCACGTAATAACATTGTCTCACAAGTGTAACTGCTTAATCCTCCTCCATATCTGTTGGAACCTGTGAGTCGATGGCGGGGGCTTGATCTGGTGAAGGGTACACGTCTTGTTGCTGCTGCAGCTAGCGCCGCTGTCCCTGAGGCTCTTGCTCCTGTATCGACCGAGACATATTCATGTTATCATATAAAGCTGAATGTGCCATGGCTTGTCCATGAACGCTCATGGGTACTGGCAGGGGCAGCAGTGGCGCCGAAGACGAGGAAGTATGAGTCGACGGAATGCCTGTCTCCATCCTGATGTCCAGCTCTGGTGTCGATGCTAGTAATGTCTGAAAATCCGCCTTCACATTTTCACGGGCTCGAATCGTCAGAAAATGAAAGGACATGCCAGAGGGCATATTTGGACGCCCTCCTTTGTCCTGGTCTCCCCGTGTTAACACCAAGTCCACCTCTGTGCCGGCGTCCCGCCTCTCCAGATGCTCCTCGTACAGATAGGGGCATACGTGATTCTTTTTCATCCCTCCACAGCGCCCGCACCTGTAGCTTCCACGAAGAAGTCCTGTACTTGACTCTGCTACCTCAGCAGCAGTGTCTATTGTGGGTCTTGTGGCGGCAGCTGCCCTGGGAATGGCTGCGACGGGAAGCGTTGATGGTGTAGACGAGGTCGACAGGCTCGCAGACCGTCTCCTGGTTCGTGAGCCCCGACTTCCGCTCGTCAAAGTCGCAGCGGCTGCCCTATTGGCAGCACCGGCCGGTGATTTTGACGCCTTGGAGGCAGCGGGTAGGGAGGAGGGGACGGGTGGTGGTGCATAGTAGGTGTTAAAGCCTAGGTGACCCATCATCATCGTAGCCGTGGCCATGGGAGAGGCTGCCGGCAGCGGCAACGGGGGTGGAGGAATCTGTCGAGGCTGCCCCTGCCCACGCGCCCCGCCGGAAGAGAGGGTTGCAAGAATCGGAGTAGTAATCACTCTAGGATGCTCTGCACCAACGAGGGGCGATCCCGTCTTCCTTTCGCTTCTCAACCCTT
>Ga0209925_1000276_pt1 | contig 27672 bp, 29 predicted proteins | sample SalPonR2_A_D1_MG_FD_185702 | JGI IMG/M metagenome (GOLD analysis project Ga0209925, IMG submission 185702) | Salt pond soil microbial communities from South San Francisco under conditions of wetland restoration - Salt Pond MetaG R2_A_D1_MG... ... | reverse complement strand
TTTATCTACTTGTCCGACGTGAAAGAGATTCCGCCGGAGACGATGCAATATCTGAAAGATCTTCCCAGAATCAAGACACTGGTGGTGGACTGTCTGAAAATGAGGGCGGGCAACTTTGCTCACGCGGCCTTCGAAGAAGTCCGTGAATGGATCGACGAGTTGAAGCCAGAGAAAGTTTGGCTGGTGGGAATGGGGTGTGGGATTGGAGACCACGACGAGGCGAACCGAATAATCCAGGACGAGATGGGATACCCGATGGTGGAGCTGGCCTACGACGGCCTGTATTTAGAGGGTTTCCGCCTGTAGACGTACTAACAACTCTCAGGACTCGTACGCTTAAGTACCAATGTATTTTAAGTTTGCAGGCTTTGTCTCCGGATATCACCTCTGCATCAGGGAAGTGCGATGAAAAGAGCTGAAGGCGGAGAGCCTTTTCCAACAGCACGCTGCTTCGCGCCTCCCAGCTTGCATGCGACCATAAATTGGAGCGGAATTTCTATTTCTAGCTATCTCGTCAAGTGCTGTGTGTATGAAAGAATTCAAGGGAGAATAAAACGGTAGGTGCTTGGGAATCATGTTAAGAATCCTTTTCTGTGATTGGGTGACAACCCCCGTGCGCAGGAAGGGGTGGCGGTCACAAAGGCCGCCACAGTAGATATGTTACCACGATAAATGCAGCCTATCACAATAGAAAATATTTTCTTTGTGTGACCACAACAGACTGATGTGGAGAATACGTGCAGAAAGCTCAAACAAAGTACCATATGGAAAGAATTGATGGCGGGCCGATTTCTTTCTTTGTCTTAATTAATGTCTGACACATCGAGGTGGCCGATAAAGTACACTTTCCTCTGTGCTTCCTTTTTGCCTGACTAGGCTTTACTCTCATCTAGAATCTGATCGCTCCTGATAGCGCAGGGATACAGTTTCCCTTAATGACGGTGTCATTGCCTGTCATGCCTCTTCCCGATTCGCAGTGTACGGAATTCCGACGCTCAAGTTAACCCTCTCTTACATTCCGTTTCCTCACAACCGTATACCTCTCATTTACACTCCTGACGGTCATTTTTCGCATTTACTTCTTGCTATCAACTTGGCCCTTGCCCCATGCTTTACACCATCAGAACTCGCTCCTTCAGTTTCGCGTAATTTGGCGTCCCAACCCCTGTCGCCGGGTCCCAGCCCTCCACGGCTGCAAAACCCCAGTTGTACCCTCCGTCGTTGACCCCCTGCTTCACGTCAAAAAAACAGTCCATGTTCTGATACAAGAACGGGTTCACAAAGCCCATCGGAGGCATCTTCGCCGTCAATCGAACGTTGTTCAGCTGAGCAAATATGCCTGCCACCACGGGTGTGCTGGCCGAAGTGCCCCACACGCCAGCCAACTCCCCAACATCTGCACTCACGCAGTATGGGTTCACACTTCCTCCCAAGCAGCTGACATCCGGGTAGCCGCGGCCGCTCGCGTTCCAGAGAAATGAGGGGGGCAAGGTGTCGGCGGCGGTCATCTTGTATTGAGCCACAGCCGCCGCTTGCCAGGAAGCCACAGGGAAGGTGTTACTAAACCCGCCTCCTGAGCCGTCCCTGGTAGAAAAGGGAAATAAAATCGAAAGAGGAAAGGAAGGACGGGCGTCTCAAGCCGAAGCGAAGCGCAACCACGGCACACAGGGAGGATGCAGCCATCGCTCCGCCTTTCATTCCGACACGGCGGATCAGTCGCCCCTCAAGGTAAACGATGCAGGGAGGGGCTCACGATCTCCTCTCTCTCTACCTCGAAACACTCACCAGGCTTGCTCCTCACCCGTCACTGAGGGTGTCACGAAATCAGTCCCCCCCACGCTCGTCACCCAAGGAGAGGAGGCAGGAAAGTCCGGATGAAAGACATTATTCCCGGGTCCCTCGCGTCCATACACACCCTGGTCGCCCGAGGCGACAAAGATGCTCAATCCTCGCGCTGCCGCTTTCATAAACTCCGTGTTGACGCTCTGCATGTATTCCTCCGAGACTTGCTGGGCCTCGTCGTTGCCGTAGGAGACCGAGTGGACGAGCTCGGCCTCCTCGTTGTCGTTCACGGCCGAAATCCAGTCCAAGACACTGTATTGTACTAAGTAGTAGACAGAGACTGGGATCGCTCCCCCCCCCGACGCCGCGTTGGCCCACTCGATGTCGAGCAAGCTTTCAATACACCCCCCGCCCCTCGTGCACACGACGGCCGCATTGTGGTGGTATTTCTTTTCAACGGAAACCCGGTCCACGCCACAGGCTCTTCCAAACATATATAAATCCCTTCGGTCGTAGTGCTGGAATTGGAATTCTGCCAGGGCTATGGAGTTGGTGTTGGCACGGGCCTCCGCCAAGGAGGTGGGAAGGTTGTAGCGGTCCGCAAGCACCTGTGGGGTGACGTAACCCGCACAATCTTGGCCACACGTTTGAAAAGCCGCGTCAGAGGGTGGAGCAGAGGCATTGAAGGCGGTGCGGTCCGGAGTAAATGCGCCCTCTCGGGAAGCAGAGGGCACGAAGGGTAAAGCACGAATGGCAGGAAAACGGAGCAGCTCACTGACGAACGACACCAAAGGAGCGATAGATTCCGGTAAACTATAGGGTGAAATTGCTCGAATAATGGTGGCTTCGACCCTCTTCACGTGTCGGAACCTGTGTAGCGTTGTCTGAAAGATCTCCTCAGCCAGAGGCGCGGCGAGTCTGACGGTGATGATGTCCCGATTTTTATTCACCTGGATGTGCTTCCGCCTGACGCCGTAAGAGAGAAATAGATCCATGACAGCTTCGACATGAGTGACATCCGCGCCAATCAATGCCGTGAGATCTGCAATGCTCAAATATCGTCCGTACAGGAGGGAATCGCGTGGATCCGATACTCTCAGCACCGTCCGCTCTAGTAAAGCGACAGACGCTGGCTCGTGCTTCAGCACAATTTGAAGGCGCAATTCATCTTCGTAGGTGACACGGCCCTCTCGTACGTAGTGCCGGGCGTGCCCTAGGACGTGTTGCGGGACACCGGGTTCCAGGAGTATCCGACGCTGGGCAGAAAAGCTTTCCGCAGACCGCGTCAGCGTTTCGCGAAGTGCGAAGGAAATGGCGGCGCAAGGCAGCATACAACCTATCAACAACGTGATTGCCCTCATATTTTTCATGACTGTGTCTGCGTGTCTGGATCGATGGTTGTAATGGGTATTTTTGTCACATTTTCTCGCATCGCACAGTCGTAGCAGTTCCACGCCATGATCGCTGATGCAACAGGTTTAAGCGACGGTCGATCGCCCACGCGGTTCCACTGCGAAATACACCGGCATTGGTTACGATGGCAAGCAAGCGGAGCATTCGGTACCTCGTGAGCCAGCGGGGGCACGTGGTAAGTGATCGGGCACCTGACCTTACTTCGTCTTCTTGAGCCATATTATTCCCTGGCTCCTGCACTGGTGCCAGTTGGACGATACGCTGCAGGAAACGCCCCGAGATCCATTTTCTGCTGGTCTCCACCTCTTTTTGGTAGAATGGCTAGGACATCACCCTCCATTTCATTTGGCTTGCGACGCACTCTATTTAAGTTTGTATCTTTCGAGGCTTATGTGCGTCGCACATGCGGCTTTTCTTTTTGAAAATTGTTCGAAGTTTGATTTCGCTAATCGCGTTCCAACTTATATTTGTTTATGGAAGTGAAAGACTTTTTCGAGCCATAAAGAGCAAATTATCACCGTCAACCTTTCCATAAAAAAACCTAGCAGGATGTCTTCTCCGCCATCACCACCATTATCGTCCAAAACACTCCCGTTTCCTCCTCCAGCCCCCACCCTTGACGCAACCTCCTCCTTGCCCCTCGCCCTTTTCCTCAGCACACTCAGTGGCGTGGCCACCGTACTAGGCGCTGTTATTGTCTGTATGCAATCCAACGGGATGACAAACCGAAGCCTGGGTCTATCCCAAGGCATGGCTGCTGGCTTCATGATAGCTGTGACGATCTTAGAGATCTTCCCTGACGCTGTGGACGGCGTCTCTGTATGGCATTGCACTATTTTATCCTGTGTGGGTGCTGTCTTTATTTTTTTAATGAAGCATTTGTTGCCGGAGCCTGACTTAAGCGTCTTTTTGAGGCAAGGCGACAATGAGATCGGGTCAAAAGGTGGCAAAGCCTCTGGCTGCCCCGGGTCGAGTATGGAAATGCCCATCGTGGAAGAAAGCGACGGAAGAAGACACCGCGACAACAACAGCAGTACCAACGGCCCTCGCGCGAGTGGTCGTTGTGGGGAAAATGAGGAAATGAGCATGCATGGGCATGTGCGACGGGCAGCGTCGGTAGACGAAGAGGAAAACGGCCTCCTCTCGTCACATTGGGGGAGGAGGGAGGGTCGATCAGGCGCCGAGTGGAAACCCGTCTCCCCTCCCTCTACACCTTCCTCGCCACTGGAACGGCGAGAACGGAACCGCCTCCTCTGGTCAGGCCTTCTCACCGCGGCCACCCTTGCCGCGCACAACTTTCCCGAGGGCGTCGCCACATTCGCTGCCTCCCTTCAGGGCCTGCAGGTAGGCTTGCCCTTGACCGTGGCCATCGCCTTCCACAACATCCCAGAGGGCGCCGCCTGCGCCATCCCCATCTACGTCGCAACTCAGAGCCGGCACAAGGCATTGCTGGTGGCCCTCCTCTCTGGCTTGGTGGAACCCTGTGCGGTTCTCCTGGTCGCAAGTTTGGGTCCCGCCTCGCTCACACCCGCGGCCGTGGCCTCTCTGCTCGCAGGCGTAGGGGGCATCATGCTCGGTCTTTCGGTCTTCGAACTCGTGCCGCAGGCCGTCGAGCTGACGTCGGGGAAAGAGGCCTCGGTGGCGGTGGGGATGGGATTTGTGATCATGGCGGCTGTACTTGGTATGGCCCGTATGTAGATGGAAGAGAAAAGAGGGACATGGAGACTGGACGACTCGGCGAGGGTATATTGAAGTGTGCTCTTTTGCTGAAGGCGTCTAGGACATCTTCAATTTGTAACCAGGCATGTAATGATGTTCAACAAGGGTTGAGATAAATAAAGCAAAGAACGAGTAAGGCGCGGCGTGGCGTAAAGATGGCGAGTTCGGTCATGAGGGTTGGCACATCTTTCTTTCCAGGTCGTCGGTGAGCAAGGATGTCGGGGAACGAGATAGGGGGCTTGAGAAGGATAGGAGTGGGGGCAGAGGAAAAGGGGAGAATATACGGGGAAGAGGAAAGGCCAAGGGAGGTTTCGAGGAGACTCTCTGGAAAAGAGTCAGCAAAGGGCGCCACGACTGCATGCCGCTCACCGACCCCCACGTCTGGGTTTCCCCATCATGTCGTACATTTCGATCGATCCGCGTACAAGATAGCTGTCGTTTATCCTCCTTCAAGTCTCCTCGCTCAGTTCGGTACCTTGATGGTCACTTCGTTCTTGCGAGCCCCGCGGGGGACAATGCCGACGCACGTCCGCACTTTCTTCCCATTCAGGACCACCTCACACGTCCCGCATTCTCCCTTCTTGCAATTGTACTTGATCGGGATCCTCGCCGCCTGAGCCACGTCTTTCAGACTCTGTCCGGCCACCGCGGTGACCTGTTTCCCTGCGGGCATGAAGGTAATAGATACCGTGGGCGGCCCCTGGACGGCAAGGGAGGAAAACAATGGAACGAACAGAACTGTATGATCTTTGAAAGCATTCAAGGTACATGTCTTGAGATAGGAAATGTGCGGTGGACAAAAGTCACGTCTCTTGGCGCCCTGCGCGTGTCTCTCTCTCTCCATGACCTGTAATAAACATGACACGACATGACCATCACGACATTCTTCGGCTTTTGCGGGCGGGACGCTAATATTGATCGCGCCCTTCGCATGCTTGTTTCAGAGACTTTCATTCATTTCAGGGATGCGAGGCACGTTTTCGCATCTGACTAGATTGCAAGAGGTTCGACAAAGCACACGTCATCGTTCCAGGAATCGACCACGACCTGTTTACGTACATTTTTCAAGCCTGCGTTGGGTGCGGGCTGGCTCATTTCTTCATTCTCAAAGCCTTTCTTTACAGCATCGAACCACCCCATGTGCACGGGTGCGACACGGCTGCTGTGGGCAGAACCAGAACGAAGCGGGGCTGAAGGGAAGAGGAAAGCATAGCCTTCACTGGAAAGAAGCGCAGCGACTGCGCACAGCGCCAGCCACACCGAAGACCGACCAAAAGTCATGGCTGCAGATCCTTGTCAAGCCTTTTCCTGCCAATGTGGTGTAATGCAAGGGGAACGGGGTGGCGGCTGTGTCACGAAAAAGGGGCAGATCTTCAGGGGCAGTGCCAGGTCACTGCCTCGCTGGGAGGGAGACGTCGCCGCAGGGAGGATCGGTGGTGAAAGAAAGATGGAAATTTGGTCACATTGTGACCGGACAAGGGGGTTGGTCGCTACACTATGTGGTTTGATGCCTTGCTGTTCGAAGTCCGCAAGAATTTTCTGCAGACACGTTGAACTACAATCAAGGAGCTACACGAGCTACTGCTGTTCGTTTTCAGTCAACGGGGACGCGCTGCTTCCATCCAAGGTACGACTCCACAACGAAGAAGAGGGGAGAAAGAAAAAGCATGATTAACAATTCGAGACACTAATAATGTTACGTAAGGCTTCCTTTTTCCTGCAATTTGCCGAAATTTTCAATGGCTTTTTTTCATGTATGCACAATCAAGCACTTTGGACAAAGGTACTTCTTCCCCGAGTCGGGCCCCTTTTCCAGGACGTTCTAACTCTTTATGCTATCTAATCTAATCCGATTGTTACACAAAACGGCTTCAGCATTGTTCCCACGTGCGGCGTCTTCCGCACTTGCCAGCACAGCGCGCAGTAAACGTAGGCCACGGGTTGAATTGTTGAAAGCCTTGTCCCTGGCAGGGATCGTTCTGTCGCGCGCTGAAAGCTTGGCGTCCTCTGTTTTTACATCTGTCTGCTGGAGCTTGGCCATCCATTTATGCCGCTTTTTGGGATGACGCCAAGGCACTTCGAATCCTTCAGGCGGATGCGCTCTCTTGTCGCCGGTCGTGCATGACGCATGCCTCCAAACCTGAAAGTTCTGGGATACTTGCTCGCGACCTTGCCCTACCTCCTTGCCAGATGAAGCCCCGGGGTACTCGACCGCTGACGAGGAGACCAATGGCGGGGAGAGAGGCGCTGAAGCCGCCTGATTAAACGTGGACGCAAGGTCGGGAGGTAGCTTTTCGTGCTTTTCCGCGATGGAATGATGGAACTTGCCAGCATAGTTCGTCTGTTCATAGGACATACCAAAAGCTACTCCACTCGACTTCACTTTTTCGAAGTCCATCGTTTTCTTGCTGTGGGCTGTCTCGAAGTTTTCCTCGCTTGTGTACAGGTCATCGCCCCTGTCCCCCACTGGAAGTCGCTGTGGATGCAAGTGAGATCCGTCCGCTTCCCTCGCCATATTGTTACACCAGTTCTGAGAGACGAACGTCTGTGATCCAGGACTGTTACACATTGTTGACCACACGGATGATGGCGACTGTTTAACGGGGACGTCATTTACGTTCTCCTCCTTCCCTCTTCGGTAATGCACCTCGGGTCGGGGGTGGTCCGTCGAAAACTTCGAGGCAAGCCCAGAGCTTGTCACGTTGGATGCATGACCCCTTTCAAGGACGCGGCGTTGGGCCCCTGACCATTCCGGAGGAATGTCAACCATTGACGCAGGAGGTTTTGGTGGTTGCTTCGGGGCTTGGCCTACAACATGCTGCACCGACGGCCAACTGCCTTGCCGACACGCTGACGACGCCGAATCAGAAGTTACCAGCCGCAGCAACCCCTCGTTCTCTCTATCGATACCCCTGTTGCTAACGTGCCAACTGGTACCGGGACTATTATCAATGCTTTCCGCGGCCAAGTATTTCTCTTCCTCGCTCCGATAATTGCTTCTCGCGTGTGTGACGTTGGTGTCGCTGCCGCCACTTACAGGGCTACAACTTTTTGCTTCTTCATATTTATTACTACTATTGCCTGTACTCTTACCGCTTGATATCATAGAGCGCAAAACCAGCTCGTGTCGTCTAGCGCATCTTCTTATCATTTTACGCTTCGCAGCATTCCACCTGTTCTTTATGTTGTTCTCAGCGCGACCCGGCAAATGCTTTGCGATCTCAGAGCATCGATTTCCATGTTTTGCGTGAGCCCAAACCAGTATCTCGTCCTCTTCTGTGGTCCAAGGGTCATGATTGATGTCTGGACGGATCTGATTGTGCCAGCGGGCTCGACATTGTTTACCCGTCATGCCCACCTGCCTTGCAATCTCGTGCCAGCTATTTCCGTACCAAGCTGCCGCAGCGCGTAGCCTCTCGTCAAGTTCTTTGGTCCATTTTGTACATGAGCCGGTATCTGAGACTTCCGAATCCGCGCTCGGTAAGTCTTGTTTGTTCCCGTTCTTGGCGCTATAGGCTGAGGTCTGATTATCCTTGCTCGACATACACTCTTCCTGCATCGTTGCACGTGGGGACTTTCTCTGTGCGCCGATACGCGTAAACAATGAATTATTTCTGTTATAGGAAGGAAGAACAGGAAGTGGAAGTCTCATGGTTATTGGCGACCGCACTTTTATCACTTTAACAACATGAGCATTGTGCCCATGCCCACATGTGAACGCACGCTTCGAAGCACAATCAAACATCGCCTTTACCCTGAGTACACACGTAGTAAGGGATTCATGAGTAAGAAATGTGACGCAAACACACGTGTATGCTTTGATAGCCCTCAAAGCCTATGCCTCCTGAACTGACAGACTGCGGAATGAAACGTACACTTCTCAGATTGTATGGAAACGACAGCCCCCACAAAAAACGCTGAACGTATGTCCCATAAACAAATTGAGCATACAAAGCAGAGATATCGCTTCATGCGCCCCCGCCCCCGTCAAGGTTTGCGATTGGTATGAATTACTTGTAAAGTGAGTAGATACGCAGGGGCCGTTGGGCGGTTTCAGGAATTTGAATTTCCCCCGAATTCGCTTACCGTTACACAAGTTTGAAACGCATGACTTGGTCAAGGCCTGTGTTTGAAGGCCTTGACATGGTAGCACACGTCGCTTGTGGTGTGCCTGAACCTCAATTCAAGATCCATGGACGGTAACAGCTACATTTTGTGTCTCATTGGTGAGTTTAGAGGGGAAATGCTTTTGTTGTGCTAGGAGGGAGCGGCACAACATCATTTTCACAACGTGAGCCAAGTCTAACCACGTATATGTATTTTGTATCGAAGCACGTCAGTGCAAAAATTCGGTAGTAAACGCCCCGCAAAAAACTACAACATTAAAAATCGTAAATATTCGGGCTTAAAGCTGTTTAATCGGCTTCGTTTGATAGTTCAGCGAAGCGCACTAGTAATTTTTCATTCTGAAACAAAACATGGGCTCAAGAATAGATTTAATCCATGGGCTGTCAAGTCCTTAGCACGGCTTCTATAATGAAGTGTAACAAATTATCGTTTGATCTGCTAGCAAATCAATTGCAACTTACCATTTACCACCCGCAAATGTATTCTGATCCAAACGTCTTGGGCAAGTGATTTCCGAGCCTGAGCGGTTTTAGTCACACAAACGTCACGAAATGATTCGAGACATTGCTTATGCCAGCTACTTTTTGCCTCCTGTTTGAGCTGCAACGCCCTCGATTTTGGCTCGAATCTTCTCCTGATCGCCCAAATAATGTCCTTGGAGGGGCGCGATGGCGTCAGCGTGTTTAATAGGCTTCATATTCTCGTCCAATTCGTAAATCAAGGGCACCCCCGTAGGTACGTTTAACCCGCATATAACGTCCTCAGAGATGTTATCCAAATGCTGAACAAGGGCTCGGATCGTGTTGCCGTGCGCAGCAATAACAATACGCTTTCCAGCCTTAATATCAGGAATAATTTCGTTCTCCCACAATGGCAAGAAACGAGCCTTTGTTGTCTTCAAAGACTCAGTCACAGGTAGTACCGATTTGTCCACGTCCGCATACTTGGGGTCATTGCCAGGGTAGTGCTCGCTAGACTTGTCGACGGGGGGAGGAGGAATGTCGTACGATCGGCGCCAGATATTCACCTGCTCAATGCCGTGCTTGTCAACCGTCTCCTTTTTGTTCAAACCCTGAAGAGCGCCATAATGTCGCTGTTGTTTATAGGCATAAGGATGAGTGAATATGACAGACTCCAGATAGGCAGGGGTGTCCAACCGGTTTCAAGAACACAGCTTTGAACAATCTTGCATTGTTAGACAGATCTCGAAATGTTGCTTAATCTGACGCCGCGAAAAAAGCAAAGTGGGAATTCACACCCGCAGTAGAGGCTTATATTTTAAATATTGGTTCACTAAGACATACAAAAGTTCACGGAGCAGAAGACTCACCTCGTTCAGACGCCAATTTTTCTTCACCGGAATCCACATTAGGTCCAATTCCTCCAGGCACATCCACAACGTGTGAATGGCTCGGCGCAACACTGAGGTATATGCCATATCAAACCTTAGATTCGCTTCCTTCAAAGCCTTACCAGCCTCCTCGGCCTCTTTCAGCCCCTTGATAGAAAGCGGGCAATCGTACCAGCCAGTGAAACGGTTCTCATCATTCCAAGTACTTTCTCCGTGGCGAACCAAAACAATTTTGTATTTTTTATCCCCAGCCATCATGAACAAGGTGTTTGAAGCAGTCCGGTAGGATCCCGAGCGGGCAGTGGCGGTAATAGATGCGGTTTGGGGACCAAGATGTCCTACAAATGCAAAAGTTGTCGATATCGATGCCAACAGAGCCAACCAGAGCATCTACGTGGTGATGAGATCGTACAATAAAGTTGACCGAGATTGCAATGTGTGGCATGTAAATGTGAGATTATTGATCGAATCAAGCACATACGACAGACGTGCGGCTCCAACGCACCCTCCTCAACCCATGAGGCGTATCTTCGTTGAACAAGTTCACATACCCCTCGAAAAATGGACGCTTGCTTTCTTTAAATAGCGATGGAAGCAAGATGCAGCACGGTCTAGCAATGCCTTTACATTGTATTGTGCAAAGTGTGCGCCAAAGGGAATATTGGGGAATCACGTTGTGGGCGAGCATGCTAACAAACGAGCTGAGCGCCGCCAACTAGAAATGCTTAGCGGCACAACAGCACAACACATCAACGTCCAATCCATCCACTCGAACGGCCTAAAGTATTCGAGCGTACCCACAGGAGTAAAAGTCATTCTCATCCGTCCGACATAGAGTCGAGTTGGCTCGTTTTCTCCCCGGCGTGACATTGGAGTCGCTTGGCGAGCTCTGCAGGCTCGGGAAGCTCAGGATGCGGGAGGTCCAACCCCGTGTCGAAACCCGCTGAGGTCACTCTCGGCCCAGCCAGCCAGGCAGGCGGGCCACTTCCCACGCGCCGCGGGACGGACCATGAGACCATTTTTAACGGTTGATTACGCTTTCACTTTATTACATTGCAGACGCAGGCATCCTACGTCTCCGTCCGTTACTGTCTTTCGGACATGATCATTGTTACGCGGCTCCTAATCATTTTGGCCGTGTTCCTCGCGGGTAAGAAGCCGGAAGAGGGATCTGCTACAACTTTAATTTGAACAACTTCCATACTGATGTCAATTCATACATGCAGCCATCGAGGCTTTTCACTTTTCTGGAAGGAATGATGGATTCCCTCGTCGAATTCATCGGTCGAACACGCATACTAACGACGACAACGGATTCGAGAGAAGGTCCGTAAATTGGAACAAAGTTAGCTCCATCACACAAGTGAACATTCATCGATATTTTCTCCAACTTTTCTATATTTGGATTGTAGAGAGCTTATTCACACAGCTACTACCGCCCTGGGAGCCATGGGCGCATTTGGGAGCATCCTTTTAAGCCTTCCTAGTGTCGCGGGCGCCGCATCTCCCGTCATAAGTGAGATCAAGATCCGTGAGAGTGTGAAAGGTGTGAAAGATAGCGTCGAGGCATTGAAGCTGTATGAAGACTTCGTCAATACCAAGGATTTCTATGGTGTCAAGAAATCATTGCGTGTTCCACCCGTGTCGGACATCCGCCGGGACTGCCGTCGAATTATCGCTGGCTTGGAGGGTTCGGTAAAAAAAGATACCGATAAGGCGTACAGCGAATTTATTGAAAGCTTGGAACAGGTTGACCTTCTGGCAACCAAGGCTATTCAAAATGACCAGAAGATCAAGGATGAGGAGCTCGCGCAATTGACTGCACGATTTGCAGAGGCGCAAGCGAGACTCGACAAAGTTCTGAAATTAGTTTTGACCACCCGCTACGCCACTGAGCCCGTGAACGTCCGTTTAGAAACTGAGAAAACGGAATTGTGAAAATTGGGCAGCAAATCAACGAAGTTGTCCTTGTATCTTTCGAAACGACTGAAAATAGAAAGGGGAAACGCTAGAGCCGAGCAAAGAATATGCTTCGATGCATTTGAAGATTGTGTTTGTGATGCAGCATTTCTGTGATTGCTTCCTTTGTCTACAGTACAGCTGGCGCACACTGATACTATTGATACTTCTGACTTCCACCCAGGTTGCTGCAGGCTGCGATGCCACGTCACCTGTCCTCCTCCCTGTTCCCTCGCAGCGTTCTCTGACATCTCTTCATCGTCATGCCCACACAGGGAAGCAGGCTCCTCCACCGCTAAGATAGTTTCTCTCCAAACAGACATGTCTATCGTCGCGCCCCTCTACTTTCCCGTGGCATCGCTGTATGAGGCCGTGTCTTTTTCCTCCTATCCGTTCTTTCCAGTGCCTCCTTCCGCTTTTTCCTTTCTTTCGGATCTATCAGCACTACACTTCCACCACAGGTGCACACACCACCTGTAGCACTGTGCCAGGGCCCTCCCTACCACGCACACCTGTCCCTTGCCTTCGGACAGGGCAAAACACTCCCTATTCATGTCAAGAGTCCACAGCGATTCTGAAGCGATGCGACTTCGTCTTTCCGTAATTATTTTAGCGGCTTCTTCGCAACACATAAATACATAGGGGTAAAGATGCCTTGCTCCCCGCCTCTGGCAAGCCCGATCGCTCCTTGTTGCAGCATTGTCTGCACTTTGCTCGTGCCCGTTGGAGCCAAGCGCATGAATTCCAAACACTTCAAAAGAGTCGTGGTCAGGGGCATACCCACCGGGGTAAATTGAAAGCGCTGGGATAGGACGTTATACGAGGGCGTCAATGGATGATACCATGTCCTCCCTCCCGCCCTCAGCTCCTCGGCCGTCATCTCCAGGGCCATATCCCTAGTCTCAATAAGATCGAAGCCCACCGCCTCGAGCGCAGCGTCCATTTCGTGGGTGTAGGCAGTGTCCGGCAAACCATCTCCCTCCTCGATTTGTTTTTTGATCAAGCGATGGGAGGGATCCTCCTTGTCAAATTTGTCTGCGAGTGTGGGGGGAGGGGAAAATCAGAATAAGACATAGGCTTCAAGGGCAGTCAACCTCCATCAACTAACCAGTGAGGCACCACTCGTAACATGCAAACGTTTGTCCAGGTTTCAGAACGCGGAAGATCTCTGCAAAGACTTTCGTCCGGTCAGGCGCGTGGCAGGTAGCCTCGATCGCGTAGACCCCGTCGAAGGAGGCGTCGGGAAAGGGCAACTGCATGAAGTCCCCTTGGACGCTTCGGCACAGAGTTTCTAAACCTGCCTGGGCGTTCAACTCATTGCCTCGCCCAACTTGGTACTTATTAATCGTCACTCCCGTGACCGGCAACCCGGTGAACCGAGCAATGTTCCTGCGAACAAATAGGGATAAATGTGCGCAGCCCGTTATTTCAAAGTTCCCTTTCCTCTTATCAAATAATCTCACCCGCTCACTCTGTCCTCTCTATTTACACTTGTCCTAATGCTCCGGCCTGAGACCTCTCTCTCCAGGTAGCATTTTCCTACCTCATCGGGCCGCCGACCCCGCACCCACAGTCCAGGAGCCTGGCGCCTGTGCGCAGGTTGTCAAGCCGAGAGGCCAGGTAGTACTCGTGGCGACGGATGCTTTGTCTGAAATTCTCGTCTCGAAATTGATTGGCGAAATGAAAGGACTGGCCCCAGCCCCACTCGTAGAAAAGCGTAGCTAGATCTATGCCGATCAATTTGAACGCGATAAGAATAAAAGTTCAAGGAAGGGAGATGTTTAGTCTAGACACGCCAGGCGCAACCATCAGAAGAATCCTAAGAACCCTTTTCTTACCATAATACGCGTTTACTAGGGCTGAATAGTTACTGTTCCGATCAGTCTGCGTCGTGTGCGCATCATCCTGTAGCTTGTTGTATCCGTCGATGACGGAGTCTACTTTGATACCTTGCTTGCTTTCTTGGCATGTGAACTTGGCCATTAACTTCTGAGTCTCAGACAGAGGGTCAGATTCACATGTCATGTTCAACAAAAGTGACAGAATGGCGTACAAACCTGTAAATATTTATGACAGTTAACGTGAGAAGCGGGGAATCTACATTGAGCGCCGGCAATATTAATTGCCGACGGCCCACCGCCAGCAACATCTCGCGAAGCAATCTGAGGACATCTTATCATGTCGCAGGAAAACGTATGTTTAACTTTCAATTGTGCGTGAGACGCACCGAAACAAAAGGCGAAGACGAGGGCGACGACGGCAACGCGGCCGTGTTCTGGGAAGGAAGAGAGCTGCTTGTGCGCCAAGGCTGAAGCACATGACACCAGTATTGGCAGCAGAGGAAAACGTGAACCAGAAGTGCTTGACATTATCGACGACAGGTGCGGTAGCGGGTTACCGAAGCCACCACAAGACTAAGATGCACAGGAGGAAGGATCGTGGCTGGGGGGTCGCCGAAGAAGCAATTAGCTGAGACTTGGTTCGCGCGGGTCCGATAACGCAGTTTTCTCCCGTGACTGTCAAGTGTGCGGGGGAAAAGTAAAACAGGGTCGTGTTAACAGAAAATGCCGACCTGTAATCCGGGAGGCCCCGTTCCAACACGTGCTGAAATGCGCGGGCTAGGGGGGGGTCGCTCTTGATGACGTTGAGATAGATAAATAAGCCACACAGGACAAGCTCAGGGCTATGTACCCGCGCGACGACAAATACATCCCGACCACTGCCCCTCCCGCAAAAATACTTCGTACGATAAAGAAGCGTCCATGAAGAGTCGTCGCTTGGACATCAGAGGCACGAGTGCACGCGACCATACACAATGTGAGACAGGACATACAGGACGCAGCACAGAACGGCGAGGAGCGACCTTATTGGGATAGCCATGATTCACAGCAGCCTTTTCCCAGTGGCCCACTGACCACCTTCCCCAACATGATTTTGGCATGCACGTATGCCAGGACATGCGCCTAGGAAGACACTGGACTAAGCACCTAATTTGTTGCATAGAGAGTACCTAAAGTCATTCAAGGACTTTATCAATGGAGCTCGGAATCGCCTTATCATCTGGGTCCGGGTGTTACATAATAAAGCAAGCTGAACATCGTTTCAGGAACGACGCGGTGAATGAGGCTTACCATGAAATTGATAACAAAAAAAGCCTTAGGGCATGAATCCTTTTTGAAGGCTAAGTTGAAAGACAAAGACTGATCAAGAAAAACATTATATTCCAGGGGAAAAAAGGAGAAATGAATGCATCGGTAAAGACTAAACAGCAATACCAACCGACAATGTGGAAATAGAGACGAGACATCATGAGCCTGAGTTTTTGTGCGCATACAAAGCATTTGGCTGCGCCAAACATGGCTACGTGACTGAGTTTTAAAAAAAACAATGCAGTCAATGTTATGTTAAAGTATACTAGCGCTAGCGATCTTTTCGTTCGATGCCTAATTGCATTCACTGTGTTTCCTTATCCATTCCAATACTAGAGGGAAATGATCAGTTTCACAATCTCTGTGTAGGAGAAAGGACGAATGGTCGTAGTCGTGTTTGTGTCCGCCACGTTTAGAGAGCACTCTGAATTGAAAGGGAGGAGGCAAAGTGGTAGGAGAAGATGGGCATGGGGCCTGTGACTCATGCTCTTTAAGAAAACTGAAGCACGGGCAGTGGGTGTACAAAGAAAATAAAGGTTTGTCCGTTAGCTTGATTTAAACAACAAGGAAGGCTGAGCAGACAAGAAAAGCATTTTCCAGACCTGAGCACATCGTGAGGGTTCCCCAAGACACGATCGCCTTCTCCGGCTAAGGACAGTGTAGGCGGCTGGTAAGAAATGTTTGAGGGGCAAGCATGAGATATTTTCAGTCTGAAAAACGACAAGAGGGTGGTCAGTCAGCTGATATATATTTAAATCAATTTGTCTCTGCTCTTGGCCCAACCAGACTAGTCTATGTTCCTTACATAGTTTGACATCGACTGAGCACCAGCAGCGTAGTCGAAGCCGTCTTTGGCGTCAACCCACCTCCCTCCTCGGACCCACAGCGAGCACTCGCTCAAGAAAGGGAGGGACTCATCGTCAGCTCCTGCATAATCAGCGTAGGGTAATCGAGGGGGTTAATACACGCTCATATGACACATGATAGTCAGTATTGCACGAATGACTTGATAATATCTTACTTCGTATACTCAGGACAATCATGTGTTACGTACCGAGTTTGAATCTCCGCGCAGGGATGAAGCCGTAAATCTTCCCAAGTAAAGGAAAGAGCAGACCCCATACCAAATCTATTTTGAAAACTTTCTCCCATGACTTGACAGAAATCACACGCTTGGCACCGAACCACACTTGAGAAGCGACGGAGGAAGCATATGACGGGTTTCTGTTCAATGGGGAAAGTTACCACGTGAATCGCAGGGAGAAATGAACCGAAAAAAAGTGGAAGATGAAAATAGGTACAACTTCTTAGTTTGTGTAGAGAAAGCATCTGATGGAGGATGGAAATAGAATCCTACGTTCTTGTATGAGGTATAATCACGTTATGCGAAAAAAGAACATGTAAGACACAGTTACCTCTATTGCGCGAAATTCATATTCCTTTTTTTTTTTTAACCTTCCTGTATCGAACACGAACCTTGCGAGTGCAGATGAAAGTATAATGCCGCCCCAGGAATGTGCAAGCTGGCGTTAAGAAAGGGTAAAAAGTATGCGTGATTGATCTACTTATGTATCGATAAAAACACCTCATCACGTGCTTTTGAGCATGAACCCGGTGGATGTCCAGTCTAAAGTTATGCTTACCCAGTGTTGTCTGGCACTATAGGTATGCCCCTCATTTCCTTCCTCTCCTTTTTCTCTTGCAACCAGTGCCGCAACTCCATCGCTAAACGCACGGACATCGTCAATGATAAGCTCGTGCTGGCCATAGTTTGAGAGCGAGGATACGGGAGGTCTGTGGAAAAGGATGATAGAGAGGCGTCCTAAATTCCCGTTAATGGATTTCTGATCATTTGACGTCATGTTTTCAATCATGGAAGCAAATTTCAGCCAACCCTCTTCAGGACAAACATCTTTATATGAGCGGAACGCTCGGCTTCCCACATCACGAATTTTGCCTACATCGACTCGGTCCTTACGACCCCGTCGCCCTAACCTGCTCAGTCCCCGTCCTCGAAAATCTGCTACAAAGACATCGCAGTTTCCCGTACGAGCAAGGTAGCATCCGAGACCTCTGATCGAAGATTATGAAAATGTTTAGAAAAAGGTATGGCGAATGAATAAGAAGTACTTTCACACTACATAATGAGCATACACACACAGATATGCAATGGATAATGGACCAGTAAACTGCTGGGAGCAGCAAGGACTCAAAATAAAAAACATACCGCTGGCTTTTAACCGAATAAAACACGCGCCCATCAGACAAAGCTCCATGGAAGAGCAGGCACACAGGCCGAGGAGAAGATGCGGTGCCAGGGAGGGCATTCGCTTGTCGGATCTATCGAAAAGTGAAAAACAAGAAATAAACAGGATCCATCAGATACGATATTAAATTGCTCCGCTATTTGTTCCAAATTTAAAGCCGATCGATGTCATGACAATCACGAACCCGCTTTGTGTGTAGACGATGCTCTCCGTCCCGTGAAGGAAAATAGACGGACGTGATCTCCAATGACGGAGAAGACACAGATGAATAATAACTCGCAGCTCTGCCAAAAGGAATAGCGGAATGGAAGCCAAGAAAGCTTCGGATTTCGTTCGCTTTCGTCGAATTTAGGAGCCTCATGATGACGGTTGTGGCTGACAAAATGATAGTTGGCGGAAACAATAAGAGCTGTCAGCTATCGAGAGCGCCCAGGAATTCCTTAAATGGAAGTCTATGATTATGGATGTTTTGAAAAATTTCTATCGCATATACATATATCATTCCTACGAGAAGGGATGTAAAATATATGATGATCTGTTGCTCCGCACAGGACGCACACACGACATGTTTAGGGGATGGATGCAGCTTCGGGGCAAATCGTCTTATCTCTTCAAATTTGATCCAAAATTGCGTCCGCTAGTATGCAACAGCTAATTTGAATACAAGTTCTAATGGAATAGTCTTCGTTCTAGGCTAGAGCACTTGTTATTGAACGCGCTGAACTTCAGACTTCCCGGAAAGCTTCAAACGAGAGGTGGTTTGGCGAGTTGGTTATGAACGCGAGTACCAATTAATTTCTATCATATTCCAGGCAAAAAGCGAGATTATCATTTGATAATGAGTTTTGAAACAGAGAAAGCATCGCACTTTTAAAAGTATTTCTCGCACACTTGCATTTATCCATCTCAAACGAGGTAGAAACCTCGAAACCCCACCAGAGAGGAGGAGGCGAATAGAACAAAATGGGGAAGAGAAGCAATATTTGACAGTAGAACTAGCTTTGTCATCGGTATTAACATACTCATCCAAGTATCTTGCTCACCCTGAATAATTTTCAGTGTATGCCGTGCCATTGATTCTTGTAGGGGGTCAAGCTAGGAGGTGATATGCTGAATAATTTGATGTGCCCTACCTGTACCGTATAACAGGTAAGGTTTACGGCAGCCGCGTGAGTGCCACAAAGGAGAGTGATTTTCGAAAATAAGACATTCAATTTCGACGATTGGGCAACAGCCGGCGCTTCAAGGGAAATTGCTTTTGAAAAGGAGCCATCCTAGCCGAAGCTGTTGTGCACTCGACAAGTTTTTGGAGGGAGATGAGTACACAACACCGCTTCTTCTCAAGGCTATCTCTCATCCTTGTTATTATGACGATCCCTGCGCTTGCATTGGTGAGTATAAGCAGCCTTCATGCACGCATTCTCTAGATCTCTCAATTCGCCTTCATGCGCGCATTCTCTAGATCTCTCAATTCTTCTTTGCATTACTTCGTTGCTACTGCAGAGATTTGGTTGGCGCAATAAACCCACCACACGTGGCTCTAGTGAAAGTGCTACCATCCCTTTGCTTCAAACGCTTGACGAGGAAATTGCCACATTGGGAGACCTTATCCGTCTGCAGTCTGACAGACTTCAAAGGCTGGAGCGGCTCCGACAGCAGGTCGCGAAGGCGAGAGCAGAAGAAGTGGATGACTATTCGGCTGGCTTTCAATGGACAAGATCTGCCTTCCACCCATCTTGCACAGACTATGGTGGTGGTGCACGTTCAACAAGGCATATAGCAGAGGACTACCTCATCCGCCTAGGAGCACTGTCCCCGGCCGAGACCTGGGACGAGGCTGTAGAAGAGGGGGCGCAGAGAGGAAATGTCCATGTGACAGCGATCAAGATGTTGTCATTTCAGTGCACGCATGATTTATTTCAGGGAAATCGAGGGGGAATCCTCAATATTTTGGCCGTGGCTCGCACGAATGACGAAGGAGGACAACCTCAGAAGCGAGAGGAATGCATCGGTGATGGCACCAAGTGCCGCGGGAGGAACTCATGGCTTTCATTTTATGATCTTCGTGGAGATTTGATTGGGAGCTACATCCCACTTTGTGAGAATCATTCGGTAATAACAACCTTGGCGTTCGAGATGGTTACTAGTGATGAGGCCATGTTGGTCGTTGGGGCACAAGACGGTTCATTAAGTTTGCACAGGGTTCAGCTATGGAGAAAAGGCCAAACATTTGCTGGAAAGCAGCCATTTATGCCTTCGATCTCCTCGTCTATCGTAAACTTTCCTAACATGCCGCATAATACGACATCAAAAGACGGATTGGGTATTCATGTAGTCCACGAAGGGACTTTACAGCTAACGGACCAATCGTCCAAAGAAGCCGCGCATTTAGCATCAATAAGTTGCGTCCTTTTGCACAAGAATCGCGCGCACGGTCTGATGATAATATCTGGGAACAAAGCCGGCAAGATTCAGGCCCATCTTAGGAATGGGACTTTGTTCAAGGTAAAACCAGTCGACCGAAAGGCGTGCGACATAGTAAAGTATGCGTGTCTTGAATTTAAGTTACTCCCCTTTATGTGAGAGTCGAGGAAAAGATTGATGAAGGTCTCACTTTAGTGTCAATGCGCATTTTCTGCAGACGGTTTCTACCGGTCAACCAATATACGCCATGATTCGCCACCGGAATGTGCTGTTCTACACAGCTGGCAGGTAAGTTGTTAAAACATCTAATTATGACATGTGATATTATGGTATTTATTCTCTTACACCCGTCGCTGCACGTCAAGTGACGTAAAGTCCTTGAACGCGAAGACGCTCGAACAGACCACAAATACCTATTGCGGGGGGCAGCATGGTGCCTTGCATTCTCTGGTCGTGGACTCGCTTGTTCCACAGATCTTGCACGCTGCTACCGCTCAAGGAGATCTATTGACATTCAGACTAATGTCCAAGTCGCGGCGAAGCCAACCGTATCAATCGCAGCATGTGTACGCGGATACAAGTGGTGCAGCAGAAGGGAGTTGTAAACTGATTAAGAAATTTGCGTCTCGAAGTGAGGGTAAGTCTAGACACATGCTCTGCCGCTCGCTCAACTACAAACATGGGTTGATCGTAGGCCCAGAAAAGGGTACATAGTAGAACCGTCGTCTTACCGACACGGTGTTCACATGTCGATCGGGACAACAGGCGATGCACCGCTCTCTCTTGCTATGTTACCTGGAGGATATCTTCTTGCAGTCTCCGCACGGGGAAGTCTTTTTTCTTGGAACACCACAGGATTGCACAACACTTATCTGCCCCTACCTCTACTATTTCATTTGAAATTTGCTCCAATTATTCCTTCTGGCCGCGCAGATTGCGCGTCGAACGACGGCATGCATTTGAACAATCTCATTACAGCAACTGAGATGACAGCATCTGAAGGTGGAACAGCCTTCAATACTAGATCACCTTGCAATTTTGTCATACTCATGGGGAAACCTTCTAATTGGAATTTGGAGACTAAATTGCCTCCTCGAGATCATGTCAACGAAATAGTTATTTTTGAAGCTCTGTTGCCCCATCAAAGATCCCAGCCATTAGATCTATCATGGATTCGAGTGTATTTCATGATAATCGCGGTGGGATTGGTATTTGCATGGCATTTTTCTAAAGGAGGACGAAGTAAAAGGCCTGGACTGGCTGGTTTGGAAGGAGATTCTAGGCCGGCTCATCTGAATAGTATTGGAATGCGCCCACACAGGCGACACCTGTACAATTTAACAGAGGACGATGAGTACGAATCAGAGAAAAGTAATGAAGCCGACCTGGATGGAAGTCCTTCCATGGTAGCCAGCATAAAAGACGAGCAACGAACAAACCTGCGTTTTCGCAAGCTTTCAAGAGAGCAACTATACAGATATGACGCAACTTCTTCGTAGATGTTCGGAATTTTAAAGAAAACGGGTGCAGTCATGCCAGTGTGCATAAAATTGGATATGTCGATTTCTGGCCCATTGTACATGAGGTATTTTTCTTCACCACGCACACACTCAAAAAAAAAATTAAATTTACGCTACTTCGGATCGTGGATTGAATAAAATGGATCATGAGGCATTCCTTTAAAGATCACTCGAAAAGGTAGGCGACTTGACATGGTTGTTCAAGAATCCAACCCGCTTATTCTCGGAGCCTCCGACTCTGTTACTCCTCCAGCTTGTCTCCCTCCTGGTGGTCTCTCGTCGACGACCAGACGATCAGCCATCCTCCCGATCCCGTTTTCTTTCCCGCGCAACCACCTCCTGCCCCCTACATCACCTTCGGCGTCTTTCATCTGGTGCGTGAGAAAACCACTATAGTAATGTTTAAGTGTGGTGCATTGGACAAGAGGCACGGGGAGTGATTCAAGGTGTTTGTGTCGTTAGTGCTGCTCGAATTATTTCTTGGCCGCTTGGCTGTCGCTCGGCTTTTGCGTCTGGTCGCCTCCTTGCTCCGTGTCGCTACTTTTCCATCATTACCTCGCTACTGGCACTACCAATTCGAGCTCGTGTGACTTGTGACCCAGCATGTTTTTTTGAGCGTAAGAGATATTACGTTGTCTGCTCTTAATTTTGGTTCAGTCATTCGAGCATTGATTTTCTCGGAATAATTTAAGATTAGTCCCCTCTACCAAGTAGCTGGAGGGAAAACAAAAGCAACTGCTAAGCTGAATTGCTCTTTGCGGACCATACATAGTGCCGGGGTGGATCGTCACTGCCATTGCACAGCGTCATGAGGGAGGAAGCTTTGGCAAAAGATACGAAGCTCTCGCAAGTCTTTGAATACGAGAAGGATCCTGAAACTCGGTTGCAAGCAGCGGCTAAAGATAGGAGCAGTGTCATAGATAAGCCTTACCGCTATATACAAGATTACAGTCTGAAAGGTGTCAAGGTACGGCTAAAATGCAATAAGCAAAGTCTTTTCTCAGGAGCATGGACAAGCTGCGCGAAGCATGGCGACGTTCCTGTTATGCGCTGTGTGAGGGTCTGCTTGTGACGCTTCATGATTTCAGAGCATCTCCATCTGCTATCTTTTCGGTTTGATTTTGAGTAGATACTTGGATGGATGTGGTGCTCTCATGCGTCGCCACGAATCCGCTTTTTTCAAACAAACAGAACCATTTTGAAAGCCTGGACCAGTTGCAAAAGCGCAGCAAACTAAAGCTGACACTTTACGGGTAAGTCACTTTGATTGTTTGTGTTGCTTTCGTATTTCGACGATAGTGTGCTTATTAAATTGACAAAGGCGCTTGTAACACAGTATTTTAACACAATATTTAAAAATTATACTTCACATGCAGCAATCTTGTTCCCGCGTCGTCTGCTTCGGTCAGCACGTCGAGACTACCAATAGAAGCATCAGTACAGACTTGGAGCATATACGCACATCCGGAAGAAAAGTACCAGGGTTTATGGCTCCATTCGAGGCATGGCATATATCGCTTGATGTCTCCTTCGAAAGACTTCGCGCCTTATGCGAAAGTCTTCATCCAATGTGTTCAGTACTCTGTAGCCATCCACCTCTTCATTCGAGACGTCATCGAAGCGGATGATACGGAAGAGCATCAGCTGATGGACTTGGAAACCCTTATCGGAATGATGACGGAGCATAAGTTTGATATGTCTTTTATCCAATGCCATGGGTCAGTCATGTTCGACCTTCTTCGTGATTTGACAATGAGTAAGAAGTACAAGTTCATGATAGAACTAAGCAAAATGCGTCCTTTGCCGGGTGATGTCCGTCCTTCTTTTTCCGGTGCCGCCCCTGAATCAATCTCGAATACATTTCTAAGCGGTAGTAAGCAGTATCGCGGCTTCAAAAGTACAGCAAAGAGCGCTCACCCGACTCTCCGAGCAGGGGTTCAACGGGCGACTGAAGGTACAATTCGAAGATACCGGGATGGAAACTTGGAATTGCTGACGAAGGAATCGCTAGGAATCGGTGAGCAGCGAGCAGGATTTGGTGAAGAAGTTGGTAAATGGATGAAAAGGCGACAGCGGAGAAAAGACGGTAGTTCTGAACCGGGTGCCGGAGTTGGGTCCTCATGGACAAGTGGCACAGTGGCTCCGCCATCCATCGGACAGCATGCCGAGGCACAACCCCCTCAAAATTGCCATTCGGAGGATGAAGCCCTTTTGACGTTGCCCGGATGCCGGTCGCTGCACCTGTCACCTGAAGTGCCCAAGATCTTGAACACCATGACAGGCCACAATCACCGCCTGACCTTGGCGATCGAGCAGCAACGTACGAACGAAGTAGTGGAGAAGCAACTAAAAGTGTTTGAAGGACTGTTGAAAGATCTTTCAAGAGAAGGATACCATCCTCTGCATTATCTTCTCTCAGGTACTCAGGGCGGGGAGGCGTTCTTTCTCCCGCTTTTTGACTTGTACCGTCTCTTGAAGCGGGTACGCCTGACATGCTCTGAGGATGTCAAGCCCAGAGTTGCTGTTCTCCGGCGACAGCTTGTCAAGAACTTTACGGACCCCGTACTACGCGACATTTGGTACATTCAGAACCGGGGAAGTGTTCGCGAGGAGATTCGGGCGCTGAAAGACGCGAAGAAAGGGGAGTGGCTCGAAGCTAAGTTCAAGCGCCTGAGCATGGAAAGAGCAGAAATTCAGGAAAGGAAGGCTACGGAAAAGAAACTCGCCCGGACATTACAGGAGCAACGTCGAAAGGATCGGGCTATCCGCCGGCAGGAATGGGAGAATGGCCACGCGGAAAGAAAAGAAGCGAGGCGCGCTGAAAAAGTAGCTCGCAAAGCAGCGGCTCAGGCGCTGAAGCTTCATCACATAGCCGCCGGAGAAGTCGCGCCTGAAGGAGGGGAAAAAAAGCAATTGGAGGTAGAAGACATGAATTCTCTGCGTGGAGAAAAGCGGGCTGCTGTTGAAGAGACGGGTAGCGAGCGAGCGTCTAAACGCGGGGATACCAGTTCTGCTTGTTCTAGCTGTATCACGACGGACGACAGCACTGTTTTTCCACTCCAGAGGGATCCTACTACCCCAGCAACTGTGTGCAAGGGCGGACAACCACAGGAAGAGTCGAAATGCACGTTGAGTCCCATGATTTACGTCGGCCGAGCCGCCTCCACCGCGACGGGCACAGTCAAAGCAGAATGGATGGAAGGAAAGGGCAACGGCTGTGGCAGTGTCCGGAGCAACGGGACCAGCATTTCTCGAGAAAAAGTCTAGGCTAACAATGAGTATGGGGGTAGGTATAAAGGGAGCAGCTGTGCATTTATGTGTTATATTCTGTGCGTATCACCATGTGTCTGGAGACCGGCAATGAAAGGATACGTGAAAGGACATGTGGACGAGACAAACAGTTATGTGTTCAGGAAACGGAGCGGGCCGGCTTCAAAAAGTATCAATTTTCACATGGAAAGCAAAGGTACACTAAGAAGATCGATGACAAACAGCACATGGTGCTCAACTAAGCACTCGCCGGATAAGTGAATATCCAAGATTACTGATCGTGGCGCCAGGATCCTCATGCGCTGTAATAAGTGGAATTTATCTTAAAAATAAATGAACAAATCTTGTTTGTACTATGCTGGAGCCTTTGCAAGTTCACAGCTTCTCATCTTCTCCGAGAAGTCCATAATCTAATAATTTACATGCCGTGCAACTATTACAATCGAACGGACGCGGACCGCTTGCTTATCATGCTTGTCACAAATGTCGGTGTTGATTTCAATTTCATCTTTTTTGTGACACAACTGCCACGTAAATGTGATACTGACGGAGGAGTAATGGCCGCATGGAATGTCTGCACCCAGAAGGTGCGTGTGCTAGGATTCACTTTCTTCTGCGGCCGCATCTACGGCCAGCAAAGCAGCCGCGACACGCCGATCTTCCTGATTGAGTATGTTGAAGGTCGAACATGCCGAAGTCGTATCCATGTGCTCAACAGCCACACCGTTTGCGGCTAGAAATTTCAAAGTCGTGAGAGCCAACGCGCGACCGACAACCTCTTCCCCAGTGCCAATAATGAGGATTTCGATTGCTGGCTTCACAATCAAGAGTGGCGCCAACGACTCGGGTGTAATTTCTTCAATCTTTTTCGGCTTCCACAGAAAACATGCTGCGGGCAATGCGAGGATGGATCCCCTATAATTGACATCCCGTACCTCGAACCCCTGACCATCGTAGCCGAGTAAAAAAGTCCTCTCCCTCCCCGCTTCCTCCTCGTTCCCCACTGCCAGCACGTCTATGCCTTTTCCTAGGTCTGAGAATGCACGGCTTTGTTGCCTGCGATGATTCTGCTGATGCTTCTGGTCCCATAGAGCAGGCGCGTAAGGCGGATGGAAGAGGTCAACAGGGGGGTAATTCCGTTCAGGACATGTTGAGGTGGCGGCCTCTGAAGACAGTCGGACAAAGGTGGTCCGCCGCAAAGCACGCCGTATCATTCCTCTCAGCCTGTGTTGTCGTCAAAGTATACAGAAAAAATTTATGTGGTCGGTATAAATTGGTGGGATACATTTTTTTTCTTTGCCAAATAATCAGCCCACCGAGAGGTCGACCGAGTCTCCCTCCGGAGCTTCCCGACGTCTTGCGCGAGTCTTCTCTTGGTGCCTAATCGAAAAATACAGGAGGTCATTGTGCTGACACCGACGTTGTTTCGCGTGTCGCGTGCATTGTAAATAAATGACGACAAAAATTGTGAGGAGAGGATGCGTGTGTGTCCGTATAATTAGTCCTTATGGAACTCCAGGACCACCCGGGGGCAACTTTTCTTCCTCTCTTCGCTCTTTCTTCCTCGTATCACAAGAAGCGCGTTTCAGCAACACAATGATGCCTTTCTATGCACGAAGAGCTCATGAAAACCGACGAGATATTTTCTTACTCAAATGATCATTTCATGATACAGGCCTAGGAAGTGGGAGTAGGAAGCCTGGATGTGCCTTGTGGCTGAAAGGGAAAAACTGAGAACCCACCACCAGACGACGAGAGGTAAATGAAATGGAGCACGCATTCATCGATGCTTGTGACCATGCATTGCACCTCGTTATTAATCATGTACAATTGAATGCATTTTAATATTTCCTTTGCGCTCCCTTTGAACACGCACCGCAGTACCAGGCAACGGGCCCCCAGCAAGAGGCGCCGCTCCTCTGTAGGCGAGGCGGAAGAGGAAACAGAAAGCGCAACCACAAACAACAACCGAAGAATTGACAGCAGCGGAAGTACTCATAGAAGCAGCGGCGGGCCAAAGCCGCTGCTGCCCACGTCCTCCCCTCAGGATTCACAACCGTCGATATCATCTCGAAATCTCCCACCAGATTCGGGAGAGGCCGCGCCTCGCCTGTCGGAATCCTTGCTTCCTGAGCTCTCCCTTGACAATTTGCGACCACTTGGCTCTGAACTAGATAAAGAAGAGGAGCGAGGGATCAAGCAAGGTCTGGAAGAGGAGGCAGACAGTCTAGAAGAGGAAGAAGACAAGAGTCAAGGAGACGAAATGGAAGAAGAGAACAAGACGCGCAAAGTAGAGCTTTTCCACGTCGTCACGGAAGCGCTGTCCAAAACTGCTAGCGTGGGGTGGGATAATGCGGTGGACTCACTTCGTCTTGCCTACGATCGCTTCTCCGAGGCCGAGGCACAAACGTTTTTGCACGCCCACCTGGAGCAGATTGTGGGGATCCTCTTGGATCAAGTCGCCCACCGCATTGATATCCATCAACGCTCTTGCGTGGACAACTCCTTGCGTTGGGCATTGAATATCATAATTCTGGCCCTAGAAAGACAGCAGGAGGAGTTCTTGCCCACTCTGCTTATGATATTCAACCGCAAGCGCACGTTTTACAAGGCTGCCGGTGCAGGTGGATACTGGGGCGGGGCCGGCCCGCCAAACGAAGTCCGTTTGAGGCTTATCGGAGATTTTATGG
>Ga0209925_1000275_pt1 | contig 27822 bp, 26 predicted proteins | sample SalPonR2_A_D1_MG_FD_185702 | JGI IMG/M metagenome (GOLD analysis project Ga0209925, IMG submission 185702) | Salt pond soil microbial communities from South San Francisco under conditions of wetland restoration - Salt Pond MetaG R2_A_D1_MG... ... | reverse complement strand
TGATCTGCAAATAGCTCTGCGCCACACCCTCATACTTGAAGCCGCATTTCTCCAGCAACCCGCGCGAGGCGTGGTTCTCCGGCAGGCAGGCCGCCTCGATCCGGCTCAGGTCCAGCCGGTCAAAGGCGTAATGCACCACGCCCGCGATGGCCTCGGCCATGTAACCCTGCCGCGCATGCGGCTGACCGATCCAATAGCCCAGCGTGCCCGCCTGTGCCGGGCCGCGCCGGATATGATCCAGCGTGATCGCCCCCAGAAGGGTCTGATCGTCGCGCCGGATCAGGAACAGCGGCAGCGCCGACCCATTGGTGATCGACCGCTGCGCCCAGAACACCCGGTTGGAAAACCCCTTGCGCGCCAGGTGATCGGCGGCCCAGGCCGGCTCCCACGGGGTCAGGAAATCGGCGCTCTGCGCGCGCAGGTCGCTCCAGTCCCGGAAATCGCTCATCGCCGGTTGCCGCAGGGTCAGACGCTCGGTCTCGATCCTGAGCTTCCGGCGTGGCAAGAGCAGCATCAGGCCGCGCGCCGCGCGTTGAGACTACCCAGCGTCGGCGATTTCGACACCGGACCATAAAGCGCCAGCGCCGTGGGCGCGCGCGTCACCGTATGTTCGGCCAGACGCCGCACATCCGCCAGCGTCACCGCGTCGATCCGCTCCACCACCTCGGGCAGGTCGGGCACCCGGCCCCAGATCTGCAACATCCGCGCCAGCCGTTCGGCGCGGTTCGACGGGCTCTCCAGCCCCATCAGCAGCCCCGCCTTCATCTGCGCCCGCGCCCGCTCGACCTCCGTCTCCGACATGTCCCCGGCGGCGCGCTTCATCTCGTCCACGGTGATCCCTGCCAGATCGCCCATCTGATCCTCGGAGGTCCCCGCATAGATCGTCAGCATGCCGGTATCGGCATAGGCCCCGGCCTGCGCGAAGATCGTGTAGCACAGGCCCCGCCGCTCGCGAATCTCCTGAAACAGGCGCGAGGACATCGACCCGCCCAGCGCCGAGGCATAGATCTGCGCGGTATAGATATCGGGATGCCCGTATTCGGGGCTCTCGAACGCCAGCGCGAAATGCGCCTGCTCCAGATCCTTCACATGCCGCGTCTCGCCGCCCGCGAACCGCGCCGTGGGCGGCTCGATCGTATCGCTCGGGATCATGTCGCCATAGGTCGCCTCGGCCATCTTGACCAGCGCCTCGTGATCCACCGCACCCGCCGCGGCCAGCACCATCTGCCCGGGACGGTAATACTGGTCGACAAACCCCTCCAGATCCGGCCGGCCAAAGCCGCGCACCCGCGCCTCGGCCCCCAGAATGGTGCGGCCCAGCGGATGATCGGGATAGGCCTGCTCCTGCAACCAGTCGAAGATGATGTCGTCGGGCGTGTCCGCCGCCTGCCCTATCTCCTGCAGGATCACACCCCGCTCCACCTCGATCTCGCGCGGGTCGAACACCGGATTGCGCAGGATATCGGCCACCACGTCCATCGCCAGCGGTACATCGTCCTTCAGCACGCGGGCGTAATAGGCGGTCACCTCGCGGCTGGTATAGGCGTTGATATAGCCGCCCACATCCTCGATCGCCTCGGCAATCTGCAACGCGCTGCGCCGCTTTGTGCCCTTGAAGGCCATATGCTCCAGAAAATGCGCGATGCCGTTCTGCTCGGCCCGCTCATGGCGCGCGCCCGCCATGACCCAGACACCGATCGCCGCCGATTCCAGTCCGGGCATATACTCGCTGGCAATGCGAAATCCGTTCGGCAGCGTGGTCAGTTCTACACTCAATGCGTGATCCGTTCCTTGATCAATGTTTCGATAGCGCCAAGATCATTGGCAATGCGCGTCACGCGCTCGTCTCGCTCATACAGGTCCGCCATACGCTCGGGCAAGGGGGGGTGAATGCCACTCGCCTCTTCCACCGCCGCCGGAAACTTGGCCGGATGCGCCGTGGCCAGCGTGATCATCGGCACGTCGGCGCTGCGATGTGCCTCGGCCACATGCACGCCCACGGCGCTATGCGGACACAGCAACTCGCCGGTGCGGTCCCAGGTCTGCCGGATCGCGGCGCGCGTGGCATCCTCGTCGCAGCGCCCGCTTTCAAACGCCTCTCGCAACGCCTGCAACGCGCCCTGACTGACGGAAAATCCCCCGGCCTTCAGCTCGTCCATCACCTGCGCCACGGCCCCGCCATCCTGCCCGTAGGCATAATAAAGCGCACGCTCGAAGTTGGAACTCACCTGAATATCCATCGACGGGCTGATCGACGGGATTACCCCGTCGGGCCGATACTCGCCACTGCTCAGACAGCGATGCAGAATGTCGTTCTGATTGGTCGCCACCACCAGCTTGTCGATGGGCAACCCCATGGCCCGCGCGATATAGCCCGCAAAGATATCCCCGAAATTCCCGGTCGGCACGGTAAACGACACCTTTCGATCCGGCGCACCAAGGCTCACCGAAGAGGTGAAATAATACACCACCTGCGCCAGAACCCGCGCCCAGTTGATGCTGTTCACCCCCGCCAGCCGCACCCCGTCGCGGAACTCGAAATCGTTGAACATGTCCTTCACACGCGCCTGCGCATCGTCGAAATGCCCGTCGATGGCCAGCGCATGCACATTGCTCTCACCCGGCGTCGTCATCTGCCGCCGCTGCACCTCGCTGACGCGGCCATGCGGATAGAGGATGAACACATCGACCGCATCCAGGCCCCGAAACGCCTCGATCGCCGCCGACCCGGTATCGCCCGAGGTCGCGCCCACGATGCTCACCCGGCTCCCCGAGCGCTTGAGGGAGAATTCGAACATCTGCCCGATCAGTTGCATGGCGAAATCCTTGAACGCCAGCGTCGGCCCGTGGAACAGCTCCAACAGGAAATGCCCGCTATCCAGCTGCTTCAACGGCGCCCGCGCCGCGTGACCAAAGCCTGCATAGGCCCGCGCGATGATCTCGTGAAACTCCTCGTCGGTAAAGGCATCGCCGATGAACGGTCGCATCACCCGGAACGCGGCCTCCTCATAGCTCACCCCCTCCAACGCGCGGATATCCTCCGCCGTCATCACCGGAATACTCTCGGGCAGATAGAGCCCACCATCGCGCGCCAGCCCGGTCAGCATCGCCTCTTCAAAGCTGAGCGTGGGCGCGCGGCCCCTCGTCGAGATGTATTTCACCGCTGCTGCCCTTCCCTTGACTGGCGCATCCGCCAGATGAAAAACCCGGTCATCGCGGCCCATATGGCGGCCAGCGAAAACCACGTGATCGCATAACTCAGGTGATCGTTCGGAATCCCGCTCGTGTCTACCGGCAGCGGCGTCACGCCCTGTTCCGGCGGCGACACCTCGCGCGCTATGATCATCAGCGGCTCGGTCTCCAGCACCTCGGCCATCTGCGCGATATCGCGGGCGAACCACATGTTGCCCGGCACATCGTTCTCGGGCGTGGAACTCAGCCGGTCATCAGGCCAGTGCAGGTTGCCGACAACACGCCGCTCGCCCTCGGTCTCGGGGATCTCTCCCGCCACCTTGACAAACCCGCGATCCAGCAGCACCCGCCGCCCCTCGGTCTCGAAGGCGGAAATCACCCGGTATCCCGCGCCCACCTGCTTTTGACTGACGAGCACCCGCAGCGCCCGCGCGCCGACCTCACCCGTGGCCTGAACCGGCAGATACCGGTCCCGCTCCGGCTCCACCCCCTCGGGCAGTGGCACCGGGTCGGCGGAAATCCGGCCCTCGATCTCGGCCAGCACGCCCTCTTTCCAGGCCAGCCGCTCGACCTGCCACTTGCCCAGCGACACCAGCACCGCCACACCGGCAATGCCAAAGATCAGCGGCACCAGAACACTCTTTCGCATGGGTCCCTCTCAAAAGGAAAATGCGGGAGGGCCAAATCCCCCCGCATCTTCATCTTGCCGAAAATACTCGCCGCCCGCAGGGCCCGATTTTTCGCCGAAAAATCGTCACCCGCCCCAGACGTAGACAGCCGCGAACAGGAACAGCCAGACCACATCGACGAAGTGCCAGTACCACGCCGCCGCCTCGAAGCCGACATGCTGCTCGGGCGTGAAATGCCCCTTGAGCACCCGGATCAGGCAGACGAACAGGAAGATCGTCCCGATCACCACATGCGCGCCGTGAAAGCCGGTGGCCATGAAGAAGTTGGCCCCGTAGATATTGCCCGAAAAGCCGAACGCCGCGTGGCTGTATTCATAGATCTGGAACACGGTAAAGATCGCGCCCAGCGCAATCGCGAGGATCAGGCCCCACTTCACGTCGTTGCGGTTGTTCTCATGCACCAGCGCGTGGTGCGCCCATGTTGCCGCACAGCCCGAGCACAGCAGGATCAGCGTGTTGATCAGCGGCAGGTGCCAGGGGTCGAACGTCTCGATCCCGGCAGGCGGCCAGATCGCGTCGACCATTGGGGAGTTTTCGCCCATCGGGTACATGGCATGCTTGAAAAAGCTCCAGAACCACGCCGCAAAGAACATGACCTCGGACATGATGAACATGATGAAGCCATAGCGCAGGCCGATCCGCACCACTGGGGTGTGATCGCCGGTCTCGCCCTCATGCACAACGTCGGCCCACCAGCCGAACATCACGTAGAGCACGCCGACAAGGCCCGCCAAAAGCATCCAGGGCCCGTGATCATGGAAAAAGAGAACCGCCCCGAAGAGCATGACGAACCCCGCCAAAGAGCCAAGCAGCGGCCAGATGGAGGGGGGCAGAATGTGGTAATCGTGGTTTTTCGCGTGTGCCATCTTGGTTTATCCCTCGTCGAAGGCTCAGTTCAGAGTTTTATCGGTTTTTTTGGCAGGCTCAAGCGCCGCCTGCTGGTCGGTCTCGGGCAGGTCGATCTCGTGGAACGTATAGCCCAGCGTGATCGTGTGGACATACTGTCCTTCGCGATCGTCGACAATCGCGGGGTCCACGTAGAAGGTCACCGGCATCTGCACCCGCTCGCCGGGCTGCAAGACCTGCTCTTCAAAGCAGAAACAGTCGATCTTGGTGAAAAAGCCGCCCGCATCGTAAGGCGCGACATTATAGCTGGCCGATCCCGCGACAACGCGGTCGGTCGGGTTATAGGCCTCGTAAAAGGCCAGTCCCGTCTCGCCGATGCGGATTTCCATTTCTCGCTCGACCGGCTTGAATTCCCACGGCATGCCACGCTCCCGGCTGGCATCGAACCGGACCTTGATGGTCTGATCGAGGATTTCGTCGCTCGCCACGTCCGACACGCCGGTCACGCCGCCAAATCCGGTGACACGGCAGAACCAGTCATAGAACGGCACCGACGCCCAGGCGAGGCCGCCCATCAGCACCACGACACCCACGGTCTGGGTCAACGTCTTGGTTTTCGGGTCGAGCGCCATCAATTTCCCTCCTGCTGCTGTGTCGGTACCATGAAATCGTCATCGGTCACCTTGGCCACGGTCAGGCCAAAGATCAGCGCCACGAACCCCGCCAGCACAAGCCCAAGGCCAAGGTTGCGGCCAAAGCGGCGTTTGTGCAGCTCATGTTCCTCGCGAAAACTCATGCCCAGCCCCCAAGGCCAAAGCCCGACAGCGCCGCCTCGGCCAGAATGGCGGTGAAATGTGCGAAGAGATACCACAGCGACAGCCGGAAGGCGCGCTTCTCGACGCGGTAATTGTCGGCCTCCGCCTGATCCTCGTCACGCCGCCAGATCGCCACCGCATCGCGCAGGAAGAGCGCGTTGAACACCAGCGCGACGCCCAGGTAAACCGGCCCGCCGATACCGGTGAACGCGGCCCCAATCGCCATGATCGCCAGCAACACCGTGTAGACGAGGATATGGAGCCGGGTCGACTTGCGGCCATGGGTGACCGTCAGCATCGGCACGCCCGCCGTGTCATAGTCGCCCCGCATGAAGAGCGCGAGCGCCCAGAAATGCGGCGGCGTCCACATGAAAATCAGCGCGAACATCAGCACCGACTCAATGCTCACCGTTCCGGTCGCGGCCGCCCAGCCGATCATCGGCGGAAAGGCACCTGCGGCCCCGCCGATCACGATATTCTGCGGCGTCCAGCGCTTCAGCCCGATGGTATAGATCACTACGTAGAAGAAGATGGTAAAGGCGAGGATCGCAGCGGCCAGCGCATTCGTGGCCAGCCACAGCATGACAACCGAAAACACCGCCAGCGTGATGCCAAAGGCAAACGCCTCGTCGCGGGTGACCTTGCCCGCCGGGATGGGGCGCTTCGCGGTGCGCTTCATCACCGCGTCGATGTCGGATTCCCACCACATGTTGAGCGCACCTGCCGCACCGCCGCCCACCGCGATGAAGAGGATCGCGGCCAGCCCGACGACCGGATGCACCGCCACCGGGGCAGCAAGCAGCCCGACCAGCGCGGTGAACACCACCAGCGTCATCACCCGAGGCTTCAGGAGCGCGAAGAAATCGCGGAACCCGGCCTCGCCGGTCTGCGCGGCAGCGGCTTGGCTGGCTGTGTTCAGGCTGGCATCGCTCATCTCTGTCTCCTGTCAGGCGGCGCATCGGCGCGCCCGCCCGGCGGGGTCATTTCGGGCGCACCGCATACAGGCGCGCCCGGCTTACATCACTCGGCGGCGGCCACCTGGCGCGCGCGCGGCGTGCCGGCATATTCCTCGATCGCACCGTCGAGCCACTCCTGATACGCCGCTTCGCTCACGACCTTCACGGTGATCGGCATATAGGCATGCGCCTGCCCGCACAGTTCCGAACACTGCCCGAAGTAGACACCTTCCTTCTCGGCCTCGAACCACAGCTGCGCCAGACGCCCCGGCACGGCATCCTGCTTCACGCCGAAGGCAGGGATCGTCCAGCTATGGATCACGTCGGCCCCGGTCACGGTCATCACCACGGTCTTGCCCACAGGCACGACGACGGCAGTATCGGTGGCCAGCAGGAACTCGTCCTTGCTGTAGCCCGCCTCGACCAGCTGTTCCTCAACCTCGGGCGTCAGGCGATTGTCGCCCCCCGTCGCCGGTGCCCCGATCATGTAGCTGTCAAAGGCAAACTCGTGATCGGTGTACTCGTAGCCCCAGTACCACTGATAGCCCGTCACCTTGATGTTGATATCCCCCTCGGGGATTTCCTGCTGCTTGAACAGGATCGGCAGCGAGAACGCCCCGATGAACACCAGGATGACAATCGGGATGATCGTCCAGGCGATCTCCAGCGGCGAATTGTGGGTAAAACTAGCGGGGTTCGGATTGGCACGGCGGTTGTACCACACCGCCGCAAGCGCCAGCAGCACGGTCACGAACAGCACGATGGCGATGATGATCACGTTGATCATCCCGTCCAGCCATTGCAGATCGCGCGCCAGTTCGGTCGCGGCGGGCTGAAACCCGGTGCCGCCCTGAACGGGAACGCCGATAACCTCGAGTCCGTCCTGCGCACGGGCGGGGAGAGAGAAAAGCGCGGTGAGAGCCGCCGTAAGGCCGGTAATTAGTCGCATTTTACACCCTGATCGGTTGAAGCGGTTCATGTCTTTGTGGCAGGTCTTGCGCCGCATGCGGCGGAATCCCGTTGTCTTGATGCTGTCTAAAACCATATTCTGCCGCAAACGACAAGAAAGAGCATTGCGGCAAACGGACGCTTTTTTGATCTGGATCAAATTCGCACGGCCCTCGCACCCCGCCATCATATAGGACGCGCCCCCATGACTGACACCGCCTTTCGCCCCTTCGACAGCCTGCTTGACCGGGATGCGGCGCTCTCGCACCTGCAAGAGGCCACGCGGGGCGCCGATGACGGAGAGCTCTTTCTCGAACGCCGCCGCGCCGAGGCGCTGAGCTTCGACGATGGCCGGGTCAAGACCGCCTCCTACGACGCCTCCGAAGGGTTTGGCCTGCGCGCCGTGCGCGGCGAGGTCACCGGCTACGCCCATTCCTCCGAGGTGAACGAGGCGTCGCTCAAGCGCGCGGTCGAGACCGCCCGCCTCGCCGTGGGCGACGGCGGCGGCACCCTCGCCGCCGGGCCTGCTCGCACCAACCGCCACCTCTATACCGACGACGATCCGATCGCCGGAGCCGCCTTCCCGGTCAAGCTCGACACCCTGCGCGAGATCGACGCCTTCGCCCGCGATCTCGACCCCCGCGTCGTGCAGGTCACCGCGACCATCGCCGCCTCATTGCAAGAGGTGGTGATCCTGCGCCCCGACGGCACCGAGGTGGGCGACATTCGCCCGATGACCCGCGTCAACGTCTCGGTGATCGTCGAACAGGATGGCCGCCGCGAGAACGGCAGCGCCGGGGGCGGCGGGCGCGTCGGCCTCGACGGCTTGCTCATGCCCGCCGACTGGCAGGCCAAGACCCGCGAGGCGCTGCGCATCGCGCTCGTCAACCTCCGGGCAGAGCCCGCGCCCGCAGGCGTGATGGACGTGGTCCTCGGCCCCGGCTGGCCCGGCATCCTGCTGCACGAGGCCATCGGCCACGGGCTCGAGGGCGATTTCAACCGCAAGGGCTCCTCGGCCTTCGCCGGTCTGATGGGCCAGCGCATCGCCGCCCCCGGCGTCACCGTGCTCGATGACGGCACCCTCCCCGACCGGCGCGGCTCGCTCACCATCGACGATGAGGGCACCCCGTCGGCCCGTAATGTCCTGATCGAGGACGGCATCCTCGTGGGCTACATGCAGGACCGCCAGAACGCCCGCCTGATGGGGGTTGAGGCCACCGGCAACGGCCGCCGCGAAAGCTACGCCCACGCCCCCATGCCGCGCATGACCAACACCTACATGCTGGGCGGCGACGCCACCCCCGGCGATCTGGTGTCCGAGATGAAAGACGGCATCTATGCCGTCGGCTTCGGCGGCGGGCAGGTCGACATCACCAACGGCAAGTTCGTCTTTTCGTGCACCGAGGCCTACCGCGTCAAAGACGGCCGGATCGGCGCGCCCGTCAAAGGCGCCACCCTGATCGGCGACGGCGCCACCGCCCTGCAACAGATCCGGGGCCTCGGCAACGACATGGCCCTCGATCCCGGCATGGGCAATTGCGGCAAGGCCGGGCAATGGGTGCCCGTCGGCGTGGGTCAACCCACCGTGCTGATCGGCGGTCTGACGGTGGGGGGCTCGGCGGCATGACCCACCTGCTACGGCGCTGGCACCCCTTCCGGAACGCGCCGTGCAGCCTCAACAAGGATCTCTTGATTGATAGCTTGATCGCGGCTCTCGTGGTTTGTCCGATCCTGCCGATTTTCGGCTACCTCATCTTCTCGACGATGGACCGCCTCTACCCCGACCCTGACCAAATCAACACCTTGCAATGGATGATCATGGGCTTGGCTTTGTACAGCTACGCGAGCATTTGGTTGTCTTGGGCCGTGCTGCTTGTGGCCGTCCCTTTCAGCCTTTATCTGCTGCACATCGGCTGGGCAGGCTGGGCCATCGCCATAGCGACCGGCACTCTGCCCGGGATCGTGGCGATACCGTTTACCGATATCAACGTCATCGGTATCGTGGTCCCGTTTGGTGCCATGCTCGGCCTGATCTATTGGCTCATCCTTCGGATACTTCAGCCCGACACTTTCAGTCTTCCAGAGAGTTGACCATCGCGAAGCCACCACCCCCCCCTTTTCACCTTTCCCAAAACACTCACATCCCCCAGCCCCGATCAGCCGGCACTCATAACAAGTTCGTCACATCGCCGTATATGCGCTTGCGCGCGCGCCCCCGGTCCAACAGGCTTCAGGCATGCGCGCGCAGCTTCGTTTGCCCCTCCGATATGCATCAGTGCACCGCGGCCTCCTGCCGGTCGTGCTGGTGATCCTGCTGATTAGCGGCATGTCGATCCCACACCCGGCCCGGTCGCAGCAGCAGATGGAACTGCATCTGGTTCTGGCCTTCGACGCCTCCGCCAGCGTCAACGACGTCGAGTTCGAAATCCAGCGCACCGGCACGGCGCGGGCCCTGCGCCACGCCTCGGTCCGCGCCGCGATCGAGCAGTCCCGGGGCGGAGTCGCCATCTCGATCGTGCAATGGTCCAGCATCGGCTTGCAGGCGCTCGGTCTCGATTGGGCGGTGCTGCACACCGCCGCGGAGGTCGACGCGTTCGCCGACCGGGTCCGCGCCATGCCGCGCAAGCTCTCGGGCGGCGGAACGATGATCCATACCGGCCTCGCATTCGCCGCAGAACAGCTCGACACGGCCCCCGGAACCGCGCGCCGTCGCGTGATCGACCTCTCCGGCAATGGCCGCTCAGACGACCATGACAAGATGGTCGAGATGCGGGATCGCCTGGTGCGCGACGGCGTGATCATCAATGCCCTGGCGATTGAGGAACACAATGACGACCTGACCACCTATTTCTACCGGTTCCTGATCGGCGGCCCGGCGGCCTTCGTGATCACCGCCGACGAGTTCGAGGATTTTTCGGAGGCGATGCGACGAAAGCTCTACCGCGAGATCATGGGCCCCGCCATATCCCGAAACCAGCGCGGATCGTCCACCCGATGGGCGCAGGCATCACGATAAGGCCAGGGGCACCGGCGCCGGTCTTCATCTTGCCAAAAATATCCAGATCCCGCCCGGCACACCCCTTGCCATCCCGTGCCCACACCGCACGCCCCGTTCACACCCTCCCCCCTTCAGTAGCCCCCTGCATGCGCCACCGACGCGATACCGACAGGATACCGACGCGATACAGACACCGGCCATTTCCCAGAAACGAAAATAATTAACGCCATATATCATAATCTTAGGCGAAATCCTCGAAAAACCCGCGACTCACCCGATTTCGGTTTACCGGGCATTAACCTTGCCCGCGCTATCCATGATCCTGCAAGTAGGCGAGGTCACGGATGCCCGAGGATACACATCCTTCCACTCACCCCCCACTCCCACCCACCACGGAAGATGATCGGGTGTCCTGGCTTCGCCTCTTGCGCTCCCGCCGGGTCGGCCCGGCGACCTTTCACCGACTGATATGCGAACATGGCAGCGCCCAGGCGGCGCTCGCGGCACTCCCCGAGGTCGCCCGCGCCGCCGGTGTCACCGACTACACCCCCTGCCCGACAGGCGTGGCCGAGGCTGAATTGCGCGCGGGCCACGCGGCGGGCGCGACGATGCTCACGCACGCGGATACCAAGTATCCCAAGGCCTTACGCGATCTGCCCGACGCCCCGCCCGTGCTCTGGGTGATGGGCGACCTTACAGTTCTCGACCGCCCCGTGATCGCCCTCGTGGGCGCGCGCAACGCCTCCTCGCTCGGCACCCGCATGGCCCGCTCGCTGGCCGCGGACCTGTCGGAACAAGGCTACACCATCGTCTCCGGCCTCGCCCGTGGCGTCGATACCGCCGCCCATCTGGCCAGCCTCAAGGGCGGCACTGTGGCCGTCATGGCCGGCGGCGTCGACGTGATCTACCCGGCCGAGAATACAACCCTCGCCAGCGATATCCTCAAGACCGGCCTCCGCCTCTCGGAACAGCCCATCGGCCTCATCCCCCAGGCCCGCCACTTCCCCAGCCGCAACCGCCTGATCAGCGGCCTGGCACATGCTGTGGTCGTGGTCGAGGCCGCCGCTAAATCCGGGTCCCTGATCACCGCGCGCACCGCCCTTGATCAGGGCCGCGAGGTGCTCGCCGTGCCCGGCCACCCGATCGACGCCCGTGCCTCCGGCTGCAACATGCTGATCCGCGACGGGGCCACACTCGTGCGCAGCGCCGCCGATGTGATCGAGGCGCTGCCAAAGAACAAACCCGAGGAAACACAGGCGGAAATGCCCTTGGAGACCAAACCGGAGCCGCCCGCCCGCAGCCTGCACGACACCGCTGCGCTGCATCAGCAGATCCTGCAACGCCTCGGCCCCTCGCCGCTGGCCGAAGACCAGTTGATCCGTGACCTCGGTGCCCCCGCACGCCGCGTCGCCCCGGTTCTGGTCGACCTTGAACTCGACGGCCAGATCACGCGCCAGCCCGGCGGGTTACTCTCCCTCGCCCGCTGACCCCTCGCCGACAGTCCCATCGGCCACATTGACAATTCCCCTTGCCAGCCCACATGTTGCGCCGCCATAAGCCTCGACCTGAGTCGGAAGGAGTGCCCATGCCCGTTGTCGTTGTCGAATCGCCCGCCAAAGCCAAGACGATCAACAAGTATCTGGGCGACGGCTACACGGTTCTGGCAAGCTATGGCCATGTTCGCGACCTGCCCCCCAAGGACGGCTCGGTCGACCCCGAAAACGGCTTCGACATGACATGGGAAGTGGGCGCTGACAGCCGCAAGCACGTCAAGGCCATCGCCGACGCGCTCAAGGATGACAATGCCCTCATTCTCGCCACTGACCCGGACCGTGAGGGCGAGGCGATCAGCTGGCATCTCGAGGAAACCCTGCGCAAGCGCAAGGCGATCAAGAAGGACACGCCGGTCAGCCGCGTGGTGTTCAATGCGATCACCAAGACCGCCGTGACCGAGGCGATGCAAAATCCCCGTCAGGTCGACGCGCCGCTGGTCGAGGCCTATCTCGCACGCCGCGCGCTCGATTATCTCGTCGGCTTCAACCTTTCCCCCGTGCTCTGGCGCAAGCTGCCGGGCGCGCGCTCGGCGGGGCGCGTGCAGTCGGTCTGCCTGCGCCTCATCGTCGAGCGCGAGATGGAGATCGAGGCGTTCAATGCCCGCGAGTACTGGTCCGTGAAGGCGCTGCTCGCCACCCCGCGCGGTCAGGAATTCGAGGCGCGGTTGGTGACACTCGCGGGCAAGAAACTCGACAAATACGATCTCGAAAACGCGACACAGGCCGAAATGGCGGTGCAGGCCGTGGCCTCACGCGCCCTCTCCGTGACCTCGGTCGAGGCCAAGCCCGGCACACGCAACCCCTCGGCCCTGTTCATGACGTCGACCCTGCAACAGGAGGCGAGCCGCAAGTTCGGCATGGGCGCCAAGCAATGCATGAGTGCCGCGCAGCGCCTCTACGAGGCAGGTTATATCACCTATATGCGGACCGACGGCATCGACATGGCCCCCGAGGCGGTGATGTCCGCGCGCGACGCGATCAAGGACCGTTATGGCGAGGACTATCTGCCCAAAAGCCCGCGCATGTACAAGAACAAGGCCAAGAACGCGCAGGAGGCACATGAATGCATCCGCCCGACCGAGATGACCCGCGACGCGGGCAGGATCAAGAGCACCGACGCCGATCAGCGCAAGCTCTATGATCTGATCTGGAAGCGCACCCTTGCCTGCCAGATGGCCGCCGCCCGGCTGGAGCGCACGACGGTCGAGATCGGCAGCGACGACGGTCAGGTTGGCTTGCGCGCCACCGGGCAGGTCATGCTCTTCGACGGCTTTCTCAAGGTCTATGAAGAGGGCCGCGACGATGTCGTGGGCGACGATGACGACCGCCGCCTTCCGCAGATCATGCAGGGCGACAAGGCGGCATTCGCAAAATCCTCGCTGCGGGCTGAATGCGCCAAGGCGCAGGATGGGGCCGACGACCCGGCCGCCGTTCTATCAGAGAATGAATCCGTTCTCAGCCTGCAGCATTTCACCCAACCCCCGCCGCGCTATACCGAGGCGACGCTGGTCAAGAAGATGGAAGAACTGGGCATCGGCCGCCCCTCGACCTATGCCAGCGTGCTCGGCACGATCCAGGACCGCGAATATGTCCGCAAGGAGCAGAACCGCCTCTATCCCGAGGACAAGGGACGGATCGTCACGATCTTCCTGATCAACTTCTTCCGCAAGTATGTGGGCTACGAATTCACCGCAAATCTCGAAGAGGATCTCGACCGGGTGAGCGCAGGCGAGGCGGATTACAAGGACATCCTCAACCGGTTCTGGCGCGACTTCTCCGCGGCGATCGCCGAGACCTCGGAGTTGCGGATTTCCGAAGTGCTCGACGTGCTCGACGACGCGCTCAGCGATCAACTCTACCCACCCCGCGAGGATGGCGGCGACCCGCGCCAATGTCCGCTCTGCGGCACCGGGCAGTTACACCTCAAGACCTCGCGCTCGGGCGGGTTCGTGGGCTGTGGCAACTATCCCGAATGCCGCTACACCCGCCCCATCGGCGGCGATGCGGCGGAAAACGGCGACCGGATTTTGGGCGAGGATGAGGACGGCAACGAGATTTCGCTGCGCTCTGGCCGGTTCGGCCCTTATGTGCAGCGCGGCGAGGCGACCGAAGAGAACAAGAAACCCGACCGCGCGAGCCTCCCCAAGGGCTGGAAGGCCGAGGAGATGACGCTCGAAAAGGCGCTTACCCTGCTTAGCCTGCCGCGCGAGGTGGGCGAGCATCCCGGCGGCGGGATGATCAAGTCGAATTTCGGGCGCTACGGACCCTATATCATGCATCAGGGCCCGGAGGACGCCAAACCCATCTATGCAAATCTCAAAGATCCGGCGGATGTGTTCGAGATCGGGATGAACCGCTCGGTGGAACTGCTTGCTGAAAAGCGCGCCAATCCCGGCGGGCGCGGGCGGGCGGCTGCCAAGCCACTGCGCGATCTTGGCGAGCATCCTGGAGAAGGCGGCCCGATCCATATCATGGACGGCCGCTTTGGCCCTTATGTCAAATGGGGCAAGGTCAATGCGACGCTGCCCAAGGACGTGCAGCCCGCCGACGTGACGCCGGACATGGCGGTCGAACTCATCGCCGAGAAATCGGCGAAGAAGGGCAAGCCCCGCAAGACCGCGAAAAAGCCTGCTGCCAAGAAGCCCGCTGCTCGCAAGAAGACCGGCTGACACCGGATGAGCCCGAAATCCTGAAAAGATCTCTGTCCGTATTCTTTGTAAGAACGCGGTCGTGGCCGGTTTTACGTAGTAATCCTTATTTCATGGCGTTTGGACAGGGCATCGCGTTGACACCGCCCCATGATCCGCCTGATACCGGGAACGATCAAACTTCAGGAGGAGTTTCGCGATGAAAAAGGTCTATGGCTCGGCGGCCGAGGCGCTGGACGGGCTGCTGTTCGACGGGATGACGATTGCGGCGGGTGGCTTTGGCCTCTGCGGCATCCCCGAATTGCTGTTGCAGGCGATCAAGGAGGCGGGAACGCAGGACCTGGCCTTTGCCTCCAACAATGCGGGCGTTGATGATTTCGGCATCGGTATCCTTCTGCAAACCAAGCAGGTCAAGAAGATGATGTCGTCCTATGTCGGGGAAAACGCAGAATTCATGCGGCAGTACCTGAGCGGCGAGCTGGAGCTGGAATTCAACCCGCAAGGCACGCTGGCCGAGCGCATGCGCGCCGGGGGCTGCGGCATTCCGGGGTTCTACACCAAGACCGGAGTGGGCACGCAGATCGCTGAAGGCAAAGAGCACAAGGAGTTCGACGGCGAGACGTATATCCTCGAGCGCGGCATCTTTGCCGATCTCTCGATCGTCAAAGCATGGAAGGCCGACACGACGGGCAACTGCATCTTCCGCAAGACTGCGCGCAATTTCAATCCGCCCGCCGCGATGTGCGGTAAGACCTGCATCATGGAGGTCGAGGAAATCGTCGAGCCCGGCGAGCTGGACCCCGATCACATCCACCTGCCAGGCATCTACGTGCATCGCCTGATACAGGGTGAGCATGAAAAGCGCATCGAGCAACGCACTGTGAGGGAGGCCTGATCATGCCTTGGGATCGCAATCAGATGGCCGCGCGTGCGGCAAAGGAGCTTGAGGACGGCACCTATGTGAACCTCGGGATCGGCATCCCGACGCTGGTGCCCAATTACATCCCCGAGGGCGTGCATGTCACGCTGCAATCGGAAAACGGGATGCTCGGCATGGGGCCGTTTCCGGTCGCGGGCACCGAGGACCCCGACCTGATCAACGCGGGCAAGCAGACCATCACCGAACTGCCCCATACCAGCTATTTCGACAGCGCCACATCCTTTGGCATGATCCGGGGCGGCAAGATCGCGATGGCGATCCTCGGTGCCATGGAAGTGGCGGAGAACGGCGATCTGGCGAACTGGATGATTCCCGGCAAGCTCGTGAAGGGCATGGGCGGTGCGATGGATCTGGTCGCGGGCGTGCGCCGCGTGGTGGTGGTGATGGACCACACCAACAAGCACGGCGACAGCAAGCTTCTGAAAGAATGCACCCTGCCGCTGACCGGGACCGGGGTGGTCAACCGGATCATCACCAACCTTGGTGTACTGGATGTGGTCGAGGGCGGTCTCAGGATCGTCGAGACCGCCGAGGGCGTGACCGACGACGAGATTCGCGCCGCCACCGAGGCGACCATCGTCAACTGACGGGCTGGCCCGGCCCTCAAAGGCCGGGCCGCCTAATTCGACGCAAGGGTCAGGGCGCATGCGTCGGTGATCAACTCCGGCCGCGTCTTGCAGAGGCCGCGCGCGACCTCGTATGCCGCAAGCACCTTGGGGATATAATCGCGCGTCTCGGCAAAGGGCGGCACGCCTGCATGCGATTTCACCGCGTTCTCGCCCGCATTGTAACCTGCAAGTGCGAGCAGAACGTCACCCCCGAATTCCCCGATCAGCCAGTCGAGATAGGCAACCCCGCCCCTGATGTTGTCTCGGGCCTCGAACACATCGGCAACGTCAAACCGGGCCGCGGTGGCGGGCATGAGCTGCATGAGGCCCTGCGCGCCCGCGCTGCTGACGGCCTCAGGCGCGCCCGACGATTCAACCGCGATCACCGCAAGGACAAGCGCCGGCGAGACGCGGGTGCCAATGGTCGCGCGCAGGATATGCGCACCGTTCTCGCGCGCCACCTGTTGGAGTGCCTGCAGCCGTGGAGCGGCAATCCCTTTGCCCTCTGGCGGGCGAGACAGGTTTTTGGTGGCCGCCGCGAGACGCGTTGCGGCGTCGGTGTCGATCTGCCACGGGACCGCCTCCCAGAACCAGGCGTGACGCGCCTGTTGAGGATGCGCATCCGCCGTGGGGGCGGGCCGGGGCGCACCCGCGTTATCCTCGGGTGTAATCTGTACGAGCGGTTTGCGCCGCTCGCCCGGCTTCGGGGCCTTCTCGCGCTTGAAAGTGAAGTCCGGAAAAGCAGGCGCATCCTCGGCCTGTACGGCATGCGCCGCAAAAAGGCATGTAGCCAGCACCATAAGGATCAGGTTTTTCATCTGGGCTCTGCTCTGCCTCTGATTGATTGGTGAAAGGATCGCAAAAATCACCGCGCGACGCCAGCATTGTCTTCGATTGATCAAAGCCTTTTGGCGATTTGACGCCACAATCTGCAGCTTTAACGTGTAATCCCCCCGTGGATTAGATTTTTATCTGTTTATTTACAGAGTGTTGCGGAAATTCTAGTGAAAATCTTAAACTTCACGAAAAAGGCTTTAATGCCGCCAAAATCCCGCCTGATTTGCTTGGCTATATGCAATCACACCACGACGGCAGCGGGCCATTAAAAATGAACGGGTCCAAAACCGGGGTGGATGTGAAAACTGAGCAAATGATCCTTTGGAGGGACCAAAATGAACACCTTTATCCAGAACTTCCTGAAAGACGAAGACGGCGCCGTTACGGTTGACTGGGTCGTGCTGACCGCAGCAGTCGTGGGCCTCGGCATCGCCGGCGTGACCGCAGTGAACACCGGCATCGGCGATCTCGCCGAGTCGATCGGCGACGAAGTCGGCGGCATCACCGTTGACGCCCCTGAGACCCTCGGATTCTCGGGCGCGGCTGATGGCGGCGGCGAATAATAGACTACTGGTATCCGGACAATCACCGATCCGCGTGACACGTCACGGGTGACCACAGTCTGACACGACCAAAGATGACCGCAGGTGCCCTTGGCCCCTGCGGTCATTTGCATTGGGTGCGTACTGTTCGGCACGATAAGGCCAACGCACTTCCCTCATTTCGCCACATTGGGACGTTAGCAACAGTGACTTAGGGCACGCTGTAAGGGCATGCGCTTCTTATATTCGAGAGGGATACACCATGCGTATGGTATTCGGATTGGTACTGGTTCTGGGCCTCGGGCTCGCGGGCTTTGCCGCATACATGGCGAAAACCTATATCGACGGGTATCAGCGACAGCTGGCGATCGAACGGCAGCAGCGCGCGCCCAATATCGAAACGGTCGATGTCTATGTCGCCGCGCGCCCGCTCGCCTTTGGCGAAGCCTTGCGCGAAAAGGATGTGCGCATCGTCGCATATCCCAAGACCGCCCTGCCAGAGGGCGTTTTCACCAAACCCGAGCAATTGTTCGTCCCCGGTGCCGGGATGGAACGCGAGGTCTTGCGCAGCATGATCGCGCGCGAAGTGATCCTGCCGATGAAGGTGACCAAACCCGGCCAGGACGCCGGTATCACCTCACGTCTCGACGCGGGCATGCGCGCCTTCGCCATCAAGGTCGATGCAACAAGCGGCGTGTCAGGCTTTCTGCGACCAGGGGACCTGGTAGACGTTTACTGGACCGGTTCGATTGGCAAGGGAAATGTGCGCACGGAAGGGGATTCCTCGGGTGAGGTGACCAAGCTGATCGAGACCCGAATGAAGATCATCGCCGTGGACCAGAATGCCGATATAGAAAGTGCAGAGGCCCGCGTTGCCCGCACGGTGACTGTGTCCGCCACACCGCAAGAAGTTGCAGCTCTTGCGCAGGCGCAATCGACGGGCCGCCTTGCCCTGTCCCTCGTGGGGGCGCTCGACGAGTCCCTGTCCGAGGTGATCGAGGTCGACCAGCGGCGCCTCCTCGGGCTGCAGGCAGAGGTCGTGGATGAACCAGAACCGGAGGCCGCCCGCTGCACGGTGCGCACACGCCGCGGCGCTGAGGTGATCGAAACACCCATTCCCTGCACAAACTGATGTGTCTGGTGCATGATTTCACGAGGGCGGCCATTCGGCCGCCCTTTCGTATTGCGACGTCAATACGCAACACCGACGACAAAAAACGCGAAAAATGCATTGATTCTTGCAAATTTTGAGAAACTGCCTCACAGTGTGTGGAAATTCAGGCGTCAAGACCTGAGCAATGAGGCGTGATCGGAAAGGCAGGTCACATGAAAACGAGAAGCTACGCCATCGCCGCCCTGTTCGGGCTGGCAATAGCCGCGAGTCCTATTGCGACGCTGTCGCAGGCCCAAGACGTAAGGGTCCTGCGCGGCGGAGCCACGAGCAACCTCAGTGTTTCGATGAGCCGCGCCGTGGTCGTCGAAAGCGAAGTGCCGTTCGCTGAACTCAGCATCGCCAACCCCGCGATCGCCGATTTCTCGACCCTGTCGGATCGCACGATCTACGTGCTCGGCAAGGCACCGGGGCGGACCACGCTCAGCCTGTTCGATGGAACAGGACAGCTGATCACGAATATCGAGGTTCATGTCAGCACCGACATTTCCGAATTCAAGGAACGTCTGCGGCAAATCCTTCCCGGTGAGCAGATCGAAGTGCGCACCGCCAATGATGGCATCGTCCTGTCGGGCACTGTGTCGAGCGCGGGCAGGTTGGAACGCGCACTCGAACTCGCCGAACGCTACGCGCCCGAGCGCGTATCGAACCTGATGTCGGTCTCCGGCAAGCAGCAGGTCATGCTCAAGGTGCGCTTTGCGGAAATGCAGCGCAGCGTCGCCAAGTCGCTCAGCGCCGCGCTTTCGGTGAGCAATCTCACCAACAGTGGCGTTTTTGGAGCTATCGAGTCTGGGAACCTCATTGCCAACAGCACACCGCCGATCACGTTGCAATCTTCGTCTCAGGCCGGTCTGTTCCTGGGGCTGGATATCGGATCGACCGAACTTGGCATCCTGCTAGAGGCCTTTGAGCAGAAAGGCATCGTCAGGACTCTTGCGGAGCCGAACCTGACGGCCCTATCCGGGCAGCAGGCGGATTTTCTTGCCGGTGGCGAGTTTCCGATACCCGTTGCGCAGGACAACGACACGACGTCTATCGAGTTCAAGCCGTTCGGCGTCGAATTGAATTTCATTCCCCGCGTTCTCGACGAGAACGTGATCAATCTTGAAATGGCAGCTGCTGTTTCCTCCATCGACAGTGCCAACTCGCTCACCACCAACGGAATAAGCGTGCCGGCCTTCCGCCGCCGCGACACCTCGACCACGGTCTCGCTACGCGACGGCGAAAGCTTTGCAATCGCAGGCCTGCTACAGGACGATTTCCGTGATAATAACTCGCAGGTGCCCTGGCTTGGTGACATTCCGGTGCTTGGTGCCTTGTTCCGAAGCGCCGAATACAATCGCTCGCAGACAGAACTGGTGATTATCGTCTCGGCGCATCTCGTTTCGCCCACACGGGGCGAGGCACTCGCGCTGCCTACGGACCGGGTGAAACTGCCAACTGAGGCGGACCTGTTCCTGAATGGTCGTGTCGCGCGCGGCGTGAAACAGAGCGGCGCGGTCGGTGAGGTTGCCAAGCAGGACTTTACCGGCTCTTATGGCTACGTGATGGACTAGGGAAAGGGCTGGGGCGATGAAGAACTATCTTGCAATCACCGGCCTGATCGCCGTCACAGCCTGTGCGCCGCCCGACGGCGACGTCTACCGCTCTTACTTTGGCGAGGTGGGCTCGCTGGTCGATAATGGCAGCTTTGGCGCGGCGGCCATGAACAATCATCTGGTCATGACCGGCGAACGCAGCTACGTGCACGACTTGTCGCGTCGGTTCTCCAACGAAGTGCTGAGCACGGTGAATTTCGCCTTCAATTCGGCAACCCTCGACGCCGGCGCGCGCGATACACTCCGCGAACAGGCCCATTGGATCAGGCAATTCCCCGAGGTGCGGTTCCGCGTCTATGGTCATACCGATGCGGTCGGCTCCGACAGCTACAACAAGTCGCTTGGCATGCGTCGCGCGCAGGCGGTGGTGGCCTACCTCACCAGCCAGGGTATCAGCCGCTCTCGGCTCGAGGCCGTGGCCTCGTTCGGCGAAACGCAGCCGCTGATCGTCACCGACGGCCGTGAACGCCGCAATCGTCGCACCGTGACCGAGGTCTCGGGCTTCGTCCAATCGCACCCGATCATCATGGACGGCAAGTACGCCTCGGTCGTCTACCGCGAATATGTCGCAAGCGCGAGGGCCCCGTCCGACGTACAAACGTCCAGCGCCGAGACTTCCGGCGCCGAATAGACGCTAGGCGACCGAAATCTCCCCGTCCGGTTTGGTCCGGACCACCTCGAACCCGCCCCGAAAGGGCGGGTTCTTTTGTATCCTTCGATCCAACAATTACGATCTTTTGGCCTAAATGTCGCCAATATTTCCGCGCATGGTCTGAAACATCGAGCGTCCCCACCACGTTGTGCGCGCGGCTCGGACCATGCTGTGAAGGCTGGGCGAACCGGGCGGAATTGTCGTCGAGTGGGGCAATAACAGGACAGATTCAATGACGAGTAGCGTGATGAAGCAGACCGATCCGGCACCGATCCTTGCCTGCACCATCAGTCGGGATGTGCAGAACTTCGATCTCTTGATCGAGGACATGGAGACCGCCCTTGGCGAGAGCTGGGGTGATCTCGGATTTGCAGAGGCCCTCGCCTTTCTCAACCAGCCGGAGGCGGAAGCCCTCGAATTCGTGGCCATCGCGATCGACGAGACTGACGAGGAAGACCTGACGATGCTGGGCGAAATCATCACCCTTGCCGCCAGGACCGGGATCAAAACCATCCTGATCGCCGAAGATGTGAGCCCGGCCGCACTGCATCAATTGCTGCGCAACGGAGCGGATGAGTTTGTGCCGTATCCGCTGCCCGAGGGCGAGTTGCAGGCGGCGATCGACCGCCTCAAGAAACCGGCCCCCGTCGTGGTGGCACAAACCAGCACAGCCCAACACGCCCCGCCGACCGAAGGTGACGGCGTAATCCTCGCCGTGCAGGGCCTTGCCGGGGGGACCGGTGCCACCACGTTTGCCGTCAACCTCGCATGGGAACTGGCGAATGCGGACAAGGTCAAGCCACCACAGGTCGGAATCCTCGATCTCAGTCTTCAGTTCGGTTCGGTCTCGACATTCCTCGATCTACCGCGTCGTGACGTTGTTTTCGAAATGTGGTCGGACACCGAAATCCTAGACGATGACGTGTTCCGGCAGGCGCTTGTAACCTTCGAGGACAAAATGCGCGTGCTAACCGCACCTGCGGATATCCTGCCCCTCGACATGATCAGCTCCGAGGATGTGACACGGGTTCTGGATATGGCGCGCCGTCACTTCGACTATGTGATCGTGGATATGCCGACCACCCTCGTGCAATGGACCGAGGCGGTGCTCAACACCTGTCAGATCTGCTTCGCCACGATGGAGCTCGACATGCGCTCGGCGCAGAATGCGGTGCGGGTAAAACGCGCGCTGCAATCCGAGGATCTGCCGATCGAAAAGCTGCGCTATTGTCTCAACCGCGCCCCGAAGTTCACCGATCTCAATGGCAAGAGCCGCGTGAAACGCATGGCTGAAACCCTCGAGATCGCAATAGAAATCCAGCTCCCCGATGGCGGACGCGCGGTCTCGCAAAGTTGCGATCATGGCCTGCCCCTCGCGTCGAGTGCCGCCAAGAACCCTCTGCGTCGTGAAATCGCCAAGCTCGCCGCGTCACTGCACGCGCTTGGCAAGGATGACGCCGAAGCGGCGTAAGAAAGGACTGAACCGATGTTCTCGCGTTACAAGAAATCGAGCCCCGGCAAAGCCACGGCGGCTCCCCCGGTCGAGGAAGTCCCGAAGACCGCGACGCTTGAGGCTGCCGCGACGCAATCCTATCGCAAGCCCGTCCCCAAGGTTGCCGCCGTGTCTGAACCGATGGACAAGGAGCGCAAGCGCAAGGAGCGCATGGGCGAAATCAAGATCGAGCTGCATCGTGCGCTTCTCGACCACCTGAACCTTGCAGCACTCGACACCGCAACGGAAACCGACCTCCGCGCCGAGATCAGCTCCATCGCCGGCGAAATCCTCGAAGAAAAGGGCATCGTCTTCAATCGCGAGGACCGGGCCGTTCTCACGCAGGAACTCTATGACGAGGTAAAGGGCCTTGGTCCGCTTGAAACCCTGCTCAAGGACGACACAGTCAACGACATCCTCGTGAACGGGCCGCAACAGATTTTCATCGAACGGGCCGGCAAGCTCGAACTCAGCGACGTCACCTTCAAGGACGAACGCCACCTGCTGCGCATCATCGACAAGATCGTCAGCGCCGTGGGCCGCCGCGTCGATGAGTCGAACCCCTATGTTGACGCCCGTCTCGCGGATGGCTCGCGTTTCAACGCCATGGTGCCGCCGGTGGCCGTGGATGGCAGCCTCGTCTCGATTCGTAAATTCAAGAAAGACAAGTTGGGGATCGACGATCTGGTACGCTTCGGGGCCTTCTCCGAGGAAATGGCCGCCTATCTTCAGGCCGCCGTCGCCACCCGTCTGAACGTGGTTGTTTCCGGGGGAACGGGCTCTGGTAAGACCACGACGCTCAACGCGCTATCGTCTTTCATCGACAATTCGGAACGTATCCTTACAATCGAGGACACCGCCGAACTCCAGCTGCAACAGATCCATGTCGGCCGGATGGAGAGCCGTCCGCCGAACGTAGAAGGCAAGGGCGAGGTAAGTCCGCGCGACTGCCTCAAGAACGCGCTGCGCATGCGCCCCGACCGCATCATCGTCGGTGAAACGCGCGGCGAGGAAGTGATCGACATGCTGCAGGCCATGAACACCGGCCATGACGGCTCGATGACCACGATCCACGCGAACAATCCGCGCGACGGTATCAGCCGGATGGAGAACATGGTCGCGATGGCGGGCATCGAAATGCCGCTCAAGGCCGTGCGCAGCCAGATCGCGAGCGCCGTAAACCTCATCGTTCAGGCCAGCCGCCTTCAGGACGGCTCGCGCCGGATGACCTCGATTACCGAGGTTACCGGTATGGAAGGTGACGTCATCTCGATGCAAGAAATCTTCCGCTTTCAGCGTGTCGGGCTGACGCCGGATAACAAGATCATCGGCCACTTCACGGGCACTGGCGTACGCTCCAACTATTCCGAGCGTTTCCGCCTCTGGGGCTACGACCTTCCCCCGGCCATCTACGAACCTATCGCAGCGGAGTAACGCAGATGGCCCTCAATGCAGAAGTTATCATTTACGGCCTGATCTTCATCGGCGTTCTCGTCCTTGTCGAAGGCATCTACCTCACGGTTTTCGGCCGTTCCATCAGCCTCAACAGCCGGGTCAACCGGCGCCTGGAAATGCTGGACAAGACCGGCAACCGCGAAGAGGTCATGGAAAAACTGCGCAAGGAGATGCAGCAGCATCTCAAGGCGCGCAAGATACCGCTATATTCGATCCTGTCGAACAAGGCCCAGAAGGCGGCCATCGCCTTTACTCCGAAACAGCTGATCCTGCTTATGGTCGGGGTCAGTATCCTGGCCTTCCTTGGTCTGACGATCGGGACCGGCACAGCGCTTCCAGTGCGTATCCTCGTGTCCATCGGAATGGGTGTGGGCGGCGTATTCACCTGGATCAACATGAAGGCCGGCAAGCGTATGGCGCTCATGGAAGAGCAGTTGCCCGATGCGATCGAACTCATGGTGCGCAGCTTGCGCGTTGGGCATCCGTTCTCTTCTGCCGTGGCGATTGTGGCCAATGAGGTATCCGATCCTCTCGCCACCGAGTTCGGCATCATCGCCGATGAAGCGACCTATGGCCGGGACATGGGTGAGGCGCTCAAGGACATGGCCGAACGCCTCGACATGCAAGACGTTCGCTTTCTCGCCGTCGCGGTGACAATTCAGCAGCAATCGGGCGGCAACCTTGCCGAGATCCTGGCCGGTCTGGCCAAGGTGATCCGTGCCCGGTTCCGTCTCTTCCGCCGGGTCAAGGCCATCACCGCCGAGGCGAAATGGTCCGGGAACTTCCTTTCCGGGTTTCCCATCTTTGCACTGATGGGCATCCAGCTACTCAAGCCTGATTACTATGACGAGGCGATGCTGCACCCGTTCTTCATCCCCGCCGTTCTGGTGGTGGGTACGTTCCTTGTGCTCAACCTGATCGTCATGCGCGCACTCGTGAACATCAAGGTCTGAGGGGCCCAACATGCAATTCCTGACCACAATCAACACTATCCTGACCGATACGTTCGGCGACTTCGGGCCGATGATTGCCGTTGGCGGTCTCGGGCTGATGCTGATTCTTCTCGTCATTCCCCTGATGCTCAAAGAGCAGCAGGATCCGCTCGAAAAGCTCAAGAAACGTAATGCCGCAGGGGGATCACGAGAGCCGGGCAAGGCCAGCCTGCGCGCCGGGGCGAAGAACAAGAAACTCGACAAATACGCGGGATTCCTCGAACCGCAGGACGCCAAGCAGCTTAGCGCGATGCGGCTCACGCTCATGCAGGCAGGGTACCGGCATCGTGATGCGGTGCGCTATTTCCACGTCCTGCAATTGACCCTCGCCCTTGGATTTCTCGGGCTCGGCCTCGTTTATTTCCTCGTCTTCGTCTCTGGCGACGACACCGGCCCCAAAGAGATGATGCTTTACGTTCTCGGGCCCGGCGGGGCGGGCTACATGCTGCCGAAATACTGGGTGACCAAGCGCCAGCAAAAGCGTCAGGAAGAGATTCAGGACGGTTTTCCCGACAGTCTCGACATGATGCTGGTCTGCATCGAGGCGGGACAGTCGCTGGATCAGGCGATCATCCGCGTATCCAAGGAAATCCAGGCCTCCTATCCGGCCCTCGCCGAGGAATACGAAATCGTGGCGTTACAGATCAAGGCCGGCCGGGACAAGGCATCGGTGCTCAACGAGATGGGCGAACGCTGCGGCGTGCAGGATATCTCGAGCTTTGTGACCGTCTTGGTCCAGTCTCAGACCTTCGGTACGTCGATCGGCGAGGCACTTCGCGTCTATGCCGGGGAGATGCGTGACAAACGGGTCATGCGCGCCGAGGAAAAGGCCAACAAGCTGCCGACCAAGATGACATTGGCCACGATGATGCTTACGGTGCCACCATTGCTGATCATTCTGGTCGGACCATCCGCGCTCGGAATCATGGAACTGTTCGCGATGGCGGAGCGATAGAAAAAACGGGGCGATATGACAGGGCATTTTCGGAGAGGGCGGCGAAAGACTTTCCACGCGAGAATGCCGCAGGCCAGCCCAAAAGCGGCTCTTGTCCTGCTCACCTGTCTTTCGCTTGCCGGATGTCTGGGTCAACCGACGGATACTGGCCCCTTCGCCCCTGGCCCCGCGCCCGGCGAAACGGGCGTCGACGGCCTTCTCGTGGGGCACCGATTGATGGATGCGGGCGAATTCGAACTGGCGCAAAAGGCCTATAGCCGCGCCGCCCTGGAGCGGGGCATGTCAGCCGATGTCCTGGCGGGTCTCGGCAGCGCCAACCTCGCGCTTGGGCGCCTTTCCACCGCAGAACGGCTCTTGCGGCGCGCCATAGAGAGCGACGAGGCGATCCCTGAAACATGGAACAACCTGGGGGTCGTTCTTGTCGAACAGGGCAAGTATCCCGAGGCCGAACAGATTCTGAGGCGCGCTTATGCGCTCGACAATGGCGAAAGCGACGCAATTCGCGACAATCTTCGTTTGGCACTCGCAAAATCGGAAAATTCCGAGTATGGTGCAGACGAAGAACAAGATTATAAAGTGGTGCGGCGGGGCAGCAGCGAATATCTGATCCGCAAGATACCATGACGAGGCCGAGGCAGTAAAAGGACGCAAAAATGCGCCACCCTATCCTGATTTCCCTGTGTGCAGCAGGAACGTTCGCCCTGTCTGCATGTGAGCAAACCGCTGGTACCGAGGTTGATCGCGCCTTTCAGGACATCAACGTCATTGACGAAACGAATCTCAACGACGTTATGCTGACGGCTTCGGATCCCAATGAGGCGGTGTCTTACTTCCAGCGCGCCGTCGGCGAAAAGCCGGATCGGATCGACCTCCAGCGTGGTCTTGCCAGCTCGCTCGTTCGGGCGAAACGCAATACCGAAGCCGTTGCCGCCTGGATCAACGTAACCAAACACGAAGACGCAAACCATGCCGATCATGTGAACTACGCCGATGCGTTGATCCGCAACAACGAATGGGAGCGTGCTGGCAAGGTGCTCGACGGTGTTCCGCCAACCCACGAGACGTTCAAACGTTACCGCCTCGAAGCAATGATCGCGGATAGCGAGAAAGATTGGAAAAAGGCGGACAGCTTTTACGAGACGGCAGTGGGGCTGACGACACAGCCCGCCAACGTCATGAACAACTGGGGATATTCCAAACTCTCGCGCGGTGATCTCGAAGGGGCCGAGCGTCTCTTTACCGATGCTGTGCGCCAGGATCCGTCACTGTTCACCGCAAAGAACAATCTCGTTCTGGCACGCGGAGCGCAGCGCAACTATGCCCTGCCCGTCCTGCCCGTCACCCAGGTGGAACGCGCACAATTGCTCTATACGCTCGGTCTGTCCGCGGTGAAGCAAGGGGACACCACCATCGGACAGGGCCTGTTGAAGGACGCCGTCGAAACCCACCCACAGCATTTCGAGGAAGCAGTGCGCAGCCTGCGGGCGCTTGAGAACAAGTCCGGCTGACAGGCGCCATGACACTAGAGATCACCGCCCGCGCCGCGCTCTGGTTCCTGCCGTTTGTCGTGCCTATCTGCGCATGGGTCGCCCTGAGTGACCTGCGCAGCATGAAGATTCCCAACATGGCCGTACTGGCGCTCCTGACGACCTTTGTGCTGGTCGGCCTTTGGGTGATGCCGCTGCCCGAATATGCTTGGCGTTTCACCCATATCGCGGTTCTTCTGGTGGCAGGGATGCTGGCCAATACGATCGGCCTAATGGGGGCGGGGGATGCCAAATTTATCGCGGCTGCGAGCCCCTTTATCGTGTTGGGTGATGCGGCGTTTCTCTGCCTGCTCTTCGCGGCGGTCCTGATCGCCGCGTTTGCCACGCACCGCATCGCGATGCACAGCCCGCTGCGCCGGATCGCCCCGGACTGGACAAGCTGGCAGAT
>Ga0209925_1000272_pt1:0-20000 | contig 27945 bp, 16 predicted proteins | sample SalPonR2_A_D1_MG_FD_185702 | JGI IMG/M metagenome (GOLD analysis project Ga0209925, IMG submission 185702) | Salt pond soil microbial communities from South San Francisco under conditions of wetland restoration - Salt Pond MetaG R2_A_D1_MG... ... | reverse complement strand
TGTTCACCTACTATAGTGCACTGCTGCAAGTGAATTCATTTTGCGATAGCCACAAAACTAGCTAAACTATACAACTTACGAATTTATGAAGTTGTTTTTTTCGTTCTACGGTCCTCTTGTTGTAACCCATCGATGTTGCTTCAAGAACTTCGATATGGGCTCTGGTCGATGGAAAAAACCACAGGACTAGTTAAAATCATAGATTCCACGAAATTATTGAAATATTATTTTTCATGCTACATACAGAAATTCCTGACAGAGAAAAAAACCACTTTTTTACCACTCTCACATCAGTGCGAGATGGTATAGAGCGAGCTATCCCTCGAACATACATCCGGGTAGCTTTTACTGAAAAGCCCTGAGAACCTCTACTGTACGAGCGTGTCGCGCCCTCCACGCCGACGTCATCTTCTTGGCTGCCTTTGTACATCCGGGTTGTTTCTGAAACCTTTCTATTAGTATTGCGTGTACGATGCAAGGTTTACACTTTGACATGTCGAGCGTCGACATGTCCTCGACATGAATCACAGACTCGATATCGACATAAATGTAGATGACATGACATGTCATCATTTGTCTGTAATGTCGACACTTCTCGACATCTATGGAAAGCCTTGAGAACTTCGACGAGTTCCTCACCTTCCCATCCCGATGCATGTAAGGAAAATCATCTGAACTCCAGCATATATCCGGGTAGCTTAACGAAGCACACTTGTGAAATGTACCGCGTGCCCCGCCTTCCCTCCAAAATACTCGTCCATCTCAACGTTTCCTCTGATCAAACATCCGGTTACCTTTAAAACCTTACTTGTCAGGCGACAGCGCATCATATGTTTCCGGGTAGTTACACGACTACCACCCTCTATACACATAAATCCAGGGGTTTTCCTAGCGTCCTTTGATTTGAAAATCCGGGTAGCTTGATGATTGTAGATATTAAGTTGTGTTCGTTTCAAACAGCAACTAGAAAGTGCGTTTTAAGATTTGGATGATTTATTCGAGAAACAGAAGTCAAAAAATGAACTTGCCAACAAAAATTCGCTTACCAAACTGGTCGAACAAATGGTTTTTTACTTCTTACTATGAAAAATTCGTTATTTTACAAGAACGATTAAAAACCTGGCCTCCTATTTGAGACTCTACCCTTTTGAGTCCTTTCTATGTACCCCTTTTCGGCCCCTGGAGTTATTCTTGCAAAGTTGTCATCCTTGGTCGATTTCGCATTTATTCTTTCTCGCCTTCCTCTTCCCGACCCGCCAGATCTGCATCCATTCCACCATTTGCATGATCTCCGTTGCGCACACGCAGTAATCCGAGTCCCTCTAGCACTTCGAGAGCTGGCCCTTTGGGATTCGCGTGGACGAGAGAAGTGATTTTGCGACGCTGAGGCGGCGTCAGAGCAATATCGAAATCGATCATCAATTCCACCACAGACAACGCATTTTTCCAGCTTTCGCACGAGAGGAGATTCCCCAGGAGCGTGGCGAGGAGGTCTGGAGCAGCCACATCATTTCGCTCTCTCATCGCTCGGAGCAATTCCGTTACCCTGTCCAATCTACCGCGGTCCACATGACAGAGCGCAGCCACAGCCGCGGGGTCTCCACCTTGATATTCAAGCGGCATATTATGATAGACATCGAAAGCTTTCTCGATTTGTTTCGGGGCCGATAACCAGCAGCCTCGCAACAACGAAGCATAAAAACCTCGGTCGGGTTTCCAGCCTTGCTCCTCGACCAAGCCTATAATGGTTTCTGCCGCTGCCACATCGGGCGGATCCAACTTCGCGCAATAAATGAACGTGGCCCATCGGTATGTCGAGTACGAGGTGTTGGGCTTTAAGACGAGGTCACCTAAGAGGTCTCGCGCACGGTCTGGCTGGCCCGCACGCAGGGAGGCAACGATCACAGGAATCCCGAGCCGTTCCTGGGAAACCAGCATCTCCCGAGGTAGGGAGGCGGCCACGTCCACCAACTCTTGAAAGCGGCAAGCTTGTTTCAAGCACTTGAATAGACGGCGGTAGGTAAGGGGGGAGGGTGCGGAGGCCTGGCCTTGCGCCAGCATCTCGTGGTAAAGCCCCAAAGCTTTCTCCGCCATGCCCTCAGGATCCTCTCGCACCAACCGATACGTGGCGTGCAGCGCTTCGTTGTACATGATCGTATTGGGAGTCCGACCACCAGATTTGAAGGTTTCTAGGAGCGCGAGCGCCTCGCGTCGACTGGCCACATCCGCCTTGACCAGGGCGTGCATGTGGGCGCCGAACATGACGTCATTCCAGGTCTCTTGCGGATCACCAGCGAGGGTTCTCAGGCGTGTCAATAGTCCGTTCGCAAGAGTACGGTTCCTAAGGTCCGCAGTCACGCTGATCAAACTGTTCAAAACGTACTTGTCGACGGGGATACCCCGCCGCTCCATTTCATCGTAGAGGGCCAACGCCCGATCTGGCTGCCGCGCTCTCTCAAAGCCCGAGATGAGCATGTTGAAAGTGGTGCTGTCCATCGGTACTTGACGCATTCTCATCTCTTGGAAAACCGCCTCCGCTTCTTCCAAACGCTCCACTCGCGAAAACGCGTGCAGCACGGCGTTGTAGTGAAGGGTGGAGGGCTTGGCGTCGCCCTTGCCTTGGTTCATGACATGCAGGACTCGTAGCGCGTCCCCCGGCCGCTTCGCCTGACCGAAGGCCTTGATCAGGTTCATGTAATCCGCAGGACTGGCTGCTCGTAGACCCGAGTACTTCTGAAGAAGAGCCAGCACCAGGGATGCCACGTCGAGGCGACCAAGCTCCGCAGAGAGGTACATTGCGCGCGAGAGGATACGGCTCCACAGGAACAGGTGCTTCTCCTCCTTTGAGGAGCTGGGAGCCTCGACGGTGGAGGAGGCAAGCAAGGGCGAGGGGTTGGCGGCAAAGGGTGTCTTTTTCCTCTTACCTTTTGCTCCCAAGTGTTTGCGAGATTCACCCAAGACGACCTGGGCGGGCGAAGCCGCCAGGGCTTGAAAAGTGTCGAGCTCCTCCTCCACCTTCCCTTGCCGAGCGTATGCGTGCATAATGTTGCCAGCCGCCGGCAGCCAGACATCAACATCCGCCCTGCGCATGCTCTCGTGCATAGCCACGATCTTGTCCAGCTCCTGCACCCGCCGGTAGGCTCCAATCAGGACCATGCTGGTGAACGAGTTCCCGACGAAAGCTCCGGCGGGCTGGACGGCCGAGAGGGCCTCGAAGACCTGCACAGCCAGGGCCCGGTCCTGCGCGGAACCCGCGTCGCAGATCGCCTTGACCAGGTTGTTGAAAGGGACGGCATCAGCAAAAGCGGCGGGGCTCTGGCTGTAGTACTCGATGACCAAGTCTGCGGCCTCTGAAAGGTGCCTGCTGCGAAGACAGGCGCCTATAAGCCTCCGGTAGACGTGAGCCGGTACGAGCAGGCCTTTCTCCATGCTTCCCTCCGCCTCAGAGGCAGGTGCGGAAGCGACGTGTTTCCTCATCTCATTGAGGTAAAAGACACCCTCCAGAGGGTCGGTCGAGGCGGCCGCCCCGGCCACCAGGGCCTCGAACCCCTTCCCTCCAATTACGGCACCATCTTCAAGCGCTTGGATGTACAGCTTCCGTGCAGGGGCAGTCAAATTTCCTTTTAGCAGCGACGCTACCGCCGTACTGTAGATCCTACCCTTCTCCACCACACCCGTCCCCTCCACCAGCCTCGCGCTCGCCACCACGTCGTCATAGCTGCTCGCGCGCCCGAAGGCCGAAACCAATTCCGTGTAAAGCCTTGCATCGCCCTCTACACTCAGCGCGCCAATGGCTTTTCGGACCTCCCTTAAGGCTGGCACCATATTTTTGTCACTCAGCAGCCGTACCATCAGCACCATCAGATTGCTCCCTGGCGTGGCCCCATGCTGTTCAAAGCGCTTCAATAGCTTGACAGCCTCCTGAGCTCGCGCGCACTGTAGGCACGTGTAAAGCGTCCCACCAAGCATGGCCGACGTCAAGGTCAGGGCATCTCTTTGCTCTGCTTCGCAGAGAAGAGCAAGCGACAGGTCCCACATGTAGCGCTTGTTGGCGATCCTGAGGAGGGCCTCGTAGAGGGCCGCGTCCGGTTGCGTGCCCGTTTCCCGCAGCATGGCCAGAATTTTCTGGGACCCATTTGTGTTTCCGAGTCTGCAAGTTGCCTTCAACAACGCGACGAGACCGTCTGCTGGCACCTGCTCTGACTGCCTCAGAAGCCGGCGTGCGGCTCTTCGGCGTGTGGAATGGTCCCCTAAGTACTCGAGCAAGTCACCGACAGAGGCCGAAGGGGGAATGGTCTTTGAGATAAATGAGGAGGACGGCTTCTTTGAGGGAGCTATTGCCTGAGAGGACGGTGGGGCTGTGCCAGCCTGGTTGTTGCTTGCCTCGTGCAGTCGGTGAGATAAGCGCAGGATCCAGGGCTTGAAGCAGGGAGTGCTGGGGCCGATAAATGCTTGTGCAGTGACAGTGGCAGCGCAGAGCATCGCGCATATGAGTGTTGCTTTACTAGATGATCTTTCCACCATAATAACGGGCATATATTCGTATTCAGTAAGTCCCAAGCATGCTCCAGAGCGTGAAGTATCTGCCTCTCGCCTGTGCGCTGTTCTTCAGCCTGCTTGAGTGGCGTGCGTCAGTGTAAGCATCACGAAAAAGACAAGGCATGCCACATACAGCTGCTAACATTTGAGTTTTTGCTTGCATGGGTGTCGAAGGCCTCGTGTGTTTTTCTTTACCTGAAATACAGGGCTCGTGTCCGCTCGGATACTGCCGGAGGACTGGCGAGGTCTGGGCGAGCGAGGACACATTTTCCTTCATTAAAAGGTCGAGGAGACAGCTCCATGGGATGATGAGTATAAATTTTTGGCAAGTGCACGCTCAAAGTGAATAAGACAGCGTAAGCATGGAAATGTGTGCTTTGTTGCAGAATAAGAAAATGGTATTTCGTGCGCGTCGTCAGAATGCTTGCTAATCTTTTATTTTCAAGGGCTATGGGTCCCTCGGATGTCGTACATGGCTCTTTTTGTCTCCCGTGCGGAGCATAATTATCGCACCAAGGCTCTCAAACGTGCGCGCACTCTCAACTGGTTCATCACGCGAACTGTCTTCCCCTTCTGGATCCTACAAAGGGCCAGCAGCCTGCCCATGCCCTCAGGCCCTGTCGAGTCCAATCTTCTCCTCCCGACTCGGCTTTTACACCAATTGTTGTCCTTGCCTAGCATATCGTCGGCGGCTCCGTGCCTCAACCCTCGATAATACCAGCTTCGCCAACCTTCCGCCCTGCTCTCTGCCCCTATGCACATCCTGACCCGCTTCACTCTCGAGGCCCCATCTTATTCTTTCTTTTCCTCCTTGTTCCACTCGGTAGCCCATAGGGGGTAGGTCAACAGATTTTTCAGGAGAGAAGTCCCCCGAAGCGCGGAAGTCAGCGGCAGATGACCAACCGGCGCTTTCTCCAAATCATAAATAAATTCTGACTTTCCAAACCACTTGAGTTTGCGTTCAATCCCGTTCTCCACCGTATTCCACCCAATTTTCCGACAAAAACGCTCGAAATCCTTGCCAACTGTCACTTGGTTCCAGATCGCGCGTTGGACCGTGTACCCAAACTTTCCTTTACTGTACTTGAGCCAAAGCTTCTCGATGGTCGCCATGTCAGCCTCCGGGAGACCCTTCACTTCAGTAAAATACACGTAGCCCCGTTTCCGCGCATTCTCCCCCGCTATCTGGATGAGGGCATCCCGCGTAAACTGGTCCGCTCCTTTGAAGTCGCCGATGAGCAACATGTTGGCCAAGGGCACGTAGTCCATCCCACACTCCGACTTCAACACATCTTTCTCCATTGTGGGTGCCGTCTTTTTGGACGAAGGCGCATCTGTCGATTCCCTACAAAGTTAGTGAACAGAAGAGAAAGAGAAATACGTCAATGAATTTGGACAAAGGATTGAAGCACGGATTACGGAAACCTCAAATGCCGAACAGCCAGCAAAAGTTCTAATATCCATAGTGTCTTCAGGTGAAATGAATATATAAAATGTCTCCTCAAGTCAATGACCATGTTTTGCCCCCCGAAAGACCGTGGACTTCCCCCCTGAAATAGAAGCACGGCAAATGAACTGTCTCGTGCGAGGTCTCCATGCGCGGGCAACTGTTTCATACTGGTCGACACGTACAATTTTTGCAACCACTTACGAGACTGTAGATAGAAGCGTTCTACATGGCAGCGACGGCTTCACCTTCAGTGTCCCGCGAGAATGTGTCGAAAGCATCCCACTCGAAGCCCCTGGCACTGCAAGCGGACTGAAGGCGGCGACCTGGTGCAGGCTCGACAACAGAATGAGACCCAGATAACTAGCTCCCACGCGTTTCGTTGCTCTCATTCTTCCACGGGTCTGTATTGTTTTTTAAAGCACATGTTAGCCAAAGCACGGGAGGCGTGCCATGAAAGCCACGAAGATCGAGGCCCGCTAGTCTGCTTTCAGGATACTCGGCCTCCCCCCGTCACCTCTCAAATGTCATTTCATCGTTAGCATGCATCGCTACGTGCATAATACCGTGAAATTCATGAGGCATGAACCAAGTACCAGTCCGACCTTTCCATTGTGGCTTGTACCGCGCCAAGATTGCAGTGCAAGCGGGGCAGCACGGCTTTCCTGACCGCCACAGGCGCTCTCAGCGTATCTTTCTCGCCCACGCCCTCGCCGAGCCCTGTGCACAGCGACCTGCGGGCCATCTCCAAGGGCCCACAACCCGTGCAAAGCTACATTAAATTTCGATGTGGGGTATTCTCTCTGAAAGTTGCTCTCAAAGAAAGAAGCCACTTCTCTAATGTCACCGTTCAAGCGAAGTCAGGGTATTTGGATGCTGGATTGTAACCTCCCGCCTTCGTGCGCGTTGAACTCACACACCAGTACTGTTTCTCATGTCAGAAGGTTTAAACTTATGGCCGCGTTTAACAAATGTAGGGTGAAAAAACTCATCAATGATCCTAAAGATATCGTCGAGGAAGCGGTGGAAGGCATGTTGCTGAGTCATCCCAAAACCTTGACCCGCCTGGAAGGCCTGCACGTCATCTTGCGCACTGATTTTGATGCACTGAAATCGAAGCAGATAGCGCTCATCTCAGGTGGAGGAAGTGGTCATGAGCCAGCACACTGTGGCTTTGTTGCAGACGGAATGCTTACCGCGGCTGTTCTTGGTGGTGTATTTGCCTCACCAAGTGTTGCGAGCATTTTGGCGGCCATCCGGGCGGTGACAGGGCCCAGGGGGTCTCTGCTCATCGTCAAGCGCTACACAGGCGATCTCCTTAACTTTGGCATGGCTCGCGAGCAAGCACTGAGCGAGGGCATGCATGTTGAGATGGTGGTGGTGGCAGATGACTGCGCCTTGTCTCCAAGCAAGGGGATCACGGGCAGGCGGGGGGTCGCGGGGACCGTACTGGTGCACAAGATAGCGGGTGCCGCCGCCGCCGCAGGATTACCGTTACTGGATGTTAAACGGGAGGCAGAGGAAGCGATCGCCAACATGGGCAGTTTGGGCCTGGCCCTTTCTGTTTGCACGGTACCTGGTTCCGAGCCCTCGGTGCGGTTAGACGGCGATACCATCGAGATGGGAATGGGGATCCACGGCGAGGAGGGAATAGAGCGTATGCCTCTTTTTCCGGTCAACGCTTTGGTCGAGCGAATGGTCCGCATAATCGTCAGCACTGAAGAGAAGGGAGGACATGGTTATCTTCCGTTGAGTCCACATCAAGACATCGCCTTGCTGGTAAACAACATGGGAGCGACGCCTGCAATCGAGCTGAGCCTAGTAGTCCGGCGCGCGGTGAAGGTACTGGAGGAGCCTCCTATCCTTGCTAGGGTCTGTCGGATCTTCGTGGGACCCTTCATGACCTCCCTTGAGATGGCCGGGGTGTCGATCACTATTCTTCGGGTTCAGACTCAGACGTTGGCTCGATTGGATGCCTCCAGCACGGCGCCCGGGTGGCTCTCGGCGGAAATACGAACCCCAGATGTAAAACGTGTCCCTGTACCTGTGCCCTTACCTCCCGAGATAGATGCCGGGTCCACGCGTGAACAAGCCGCACACGGGCAACAGGTGCTTCCCTGCGATGTCTGGGCGCAGTATCTCGCTTCAAGTCAGGCTGTCGCTCGCGCCTTAATTCAGGCCAAGCAGCAATTGAATGACCTGGACGCCATTGGGGGGGATGGAGATTGCGGTATGACTCTGGAGCGAGGAGCCAGGGCGGTTCTTTCTTTGTGTTCTAGCGAGTCAGGAATGACGCCGCCGCCTAATGCCTCTACATTCGTTACCTCTTTGGCGAATGCCGTGAGCGACTCAATGGGTGGGACTTTTGGAGCACTTCTCGAAATTTTATTGCGTGCTTTGGCGCGCTCCCTTATGGAACAGCATGCTTCAGTACCTGCGCCAGGAGAATGGGCAACGGCCCTTCAACACGGCATAGAGCGGATGACTTTCTATGGAGGGGCCCGACCAGGGTACCGTACCATGTTGGACGCATTAATGCCCGCAAGCGAGGCTTTGGTCGCCCGCGAAGGCTTGAAAAGAGCCGCAGAGGCAGCTAGGGTAGGCGCGGAAAGAACGAAAAAGTTTGTGGCGTTGGCAGGGCGTGCCAACTATGTGTCGCCCTCCGTGACACAAGGCCACAATGACCCGGGCGCAGAAGCCGTGGCCATTGCCTTCGCGGCGATGAAGGAAGAATTGTAGAGTGAGCAAGTGGAGCAATATCATTGAAAAACTTTGTGTGTTTCTTTAAAAATTAAAATTTATCAAATGCATGAAACTTCTTACCGAAGCTTGAAAGATGCAATTGTGGCACAGAAATTTGCAGACAAAAAATGGAGAAACTGATAATTTTGCGCGCAGGAATGCGCATGCGCGGCAATATCAATTTTGAAACTATCAGTTATGAAAGTATGCAGCACGTATGGGTCATAAGGTGTTCACAGAGCTCGTGGGAAAGGCCATCCAGACCGTTGAAGAGACTCGGACTGTTTCCGTATTCCTCATCGCCTGCCAGCGAGCCAATTGCTTGCTGAAGCTCTGAAATCCATCGATTTTCCTCCTCGACAGAAAAGCACTGAATGGTGTAGGTTTTAAGCAATCCTGTTCGACTGCTTGTTAGTAAAATGTCGATCACGGTGTCCGGCTCCTGCGTGTCGACAAACGAGGACTCCGCGGCGTCGATACATGGTTTTGTAGAAGACGAAGTCTTGCTCCCGCTGCTCTTTGTGGCGATACTAGGGTTGATAGATGTAGATAACCTGCGAGAGTCTATGATGGAATCAGCAGATAAACTTATCATTTCTTTGGGAGGCTTGTGGTTTTGTAGGTCTTTCGGACTATGGTATAATGCGAGACGAGGTAGTGCCTCCATTCCTGTCACTATCATTGAGTCGGACGCTCGTGCTACGTGAGGTACTCCAGGCAACGCATCCTTTCCTGATTGTGAGCAATTAAGTGGTACGGCTTCCTCGGGCTCCGCACTGCTTATCACAGGCTTCCCTGGAGGCAACAAGACCATGAACCACTTGCGCCGGAACATCTTCACCCAGCCTTGGTAGCTTTGATGGCCGTGTCGCGATTGACTCGCGGTATTGCAACGAACCCCTGCCCTTGTAATTCTCCTATCCGCTCCTGCCGGTTGGTTCATCAAATTACAAAGCGAAGTCCGTCGCATGCCTTCTTCCACGCGCTCCTTCCGCTCTTGCATGCTGATGATGTCCTCTCGATCCGGGACGGGCCGGCGTTTCCCCCCTTCGAGCTCTTCCAGGGCATCCAGTGTAAGCCTCCTCTTTGAGGACGCCTCTTGTGGATGATTGATGGCTGCTTCTCTCTTTTCCTGCGCGGCAGTAGGCAGGCTCTGGAGCGTTGCGGCCAGGACAGCCCCCGTGGTCTGGTCCATCCCAGTCCCTGTCTCGACGTCGACTGCATGCACAGAGCCAGCCTGGTCGGCCTTAAGGTGAAAGGTGGGTTTAAAACCCTCCATGATACTTGTAAGACCCTTTTCTTTCAGAGTTTGTCCCGATTTCTCTTCGGCAGTTTTCCCCCAAGGGGTAGCATGTTGGGAGGAGGAAAAGGCAATAGGTGACGCATGCACACCCTGCGGCCCTTGCTGCCCCGCCGAGGGGTATCTTCCATCGACGGCCTGCGGAAACGACGTATTACTCGTGCTGCAAGGTGGGGTTTGCGCCAAAGGTGAAGGTGAATGCAATTTTTGGGACGACTGGGTGGGGAGAGCCCAAGATGATGGGACAGGAGGGGTTTCATGGGTATGCGTCTGCTTTTGTATTTGACTTGATTCTATTTCTTCACGCGTTGGCTGCTCTTGCTGATGAAAAGCTTGCAATGTTGCCTTTGAAAAGGGTAAAAAGGCGGCACATTTGCCACCTGAAGAAGAAGATAGGGCTGACACTTGCCGTCGCGTCTCTGACGCGGGAGTCCCTGCCTGCATGCACAGCTCGCCGTTGCGTGTTGTGGGAGTTGACAGGACCGAGCAGTACCCGGGAAAGACTCCCATAGACTCATGCTCACTGCGTCGCTTGATGGATTCGATTGTCTCCTGGATCCGCTCGATCCACTCGTCTTTTTCCTGCCCATTTTCACAAGAGAAATGAAGGGCATTACGACTAGGCAAAGCTCCTGCCCCGCCGCCACATTTTACGATTAGGACAAGCTTACTTATGTCATCAGGCGAGTGAACACAGTCCAAAATGGATTCCCCACAAAGATGGAACTTTTCAACGTTTGCCTGGCCGACCACGGGGCTCGTGTTTTTCTCATCTTTGTAGAAAGTCAACGTCGTGCCTTCTAGCACAAGAAACCTGGAATTGTGTGTAAGCTGGCGATTAATAGCACGCAAAGATTTCCAGAGAGCAGGAACATTAATTGAGAGGGATCGTTTAAATAAATCGCTTTAAAACAGGAAATTGTCTCGACGCACCTTTTCACTTTTGAGTCCTCCCTCCGCTCATCTACTACCCATCCTTGGAAGAGAATGGGGACGTCGGGCACCGCCTTCGTGACAACCGGTGGCGGAGCAGCACGTTTGAAGGCGTAATTACTTGCTGCGAGGTCAAAGCCCTTGTCTTCCCCGTCTTGATCAGCAGCCTTTCCACGGTCTGCGTTCAATGTCGGCCCTGTGGAAGAAGTGTCCGCACGCTGTCCTCCTTCACAAAGACCACGTCCTCTATAGCTGCGAATTCCTCCGCTGGCGTCTTTCTTATGGACGCCAACTATTAAGGACATGGGCCTACATTTCGGAATGCAGAAAAAAGATTAGAGCGCCGTTGACGGCCGAAAGGTATTGGCATGGAATTTGGCATTTCGATGAGACCGCCGTTGGTCCGGTAAGCCCGCTCTCGCTTCCTCTTTTCCCTCGCATGATGCTGACGCATAGATGGCCTCCTAACTTACGTCAGCGAAGCATTATATACTGGTTCTTCATGTCCATTCAATTAATGACCTCTTCTCACGGACACATTGACACACACCAGTCAACGTGTGCAGTCTTGTGCGAATCGAGTTGGGGGGCGGGCCCATTCCCAGTAACGGCAAGTGTCGAAGCCCGTCATGCGCCTTCGGCGTCTGCAATGCCCTGCATTAGGCACTTTGTCGCACTCGAACGCGGAGTGAGTGGCAGCCCTGTGCGAAAATCTGAGACAAGCAGTTTCCAGACTCTTTTTTTCGCAAGGAAGCGCACTCTATATGATTATTGGTACCATGTTTTGTTAGGAAATGGCATTCCAAGGACGGAAAGATGCTGGGAGGAGATAGTCGCCGGCGGGGTTGCTTGAGCATTTGATCTTTCCGAGGCCAACTGCTGCTCCTATCCTCCTTCCTTCTCACTATGTCTCAATATTTCCTTTATTTCTCCAACTTCTTTCCTCTAAATTTTGCGCACGGTGCGTGCGCTCGCAATTTACTTGCGCAGTGCATTTTATGCGACTGGTGGCAATGCCAGCCTCCTCAGTCCCCTTTTTTTCTTGGAAGAACCCTGTATGCCATGTTCGACCATCCTCTTGGTGGAGATCTTCCTGCCACAATGCTTTCACGTGCGATTTTTTTGCCCTTTTTGAAGGTGTTCTCGGTTTTCTATCTTTATGGAGAGTGCTCGACAGTGACATGCCAATATTTCACGCATGTGTTATTTCTTTAAGCATGCTTCGCCATGTTCCATCCTTCAGGCGTGTGCCCCTGTTTTCCGCATCGCGACCTGGAGGCTGCAACCTATAAAGTACTGGAAAACCTCAGAGAAGGACTGGTAACCTCCTTCAGGCCTTACCCTCGTTCATCCTCGGTACTAAGTCGCTTCATCGACCCTCCCTTACTCCATCCCCAGATCGTACCTTCACGTAACAACCTCCCACCCGACTTACCACAAGCATGCGCTCTGTTGCCTTCATCGTCGCCACCACGGCAGCCATGTCTACTGCTTTTGTCCTCCCCTCTGCGCCCAAGGCACCTCAGACCCAGCTGGCTGCGAAGAGCAAGGCCGTCCCTTTCCTGGAAGCCCCCAAGGCCCTGGATGGCTCCCTTCCCGCGGACGTTGGCTTCGACCCCCTGAACTTGTCGGACATCGATTTTGACTTCACCTACTTGATGGTGCCTACCAAGTGGGACGAGTCTCGCACGGGGCTTTCGGCGCTCAAGTGGTTCCGGGAGGCTGAGATCAAGCACGGGCGCTTTGCCATGCTTGCCGTCTTGGGATGGGTGGCTGTGGACATGGGTCTGCGCCTTCCCGTGGCCAAGTACGCGGGGTACAACGCCGTGCAGGCCCACGACGTGTTCGTGAAGAGCGGAGACATGACGGTAGGGCTCCTGGCCATCGGCTTCCTGGAGGTGGTGATGGGCGCAGGCATCTACGAAATGAGCAAAGGTTCTGATCGGGCGGCCGGCGACTTCAGCTTCGACCCCTTGGGCCTGGGCAAGGACCCCGCCAAGTACGCACGCTACCAGGTGTCGGAAATCAAGAACGGGCGCCTGGCCATGCTTGCTTTCGGCGGCATCGCTACGCAGGCTGTGCTGACCAACGGAGGCTTTCCTTACTACCAGTAACTTATACCAGCTCACTTTAGTAATTTATTTTGATGAGAAGCGTGCATGCAGCGCAAGCTGAAATGTGCAAAGCGTCCGCGCCCGGTGGGAAACCTGGGACATTCTATTGTAAAAGAAAAAAGAGGAGAAGCTCTCCTTCTCACCGCAGCCTTGGACTAGAGTGTTTTTCGTGCAGCCTTACTTTGTTTGTAGCTCACATGACCACCGAGTCTACTGTACAAGATTATTCATATGTCTCGCATCAAAAATAGAGCTTCAACCCTTCGTATTCTGAGTCACATCTGTCACCCTCCAAAACGACCCGGCCCTATCATTTGCTTGCTAACCCCTGCCCCAGGACATCCAGAAAGAAGCACCTTAGATTCACAGTGCTAGCTGCTCGCACTCAAACACGCCTTCGGATTTCACTGCACGTTCCCACAACTCAATCTTCGAACCGGACAAGCGCCCTGACCATCGCCTCGCCTCCAGCGCGCTCCAAGTAAGCGAGCCTTGCCTCATCGCAGACGTCTCCTGTGGGACGATTCGCTACCACGATACTCGCTGCCGCTGCTCGCACACTTTCGCGACTGGCGCGGGCCAGGGCTAATAGCTGGAAGGACTCCATTTCCATGCTTGCGAGGGAGGGGTGACGCTCCCGGAGCACGTCCAGCAAGTCCTCGTTCCGATCGTCAAAAAAGGCGTCTCTTCGGCCTTGAGAGGAGTAGAATGAGCAGGCAGAGACATTCATGCCACGCCTGACGTGCTCGGAGCCCAACTGTTCCTTCAGCTCCCCCAACAACGCCTGGGTCAAGACGGGGTCGGCGAGCTGGGGCGCGAAGACAAGATAAGGGGGGCGTACATGCGGCGCGCCTCCGGTGGCTATCGGATCTATCTCGTCCGCAGAAGTGCCTGACGGGGTGGGAAGAGGCAGGAAGGCGTCAGGGTTCCGCATGACCGAGACGGACCCAGGAGAGGCCACCACCACACTCCCCACAGCCACGTCGGGACACAACGCCCCACACGTTCCGAATCGCGTGATGAGTAGAGGCTTGGACACGAGCTGCCGAGCTTCACGAACCAGGAAATCCATCATAGGCATTCCCATGCCTATGGCGATAATTGATACCCTTGTTCTCTCGAAGGTTCCAGTATACGTGGTAAAGCCACGTGGAGATGTATGGGAAAAAATCGGAGACGATTTATCCAATACTTTTGCGATGAGGCCTGCGCGACCTGGGCAGCCCACTGTAAGTATGCGGGAGGCGATTTGGCCTTCCTTGAGCCCCAGATGCAGAGTAGTGGAGTCAAAGTTGCGTGGGACAGCATTAGTGTCGCGGTAGACATTCCGCTGTGTCTCCACACATGTGCCGTCGGAGTCTTTTCCTTCTTTGAAATGACTAGAGAAGACTCCATTCTCCTCAATTTTCATCGGCTACCCGTGTCTCCGACGCGTAACTCGATGTCGGGAATGTTACGACCTAGGCATATATGTGGAGTGCTGCGCGGGTAAATGGGTTGCACCTGCATGTGCGGGAAAGCGACAAATTTGACACCAGAACGCCAAATAGTCTGCCTTGCATCTTCCATGTTCAGCATATCATGCATACCTGTCATGGATAACAGAGGCAACGTACAGGAAAAAGTGCGGCCACGCCGGGTTCAGAGCCCTCGACCGCAAACTTCAACTCGCGTCTCGTGGCAGCCCCTTCCCTCCCCGACTCCTGTGCCCGCCCTGGCACGCCAGCGCACAATCTGTCATTCACTGACCTGGATGCACACAATGGAAATGTGAAGGGAATAAGGAGCTGTGCTTGGCTGAGGCTGTGCCGATACTTTCTGTCTTTTGTCTCCCGGGCAAGTGCTCACTTTTTCTTCTTCAACTCACCTCGCGTCAAATACCCATCCACAGCTTGCGCTGCTTTCAAGCACAAAGCAAAGTAAGCTCCCGCCTCCCTCCTGGAAGCTTCCCATAGCCAGCAACTATGCCTCGTGCACCTGAAATTTTTGAAGAAATGAGTAAGTAGGAGATGACTATACATGCTTTCTAATGCACAAGTATCCTGTTTCTTTGTCCCAATCCTTTCGATGGCCTCGTCTTAAAAAAATTGACAAAGTAAATCATTCGCGAATATTTTCTGACTCATTATGCCGTGAAAGGAACGACGAAAGAGGAGTATGGGCGCCTGATGTACTTACCCATGATGGGATCGGATACTTTTCTCCGTCGGCAACAGGGTCAGGCACCTCTTTTCTGACGTTACCCCCCCAAACTTGTCTTGATCACACAGGCGAGGCAGTCGAGGAGATCGGACCCTCGCTGAAGAAGAAGTTCTCCGGAATTGTTCGTTTTGAGATCACCAACACAGGCACATGGACGTTGGATCTGAAAACCGGAAACGGCGCGGTCACCACGGGAGAAGGGAGCGTGAAGCCCGATTTGGTGATCAAGGTAGCAGACGACGATTTCGCGTCCCTGTACGAGGGAAAAAGCAATGCTCAGCAAGCCTTCATGAAGGGCAAGCTCAAGGTCAAAGGGAACATGTCTTTGGCTATGAAGTTCAATCAGGTCCTAACCGCAACTCGCAAGCAGCTCGAGAAAACCAAGAAAAAGAAGACAGCTGGCGCGGTGGCAGCGGCGGTGTCTACCTCTGCGGCACCGAAAGCGCAGGTGGTGTTTGACCAGCTTGCAGAAGTACTACCCACCAAAGGCGCGGCGCTGGTAGCGAAAATGAAGGGCGTCATCCAGTGGGACATCAACGGGGAAAAATGGCTTTTGGATCTTAAGAATGGAACGGGAAGTTTGAGCAAAGGCACGGGACCCGCAGACTTGACGGTCACGATGGCTGATGATGTCTTTTTCCAGGTATCGCAGGGGAAACTGAGCGCGCAGCAGGCTTTTATGAAGGGTCAGATAAAGATCAAGGGGAACATGGGCATGGCCACCAAGCTAGGACCGATTCTGACCGCGGCCCGTCCGACGGCACGACTTTAAAGCACAAAGGATCGAAGTAAAGCGGAAAATGAGACGATGGGAGCACGAATGGAGGGGCGCAGGCGCAAGGGGTGTGTGTCTCTTACATATCACTTGCGTATGAGGGAGCAAGCTGTACTACCGTACCCGCTTGGCATGACGAATTTTGGAGCGCGGCACTGGGAGGGCGTAGATCCCGTGACATCGCTTTTGAGACTGAAATCTTCTTCCTCTACTGTCTAAGGGATGATACGAGGGAGGCATCTGCTGCGACCGAAACCAGTGAAGAAGATCGCAAGGAACAAACGGGAACAGGAAAGCAATGGCCGCAAAACTGATCAGACACAGAACCCCAACCAAGTTTTAGGCAGTGGGATACAAGAGTGAACCAATTAATGGCCTGTACAAACGATTTTCTTCTCCTTTTATTCCTTAGGAGTTTCTAAACACAGATTGCACATTTTTGGACACTAAAATTCCTTTCAACTCATAAACCCTTTTTTACACGTATACACATAAAGAAGAATTTTCATTTGCATCATGCCGTTCCTATACAAACGAAAAATTTCATCTCTCTGACGCCAAACCTTACCTCCATGTCAGCTTCTCCCGTCCTTTTTGACCAGCCATGAGGCTTCAATATGGCCTCGACGGCTTTTCACAAATTATGACTCGCCGCATTCGTTATAATGTCCTATTTCCCCTCAGCCGGTGCGCACATGGTACTACTAGCTCTTTTTCGCAAGCACGATCGCAACTCCTGCCATCGCCGCAGCGAAAAACAACCCGTCCTGCCGTCTCATAACAACCTCGCCCACCCATCCCTTTACGCTCCTGACGCTCCCTCCAACTCCTCCAATGTTTCCCCTTTCCGACAAGTCCTGTGCAAGTGATGCGTCCGAGTCGCTCGTGCTGCCTTCAATCTCTGACATGGCTTCCTCGTCCGCTGCCATGCGAGCCAAGCACAGCTCGATGGTCTCGCTCTCTACCACCGGTCGTCCCAATTTTCGCACCAGGTCAAACTTCAGGGCTAAAGCTTGTGAGGATGGACATGCCGCCACCATCGAAGTCCGAGTTACATCGAAAATTCGCAAAATGTGTCGTCGAATAGCACGAACCACTTCCGGTGCCGACACGTTTTGGACAGCCGCCATCGTCTCCGTGCAAAACCAAGGCCGCGTTCCTCGGAAGTAATTCAAGAAGCTTTGTTGCGCTGCGGCAGGACGAGTCCAGATGCGGTCTAAATACTCGAATAAAACGGCACTTTTTGCCCTAGCTAGCGCACGTGTATCGACCTCAAGGCTACCTCCTGCGTAAGATCGCACAACATCTTGCGCCTCAGAGTAAGCAGCAGTCAGATTGAGGGCTCGATAAAAGGACAGGGTCAAAATGCCTTGCTCAGGTGAGCAGGTCAGTTCATAGCTGCACGGATGAATGCTTCGAAGAGAAGTACCTGCCGCAGCTCCTGTTGACGCTCCTTCGACTTCGACATTCAACCCTGTGCCAGGTGATGTACTCGGTGCCGCATCCGCCCTTGTCTCGACAGCATGTCCCCGAGAAGCTACTGTCACATGCGAAGCCTGACAGTGTTGCAGTGGGGCATGTCGTGTTAGGTACTCCATTGCAACCAACAATGCTGCATACCCTGCACTTCCGTAAGAGAGGCCATCCCCAATCGGATCAAAAGGGGCGCATTGCACGAGATAGCCGGCATCGATGGCTGGAGATGAGATCAAAAGTCCCTTCCCGCTTGGATTGAGGCATTCAGCTGTGCGAAGATGACGCGATTGCAGCACGGGACAGAATACACTTGATAGGGTGACTGAGAGCGGAGGAAGGGTGACATCATCTGATTCTCGCGTAGCCGCGTCCGAATTAGGGGACCCGAACACGCCATATGGAGGGATTTTTCTTTCATCTCGCTGCTCTTGCTTCTGTCTTCCGCTTTCGCTGTCCGTGTAGGCGATATGCAACGCCTTGACCGCATAACGTGCCTGGGATAGGGGTAGAAAATCGCGCAGCCACGGACGGACCGGCTCTGGCTGGGCCAGAACGTCACACACGACATGGATACGCAGGTTCCATGCCTGCGTGAGGGTTTCTTGTAACGCTGCGAGATCCGTCAAAAGACCTGTGGGTTGAGTTCCAAGTCGCTGCATGACGGCTGTCAAAACACCGTACTGTCTGACGAAGGAGGTAGCCGCATGGTTGCTCCGTGCAGCATCAAAATTCAATCCTCTCATGAGCCCCGAGCAGATGGACATCCCATCCCGCTGATAGCCTTCTATGTCTGCCAAGAGCTTCCCGGCCGCGCTGGCGATACGGTCTGGGCAGAGTTCTGTCCTGTACAGCAGATTGCGGAGCCATCTTACGGCCAACCAATACTTCTCAGCCTCCACTTTTAGACTGATGGAGGCAGCCTGCGACCAAATTCCCGCGTAAAAATTCGAACGCCCTGTCCCTAGGGCACTGCTTGCCGATACTGTGTCAGCCTGCAGGTACCGCGTCACTTCCTCCGATGTCCAGAGGGACCCATCCTCTTGGCGCACGGGGAGCTCGAAAAGAACTTCCAACCAAAGCTCCAAAAGCGGTCGGAGGTGATCTGGCAGGGCCGAGGTTTCAAGCCACGCTGTCACTGTCACAAAGTCTGTCCCTCCCAGGTGGTCCCACTGCAGAAAGAAGGGCAGGCGGTCATTGGGCCCCGGGGACTCACAGGTCTCCGACCCCAACCCATCTGAGTGCAAAGCTTTCGCCACCTCCACAGCTCTGGCGGACACCCCGTCGACTCCCTTCGCCACAAAGTCCTGTGATGGCAGCCTTTGCGTTTCCGTATTCTCCCTCCCTACCGTTTCGACCGAGTCAAAAACCTCAAATTTGATCTTGCCTGATGGAGTCACTACATTTCGCACCGTGCACAGGGTCACGGTGGGCAGGTTGTTTCCCCAGTCGCCCCCCATTTTTTGATTTCTTTCCGGCATAAGTGTGGACGCGTATGTGAGCAGCATTTCGGCAAGATGAGGAGGGCAGGGGCGTGCCATCTCCTCCTCTGCCGACTCGAGCTCCCGAGCTCTTTGTGAGAGCTCTGCTGGACCCAAGCGGCGGGCTTGCTCCTCTTGTCGCTGCTCATCTGATTCTTTTCTCGCCTGGGCCAGGCTGCTGCTAGACCGTGCCAGCACTACGACCGTCTTCCTCGCGTCCAACAAGACTCGCCGAATCAGTGACCGCCAATACCGTGTGTCCTCCGCGCTCCCTTCGCGGCAGGGTAGTGCCTCTAAGCGCGAAATCGTGTTCTGCACATGATCCTTTATCTGTGCTGCTTCCTCCGCCTCGCTCACCAATGATGGACTCCTTCCTACCGCGGCCGTTGCATGCTCCCCCTCCTTCGCTTCTCCTGCACGCTTTCCGTACAGGAACGTGTAAAGCAAGAGCGACGTCAGGCTGGCATGCGTATCTTCTTCCATGTCCTGCAAATATCGCACTCGTTCCCGGTGTATCAGTGCGCGTACGCGGCCCATGTCAACATGGGTTTCCTCTGCTTCTTCTTCCCCCCCTTCCTCCTCCGTCCCGCCAGCTATGGCCATCGCCGCCTCGATGAAGGCGGGATACACCCTTTCCATGGCTGACAGTGCCACGCCATCACACTGCAGGAAGTGCGAGCCAGGTCTCCCTTCTTGCACCGCGAACGTCACCTCACAACACAGCCCTTGTTCACCGACCAGGGCCGTGCGCAAGGGCGCGGTGGGGCCCTCCAGGAGGTACAGCCACAGGATGCGAATGCTCAAGTTGGCCTCGAAGTCCCCCCAAAATGGGCCAAGCCATCCAAGCAGAACCTGCCCCTCTTGCTGACTCTGGCGGGCGCCCCACTCCTCTCCCTGGGAGCGCGGCTGCGTCTGCTCGTGATAAGGCAGGTTGCGCAGTCCAGACGAGAGCGCGGTCGGGGATGCGGGTGGGAGGGCCGAGCATGGGTACGTG
>Ga0209925_1000269_pt1 | contig 28154 bp, 31 predicted proteins | sample SalPonR2_A_D1_MG_FD_185702 | JGI IMG/M metagenome (GOLD analysis project Ga0209925, IMG submission 185702) | Salt pond soil microbial communities from South San Francisco under conditions of wetland restoration - Salt Pond MetaG R2_A_D1_MG... ... | reverse complement strand
GAAGATAGAAAACTTAAATTAGATGACTTAACAAATAAACAATACAAAGAGTTAAAGGACTTACTTTTGAATATGAAGGAAAGACAAGAACCAATAACTGCATAACTTTTATTAACATGCCCGCTTCTGGAGGTTAAATCCTCTGGGAGCGGGTTTTTTTATTTGTATATCAAAAAATAAGGAGTTGTTATAAATGAAAGTAAAATTAAAAACATTTAATTTAAGGATAGTAAAAGAAAAAGAAGGTGTTTATGACTTAGATAGAAAGATTACTGGACCTGATGGTGTTGTGAGAGTATTAAATGAAGTAACGGAACTTAATCAAAGAACGGAAGAAGTCTTTGTTATGTTGACTTTGGATATAAAAAAATCAATCACAGGAGTATTTGAGGTTTCAGTCGGATCTATTAATTCAAGTTTAGTTACTCCTAGAGAGATTTATAAGAGGGCTATCTTGCAAAATGCTTCAGCTATTATTATAGCTCATAATCATCCCAGCGGATCATTAGATTTAAGTGCTAAGGATGTGAATGTAACCGAAGCATTAGTAGAAGCTGGAGAAATTCTTGGAATAGAGATGTTAGATCATTTGGTAATTGGTGATGGAAATAACTTTTTAAGTATGAAAGGTGAAGGAATAATATAGAGGAGGTATTCAAATGTTAAAAGATTATATTATTTATGGATTAAAAGATTTATTGGCAAATGAGAGTGTAAGAGTTAATGGTGGCATTGAGGTCTTAAACAATGCAATTAAGTTAATAAATAAAGATAGTATGCTCTTAAAAGATATAGGATGTCCTAACTGTAATAGCAAAGATGAATTGGTTTGTTTAGGTTCGGTTGATGATCATAAATATTATGAATGTAGTAGTTGCAATACTAAGATAAAAGTTAAGGTTTTTAAGAAAATAGTGGATTATAAGGTTAAATAATAAATCAAATCACTTTTTATTTCTTGTAATAAAATAAAAGAGAGAGGTAAACGAATTAATGTCTATAATAAATTCGCCCTCTCTCATATTTTAGATATTTAATTTTTAAAGAATTATTTTTTAATACCAACTACAATTCCGCCATCTCCTTCGAATGCATCAATATCAGTAGAAGATATTACTATAGCATTGCCTGGTAAAGCCATCATATGCCATATGAACTCTCCATCACCAAAATCTGCATTAAAAGTAAGTATTCCTCGATCATCAAGATGGTCAGTTTTATTAATAGAAACAACTGTTTCTCCTTCATATTTTATTTCTAAATCAGGATCATTATAAACTAATTCAAAAGCTCCATTTTCGCCATCAACTTCTATAAAGTAGTATTCTCCTTCATAGTCTGCCAGATTTACAGATGTATCTTGTTTGACCATTACACTCATACCATCTCCAGTCCAAGAACCCTCAATCTCATCCCAAGTATATGAATCCCATACAGCAATCTCATCATTATAATAAACACCATAATGTTTAAATTCTTCACTTTCTATTAACTCAATTGCATTATAATTTTCATTATAGCTATATGGTAAATCTTCTAATATATCATCAAATTTTCCTGTATACAAACCATCTCCATCCATATCAAGATAAATATCAACTGTGTTTGTATCTGATTTTACTATAACTTCTCCAATGGCACCTTCCATTGAAGTTGCTAAATTATATGTACCATCAATAAGATTCCCAAAATTTTCATCTGATTTCTTTAAAGCAACAGTTAATCTCTCACCAGATTTACTATCTTTATTTGCTACAACTATCATATTATCAGAAAGTTTAACAAATGGATCTCCTGTATCGAGTCTATAAACTGCTGTTGAACCAGTTTTGCTTACCAAATCAAAGTTACCATTACCTTCATCACTTTGTTTTGTTAGATTTCTAAATGAATAGCTTTGATCTGTAAGATTAAGGTTTACTTCATAAAAGTCGCCTGGACCACCACTCCCAGCATACTCTTCTGTGATTGTTGCAATATCATTATTGCTATTATTACTACATGCAACAGTAATTAGACTTACAGTAAGGAGGATTAAAATAATTAAAGTTTTTTTATAAAGCATTAAATTGCTCCCTTCTAAAGTATATTTTTGTGAATATTTTATAATTATACCATACAAAGCAATAATTTTACAATATATTTGACAGTAAAAGAAAAAGGCTACTTTTTAATAAATTATTATCTTATAAAATAATCAGATGAAAATTTTTTTAATAAAAAAGGAGGCATAAAAATGTCTAATCAAAAAGTAAAAGAATTATTAGAAAACTTAGAGGAAAGAATTGAAAAAGTACAGAGTTCTCAGGAATTTAAGGAATACTTACGATTTTTTAGCAAGTTTCATGATTATAGTTATCAAAACATTTTATTGATTAAAATGCAAAAGACTTCGGCTAGGCTAGTAGCAGGGTATAAGCAGTGGCAAAAGAAATTTGATCGTCATGTTAAAAAAGGTGAAAAAGGAATTGTTATTATGGCTCCCTATAAGTATAAAAAGAAGGTTACTGAAATAAAAAAGGATATAGTAGAAGGTGAGATTGTAGAGAAAGAAGTAGAAGAGGAAAAAGAATTTGTTAGCTTTAGGCCAGTATATGTATTTGATATATCACAGACAGACGGTAAAGATATCCCAGAGTGGAAAATAGATATTGAAGAAGTAGAAAATAATCTTTGTGACCCACTCAAATCATATGCTATAAAAGAGGGCATTGTTGTTGATTTCAAGGAGCTTAGGAAGGGGCTTAACGGCTATTCTGAGGGCGGTAAAATAGTAGTAGATGAAAGCCTTAACTCTACCGAGAAAACGTCTGTATTAGCCCATGAGATAGCTCATGAGAAGCTACACTATGATTGTAAAGATAAAGAGTTAAGTAAGGAGATTGTAGAATTAGAAGCAGAGGCCACAACCTTTGTTGTGATGGAGTATTTTAATATAGATATCCTTTCAGAAAAATATTTAGCGTTGTATAAGAAAAGTCATAACTTAATGGACAGTTTTAAGAGAATTAATCGTGTAAGCAATGAGATAATCAAGGGAATCTTGTCACAACAAATAGATGTGAATAATCAACGAAAATGTTAATTTTTCAGTCGGCAAGTGATGACTACTTAAATAGGTGTGAATAATCAACGGTTTTAAAATAAATGACTATTCACAAAATGGAGGTTTTACAATGATAAATAGAAAAATTCCAGATATTTTAACAAAAGAAGAACAGAAAAAGCTATTAGATGTGTTTAATACAAGATATCTTTCATCACATAGAAATAAGGTGATGATTAAATTAATGTTGAATACAGGCTTAAGATTATCAGAGGTTATTAATTTAAAGTGGAGTCATATTAATCTACAAATTTGTAAATTAAAAGTTGTTCAAGGAAAAGGTGGTAAAGACAGAATACTTTGGATTAATGAATCCACTCTTAATGAATTAAGAGCTTGGAGAGAAAGGCAGGTTAAAGATATTGAACAAGTTGATAATGTATTTACCACCCGAGATGGAAATATATTAAAACCAGCGGATATAAGAAAAATGATCTACACTTATACTGCCAAAGCTGGTATTACAGATAAAAATATTCATCCACACTCTTTAAGACATACATTTGCTACTGATCTATTAAGAGAAACTAAAAACTTAAGGCTTGTTCAGAAAGCTTTAGGACATAGTAATATATCTACTACTCAAATATATACTCATATAGTTGACGAAGAATTAGAAAATGCTATGAAAAGTTTTAAAGCAATTCATAATTAGTAGAAGGTAATTTAATGTGTTTAACTAATATATATATTATATGTAAATAATTAAAAAAATAGGTAATAATATGAAGGAGGAAGATCTATGCCGTTTTGTTCTGATTGCGGAAATGAAGTGGAAAGAGATGAAAAATATTGTAGTAATTGTGGTAAAAATTTAACATCTGATTTAAGTAGTAGAAACACCTTTAATTTTAAAAAATATAGTTTTATATTTATAGGAGTTATATTAGCAATATTAGTATTAGGTTTTATTATAAATACATATATTGGTATGCAAATTGAAGATGAGGTTAGTTTTATCATCTCTAAACAAGAAAGATTTATTGAAAGCGAGCTTGATGTTGATGCTTATATTAACTATGGAGATATTGAAGTTAATCCTATATTTCGCAAAATTAATATAACTGATATTTCATTTAAATTAAAAGATTCTTACGAGAATGTGGAATATAATATAAGTAAACTTACTGTAGATACTAGTTATGATAATTTACTAAAAATCTTTAATAATAAGCCAATTGAAAAACTAAATTCTCTTTCTATTAATCTAAAAAAATCTCATTTCTTTTATGAATCAAACTGGAATGAGAGTTATTTTGGTTTAGATTTTGATGAAGTTTCAGTAATATTTGATGGTAATCTTAGTAAAGAGCTCGAAAAAAATCCTGATATTTTATTATATGATGACCAAAATCTTGATTTTACTTTTAAAGGAGTTAAGTTTAATATTCCTGAATTTGAAAAAATGTATGGTTACATGGGAACTGATATAATTAATAAATTTACTAATTATGATGAGATTAGTTTTAATCTTTGTCATAATAGTGATAGTAAAAAATTTAAAATTGAAAATATTAACATTTCTAACCCTTCTTTAGATTTTAATACTGATATAGCTATTCAATATAGTGGAAATAAATTTAAATATTTAGAACCAGTTAATTTCCAAGTTGGAAGTGATTTTGATTTTAGTTTAAGAGATTTGAGTTGGGGTAATCCATATGATTATGGTAAATACAGTATTGATAACCTTAGTATGAAAATTAAAAGTAATATTGTTGTGGACTATTTTGATTATTATTCTGAGCCATCAATACCTGAAGGAGAATTCAACCTGACAGTAAATGGTATTAATGTTGAATTTAAAGGTAGTGCTGAACAAGATTTTCAGGAATTGATAAGATATGAATTTGGAATGAATACTAATGATATTCCTAAAATAAAAATTGATAAGCTAACACTAAATTATAATGTTAATAATCATAAGATGGAAATCAATTCTAAATTAGACAGCTCAATACTAAATGCTAATTTTATTAGTGATATAAATTTAAATGAACATTATTATAATGATTCGGAAATAAAACAAATGAAGATAGAAATTACTGATTATCATGATATCCTTAAACCAACTATTCGTGAAATTGAAATAGCTATGGGTGATATTAGAGATGGAGACAAAATTGTTTTTAGTTTCGAAGGTAATCTTGGGAATCCTCAATTAAAACAATAATGATTTTTATATGTAATTTTTTTAAAAAACTGATTTGAAAAATTGATTAGTTTCATTTAAGAAAATAAATATATTTTAATTCATAAGAATAATAAGGATATTATCTTTGCTAATAATATAGATATTTAATAATAAATTTAGAAAATTTATTATTAAATTGTAGATGTAAGATTTTAAAAAATTAACTGATCAATTCTATAGTAAGTATGAGAAAGATCTTCCATTTATAAAAGGACATGAAGATAAGATAAAAGGATTTTTTAAATCATTTCATAAACAAATTCAACAACAATGCTATCCTTATAGAGATTCATATAAATTAGGAAATAGAATTCATAAATGGCTTAAAAATACTTATGAGGAATATGAAGTATCTATTTATCCATTTATTTTTGATTATCTTGATGACCTTTTTGACAAAACGTTTGAAGTTGAATATGATAAAAAATTTGATAAGGTTAATGTCATTAACTCATATGATTATAAAAAGAAAGATAATTTGTTTTTTATTGATGGACTGTATGAAAAAATAAAGCATATACCATATATTGAGGGGCGGAAAAAAGAATTAGAAATAATGATGATGAATTATTGGCTTACTAATATAGTAGGAAATGAATCTTATTGGAAAGAATATATTAATAATGATCAGGAGGTAAATAATATTGTAAATAGTTAATGTATAACTGACAATACTTTAATCTAATGCCTTATTTACCATGTGATTGATTGTTTTTATTATTTGCAACACACTCTTGTCACAACAAAGAGTTTTGGCAATTGGTTGAAACTATAATGCCTGATTATGAAGATAGAGCTGAATGGTTGAGGATATATAATCCTCAGCTCACCTTATAAATCAATATATATATATTGAGTTGAAATTATATTCATATACATCTTTACCTTAAACTAAATAAGATGAGTGATATAATAAAATTATTTAACAAAAATGTAAAAAAATAAAGGGAGAAAAAATTGATGTCGTATTTATTAAAAAAGACTATGAGTTTTGCTATAAAAAATGAAATATAAACTATTAGTAAGAGAGGAGAATAAAAGATGAGGATGAAAAAAGAAGAAACAGATATTTTTTATTAAACTCATTGAGATGTGCAACACACCTGAGGAATATAAAATAGATCTAACTCTTAGACAGTTTAAATTACTATCAATGGTAGCAGAGGCTCCAAACACTTCTATATTAAGAGCAGATATGTTTCACAAAGTAGATATGGGTAATGGTGTACTATCAAGAAATTTGGGTAAATTAGAACAAAAGAGGGTTATTATATTAGAGCCTTGGGAAAAGGATACTAGACAATATGTTGTTAAATTGGACAGAAAAGGAAGAGAAGTTGTTTCGAAAATATGTAAAATATTTAAAAATAACAATTCTATTCAAAACACACTAAATAAGTCAAAGATTGAAATATAATAATAGTAATTTTTTCTTTTTTAATTTTCATAAAAATTTTTACTGTAATAATTCAAAATCACCTCTTTACTTATCAGTGTATTTATATTATAATAAAAAAAGCTTGGAGGTCATACCAAAAGAATAAAAAATCATGTGTAGTGATTTCCAATAATCATGCGTAGTCATAGATTGAAATATTTAAGTTACAAAATAATTTCTTTCTAAATACATTTCGAAGAAACGCTTAAAATACTGTTATATCAATAACAAAGCACTACCTAAAACAATTATAAATAGATAAAAAAATATAAATTTTGAATAAGCATGGAGAGGTGTCCGAGTCTGGCTTAAGGAGCATGATTGGAGATCATGTGTAGGCCTTGTTGCTTACCGAGGGTTCGAATCCCTCCCTCTCCGCCATTTTATACAAAAATTTTGACAAAACATTTGGCCGTACTAAATGGGGGGGTAGCGGTACCCTGTAACCTGCAACCCGCTATAGCAGGATTGAAGCTGAGCTGAGGGTTTTCTTTTTCAGGGTCTGGCCCTGGAAAGTGGCGATGATGATCGGGTCTCGCGCAATGGAGCTTTACGAACCCCGTCAGGTCCGGGAGGAAGCAGCGGTAAGTAAATGACTCCATGTGCCGCGAGGTCGCCTGGTTTGAGCTAACTACCAGGGTAACGCCTGGGAAAGAAAATTCGAGGCCAGTGTGCGGCCAATTTTTTAATAATATCCTATAAATTAAGTGGTGATAAATAGTTATGCCTTCTTTATCCCTATATAGAAAATATAGACCACAAAAATTCAGTGAAATAATAGGCCAACCTGCAGTTACCCAAACTTTACTTAATGCGATAGAAAATGATAGAATTTCACATGCCTATCTGTTTGCAGGCCCGCGTGGGACAGGTAAAACTTCCACAGCGAAAGTTTTAGCAATGGCCGTAAACTGTCAGGAAGAATCAACTACTGAACCCTGTGGAGTATGTGATTCCTGTAAAAGAATTAAATCAGGTAGTTCTATAGATGTAATAGAAATAGATGCTGCTTCTAATCGCGGTATAGATGAGATTAGGGAACTAAGAGAAAAGGTTAAATTCTATCCGGGAGAAGGCAAATATAAAGTATATATAATTGATGAAGTACATATGTTAACTACCGGTGCTTTTAATGCTTTACTGAAAACATTAGAAGAGCCACCGGAAAATGTAATTTTTGTATTAGCAACAACCGAACCACATAAAGTAATTCCGACCATAATGTCTAGATGCCAAAGATTTGATTTTTCTTTAATTTCAGAAAAAGAAATTGAAAATCATTTAGAATATATATGTAATGAAGAAGGTTTAGAATATGAAGTAGCTGCTTTGAATTTGATTGCAAGAAGTTCACAAGGTGGTCTAAGAGATGCTTTAAGTATTTTAGACCAGGCCGTTTCCTATACTGGCGAAAATATAAAAACCGAAGTAATTGAAGAGATGTTAGGGAAAACTTCCGGTCAAGAATTAAGACAACTAATGGTAAATTTAAAAGAAAATGATACAAAAAGCGCTATTTCACTTGTTAATGAGATATTAAATGAAGGTAAAGATGTTGATAGATTAATTGAAGATTTAAAGGAATACTGTAATCAACTTCTTTTAATAAAAGAATGCGGAATTAAAACAAACCTTGTAAAATTACCAAAAGAGCGGTTAGCTGAAATGGAAAAAATATCTAAAGAATTTTCATTGAATCAATTAACAAAAGTAGTAGATGTTTTAAATGATATTAAAAACGAGATTTCTTTAGGTGGTAATTCTCGTATCAACTTAGAAGTTGGCATTTTTAAAATGTCAGATAAGTTAAAAGAAGCAGATTTAGCGGAAGAAGTAAAAAGTTTAAAAGAAAAAGTGAAATATTTAGAAAGCAGATTGACTACAGAAGACATTAAAACAGAATCTAATCAGGAAGTTGAAAGTGAGCACAGTGCTATTGATGAAGAAAATATTGAAGATAGCCCTTCAACTGAAGAACAAGATTATGTAAAACAGACTATTGAAAGCAAACAGCCAATGGAACCAACTCAAGAGAAAAAAGAAACCCAAAATGAAAGTGCGGATGGTTTAGATTTACATGAAGTTAAAAAATACTGGCCAAAGTTATTAGGTAATGTTAAAAATGAAGATATTAGTTTGCATGCAATATTAGTGGAAGCTAAGCCGATAAAGGTTGTTAACGATAAGATATTTATAAGTTTTCCACCTGATAAAAACTTTCACCGGAAAAGAGCGAAAGAAAAAAAAGATTATATCGCTAAATTTTTCTCGCGACTTTTTTCTAGAAACTGTAATGTGAAAGTAGTGTCAGATCAGGATAATATAGATCAGGCTTCAAATAATAATGACAATATTAAAAAAAATAATAATAAAAATAAGAATAAAGAAAAGAATAAAAATGCGGGGGAGATAAGTGTTCAACAGGTAGCTAACATGTTTGATGGTGAAATAATTGAAACTAACCCCGATATTATTTCAAATAAATAAAAATTTTACCTTAAGGAGGTAATTTTGATGAATATGAACAAACTTATGAAACAGGCTCAGAAAATGCAGGCAAAAATGTCAGAAATGCAGGAAGAACTCGAAAATAAGACTTATGAGGCTACTTCAGGCGGCGGAGCTGTGAAGGCCCTGGTTAATGGGAAAAAAGAACTTTTGGATTTACAGATTGACGAAGATGTTTTAGACCCAGAAGATGTTGAAATGTTAGAAGACCTAATTTTGGCTGCAGTTAATGAAGCTATGCGTGATGCAACTGAAGAATTAAATGAAAAGATGGGACAAATGACTGGCGGTATGAACCTGCCGGGTATGTTTTAAATGAAATATTATCCGGGTCCTGTGGGAAGATTAATAGGTGAATTGAGCAAATTACCCGGAATAGGCCAAAAAACTGCCCGCAGACTTTCATTTTATCTACTAGGTCGTTCTAAACAAGAAGTAAAAGATTTGGCAGAGGCAATAGTTGATGCCAGAGAAAAGATTAAATACTGTTCAATTTGTAACAACCTTACAGAAAAAGATCCCTGTGAATACTGTACTTCGGAAGAAAGGGATCAAGAAACGATTTGTGTAGTAGAAAGTCCCAAAGATGTTATTGCTATGGAAAGAACAGGTGAATATAACGGTCTATACCATGTATTACATGGAGCTATCTCACCAATGGATGGCATAGGCCCTGATGAAATAAAGATAAAAAATCTACTTCCTCGCTTAAAGGAAGGGATTAAAGAAGTGATTGTAGCTACAGACCCTAATGCTGAGGGAGATGCCACTGCAATGTATATTGCTAAGTTACTAAAACCTCTTGATTTAGAGGTTACTCGAATTGCACACGGCTTACCGGTTGGTGGAGATTTAGAATTTGCCGACGAAATCACCCTGTCTAAAGCATTGGAAGGTAGAAGAGAAATAAAATATTAACTTATTATTAATGACCCTTAGGATTTTATCCTGGGGTTTATTTTTATATTAAATAATATTTTCCAAAAAAAGAGAGGTGAGTTAAAAAATGGATGAAAGATTTGATAAAGTAGCATTAACATTTGATGACGTACTGTTACAACCTGCAAAGTCTGATGTTTTGCCCAAACAAGTTAATGTAAATACAAAGTTATCAGAAGACATATCACTGAATATTCCTATCATTAGTGCAGCTATGGATACTGTGACAGAATCCAGGTTGGCAATTGCAATTGCCCGCCAGGGTGGCTTAGGAATTATTCACAAGAACATGTCTATTAGAGAACAAGCTGATGAAGTTGACAAAGTAAAGAGATCTGAAAGTGGTGTAATTGTTGATCCATTCTCACTGGGACCGGATGATATGATATATGAAGCAGAGCAGTTAATGTCAAAGTATCATATTTCAGGAGTACCTATTGTTGATGATGAATACAAGTTAATTGGAATTTTAACCAATCGTGATTTAAGGTTTGAACAAAACTTTGATAGACCCATAAAAGAAGTTATGACAAAAGACGGACTTGTGACTGCACCGGTAGGAACAACTGTAGAAGAGGCAAAGTCTGTTTTACAAAAACATAAAATTGAAAAACTTCCTTTAATTGATGAGAACTTTGTTTTAAAAGGTTTAATTACTATTAAAGATATTGAGAAAGCCCGTAAATATCCTAATTCTGCTAAGGATGCAAATGGTCAGCTATTAGTGGGAGCAGCTGTGGGAACTGGTCCAGATACTTTTAATAGAATAAGAGCAGTATTTGAAGCTGGGGCAGATGTGGTTGTGGTTGATACAGCTCACGGCCATTCTACAAAAGTAAATGATTTGGTTAAAGATGTTAAAAATAAATTTCCTGAGATTACATTAATTGCCGGCAATGTTGCTACTGCTCAGGCAACAGAGGAATTGATTAAAGCAGGAGCTGATGTGGTCAAAGTAGGAGTAGGTCCAGGTTCCATTTGTACAACTAGAGTAGTAGCCGGGGTAGGTGTACCTCAGATTACCGCCATTACAGAAGCAGCTAAGGCAGCTAAAAAACATGGCAAGACAATAATTGCTGATGGTGGTATAAAATATTCTGGAGATATTGTAAAGGCATTAGCTGCAGGAGCAAATACAGTAATGATTGGCAGTCTTTTGGCTGGAACGGAAGAAAGCCCGGGTGAACTTGAGATATATAAAGGCAGAAGTTATAAAGTCTATAGAGGTATGGGTTCAGTGGATGCCATGAAAAAAGGTAGTAAAGATAGATATTTCCAGGAAGGTAAAAAAGAAGAAAAATTTGTACCGGAAGGAATTGAAGGCCGTGTTCCCTATAAAGGAAAACTAGCTGATACCATTTATCAATTAGTAGGAGGACTTCGTTCTGGAATGGGTTACTGTGGTACTAATGATATTTCTGCACTACAGGAAAATGCTGAATTTGTTAGAATTACTTCGGCAGGTTTACGTGAAAGTCATCCACATGATATTGATATCACAAAAGAAGCGCCTAATTATAGTATAGACTAATCTAAAAATTGTTAAGAATTTAACAGCCATCATTTAGTTAATATATTAGAATAGATTGTGGAATGTCTATTTAAGAGGAGATGATATGATGTCTGATAATATTCAAAAAGAAAAATTAATTATTATAGGTGGAGGACCCGCCGGACTCACTTCAGCAATTTATACTTCTAGAGCCGGTTTGGAACCATTAGTCATTAATGGGCCAGAACCAGGCGGACAGATAACTTTAACTCCTGATTTAGAAAACTATCCTGGCTTTCCGGATGGAATCGGTGGATTTGAGATTATGGAAAAGATTACTGAACAGGCAGAAAAGTTTGGAACCAGAATGGTTTTTGAAATAGTTGAAAATGTTCAATTTGAAGAAAAACCCTATATTCTTGAAACAGATTCCGGTAAATATGAAGCAGAATCTGTTATTATTGCAACTGGTTCAGAAGCGAAAAGATTGGGTTTATATAGAGAAGAAGAATTAACCGGTAACGGTATCTCATACTGTGCTACCTGTGATGGAGCTTTCTTTAAAGGAAAAGAAGTTGCTGTTGTTGGTGGAGGAAATGTGGCTATTGAAGAGGCTGACTTTTTAACTAAATTTGCCTCAAAAGTTTATCTAATTCACAGAAGAGATAAGCTGAGAGGAGACAAGATTTTAGCCGACCGTATTAAAGATAATGAAAAAGTTGAAATTCTTTGGAGCTCAGAAGTTAAGGAACTTAAGGGAGATAAACACTTAGATGGTATAATTATTGAAAATAATAAGACAAATGAGCGGAAGAATATTGATATTAAAGGCTTATTTATGGCAGTTGGTTATGATCCCAGAACTGAGATATTCAAAGGCCAAATAGATTTAGATGAAAAGAATTATATAATTACAGATGAAAAACAACGTACCAACAAAGATGGAATATTTGCTGCTGGTGATGTACAGGAACCTGATTTTAATCAGGTAATTGTTGCAGCCGGTACAGGTGCCAAAGCAGCTATGCAGGTAGATAAGTATCTGATAGGTTATTAAAATTAAATTAAATAAGAGAATTCTACGACCAGCATAAAGGTTTTGCTGGTCTTTTCTTATTTTAATATAGGTTTTAACTTAATTGAAATACCCCTATTAATATGATATTATTAGTTCAGAAATGTAAGATGTGGTTAACCGTTTAGGAGAGGAGTCATTCTGGATGGCAGGCTTTTTTATAACATTTGAAGGTATTGAGGGTTCAGGCAAATCAACTCAAATGAAATTATTAACAAAAAAATTAAAGAAGATGAATTATGAAGTACTCTTTACAAAGGAACCTGGAGGTACCAAGATCGGTAAAAAAATCAGACAGATATTATTGGATCCAATTCACCATCAGATGGATGATCGTACAGAAATACTTCTCTATGCTGCTGATAGGTCTCAACATGTAGTTGAAAAAATTATACCAGCAGTAGAAGATGGCAAGATCGTTATTTCTGATAGATATATAGATTCCAATATTGCATATCAGGGCCATGGCAGAAGGCTTGATATGAAAATGGTTAGAGAAATTAATGAATGGGTAATTAGAGACTATTGGCCGGATTTAACGATTCTTTTAGATTTAGATGTGAGAGAAGGATTGAAAAGGGCAAGAGATTTAACCCCGGATAAAACGGGTGACCGCCTAGAAAGAGAACTAATTGATTTTCATAAACGAGTTAGAGATTCCTATTTAAAGATGGCTGATAAAGAAGAACGTTTTAAAATAATAGACGCCAGTAGACCTCCTGAAGAAATTTTTCAGGATGTTTTAAAGGCAGTAAAGGAGGAGTTATTATGAGTGAAAGTAAAACCGTTAAAATGGTAATTGCTGTGGTTCATGATCATGATGCTCATGATTTGATGGAGGCTCTAAGTAGCTCAAACTTTAAAGCAACCAAGATGGCAACTACTGGTGGCTTTTTAAGAGAAGGTAACACTACCTTTATGATTGGTACCGATGAAGATCATGTTGATGAAGTTTTAGAGATTATCAAAGAAAACTGTCAGGCACGGAAAAAAACAATTGCTCCCATGTCTCCAGTAGCTAATTCGATGGAAAGTTACTATTCATTCCCCATGGAAGTTAAAATCGGGGGAGCAACCGTATTTATTATGGATGTGGAACAGTTTCTCAAAATGTAAGTAATGATAGGAGATTTTAATGAGTTTTAATAATATACCAGGACAAACCAAGACAAAAAGAATACTGAAAGATTCTATTAAAAAAAATCGAATTAGTCATGCTTATCTTTTTACGGGAAATAATGGTTTGGGCAAATCCGAGATGGCTGAAGAATTTGCCCAAGCTATTTTTTGTGAAAATAATGTTGCTGATGGCTGTGGTGAGTGTCTAAGTTGTAAAAAATTTGCACATGGGAATCATCCTGATTTTCATAAAATAACAGTAGAAGATGACCACAAAAATATTTTGATAGAACAAATTAGAGAACTGCAAAAAGAGATTAGTTATAAACCTTATGAATCAGATTATAAGGTGTATATCATCGATGAAGCTGAAAAAATGACTATGCAAGCTAAAAATAGTTTATTAAAGACCCTAGAAGAACCACCGGAATATGCAATAATAATTTTAACCAATGAAAATAAAAATGAATTAATTCCAACAATTATTTCTAGATGTCAGGAAGTTAAGTTGCATAATCAACCGATAGAGGTAGTCAAAGATTATCTTATAGAAAAAAAAGATTTTAAACCAGGCGATGCAAATTTATATGCTACATTATCAAGAGGTAAGTATAAAAAAGCTGTTAAATTAGCTTTTAAAAATGATTTCATAGAAAATAGAAATAAAGTGATTGAATTATTTGCAAATATTAATAGTAAAGATAATTTCGAAATATTTAATTCAGCGGATGAATTAGTTAAGTTAAATGATTCGGAATTTCCATTGTTTGAATTAATTTTAAGCTATTTTAGAGACATACTTGTGATGCAAAGAAATGGAAATAATGGTTTAATAAATTTTGACTTTGATAATTTAATTAAAAAAGCATCCGAAAATTATTCGACCGAAAAACTGTATGAATTGATTAAATTAATTAACAATTACCGAGATTATTATAGCAGAAATGTAAAGAAGGAACTTTTATTCCCTTCTTTATTACTGAAGATAAGAAATAAAAAGGAGTTATAAATATGGAAGAAGTAATAGGAGTAAGTTTTAAGAGAGCAGGCAAAATCTATTATTTTGATCCTGATAATATAGAAGTAGAAAATGGAGATAAAGTGATAGTTGAAACCTCCCGAGGTATAGAGATGGGAGAAGTTGTCTTAGAAAAAAAGAGAGTTGAAGAAAAAGAATTAGTAGCACCTTTAAAAAAGGTAATAAGGAAAGCAACTTTAAAAGATATAGATAAAGATGAGGAAAATCAGCGTTTAGAAGATGAAGCCTATGATATTGCTTTAGATAAGATTAAAGAACACGGGCTTCCTATGAAATTAATCGATGTTGAGTATACATTTGACCATAATAAAGTAATATTTTACTTTACTGCAGATGGAAGAGTGGATTTTAGAGAGTTAGTTAAAGATTTAGCCCGTATCTTTAAAACCAGAATTGAACTTAGACAAATTGGTGTAAGAGATGAAGCCAAGATGATAGGTGGATTAGGACCTTGTGGCCGAAGAACTTGTTGTGATACCTGGCTGAGGGATTTTGATCCAATTTCTATTCAATTAGCCAAAGATCAAGAATTAGCTTTAAACCCTGCTAAAATATCTGGTTTATGCGGAAGATTAATGTGTTGTCTAAAATATGAAAGTGAATATTATGAACAAATCACTGAAGAAATGCCAGAAGTTGGGGAAAAATTAACACTTACTAATGGCAGCAAGGCAGAAGTCGTAGATAGAAATCTAGTTAAACAAATAGTTAAATTGAAAAATAAAGATGGCGATGTCATAAAGTTTGACTTAGAAGAAATTAAAGAGATAAAAGAAAAGAATTAGGAGCGATGGCTTATGGACGAAGAAATCTTAGAAGAACTAGCTTTGTTCCAGGAAAAGATTGAAGAAATATCGATGAAGTTTAAGAATTTAAAGGATATTACCTATAAATTATATAAAGAAAATGAAGATTTGAGAAACGAAAATGAAGAATTGAAATCAATAATATTTGAAGAGAAAGAACAGAAACTTCCCCAGAGTAAAAATAACTTAAAAAGATTACATGATGAAGGCTTTCATATTTGTCATTTAAGTTTTGGTGAAAAAAGAAAAGGGGAATGTCTTTTTTGCTTAAGATTGATAGAAGATAATAACAATAAGTAGAAGGGAATTTGCGGTGGAAGAAATACATTATCTCATACCTAATGAACTGAAAATTATACAAAATGATGATTTTTTTAAATTCGGTACAGATTCTGTGCTTTTAGCTAATTATGTAGAAGTTAAAAACAATGATAAGATCATTGATCTGGGCAGTGGAAGCGGAGTAATCCCACTGCTCTTAGCTTATAAAAATAATCCTAAAATCATTTATGGGCTTGAATTACAAAGACCATTAGTAGAAATGTCAACAAGATCTGTCCAATTAAATAAATTAGAAAACAAGATAAAGATTATTGAAGGGGACATTAAAGAAGTAATGGACCATTTTAATGATAATCAATTTGATATAGCAGTAACTAACCCTCCTTATCGAACAACAGATTCAGGTAAGGTAACTAAAAATAGATATAAAGCTATTGCTCGCCATGAGATTGAAATAGATATTAAAAGAATTATTAAAAAATCAAATAGGCTTTTAAGGGCGGGTGGCAAATTTTATCTTGTTCACCTTACTAAAAGATTACCTGAAATCATTTTTCTTTTAAAAGAGAATAATTTAGAACCCAAAGAAATGCGTTTGATTCAGGCCAGAGAAAGCAAAACTCCGGACCGTTTTATTCTAAAAGCAGTTATGGACGGTAATCCTGGTTTTAAAATAAAGAAAAACATTATAGAATTTGAAGGAAGTACTGACCAATATAGTAAAGAAGTAAAAAAGATATATGGAGTAGATTAATATGAGTGAAAAAGGGAAACTATATATATGTGGAACTCCGATCGGTAATTTAGATGATATTACCTTTCGAGCAGTTAAAACTTTAGAAAATGTAGATTTAATTGCAGCTGAAGATACAAGAAGAACCGAGCAACTTTTAAATCATTTTAAAATTGATAATAAATTAACCAGCTACCACGAACACAATGAACGTGAAAAAGCTAAAAAGTTAATTGCTGAACTAAAAGATGGCTATGATATTGCTTTAGTATCAGATGCCGGTATGCCTGGAATCTCAGATCCGGGTTTAATCTTAATTAAAGAAGCAATCAAGGTAAACATTGAAATTATACCGGTACCTGGGCCTACAGCATTAATACCAGCCCTGGTAGTCTCTGGTATTCAAACTGATAAATTTTCCTTTTTTGGTTTTGTACCCAAGAAAGGGAAAGAACGTGAAGAATTTATTGAAGAACTAATAAATGAAGAAAAAACCTCGATATTTTATGAATCGCCCTATCGGGTTAAAAAAATATTTGAGGACTTAAGTGAAAAAATTCCTGAACGAAAAGCTGCCCTGGTAAGAGAAATTACTAAAATCCATGAAGAAAAAATATATGGAACTGTTAATGAGATAATAAAAAAGATTGAATCAAAAGAGATCAAAGGTGAAATAGTAGTTGTAATAGAGGGCAGGACAAAGGAGGATTTAGATATAGAAAGCTGGACAGATATAGGTATATTAGAACATGTCCAGTTATTTATGGAAAATGGTTATACTAAAAAAGAAGCGATTAAAGAAGTTGCTGAAATAAGAGATATTCAAAAAAAGAAAGTATATAAAGAAGCAATTCAAATAAATGTTAATAGATAATCAGGAAAGGATGATACTATGGGCAAAGATAAAACTTTTTATGTAACTACTCCTATTTACTATCCAAGTGACCGACTACATATAGGTCATGCCTATACAACGGTAGCAGCAGATAGCATTACCCGTTATAAGAAAATGCAGGGATATGACACCATGTTTTTAACTGGTTCAGATGAACATGGCCAAAAGATTGAAAGAAGTGCCAAAGAATCAAATAAAGAACCTAAAGAGTATGTAGATGAAATTGTAGCGACTTTTAAAGAACTCTGGGATGCCTTAGGAGTTGAATACGATTATTTTATTCGTACTACAGAAGAAAGACATGAAAAAGTAGTACAAAAAATATTCCAAAAACTATATGATAAAGGTGATATATATAAAGGTCATTATGAAGGCTGGTACTGTACGCCTGATGAAACCTTCTGGACAGAAAGACAAGTTGGGAAAGAGAAACTCTGTCCTGAATGTGGACGTCCTTTAGAATGGGTGGAAGAAGAAAGTTATTTCTTTAAGATGAGTAAATATGCTGATAAACTTTTAAATCATATTAAAGAACATCCTGAATTTATTCAACCTGAATCTCGTAGAAATGAGATGATTAACTTTATTAAGCAGGGATTAGATGATCTAAGTGTTTCTAGAACTACCTTTGATTGGGGTGTTCCTGTTCCTATTGATGATGACCATGTAATATATGTTTGGATAGATGCTTTAAGTAACTATATAACAGCCATTGGTTATCTCACCGATGAAAAAAACTTCAATAACTATTGGCCGGCAGACCTCCATATAGTAGGCAAGGATATTTTAAGATTCCATACTATAATTTGGCCGATAATATTAATGGCTTTAGATTTACCTCTGCCTAAACAAGTATTTGGACATGGTTGGTTATTAAGTGAATCAGGTAAAATGTCTAAATCAAGAGGAAATGTAGTAGATCCTATGGAATTGATTGATGACTTTGGGGTAGATCCTATCAGATATTACTTACTAAGAGAAGTACCTTTTGGTACAGATGGAACTTATTCTACAGAAGCATTGATTCAAAGAATTAATTCAGACTTAGCCAATGATTTAGGTAACTTATTAAATAGAACCGTAAGTATGGTAAACCAGTATTTTGAAGGTGTAATACCTAAACCAGCTGATTTAAATGATATAGACGAAGACCTCATTGAAACTGGTTTAAATACAGTTGCTGAAGTTGCAGAACATATGGAAGACTTAAGGTATACAAATGCTTTAGAAGAACTTTGGAATTTTGTCAGAAGAACAAACAAGTATATTGATCAGACACAGCCCTGGATTTTAGGCAGAGAAGAGGGTCATGAAGAAAGATTAGGTACGGTATTATATAACTTATTAGAGTCTTTAAGAATGATTGCAGTGATGCTTAAACCCTTTATGGTAAAAACCCCTTATGAAATTGGAAGTCAAATTGGTAATGTACAACAGATAATTGATGCTGATTGGACTGATCTTGAATGGGGACAGTTAGAATCTAATATAAAAGTAAGGAAAGCAGAACCAATATATCCAAGGATTGATATGGAAGAATATTTTGATAAAAAACAAAAAGAGGAGCAGGAAAAAACTATGACAAACGAGAAAGATAATAATAAGGAAGAATTAATTGATTTTGAAAGTTTTCAGAAATTGGACTTAAGAGTAGCAAAAATAATTGAAGCTGAGAGAATTGAAGATAGCAATAAATTAGTTAAACTGCAAGTAAGCCTAGGTGAAGAAAACAGGCAGCTAGTAGCAGGAATTGCCAAACATTATGAAGCAGATGATTTAGTTGGCAAGCAAATTGTAATAGTTGCTAACTTAGAACCAGCTGAAATATTTGGTGTAAAATCTAATGGCATGATTTTAGCAGCTTCTACTGATGACGAACTTACATTAATTACTCCAGAAAAAATAATTGATAACGGAAGTAAAGTAAAATAATATTTTACAGGGGGTAAAAACATGAAAGATCGAGACTCAATACCGGCAGCAACGATAGAAAGACTGCCATTATATTATCGTTGTTTAGATAAATTTTCAACTTTTGAAGAAACAGAAGTAGTATCTTCAAAAGATTTAGGAGGTAAATTAGGTATTCCTTCCACACAAGTTAGAAAAGACCTCTCTTATTATGGTGAATTTGGTCGTCGTGGTGTGGGATATAATGTTAAAGAGCTTAAAAGATCAATAGGTAAAATTTTAGGGGTAGATAAAAAATGGCCCGCAGTCTTAGTAGGTGCCGGTAACCTTGGTAGAGCCCTTATTAACTATGCAGGTTTTGGTAAAATGGGTTTAGAAATTACTGATATTTTTGATAATGATTTAAATAAGATAGGCAATAGAGTAGGGACTATTAAAGTGAAGAGTATTAATGAACTTGAAGAAACAATTAAAGAAAAAGGTGTTAATTTAGCAATTGTAACTGTGCCTGCAGATCCAGCTCAAGAAGTAGTCAATGATTTAGTTGATTATGGAATAAAAGCTATCTGGAATTTCTCCCCTACCCGCTTATATGTACCCGATGATATTTTTGTTAGGAATGAAGATTTAGCGGTAGGAATTGTCAGCTTGATTTATCATCTGAGTTGGCAGATGGAAAACGAAAAATAGTTGAGCACACATAAGGTATTATAATTAGTATCTCAAGGGTGGAGTCTATTTATAAGTTGCTATACTTTATAAATATTTCTCTACCCTTTTATATTTTATAACAAATTATATTTAATATAACGATAGAGGTGATCCTGTGGTAGTAAAGGTTTCAGTCCTGTCTAGCGGAAGTTCTGGTAACTCAATCTATATTGATGATGGTACTCACAGTTTTTTGATAGATGCTGGACTAAGTGGTAAAAAAATTATAAATAGTATGAAAGAAATTGATGCTAAACCCGGTGAACTAGATGGTATTTTTGTTACACATGAGCATAAAGACCATATAAAAGGAGTTGGCATTTTATCTAGACGTCTTGATATACCTATTTATGCCAACGATGGGACCTGGGCAGCTTGTGAAAATGATCTGGGCAAATTAAAAAGTGAGCATATTAATTGTTTTAAAGGTGATTTTGAATTTGGTGATTTTAATATAAGGCCGATAAATATTTCTCATGATGCAAGATCACCAGTAGCGTATGTAGTTTATAGAAATAATAAAAAATTAGTGTTTGCTACTGATATGGGATATATTAAGGATGAATTATTAAAAGAATTATATGATATAGATCTATTATTACTGGAATCTAACCATGATATTGATATGCTGATGTCAGGTAGTTATCCGCGCTTTTTAAAAAGAAGAATTCGGGGTGATAAAGGGCACCTATCTAATGATGCAGCTGCTGATATTTTACCTCAGCTGATTAATGGGAAATGTCCGCAAGTTCTTTTGGGACATTTAAGCCAGGAGAATAATAATCCTAGGGTAGCCTATTTGACGGTCGAAAACATTTTAAAGAAAAAAGGTTTGGTTGTAGATAAAGATTTAAAACTTGATTTAACATATCAAGACAAACCAACTAAAATATATAAAATTAAATAATTTAGGTGGGATTAAAGATGAATATAATTTTGATTGCAGTAGGGAAAATTAAAGAAGATTATCTGATAAATGGTTTGAAAGATTATGTTGATAGAATAAAACATTATTGTAATTTGGAAATGATGGAAATAGCTCCAGCTAGAAGTAAACATAAAAAAAATGATGCAGAAATTGAAAAAATCAAAGATGATGAGGGAAAAAGATTACTTGAGAAAATTCCGGAAGGAAAGAATTATATAATAGCTTTAGATAGAGAAGGCAAACCTGTTTCTTCAGAAGGATTAGCCAAGTCTATTAAAAACTTGCAAGTTAGAGGAGAAAGCAAAATTACTTTTCTAATTGGTGGTTCACATGGCCTTAGTGATGAGGTACTTGAAAAATCTGATTATAAAATGTCACTTTCATATTTAACATTTACACATCAAATGAGTAGATTAATTTTATTAGAACAGTTATATAGGGCTTTTAAAATTTTAAATAATGAGCCTTACCATAAATAAGTTACTAGATTACAAAATATAATGTTAAATATCAAATCCCTGCTTATAAATTTATAAGCAGGGATTTTTAAATGAGTAGTTAGTTGTTTATATATAATGAATATTAACTATTTTAAGGTAGAATGTATTAAATTTAATACATGTCTACTAAATTCATTTTTATCTATATTAATGTGTGAAGTAAAACTCTCTCCTGTAATAGTCAGTTGATTGAAGAAGCCAGTAATAATAAATAATAAAGATTCAGTGGTAAGATCAGGCTCTAATTCTTTATTGATACTTCCATCCCTTTGCCCTTCCTTAATTAGTTCTTTCAATTCATCAGTAAATGTTTTATATATACTAAAATATTTCTGAAGTTTAGGATTATCTGTTTCTTTTCTAACCTTACCTATATCATATATAATTCCAAACTTATCTTCATTTTGCTCATAAAAATTAAAATATGCAATAAGTAGTTCTTTTATTTTAGCATAACCAGAGTCTCCCGTTAATTTTGTGTCCTCTAGATGAGCAAGTAAGTCTTCATATATTTGTAATGCCACAGATAAAAAGAGGTCACTTTTATTTTCAAAGTATTGATAAAGTGTCCTTTTAGAAAAATCAGCTTTTTTTGCAATTGCATTCATAGAAGTGTTTTTGTAACCATTTTTAGCAAATAATTCTCCTGCTGCTTTAAGAATATCTTCCCTTCTCATACGTCTTTCTCTTTCTTTTCTTGATAATTCTGCCAAATTTAACACCCTTTCATATAATTATTTTAATAAATTAGTTGACAAAATGATATATTTAGTGTATATTATATTTAAAGTAAACTAATAGTATACTTAATAAACTTATAGTATAATAAAAACACTAACAATATCTTAAATAAACTCTTAGTATATATTATAATAATTTTTCATAAAAAGCAAATTTAAATTTGATGTTTACTTTAAATAAAAAATTAAGAGGTGCATGAAAAAATGTCCAGTAGATTATTTTGCTTTTCAGGAACCGGTAATTCATTAAATGTAGCACTTGAGTTAGATAAAGAATTAGAGAATAATGAGATATTACCGATTAATGATGATTTTCAAATTGACAAATTCGATAATGTTGATAAGGTGGGTTTTATATTTCCTGTATATGCTTATGGGATGCCTAGAACGGTTGAAAACTTTATTGGAAAAAATGAATTTTCAGAAGATGTATATTATTTCGCTATAGCTACTTGTGGAGGAACCCCGGGTAATACTATTAAAAATTTAGATAAGTTGTTAAGAAAAAATAAATGCAAATTAAGCGCCGGTTTCACAGTTAAAGAAAAAAATCATAACTTGATGGAAGCTAATTTATTTATGAAATTTATGATCATAGCTGGTGGCAGTGAACCCGATTCTTTTTTAAAGAAGAAAGAACAGATAGTAGATATAGTAAAGGGAAATAAAACTAATAAATTAGAAACTAGTTCTTGGCTTGCTAATAAGCTTGGGGATATGTTACATAAAACTGCTTTGAATCAGTTAAAAGATAATGTCAATCAATTTTATGTTAATAGTAAATGTAATGGATGTGGAACTTGTGTAAATATTTGTCCTAAAGATAATATTGAACTTAAAGATGGTGAGCCTATATGGTCAGATGATTGTGAATCCTGCTTTGGCTGTTTACAATGGTGTCCACAAGCGGCAATTGGATATGAAGATAATGAAGGGGAAATTAAAAGAACTCATAATATGAATATCTCAAAAAATGAGATGTACAGTTATTTGGGGAATAACAATTCAAATGAAAGGCTTGATCAAAGTGAATAAAAAAAGATTATCAAGAATATTATTCTTTGTTTCATTAATGTTATTTATGTTTTATGAAAGAAGATTACAAATGTTAACAGGAGTAGAGAATATCTTAGATATGATGCTATTTTATGACCTAACAATTATTAAAGATTTTATGCTGCAATTAGGTGATAGGGGTAAGGAAATGTATTTAATATTACATAGATTTGATTTTCTATTTATCTGTTCTTTTGGTTTTATGCAGTTTGTATTAATTAAAGATAAATTAAAGAAATTAAATTTAGATATAGCCAATTGGATATTTTTTATTCCGGTTGTTTCCAGAGGCATAACTGATATTTTAGAGAATATAATATTAGATATTACTATTATGAATATCTTTAATTATAATCAACTCTTAGCATTATTTGCTTATAGTATGACTTTCCTTAAATGGGTTTCATTATCATTAATCATATTTGAACTTATCTATCTGATTTTAAAAGAGAAAGATATTTCCCTTTTAAATAAAAAAGTTAGAAGTTCAGAAGTTTTAAATTAATTAAAGATATTATAATTCAATAACTTCCTTTACCCAATTTAAGCGCAGTTCCCAGAGAGCTGCTCTTTTTTTATTTATATCAGAGATATCATCAGTAAAAAGCTTTTGCCAACTTTCCTTAATTTCTTGTTTTAACTTCGGATAATGAGGAGATAATATAATATCCATGTCTGTATTTATGCCATATTTAGCTAATTTCTCTTGGTGCTTTTTTTCATCTTCCTCATTTTCAGGTAAGTATCTTAGGTTTAAGATATCATTCCATTTATTTGCATCAAATATTATAACTTTATTTTTTGGTACTAATAGTTTTAGTAAATAGCCACTATTACTACTTAAAGCCGTTTGGCGGTCATAAGCTGCCCAGACAGGATATTCTGTATCAGCCGGTCTTTCAATTATATCTTTTGCTTTATTTACAAAAAAATCATAGGCAGTTAAAAATATTTTTGCTTGTGATCCATATTTGTTTTTGATATATCTTTTTTTAACAGTTGTTCTACCTTGTTCAAATAGCTTATTTTTTACCGTTTCACTTTGCTGTGTCCATAATTTAATCTCTTTTTTCATAATCAATCACCCAATCATTTCTTAATTCCCAGCTGATCCCTACTTTTTGATCAGAGAGTTTAATATCATCATCGAATAATCGCTGCCAACTTGAAGTAATCTCTTTTTTTAAAAGTGGATAAAAATTTTGCAGGTAGATATTTGATTCAACATTGATATTATACTTGGCTAACTTCTTTTTAAATCTCTTACGATCTTCTTTGTTCTTTGGTAAATATAGATAGTTGACGATATAATCCCATTTAGCCATATCAAAGATCATGATTTTATCCCCGGGTACCTCTAATTCAAAAAAGACAAATCCATCTGCCATGGGAAGTTTAAGATCTTTTTCAACTGTAAGCCAGACCGGATATTTAGCATTATCAGGGATCTCCATTCTTTTAGCTGTTTCATTTCTAAGCCAATTATACACATCAAGATAGATATCAGCGCAATCATCAAGCTTTTTCCTGATATATCTTTCCTTAACTCTATATACCCCTTTGTTTTCAATTTCATCCAAAACATTTTTGTGTTGTCTTGTCCATACTTTATATTTATTTGCAGCGGTCTTAGTTACCATTAGATCTCACCCTGTTTTTTTTATTATTATGTACCTTAAGAAAATTCTATCATAATTAGGATGTCTTTTAAACAGATAATTAATTATTAAGAAAATATTAACTTTTAAAATATAACTTGACTATTTAGTTTATTAGATGTAATATACTAATATGATATATTACGTATTTCGTAATATATTGAAGTAATAATATTAGGAGGAAAGATAATGACTGAATATATAAAACAAGAATTAATAGATAAACTTGATGAACTTTGGCATGTTTTTATTTTTAATTTTCAAAATAAAAGTACAGGTTTATGGGGGGAAGAATTAAAAGATGCAACTACTATAGAAATTAGTATATTAAATAATATAGATAATAATCCGGATGTTATGTTAAAAGAAATTAAAGAAATGTTAGATATTCCAAGCAGTACCTTAACGAGTGCTGTCGATAGACTTGAAAAAAAGGAACTAGTTGAAAGGACAATCAGTAAAAGAGATAGAAGATCTTTTGGACTTCAGTTAACAAAAAAAGGTAAAAAGGCCCAAAGTAAACATATTAAGGCTGAAAAAGAGATTTTTAATAAAATTCTAGCAGCTTTGGATTCAAATAAAGAACGTAAACAGTTTATTGAATCTTTAAATAAAATTAAAAACCAATTGAGTAAAAAAAAGAAAAGAATAAAAAATTTTAAGATATGTTGTGAAAAATATATTTAATATAACGAGGTGAAAAATCATGTTGGGAAGTTCAAGTTTTAATTCTGAATATGGACAAAGTTGGGCCGTGGCAGTGACGATGTTAGATGGACCGAAAACCTTTGAGGAAATAATAAAACATTTTAAAGAAGTAAAAAGAAGATTAGGTTTTTTTGATGAAAGTACTGAATATAAAAAAGCTTTCTTTTTAAATACCATAAAGCAATTAATGAACAAAGGCTGGATAGAAAAAGAAGATGAACATTACTATTTAACTGAATTGGGAAAAAAAGAGGCTAAAAAAGCTTATAATGAAATTAACGGTAGTAGAGAATGGATTCATAATAACTTATTAAATCCGACAGCTGTTTCAAAAGTTACAGTAATAGTTCATTTTGTCTTGGCTTTAATAAAAATGCCAATTGGGATTCTATCAGGTAGTATTGGACTATTAAATGATGGAGTAGATACATTATTAGATGGCTTATCCAGTGTTTTAGTTTATTTTGGTATTAAGTATGATTTTGAAAAAATTGTGAATTATGTTTTGATTACTATTATGTTTGGAACCGGCTTTTATACCTTATATCAAGCGATTAGAAGATTTTTTGTACCGGTTTCAAAAAATATAGATTGGGTTAGTTTTACAGCTGTTATTTTGTCTGCTTTGATTAGTCTCTTATTAATGATTTATCAAAGATATGTAGGAGTAAAAAGAAATAACTTTACCTTAATAACCCAGTCTGTTGATTCGAAAAACCATCTGATTGTAGCCGGTGGTGTAATGATAGGAATGGTAGCTTCTTTATTGAACTTTATGATTATTGATATTTTTGTAGGTCTAACTGTAGCGGGTTTAATTTTGAAAGGTGCTTATGACTTGTTAATTGAAATATTGCAAAATGAAGAGGAAAATTCCAGTTATGAAATGTATAGTATTGGTAATAATTTTTCAAAAGAGAGAATAAAAGATTGGTTATTAAGAAAAATAGCCAAGAAAAAAATTTCTTATAATAAATTAGTTAATAGGGTTAAAAAGGAACTTGATTTTGAAGATAATTTAACATTAAAAAGTATAGGTTTAAATCAGCCTAATTATGATAAAAAAAGAATCAAGTCTTTATTAGATAAACTCATTGAGGAAAAATATATAGAAGTTAGTGATGATAAATTAATATTGACTGAAAAAGGATATTTTAGAATCAATAATAATAGTAAGTTTATTAATTTTAGGAATATATTAAATTATTTTGTTATTTATCCGGCTGGTATCATTACATATCTAATTTCATATTATATTATCTTGGGTGGATTAAGTTTAATTCCTCAGTATAATTTATGGTTGAAATTTGATGAAAATTTATTTGAACTAGCATTTCCCTTTTTTAAATTAACATATAATTTTACAGTAATGAATCTAATACATCTATTTATTGGGTTAAGCATATTCTCATATGCATTTTATAAATTTATGGGTATTATGATGTTAAACCATGAATGTCGAGATCCACAAACCAGGAAACCATTAAAATTAATAACAAAAGGTTATTATAGTAAATTAAGACATCCTATGTATGGTTATATGATTTTAATTAATACTTCTTTTACATTTGCCCTTAAATCAACTATACCAATATTATTTACTTTATTATTTACTGTTTTATTTTTAGCTAATGGCTGGTTTGAAGAGAAAAGAGAATTGATTCCCTTATTTGAGGAAAAGTATATTAAATATAAACAAAAAGTTCAAAGAATGTATTTTGACAATAAGATGATTATAATATTAATTTTTCTTTACTTTATGTTGGTAGCTGGTTATATTTTGAGTTAGTAAATTTAAATTAATCGATAATTAAAAGCCCTGCGGGGCTTTTTTCTTTTTATACAAAAATTTTTTGACCATAGAAAGAAAGATTTGACAAAGGGATTTAAGTAACCTATAATAAAAACTGACCGGTCAGTACTAGACATAGAACCAATAGAGGAGGTAATAGATATGGAAAAAATATATAGATTTGTTGAGAAATTTTCTATGCCAATAATTATCATTGTAATTCTTTTGACAGTTGTTATGGGTTACTTTGCAGTACAGATAGATATTGAAGCTGGAATTAAAGATATGTTACCCCAAAATAGTCTAGTAGTAGAAAGGTTTGAAAATGTATCAGATACTTTTGGCAGCTTAACATATGCTGCAGTAATGATAAATGATGATAATATTTTAGATAAAGATACTTTAAATAAAATTGAATCGATGTCAAAAGATTTTTCAAATATAAAAGGTGTTTCAGATGTAACCAGTCTTACCAATATTAAAGATATAAAAGGTGGTGCAACTGGGATCAAAGTTAATGAATT
>Ga0209925_1000267_pt1 | contig 28252 bp, 28 predicted proteins | sample SalPonR2_A_D1_MG_FD_185702 | JGI IMG/M metagenome (GOLD analysis project Ga0209925, IMG submission 185702) | Salt pond soil microbial communities from South San Francisco under conditions of wetland restoration - Salt Pond MetaG R2_A_D1_MG... ... | reverse complement strand
CCGCTCTTTTGTTTTATCTCTTATTATTAGCCAATATATACAAGAATGGTTTTAAGGCACTTAAGAGGTTAAAAAATCAGGTCAGTGAGCTCAATATCTATCATACAGCCCTTTTCATGGCAGTAATCACATATACGGTAACTGCCTTATTTAATATAAGTGTAGTCTCAGTTGCACCTATTTTTTGGGCCGTATTGGGTTTGAATGTGGCTGTATACAGGATGAGAGAGCAAAGTGAAAATAATATTTGATATTTAGTACTATTACAAAATTTATTTTTAAATAAACAAGAGAATAAAAAAGCTTTTTATAAAATACCATTAATAAGCTTTTGCATTACATATATAAATCTATTATTAATAATTGCTGGAGGGAGAACGAAGTATGAAACTAACTGAAGTAAATTATGAAAAAATAATTACCTTCTTTTTGATTACAGTAATTGCGGTTGTACCTCTTTTATATTTTCCATATTCAGGAGAGGCTGATTTATACCCAACTGGATTTAAAACCAGGTTATTAATTCGTGACGATAATATATATAAACCTAAAATTTATGCCGTTTTTTATTTAGTTTTAATTATGGCGGTCATCATGGCCTTAAAATCGAGATATAAGAAAAAAAACTTTTCAGCTGATATAAATAATATAAGTGTAACATTATTTTTAATATTTACAATCTTATCTACATTTTTTTCGGATCATTTTTTTCAGAGCATATATGGCAGGCCTTACAGGTGGGAAGGCTTGATTACGTATATTTCTTATGTACTTATATTTATTGCGGCCGGTTATTTTATAGAAAGAAGGAAGTTTTTAAAGAGTATTATAAAATATTTATTCATATCGGCTTCGATTTTATCAGTATATGGACTACTGCAGTTTTACGGTTTGGATTTTATAAAAAGAGGACCGATCAGGGAAAATTGGCAAAGGGCCTTTGCAACATTCGGTAATCCAAATTTTGCTGCTAGTTATATAGCCATCGTTTTATCTGTTTCATTGGTATTATACATATATAGTCAAAAAAGACAACAGTTATATAAATACGGGTTTTTTAGTTCATTATTTTTTGCATTTTTGGTTGCTACAAGTACCCGTAGTGCTTTAGTTGGTTTTTTAGTTTCAATCTCTATATTTTTGTTATATTTTCACGATTATTTGAGAAAAAATTTGAAAAGATTAATAATTATTATAATGATCTTTATTATTATTTTAGGGGTAATAGATTTTCAACAAGAGTTGTTTTATACTAATAGGGTGATTTCCTTGTTTGTAGAAGTAAAGACATTAACAGATGCAGAGCAAGAACAGACATATGTAAAGGTGGGTTCTGGGAGATTAGCTATATATAAATACAGTTTGCCTTTATTATTTAAAAACCCAATTTTCGGTTCAGGCCCAGATACATTTGATACAGTCTTTCCTCAAATGAAATATAATATGTTGAGAAATAGTAAAAAATCAATATTAGTAGACAAAGCGCATAACGAGTATTTACAGATTGGTATTACGTTGGGTTTACCCGCTCTTTTGTTTTATCTCTTATTATTAGCCAATATATACAAGAATGGTTTTAAGGCACTTAAGAGGTTAAAAAATCAGGTCAGTGAGCTCAATATCTATCATACAGCCCTTTTCATGGCAGTAATTACATATACGGTAACTGCCTTATTTAATATAAGTGTGGTCTCAGTTGCACCTATTTTTTGGGCGGTATTGGGTTTGAATGTGGCTTTATACAGGATGAGAGAGCAAAGTGAAAATAATATTTGATTTTAAGTATTAAAAAATATTTAGAGAAAGAAGTAAAAATGTTTATTATAAAATACCATTAATAAGCTTTTGCATTTCATACATAAAACCACTATTAATAATTGCTGAAGGGAGAACAAAGCATGAAAATATCTGAAGTCAATTATGAAAAAATAATTACTCTTATATTGATTGCAGTAACCGCATTTTTACCTCTTTTATATCTTTTATATACAAAAGAAGCCTGTTTGTATCCAAATAAATTTATAAATAATTTTTTAATTTGCGTTGATAATATAAATAAGGCTAAAATTTATGGCGTTTTTTATTTAGTTTTAATTATGGCGGTTATCATGGCCTTAAAATCGAGATATAAGAAAAAAAGTTTTTCAGCTGATTTAAATAATATAAGTGTAACATTATTTTTAATATTTACAATTTTATCTACATTTTTTTCGGATCATTTTTTGAGGAGTTTGTTTGGAAATCCTAACAGATGGGAAGGTTTGTTTACATACATTTCCTATGTACTTATATTTGTTGCGGCCGGTTATTTTATAGACAAAAGAAAGTTTTTAAAGAGTATTATAAAATATTTATTCATATCGGCTTCGATTTTATCAGTATATGGACTACTTCAGTTTTACGGTCTGGATTTTATAAATAGAAAACCGGACAGAGCTTTTGCAACATTCGGAAATCCAAATTTTGCTGCTAGTTATATAGCCATCGTTTTATCTCTTTCATTAGTTCTATACATATATAGTCAAAAAAAACAACAGGTATATAAATACGGGTTTTTTAGTTCATTATTTTTTGCATTTTTGGTTGCTACAAGTACCCGTAGTGCTTTAGTTGGATTTTTAGTTTCAATCTCTGTATTTGTGTTATATTTTCACGATTATTTGAGAAAAAATTTGAAAAGATTAATAATTATTATATTGATCTTTATTATTATTTTAGGGGTAATAGATTTCCATCAAGAGTTGTTTTATACTAATAGGGTGATTTCCTTGTTTGTAGAAGTAAAGACATTAACAGATGCAGAGCAAGAACAGACATATATAAAGGTGGGTTCTGGGAGATTAGCTATATACAGATACAGTTTACCTTTATTATGGGAAAATCCTATTTTTGGTTCGGGCCCAGATACATTTGATATAGTTTTTCCCCATATAAAATATAGTATGTCGAGAAATAGTGAAAAATTCATTATAGTAGATAAAGCGCACAACGAGTATTTACAAATTGGTATTACTTTGGGTTTACCCGCCCTTTTGTTTTATCTCTTATTATTAGCCAATATATACAAGAATGGTTTTAAGGCACTTAAGAAGTTAAAAAATCAGGTCAGTGAGCTCAATATTTATCATACAGCCCTTTTCATGGCAGTAATCACATATACGGTAACTGCCTTATTTAATATAAGTGTAGTCTCAGTTGCACCTATTTTTTGGGCCGTATTGGGTTTGAATATAGCAGCATACAAAATGGAGGTTTGAAATGATAATTACGTTAGTTGGATTTATGGCAGCTGGGAAAACTTCAGTGGGAAAGTTATTAGCTAAAAAACTTGATTATAAGTTTATAGATTTAGATCAGTATATTGAGAGATTAACACAAAATAGTATAAGGAAAATATTTTCTGCAAAAGGAGAAAAGCAGTTTAGAAGACTGGAAAAAAAACTCTTAAAAAAATTGATTGAAAAGCATGAAGATTTAATTATATCACCGGGGGGAGGTATAGTTATAGATCAAGACAATATTGATTTGATCAAAGAGAAGACCATGCCTTTTTACTTAAAAGCCTCCCCTGACACAATTGTAAATCGATTGGGAGAGATCAGTGATAGACCCCTGATTGATCAAAATAATCCTAAAAAAGCTGTGGATGAGCTCTTGAAAAAGCGAGAGTATCTATATAATCAGTTTAATAATATTATTAGAACTGATAATATGAATTTAGAAGAAGTTACAGATGAGATTTTCTATAAATTAGATAAGTTCAATTAAAGAATAGTTCAATTAAGAGAAGTTGACCATAAGTTCAATTATTAAATTAGGGAAGAATTCGCTTTGGAAGTGAAGTCAACTTCTCTTTTTTTGTATATAAATATTTTCTTAATAATACAGAATATGATAAAATAATAAAAAAGATCAAAAATTTCTATAAATGATGGAATTAGAAAGCAAAATTATAATTTACTATAGAAATTGATTATCTAAACGATGTTAAGAAGATCATTAATTAGGTATTAATTTTAGCTTTGTCAAATTAATTATATGATACAGAAATAAAGCAGGTTTAACAATAGGTGTATAAAAACAGGGGAGTGGTTTCATGGATGAAATAGCTATTATCAATGGGCCTAATTTAAATATGTTAGGAGTTCGAGATCAAATTGTTTATGGTAAAAAGTCTTTATCTGATATTAATCATGAGCTTATGGTTATAGCAGAAAAAAACGGAATATCTATTAACTTTTTTCAGAGTAACCACGCAGGAGAAATCATTGATTATATCCAAAATAATTACAACAAATGGGATGGACTAATTATTAATCCGGCTGGGTTAACTCATAGTTCTATTGTTTTAAGGGATGTTTTGGAAATATTGAATATACCGATAATAGAAGTACATATTTCTAATATTTATAAGAGGGAAAGCTTTAGACAAAAATCTTTAATTAGTGGAATTGTAAAAGGCAAGATCACTGGTTTGGGTGATTTTGGCTATAAAGCTGCCCTATATTATTTAATCAAAGTATTTAAAGAGGAGAGATAAAGCGTGGAAAATAGAATTGAAAAAATAAGAGAGATTATCACAGATTCAGACTATGATTCCCTATTAATTGATTCCAATGTTAATAGATTTTACTTAACAAACTTTACGGGTAGTTCTGGACGTGTATTATTCACTCCAAAAGAACAATATTTTATCACTGATTTTAGGTACACTGAGCAAGCTCGTAAACAAACTAGTGGTTATCAAATAAAGGAATTTAATCAAGATATTTTAGAAAGTATCAATGAAATTTTAAAAGATGATGGTGTTAAAAAACTAGGTTTTGAAGCAAAAAGTGTTAACTATTATCATTTTAATGAATATAAAAATAAGTTTGATAATATTGAACTTATTCCTACAGAGGATTTAATCAAAAATATGAGAATGTATAAAGAAGAAAAGGAAATCAAGTTAATAAAAAAAGCTATAGAAATTAGTGATAAAGGATTTAAACATATTTTAGAATTTATTAAACCAGGATTAACAGAAAAAGAAGTTGCCTTAGAATTAGAGTACTACCAAAAAAAAATGGGTGGAGATAAAATAGCCTTTGATTTTATTGTTGCATCTGGCAAAAGGTCTTCAATGCCACATGGTGTAGCTTCTGATAAAATAATTAAAGAAAATGATATTGTAACTATAGATTTTGGCACCTATTATAAGGGTTACTGTTCAGATATGACGCGTACCTTTGTAGTTGGTAAGGCCAGTTCAAAACAAAGAGAAATTTATAATGTAGTATTAAAAGCACAGTTAACTGTAATAGATCAAATTAAAGCGGGGATGAGCGGAGTAGAAGTTGATAAAATAGCTCGTGATATTATTAAAGAAGCGGGTTATGGAGATAATTTTGGACATGGACTGGGCCACGGCATCGGGGTAGAGGTCCATGAAGGTCCAACCGTTTCTTATAGATCAAAGGATATGATTAAGGAGAACTGTGTTGTTACAGATGAACCAGGCATATATATAAAAGATTGGGGTGGAGTTAGAATTGAAGATGATCTCTTAATCAATAAAGATGGTTGTGAGGTATTGAATTCTTCTCCTAAAAATTTAATTGAGCTCCCTGTATAATTTGGAATAATGTAATTAGGATGATATAATTAATTAATCAAGATAAATAATAATTAAATTTAGTTTATCTTTCAAATTACTGTGAAGGAGGATATGATGATATCTACCAATGATTTTCATACAGGATTAACAATAGAATTAGATGGACAGGTCTATCAAGTTATTAATTTTCAGCACTCTAAGAGTGGCAGGGGTAGTGCTTTTGTAAGAACTAAATTAAAGAATATGGAAGAAGGATATGTAATTAATAAAACCTTTAGAGCAAATGAAAAGATCGAACGCGCTCATGTGGATAAAAGGGAAATGCAATATCTATATTGGGATGATAGTGGTTATGTTTTTATGGATACTGATAACTATAATCAAATTACTATCTCAGATCAGCAAATAGGCGATAAAATTAATTATATAAAGGAGAATATGAATATATATATATTAATTTATGAAGGGCAACCCCTTGATATTGATTTACCCACTTTTGTAGAGTTAAAGGTTGAAGATACACCACCCGGTATTAAGGGTGATACTGTATCTGGAGGTACCAAAACTGCCGTCATGGAAACAGGTCTTAAAATTAAAGTACCTCTGTTTATCAATGAAGGAGATATTCTTAAAATAGATACCAGAAGTGATGAATATATTGAAAGAGTTGAAAGCAATTAATCTATTAGGGGGTCTAAAAACATGAATTATGTTGTTATTGGGGCTGGTGCAGCTGGAGTAGCAGCGGTAAAAGAAATATTGAAGATCAGGCAAGATAATGACAATATAAGTATAATTACTGATGAAGATTATCCTTTTTATTATAGGCCTCGGTTAATTGAATACTTATCAGGTGAGGTAGATGATAAGGATTTAATTATTAATAACAAAAAATGGTTTGCAGATAATAATATTGATTTAAATTTATCAGAAGAGATTATAAATATTGATTTTGATAATAAGGAAGTTATATCAGAAAAAAACATCTACAAATATGATAGATTATTATTAGCTAATGGGGCGCATGCTTTTAAACCTCCTATAACAGGTAATGACAAAAAAAATATCTTTACTCTACGAAATCTTTCAGATGCTAAAAGGATATATAGAAAAGCTGTTAAATTAAAAAAAGCCGCGGTAATTGGGGGCGGTCTTTTAGGCATAGAAGCGGCTGCAAATTTGAAAAAGACAGATTTGGAGGTAACTGTTGTTGAAAGATCTGGGTGGTGTTTAAATAGGCAGTTGGATAAAAAGGGTGGAGAGTTATTAATAGATAGATTAAGAAATGAAAAAGATATAAATTTTCTTTTAGAAGCAAGTACAGAAGAATTTCTTGGTGATCAATATGTAAAAGAAATTTTACTAAATGATAATAAAATGTTACAGGTTGATTTAGTCCTTTTGTCAACCGGTGTTAGATCTAATATTGAATTATTTAAAGACACAAAGCTTGCAATTAAAAGGGCAGTTAATGTAGATTCTTATATGAGAACGAACATTGAAGATGTTTATGCAGCTGGTGATATTGCAGAGTATAATGGTAAATTTTATGGAATTTGGTTGCCGTCAATGAAGATGGGCCAAGTGGCTGGAAGAAATATGTCTGGTCAAAAATATGAGTTTCCCGGTATAGTTTCTTCACATACCCTTAAAGTTGCTGGTATTAATGTGGTTTCAGCTGGAAACCTGGATCCAAATCATGAATTCACACATGAAATTGAAGAGGGAGATAAAAAATACAAAAGGGTCGTTAGAAATTCAGCCGGGAAGGCAGTTGGCTTAATTATAGTTGGCCAATTTGATGAGCAAGATCAAATTTTAGCAGAAGTCAAGAGTTAAAAATTGGGAGGTAATACCATGGAAGGTAAAGAAGAATTAGGTAATATTAAAATTGCTGATGAAGTTGTTTCTATAGTAACTGGACTGGCTGCAACTGAAGTAGAAGGTGTTGCAGGTATGAGTGGAGGTATAGCTGGTGGCATTGCTGAGATGTTGGGCAGGAAAAACCTTACTAAAGGGGTTAAAGTTGAAGTAGGCGATAATGATTGTGTAGTTGATCTTTATGTGATTATCGATTATGGACATTCTATTCCTGATGTTTCCTGGAATATTCAAAGTAATGTAAAACAGGCAATCGAAGGGATGACCGGTCTCGATGTTATAGAGGTAAATGTACATGTGCAGGGGGTTCACCTGCCTGAACCTGAACAAGAACTTGAAGAAGAGGAATCAGAAAACGAAGAGGAATGAGGTCAATTTTGACCTCATCTTTTTAGGTGTGAATGGTGATAGCATGTCAAATATTTTAAAAAGATTTATTAAAAAGCATATCAATAAACGTAAATCTATTATACTGACCAGTAATGATTACGGAACAGTTACTGTTAGTTATGATATTTTGCATTCCTTATTGTTCTTTGTTCTTAAAGATTATAAAGCTTTGCAGGACTCTGATATTGAATTTATAAGACTAAAAGATAATCAATTTAAATTATTTATTATATCATCTCACAACTTAGATAGTATTAGTGATAATAAAATAAGTGTTATAAAAAAGAAGATTATATCCTCTTTTAAAAATTGTGGTTTTCTTATCAAAAATGTTTTGATAATTTCAGAAGAAAAATTGAAGGAGTGATATGTAATGGAAGACAACAGCCAGGGTTTATCCAGTTGGATTAACAGAAATAAGGGAAAATTCATTGGTTTATTAGCAGGTCTTATCCTTGGTCTTTTAGTCCTTTTAATAGGTATATTAAAAACTATTATCATTCTAGTTTTTGCTTTAATTGGATTATATTTAGGTTATCTTTGGGATGGTGGCAAAGGTTTAGAGAATATTTTCAAAAAAATTAATAGGTAATTGTCAGGAAAGGTAGTATATGATGAATATATCAAGGCATAAACATAGGAGTATGGCCATGCAGATTTTATATGGTCTTGATCTCCAGAGATCCTTAAAAAAAGCAGCAGCAGTCCAAGCATTAGAAAGAAAAAAAAATGAAAAAAATCTCAAAGATAAAAACTGTAATTATTATTTTGAAACTCTGGTATTAGGTGTAATTGAGAACCTAGAAAAAATTGATAAAAATATAGAAAAAAATGCAGTTAGCTGGCATTTATATAGAATGCCAGTTGTAGATAGAAATATATTAAGGATTGCTATTTTTGAAGTATTAGAAAAATTACCTATCGGTATTGCTATCAATGAAGCAGTAGAATTGGCTAAAGAATACGGTTCAGCAAAATCATCTAGTTTTATCAATGGTGTTTTATCTAAGATAGCGGAAGAAGAGGAGGCTAATTGATGGATCTCTTTTCCTGGAATGTAAATGGTATAAGAGCTGTAAAAAGAAAAGGGTTTTTAGATTGGATTAAAGAGGAAAGTCCCGATATTTTAGCACTACAGGAAATCAGAGTTCAAAAAGACCAATTAAGTGATAAACTTAAAAATATTGAACCATATTATTCTTATTTCAATTATGGAAAGGAAAAAGGGTATAGTGGAGTATCGTTATATACAAAAATTAAGCCCAATAAGGTAGAAAACGGTCTGGGAATTGAGAGATTCGATAGAGAAGGCCGAGTTATTAGGGCCTTTTATGATAATTTTGTTTATATGGGGATTTATTTTCCTAATGGAAAGCGTAGTAAAGAAAGATTAAATTTTAAATTAGATTTTTATGATGAATTGCTAGAATATGCGTTAAGATTAAGAGAAAAAGGACATAGTTTGATAATAAGCGGAGATTATAATACTGCCCACCAAGAAATAGATTTGATTAATCCTAGACAGAATGAGAATGTCTCAGGATTTTTACCTATAGAAAGAAAATGGATTGATAAATTTATAAGACATGGTTTTGTGGATAGTTTTAGATATTTTCATCCTGATAAAGAAAAATACAGTTGGTGGAGTTATCGAACAAGGGCTAGAGAAAGGAATGCCGGTTGGAGAATAGATTATCATTTTGTAAGTGAGGATTTGCTAAGTAATGTCAAAAAGGCAGCTATCCATAATGAAGTCATGGGATCAGATCACTGCCCTATATCTATTACTCTTGATTTTTAACAGCTATATATATTTCAACTTCAGGATTATCATCTTCATTAAAATCAAGATCAAAAACTTCTAGATTATCGCCAATTTTATTTTCTTCATAATCAGATTCTGGTAACCATTCATTATAAATAGAGTCATAAGTTTGATCTATAGTATAAAGCTGACCCTGGTGTTTAAAAATAGCATATTTAGATGGATTAATAATTTTAGGTATCATGCCCTTGGGGATTTCTGATAAGTTGTCGACCTCTGAACTGGCTATATAGGAAAACCTATTTGGATAATTTTTTCTTTGCTTATAAATCCCGACCATTTTGGTTGGGTTCTTTTTGTTTTTTACCTCCCCTACTCTTGGTTTGAACTGATTCCAAAGTTCAATAATTACTTGATGATTTTCATTATCTTCGGTGGTAGTTAAACAATCCATTCCAATAACTGTAAAGCGATCTTTTTCAATAATTTTTGGTTGCATTATTTTCCTCCCAGAATTACTATTATAACATTATTATATTACTTATTAGCCATATTTTCAAATATATGCAATGATTTAGCAATCATGTTAAAACAATTTTAAAAATTTTAAACTAATTATAAATATTGAAATTAGACTATTAAATTTGTTGCTATTTTATATTTATTGTATTAAATACCATCAACCGGAATAAACTTTATTGCCTATTTAATCAATATAAGAAGAGTCAGACTTATTAATTAAATGCTAAATTTAGTTAATATGAAGGCTAATATAGATATAAAAAGCCCCTATCCACTTATTAAAGTAGATAAGGGTTGAATAATTAAAGTAACTATTCGGTTTTATCTATATTAATTTATTCTAAAAATTTGGAAACAAAGGGTGAGTTTTTGCCTTCGCGAGAAAAATGACCGGAAGGACCTTCGCCCAGAAATTCAGAGAACCAGGATTCATGTTGAATTTCTTCATGTAATATTGATAAAGCCAGATCGTAAGTACGATGGTCTTTGCCAGCTGTCATGTCACAAATTGCAGAATAACCTCGGACTGCACACCTTTCAGCTTCAACTAGAACCTTTAAAATTTCTTCTGCATCATTCGGGTTCTCAGGCAGTTTTGCGGGAGGACAGGCTGAAATATCGTGAAATTCCTTTAAATCATTAGGTATTTTACCACCCAATTCATAGATTCTGGGAAGTAAGGCTTCAAAGTGATTTCTATCTTCTATTCTAGCATCCTCAGCAATCTCTTTAATTCCTTCTCCCTCTAACCCAATCAGATTGAATCTCAGTTGTGTATAATAATAATAGGTTGTTAGTTCAGCAGAAGCGTTTTTTATTAACAATTCTAGAAGTTTATCTACATCAACACCAGCATCTTCAACCATTTTACGTGCAACTTTTGCCATTTAAATCACTCCTTTAAATAATAGTAACTATTCGTATCTAATATTGTATATTGTTGGCTTATAAATAGCTGTAACTTGTTTAACAAATTACATAATTTTCAAATTAGTAAAATAAGATGGTTAATAAATAAAAAGACTGTCAAAAAAATAAATTTAAAATATCTTTGATTTAAAATGATATATTGTCTAGAAATAATAGAGGAGATGGATTAAAAAAAGAAGAGATAATGATTTAAGTTTTATTAATTAATATCATAATTAGATTTGTTGTATTAAGCATTAACTATAAAAAAATAAAGCTTTTATGTGAGAAAATTTTTCAGAAAAATCGGAAGAAGCTAAGAGGACTTTCGTTGACTTTGTGTTAATTATGAGATAAAATGTAAAATGAAGTGCGAAAGTGGCGGAATTGGCAGACGCGCATGGTTCAGGGTCATGTGCCTTACCGGCGTAGGGGTTCGAGTCCCCTCTTTCGCACCACTTTTATGTTGTTAATTTAAAAAGCTGTAACAAAATATCTTTTGTAAATCATTAACCCGACAAGAAAATTATTTTGCCGGGTCTTTTATACCTTTATGATATTTATTTAAATTTAAAATGATACCAAATAAAGCATTTATATAACAGTTAAACAACAACTAATATAAAATTCTCAATTATTAAAGTATTGGGGGGTTGTCCGGTAATTTTTTCTAAAAGCCATGAATAGACATTTAAGAATATATCGGTCTGCAGCAAAAAAATAAAAACTAGAGCAAAAATTAACAGAACTATTGAGTAAATGTACATGTTCTTTTCTTTTTTATTCAAAAAAGCCCTCCTTATATTTTTTTTTGTTTTAAAAAACTAGGTGTATTTTTCTATTCAAGATTTTTTAACAGTTCTTTAACAGTTCTAATGACTTAATTCAATAAAATATTATTTAATCCTTCATTCTTATAAATAAAGGCTATTTAATAAACTTCAGAGAAAATCATGCAAAATCAATTATTTTGCCCCGATTTCATGTGTAGCTTTTAAGTTTTTTTAAAAAATTATTTTAAATTTTATAAGATTTTAATACACAAAAATATTCCTAAATTTATCTTATCTTTAATATTATGATAAGCAGAAAGCAATTTCCTTACTATTCGCGCATTCCTCTTATTATAAGAGCCGTGCATATTCAGTAATAATCATGATTATATTTATTAAAAAATTATGATGGAATTAATAAAGTTGCTACTAAATTGTTTTAACTATAAAAAACTGAAATTACATAGGATTACTTTCACAATAAGATTAATTATAAAGAAGGAAATTTATAAATATTCAAGAATAGATAAATAGATAATTATATTAAAAAATAGGGGGATAAAGATGTCTAAAATTATTGATGGTAAACAGATAGCAAAAAACATTAGAATGGAACTAAAGGAAGAGATAACGGATTTAAAAGAAGAAGGCAGGGCACCAGGTCTTACAGTAGTTATGGTTGGAAATAATCCAGCTTCAGAAACTTATGTAAGCATGAAAGAAAAAGCAGCCTTAGAGATTGGTATGAATTCCAGTCTTATTAAAAAAGAAGAAGATATTAGCGAAAAAGAGTTACTGGATCTTATTGATGATTTAAATAATGATCCAGATGTGGATGGTATACTTGTACAGCTTCCACTACCTGATCATATTGAGGAAAAAAAGGTGATTGAATCCATAGTACCTGATAAAGATGTGGATGGATTCCATCCTATAAATACCGGTCGTTTATTTAGTGGTCAGGAAGATGCCTTAAGATATGAGGCATGTACACCACTTGGTATCATTAGACTTTTGGAAAGAGAAGGAATCGAAATAGATGGTAAAAATGCAACAATAGTTGGTAGAAGTAATATTGTAGGCAAACCAGTTGCTCACCTTTTATTAGAAAGACATGCCACAGTTACAATTTGTCATTCCCATACAAAAGATTTGAAGGCAGAGACTAAAAGAGCTGATATTGTAGTAGCAGCTGTAGGTAGACCTGAAATGATTACCGGAGATATGATCAAAGAAGGTGCAGTTGTAATTGATGTTGGTATTAATCGAGTAGATGGAAAACTACTGGGAGATGTTGAATTTGATACAGCAAAAGAAGCAGCTTCTAAAATTACTCCTGTTCCAGGTGGAGTTGGGCCGATGACAATAGCGATGCTAATGGAAAATACTGTTAAATCCAGAAAGTATCATGGAGTATAATATAGATAACTTCTATTCGGTTAGCCAGATTAGTAATTATCTGGAGGCCATTTTAACTCAAGATAAAATACTGCAGGATCTATGGGTCAAAGGAGAGGTTTCCAATTTTTATCAGGCTAATTCAGGCCATCTCTACTTTACCGTCAAAGATAAAAATGCCCAGTTAAAAACGGTTATGTTTAGACATAAGAGCAGAAAAGTAGATTTTGAAATAGAAGAAGGTATGGAGATCGTTGTACATGGATATATTAATATATATAAAGATAGAGGAGAATACCAGCTTTATGCAGACCAAATAGTTCCTGAAGGTAAAGGTACACTTTATCAGGCTTTTGAAAAATTAAAAAAGAAGCTAGAAGAAGAGGGTCTTTTTGATAAGGATAGAAAAAAGAAGATACCGCTTATACCTAAAAAAATAGGTATTGTTACTTCACCCACAGGGGCTGCTGTGCGTGATATGCTTTCAGTTGTAGACAGAAGGTTCGAAAATATATCTATTTTGATTGTGCCTTCTTTAGTTCAAGGTGATCAGGCCTCACGGCAGATAGTAGAGGGCATAGATTATTTAAACAGTCGTTCAGATATCGATCTAATAATAATAAGTAGGGGCGGTGGATCTATTGAGGATCTCTGGCCTTTTAATGAAGAGGAAGTTGTTAGAGCTGTAGATGCCTCTAAAATACCTGTAATTAGTGGAGTCGGTCATGAGACCGACTTTACCATTACAGATTTTGTGGCTGATTTACGGGCTCCAACTCCTTCAGCAGCAGCTGAGCTAGCTATTGCCAATCGGGAAGAAATCGAAAAACATCTGGATAACTTATCAAAAAGACTTTTGCAAAACCAACGAACCAGAATAGAAAATGCTCACAAAAAGCTTGCCTCTATTGCTGAGCGAAGGTTATTTAAAAAACCATCTGAACTGTTTATTGATAAAATGCAAAATTTAGATGAACTCAGCCGAGAATTAAAATACAAAATGGAGCAGACCTTAAATAAGAGCAGGCAGAGGTTCAATATATTGAGTAGTAAAATAGATGCTTTAAGTCCATTAAAGACTATAAAAAGGGGTTACAGTATTACATATGATCAAGAAAATAATTTGATCAGTGATATTAATCAGCTTGAAGTAGGTCAAGAACTTAAAACAACTATTATCAACGGTGATATTATAAGTTCTGTACAGAAAATAGAAGAAAATGGTGGTTTAGATGAATAAGAAAGAAGATTTAAATTTTGAAGATGCTATCGAGGAACTAGAGAAAATAGTGGATGATTTAGAAGAGGGCGGTCTGGCTTTAAAAAAGTCTCTCGAGAAGTTCAGCCGCGGAATTGAATTGATTAAATACTGTAATGAAGAGTTAAATAAGACGGAAAAAAAGATTGAAGTGTTAATTAAAAATGATAAGGAAATAAAAAAAATAGTTCCTTTTGAAGACGAATTCGGACAATAAAATATTATTAAAGATGGAGGTTTTTAAAATGCAATTATTAGAGCCTTTAGAAAAAGACCGCAGTAACCTAATTAAAGCTATACAAATGGTTCAGGCGGAAAAAGGTTTTATCTCTACCCAGGCTATCAAAGAAATATCAGATCATTTCGGAATTCCAGTAGTTGAAGTAGAGGGTGTATTGAGTTTTTATGCTCAATTCAAAAGATCCAAGCCTGGCAAATACAAAATAGCTGTATGTGATGGTACAGCTTGCCATATTAAAGGTTCAAGCAGAGTGAAAAACTGGCTAGTAGAAGAACTAAAAATCGATGATGGAGAGACTACGGAAGATGGTCTGTTTTCGATGGAAACTGTGGCCTGTTTGGGCTGTTGCAGCCTGGCTCCTGTTGTGAGTATAAATGGAAAAGTATATGGTAATTTAAACCGCAAAAAACTACTCAAGATAATCAAGGATTATAGGAATCGGGGTGACAATTAAATGATAAAGCGCATAAAAGTAGGTATGGCTAGCTGTGGAATTGCAGCAGGTGCCTCTGAAGTAAAAAAATTTTTGCAACAAAATATCGATGATGAGAATATAGAGATCATAGAGGTTGGCTGTATAGGACACTGTTATGCTGAACCTCTGGTTGAAGTAGAGACAGAAAAAACATCCATATTTTTTGATCAGGTTGAGCCTACAGAAGAATATTTAGAAAAAATATTGAGTGTAGATAAAAATTCAGCTATGACTTTCAGAGATGAAAGGGTCAGCCGGGAGAAATTAAAGGTAACAAGACTGGCCGGACGTATTGATCCTGTATCTTTTGATGAATACATAGAGCACGGTGGTTATCAAAGCCTTGAAAAAGCCCGAAAGATGCAACCGGAAGAGATTATAAAAGAAGTAAAAACATCTGGATTAAGAGGTAGAGGTGGAGGGGGCTTCCCAACCGGTTTAAAATGGAGTTTTCTTGCAGCTAAAGAAGCAGAGAAAAAGATTCTAATCTGTAATGCAGATGAGGGTGACCCCGGGGCTTTTATGGATCGTTCGATGATGGAGTCTGTACCCCATCAGGTTTTGGAAGGCATGTTGATTGCTGCTCTAGCGACCGGTGCGACTGAACTTTTCATATATGCCAGGGCAGAATATCCACTGGCTGTAAAGAATATTAATAAGGCGATTGATCAGATATATGAACATAAGGTCAATGTTTTTGATGATAGAGTTATAGATATTACGGTTAAAGAAGGGGCAGGAGCCTTTGTATGTGGTGAAGAGACGGCTATGATCCACTCCTTAGAAGGAAACAGAGGAAATCCACGCTTTAGACCACCTTATCCAACAGATGAGGGATATAAGGGTTATCCTACCTTAATTAATAATGTTGAATCCTTTTCCAATGTTCCTATTGTAATTAAGGAAGGTGGAAAGAAGTATGCCGAGTTAGGCACTGAAAATTCTAAAGGTACGAAATTATTTGCTCTGGCGGGAGATTTAAAATACGCTGGTTTAGTTGAGGTCCCGATGGGATTGACAATTGGAGAAGTGGTTTATGATATTGGTGGTGCCCAACGGGGAGAAGTTAAAGCAGTCCAGATTGGTGGTCCTTCCGGGGGCTGTATACCTGCTGAGCACTTTGATGTCCCAATAGATTATGATTCACTTGAATCTTTGGGCGCAATTATGGGTTCGGGTGGATTAATTGTAATTGGTAGTAATCGTTGTATGGTTGAGACTGCCCGGTACTTTCTCGAATTTACCACTAAAGAGAGTTGTGGAAAGTGTACATTCTGCCGAATTGGAACAAAAAGGATGCTAGAAACACTTGAGAAAATAACCAAAGGCGAAGGTAGTATGGATGATATAGAGTTTTTGGAAGATTTAGGGCCCAAGGTTATTGAGGCGTCTCTATGTGGATTGGGTCAAACAGCACCGAATCCTGTACTGTCGACTTTAAGATACTTTAAAGATGAATACTTAGCTCATGTAAAAGACAAACATTGCCCGGCTTTACAGTGTAATGACCTTGTAGATATCTTTTTAGATCAAGAAACATGTATTGAATGTAGGCAGTGTATTAAAAACTGTCCGGTTGATGCAATTTCTGATGATTTTGTGGTAGATAATGATATTTGCACAAGATGTAATACCTGTGTCGAGGTCTGTCCGGTTGATGCAATAAGCCGAGTTAAGAGGGGTGAAAAAAATGGCTAAAGTAAATCTAAGAATAGATGAAAAAGAAATTACAGCTGAAGAGGGACAGACAATATTAGAAGTAGCAGAAGATAATGGAATTTCAATTCCAACCCTTTGTTATCACGAACAGCTGTCGACCTCAACTTCCTGTTTTCTTTGCATGGTCAAAGATAAAAAAACTGGCAATTATATTCCAAGTTGTTCTTCTAAGATAACAGATGGTATGGATATAGAAGCAACAAGTGATGATATTTTTGAAATGAGAAAAACTGCTTTAAACCTACTTTTATCTGAACATTCTGGTGACTGTGAGGCTCCCTGTACTATGGCTTGTCCGGCCGGTATTCAGATTGAAGATTACTTAAGGGCTGCTCGTAAGGGAGACTTTTTAGAGGCTCTTAAAATTATAAAAGAGAGATTACCACTTCCCATGTCAATTGGAAGAGTATGTCCAAGGTTTTGTGAAGAAGATTGTCGTCGTAACGTTATAGATGATCAGGCTGTAAATATAAATGATGTTAAGAGATTTGTGGCCGATCTCCATTATGAAGATTATTTAGAAGACCTACCTAAATTAGGTAATAAAAAAATAGCAATTGTGGGGGCTGGGCCGGCTGGTTATACGGTAGCATACTATCTTAGATTAAAGGGAATTAAGAGTGATTTGTTTGATATGATGCCCAAACCAGGCGGAATGTTGCGCTATGGTATTCCTGAATATAGGCTGCCTAAAGATGTTTTAGACACGGAATTAGCCCATTTTGAAAAAATGGGTGGGATTGATGTCTATTGTAATCAAAAATTGGGTGAGGATGTTAAATTAGATCAATTAAAAGAAGATTATGATGCCGTAGTTTTAACTATTGGTAGTTGGTGTTCACGTTCAATGAGAACAGAAGGTGAAGAACTAGCTGTGGGCGGTATTGATTATCTAGAAGAGCTTGGGCGCCAGGGTTGGTCGGGTGATGATCCCGGTGAAACAATCATTGTAGGTGGGGGTAATACTGCAATGGACTGTGCCAGAAGTACGGTTCGTTTGACAAAGCAAGATGTATATGTATATTACCGCCGGACTGAAAAACAAATGCCAGCTGATCAAATTGAATTAATTGAAGCCCAGGAAGAAGCTGTTAAATTCAAATTTTTAACACAACCGATCAAATTAAGAAAAGAAAACGGTAGATTGATTTTAACCTGTATTAAGATGGAACTTGGTGAAAAAGATGCTTCCGGACGGCGCAAACCCATACCTATTGAAGGTAGTGAATTTGAAGTAGAAGCTGATACAGTAATTGCAGCAATTGGACAGAGTACCGATGCTCCCGAAGGTGTTTTAACTAACCGCTGGGGAGATGTTGATGCTCAGGATGATAATTATCTTGTAGAAGGCAATCTATTTTCAGCAGGGGATTGTGTTACGGGACCTGCTACCGTTGTGGAAGCGATTGGAGCAGGTAGAGAAACGGCCAACAGTGTGGCTGCTTTTCTGAAAGGTAAAGAATATAAACGAGATTATAATATAAATGTTTCCAGAGGTCACTGGCAGTCTTTAAGCAAAGATGATTTGGTTCTCATTAAAGAACCGGTTGAAAGAAAGAGAGCAGAACTTGAATATATTTCTGATAAACAGAGAACAAACAGCTTTAAAGAAACCAATAAGACCTTGACTGAAGAAGAAGTCAAAAAAGAGGCAGAACGGTGTATAGAATGTAGTTGTTCTTATAAAGAGGATTGTAAGCTAAAGGATTACTCTGAAGAATATAAGGCTCATCCTGAAGCGATGGTCGGAGAGAAGATAAGATTTGACTATGACATGAGGCATCCTGAGATAATTCGAGATCCCGGTAAATGTATTAAATGTGAGGCCTGTATAAAGGTATGTAAAGAAGTAGTAAATAAATATCTCTTAGAGTTTAAAGAGAGAGGCTACTACACACGGGTGGGAACGGAACTTGAAAAACCACTTCCCGTTGATTGTAAAGACTGTGGTGAATGTATAGAAGTTTGCCCGGTAGGGGCTCTTGACTGGAAGGAAAAGAAGAGATAAAGCTAAACTTAAAAGAGAGGGGGTTTTTCCTGCCTCTCTTTTTAAGATTTCAAAAGGAGGTTATGATGCAAGCAATAGATCGGGTCATCAAAACAGAAAAGAAAAAAGTAGATCAAAAAATAATTGATAAGATAGATCGACTTCGCCAAAAATCAGACTTTACCTTAAATAGTATATTGGATTCCATGGAATATTCATTAAGTGCAGGCGGCAAAAGGATTAGACCAATTATAACTGTTAAGGTGGCCGAGATGTTTAAAGGAAATCTAAAAGCGGCCTATGATCTGGGACTGGCCCTTGAATTTATCCACAGCTATTCTTTAATTCATGATGACCTTCCGGCTATGGATGATGATAATTATCGACGCGGTCAACTTAGCAACCATAAAGTATTTGGAGAAGGCATGGCAGTTCTAACTGGGGATGCTTTGTTAACCTTTGCTTTCCGCCAGCTTGCTTCATTGAATTTAGAACCCACAAAAATAGTTAAGATAATAAAACTTGTAGCAGATAAAGCTGGATTTTTAGGTATGGTAGGTGGACAGAGCCTTGATATTAGGTATGAGGATCAGAAAATTGATTTAGATACTTTAATGAAAATCCATCAATTTAAGACAGGGGCTTTATTTAAGGCAGCAGTTTTAGGAGGAGCATATTGTGCTTCTATCGACCAAGAGCAAGAAGAAGCCCTTGATAATTATGCAGAAAAACTCGGCCTACTCTTTCAAATTACAGATGATATATTGGATAAAACAGGTAATTATGACAAAATGGGTAAGCCTATTGGTAGTGATGAAGAGTTAAATAAAAGCACATATGTCAGTATACTTGGTTTAGCTAAAGCACGTGAAAAGGCTGTTAAGACAGCCGATAAAGCCCGAAAAGCACTTAAAATATTTAAAGAAGCTGAATTTTTAACCTCATTAATAAATTATATCTTAAATAGAGATAGTTAATTGCAGGTCTACCTTACATATGTTATAATTATAATGCTTTTCAAGTATTCATTCATGAATAATAGATTGAAAGCTAATAATCAATATCTTAAATTAAATATTTGTAGGGGGAAACATAAATGAGTGGTTTGCTTGATCAAATAAAAGATCCTCAGGATTTAAATAAATTTTCATATGAAGAATTAAAACAACTTGCGGAAGAAATTAGAGATTTTCTTTTAATTAGTATTTCAAAGACGGGCGGGCACTTAGCTTCTAATCTGGGTGTGGTTGAACTAACTGTAGCCCTACATTATTACCTAAACAGCCCTACCGATAAGATTGTTTGGGATGTAGGTCATCAAAGTTATACTCATAAAATCCTGACCGGTAGAAAAGACAAGATGTCCACGATCAGACAAAAAGGTGGTTTAAGTGGTTATCTAAAAAGAGAAGAAAGTGTACATGATATTATTGAAGCCGGACATACCAGCACTTCTATATCATCAGCCTTAGGACTTTCTCTAGCCCGTAATAAATTAAATAAGCAGGGGAAAATATATTCGGTTATCGGTGATGGAGCTTTAACGGCCGGTATGGCCTTTGAAGCCCTTAATAATGTAGGTAACTTAAATGAGGATATAAAGGTTATCCTTAACGATAATAATATGTCAATTTCAGCCAATGTAGGGGCCCTTTCTAACTATCTTTCCAAGGTCAGAACTGATCCTATGATCAGTAAACTCAAGGAAGATATTGAGTTTATAATAGAAAAGATTCCCAAGATTGGTGGGGGTGTGGCGAAATCGGTTGAAAGAGTCAAAAAAGGTTTAAAATATGCAATTATCCAGGGCATTTTATTTGAAGAATTAGGTTTAACCTATCTGGGACCTATTGATGGTCATAATATTAAAGAATTGGTCAAAAATTTTAAGAAAGCCGATGAGATCAAGGGACCAGTTTTAATACATGTTAATACTACTAAGGGAAAAGGCTATAACCCTGCTGAAGAAAAGCCGAGTAAATACCATGGGGTAAGTCCATTTGATATCAGCAATGGTCAGGCTAAAAGTAGTCGTAAAACCAAGACTTACAGCCAGGTTTTTGGCCAGACTGCTCTCAAGATAAGGGAAGAACTTGGTAATAAAGTGGTGGGTATAACTGCTGCAATGGCTTCGGGAACTGGGCTGGATATTTTTGAAAAAAAATATCCAGATGAGTTTTTCGATGTAGGAATCGCAGAACAGCATGCTATTACTTTATCTGCCGGGATGGCTCGAGGTGGTTTAAAACCTCTAGTTGCTATCTATTCAACTTTTTTACAGAGGGCCTTTGACCAGGTAATAGAGGATGTAGCTTTACAGAAACTGCCAGTTTCATTATTTTTAGATAGAGCAGGGCTGGTGGGTGATGATGGAGAAACTCACCATGGTATTTTTGATTTAAGTTATCTGCGTTTGATTCCAAATATGGTTTTAATGGCTCCTCGCGATGAAAATATGCTGCAGCATATGATCTGGACTTCTGTTAACTATCCTTATCCTACAGCTGTTCGTTATCCGCGTGGGGAAGGACAGGGCGTTTCTTTAGATCAAGATTTAAAAGAGATTGAAATTGGTACTGCTGAAAGTTTGACAGATGTGGGTGATATCTTAATTTTAGCGGTGGGTTCAATGGTATACCCTTCTTTAAAAGCTGCTGATTTGTTAATGAAAATGGGTATTAAAGCAGAAGTTATTGATGCCCGTTTTATAAAACCACTGGATAGGAAAATGCTGAGCAAAAAATTAATAAAATATGACAAGGTCATTACAGTTGAGGATAACACCCTAAAAGGTGGTTTTGGCAGTTCTGTTTTAGAACTGATGGGAGATATGAATATAAACAATACTATTATAAAGAGAATGGGGATAGATGATGATTTCGTTACCCATGGATCCATACAGGAATTAAGGGAAATATATAACCTCAATGCAGAGGGTATTGCTAAGTTCACTTCAGACTTTTTTAAGGGTGACCTGGAGGGTAAATTATGGCATCCAAAGAACGCATAGATATTTTCTTAAAACAAAAGGGATATTTCAGTTCGCGTAATAAAGCCCAGCGGTCAATTATGGCCGGGGAAGTATATGTAGATGATGAAATAGTAGATAAACCGGGCAGTAAAATTGATGTTAATTCAAAGATTGAAATAAAGGGGAATTCTCTTCCCTATGTAAGTAGGGGAGGGCTTAAATTAGAAAAAGCATTAGAAGTTTTTTCAGTAAACACTGTTAATATGATAGCTATTGATATAGGAGCTTCGACCGGTGGTTTTACAGATTGCCTTTTGCAAAACGGTGCAAAAAGAGTATATGCTGTTGATGTAGGTTATGGACAGCTGGCCTGGAAATTAAGAAACGATAAAAAAGTAACAGTCATTGAAAAAACAAACTTTAGATATATGGAGACCGAACAAATACAAGAATTGGCCGATTTGATCGTGATTGATGTTTCTTTTATTTCACTGCGCCTTATTATACCAAAAGCCCTGCAATTTTTAAAAGAAAATGGACAGATTATAGCATTGATTAAACCTCAGTTTGAAGCGGGTAAAGCCAAAGTGAAAAAAAAGGGTATTGTTAAGGATAAGAATGTACACCGAGAAGTATTAACTAAGTTAAGTCAGTTTTTTGATCAACAAGAACTGAGATTACAGGATCTTGATTTTTCTCCTATTAAAGGGGCATCCAGTCAAAATATTGAGTATTTAATTCATTTACAAAAAGAAGAATATAATAATGATCTTTTTTTCTGGGGTAAAAGGATAGCTGATGTGGTGGATAAAGCCCATCAGGATCTTTAAAAAGGGGATGAATAATATCAAAACTATCGGACTTGTATTAAATTCTGAAAAAGATAATTCTCTCAAGGTTTCAAAAGAGATGATTAAATTGATCAAGGAAAAGAAGCTGGACTATCTTTTGGAGAAAGAGGGAGCAGAAAAATTAAACCTCAACCATAAAAAAGCCAGTTATGAAGAACTTAGAACCAAGGCGGATCTCATTATTTTATTAGGAGGAGATGGGACCTTTTTGCATACCTCTTTGAATTTTATCGGTACAGATGTACCATTAATGGGAATCAATCTGGGTAAAATAGGTTTTTTGACTGAAGTGGAAACAAATGAATTAGAAGAAGCTCTTACTCATCTTGTAAATGGTAATTACAAAGTGGAGAGCCGCAACACCTTAAAAGTAACTTTATTAAGGAATAATAAAAAAGCTCAGAAGAGATCTGCAGTTAATGATGTGGTAATCAATAGGGGAGCAGATGGTCAGATGTTAAAGGTAGATATGCATATTAACAGTGAATTCGTTAATTCTTATCGGGGGGATGGGATTATAGTTTCAACCCCAACCGGGTCTACAGCTTATTCTTTTTCGGCAGGTGGACCGATTATTAATCCCCAAGTTAAAGCACTATTAATTACCCCACTTAACCCACATGCCGTTCATGTTAAACCGATGGTCATCTCAGATGAAGAAGTGATTGAGATAGCTGTAAAAGGAGAAAAAGATAAGATATATTTGACCACGGATGGTAGAAATTCTATTAAGGTTATAGAAGGTGATATTGTAAGAATAGAATCTTCTGAAGATGAATTATCTTTAATAAAGTTTCCTGATAGGACTTTTTATACAATATTAAGAAATAAGATGAGAGTTGGATTAGTTTAGGAGGAGATTATTGATGAAAAACAAGAGGCAACTAAAAATACTAAATCTGATTAAAAATGAAATCATTAGGACGCAAAAAGAACTTGTAAAGAAGTTAGAAGAAATGGGGATTGATGTCACTCAAGCAACTATTTCACGTGATATAAAAAAGTTGGGTTTAATCAAGATACCTGATAAAGAAGGCGGCTATAAATATGCAAAAGCAGACCAGAAGTCTAGTGCAGAGAACAAATACTGGCTCAAAAAAATGTTCAATAACCTAGTGGCAGATATCGATTTTAGTGAAAACCTTATTCTGTTAAAAGCTGTTAAGGGAACTGCTGGTGGCTTGGGAGAGGCTTTGGATAATGCCAACTGGGATCACATAATGGGCAGTGTAGCTGGCGATGATACTCTACTTTTAATTATTAAACCTTCCCATAAAACAGAAAAAGTATTTGAAGATCTTAAGGAATTAATGAATTAAGATAGGAGGAACTAGATGTTAACTGAACTTAACATTAAAAATTTTGCCCTAATTGATGAACTAAATATTAAATTTCAAGTAGGTTTTAATGTTTTGACTGGTAAAACTGGTGCGGGTAAATCAATAATATTGGATGCTTTAGATATTTTAATGGGGGCTCGGGCCTATAAAGAGATTATCAGGACAGATAAAATCACAGCCTATATTGAAGCTCTTTTTCATCCAAATAAGATGGATGAGGTAGAAGAATTATTAGCAAAAAATGGTATAAAAAAAATAGAAGATGGACTTATTATTTCTCGTGAAATTAACCAGGATGGACGAAATAAGGGCAGAATTAATGGACATCTGGTCACAGTATCTTTAATTCAAAAAATAGCGCCACTTTTAATTGATATACACGGACAACATGAACAGCAGAGTTTATTAAATGAAAAGACACATCTTTTTATCTTGGATCAATATATAAAAAAGAACATACTCAATCTAAAAAACAAAGTCAAAAGATATTTTAATGAGATAAACAAAATACAAAAGAAATTGGCTAATTTAAATATAGACGAGCAGGACAGAGCGAGAAAGATTGACCTCTATAAGTTCCAAATCGATGAAATAGAGAAAGCCAAATTAGAGATCGATGAAGATAAGAAAATGTTAAAGAAGTACAATAAAATATCCAATCTCCAGGATATTTATGAACTATGCGGACAAATTGAAGATCTAATCAACCCGGAAGAATATAATAAAGATGGGATGATTGATAATGTTGGCTTATATTTAAAAAGGATTAATAAATACAGTGAATATGATGATAAACTGGCTGATTTTCAAAAGAGTTTACAAAATATATATTATGAGTTAGAAGAGCTGAGTTTCAGCATAGATAATTATATATCCGGTTTAGATTTTGATCATAAAGTATTAGAAAAAATAGAAAACCGTCTTGATCTAATCAATAAATTAAAGAGAAAATATGGTGATTCCATTCAGGATATTTTTGATTATAAAGAAGAGTTGCAAGACAAATTAGATCAATTGAACAATCAGGCTGAAATTCGTAAAAATCTAAAAAAAGATTTAAAAAAATTACAAGAAAATTATGATGAAGCGGCTTGTCGCCTTTCTGAAATTAGAAAAAAACAGGCTGATAATTTTACCGGTGATATTGAACAAGAACTTAAGGATTTAGCTATGGAAAAAGCAAGTTTAAAACTTCAGTTTAGCCAGTCTGGGCGAGCTATTAATGGTATTGATGATCTTAAGTTTATGATTTCGACAAATCCGGGAGAAGGTTTTAAACCGCTTTCTAAGATAATTTCAGGGGGAGAACTCTCCCGTGTGATGTTGGCTTTTAAAAATATTATGGCTGATATAGATCGAGTTGAAACATTGATATTTGATGAAGTGGATAAAGGCATTGGGGGCAAAACGGCCCAAAAGATGGCAGAGAAATTATACAGAATAGCAAAAAAAAGACAAGTTATCTGTGTATCACACTTACCACAGGTGGCAAGTATGGGTGATCATCACTATTATATTGATAAAAGCTTAGGTGATAATGATAAAACAGTTACCAAGATACAAAAACTTAAAAAAGATGGTATAGTTGAGGAACTTGCTCGGATGTTGGGCGGGGTTAAATTAACAGAAACTACTAAAAAACATGCCCGTGAAATGTTAAAAATGGCAAAAGAAAAGCAAAATACATTTAAAATATAGTTCACAAAATGTTACATTTAATATAATTTTTATCATAAAATTAAAAAATTACCATAAATAGAAGGTATTACATCTTCTTTATAGTATATATATTAATAAGCATATTATATATGCTAAAAAATTTAAAGGGGAGTTTAATTCAAAAATGGAAAATGAATGTACACAGGAGATATTATTGATTGATCAAAACAAAGAATTTTGCAGTGAACTTAAGGAAGAGCTCAGCAGTTTAAAAAAGTTTGAATGTGTGGCTACTGCCCATGACGGCAAAACAGGTTTAGAATTAATCATGGATACAGAACCAGACTATATAATAATGGACTTGATTTTATCTCATTTAGATGGATTGAGTATTTTAAATAGGCTAAAAGAAAGACAAATGATGGAAGAAATTAATATAATAATTATTTCATCTTTTCTTAATGAGCAAATACTAAAGATTTTACAGACCTATGAAATAGACTACTTTATGTCAAAACCAACTGAACTAGAATGTATCAAAAACAGGATTAAGGATTTAAACCGGGAATATAAATTCGAAAATTATGATTTAAAGATAAAGGAAAATGAAGATTTAGTTGATAAAGGGAGCAATATACATATAGAAATTAGTAAATTATTAGATGAGTTCGGAATACCTGTTAATATCAGAGGTTATCTTTATTTAAGAAACGCTATTTATTTAAGTATTACGAATTTAGGATTAGTTAACTCAATTACAAACAAACTATACCCCAAGATTGCCAATAATTTTTCAACCCAGTCCAGTCGCGTAGAAAGAGCCATCAGACATGCGATTAAAGTAGCCTGGGAGCGGGGTAACAAAAATAAAATTACAGATTACTTCGGTTACTGTATATCAGAAACAATCGGTAGGCCGACCAATGCCCAATTTATCGCCAAAGTAGCTGATGATTTTCGACTGAAGAATAATATGATAAGTCATTGAATATTTATACATTAATGTATAAAAATATTGAATATTTATCTTATATATTATATAATATTATATATCAGTGGGAAAATAATAATATTATGGAGGAGATAAGATGGCATTTAATCTTAAAGGTAGGAGTTTGTTAACATTACAGGATTTTTCACAGGAGGAAATTAGCTACCTATTAACACTTTCTAAAGACCTAAAGGACAAGAAAAGAGCGGGTATTAAGGGTGATACACTTCAGGGTAAGAATATAGCCTTAATTTTTGAAAAACCTTCAACTAGAACCAGGTGTGCTTTTTCAGTTGGTGCTAAAGATGAAGGCGGTTATCCTGAATATCTGGGTAAAAATGATATTCAGCTAGGTAAAAAAGAAACAGTTGCCGATACGGCACGTGTTTTAGGTAGAATGTATGATGGGATAGAATTTAGAGGATATAAGCATCAAACAGTTGAAATACTGGCTGAATATGCAGGTGTCCCAGTCTGGAATGGTTTAACTGATCAATATCATCCTACTCAAATACTGGCAGATTTTTTGACTATTCAAGAAAATTTTGGTGGATTACAAGAACGCAAATTGGTATATGTAGGTGATGGCCGTAATAATATGGCCAATTCATTGATGATGGGTAGTGCAATTATGGGTTTAAATTATACAATAATAGCACCTCGTGAACTCTGGCCAGATGATGCTTTGGTTAAAAAGGCCAATTTATTAGCCAGAGATTCAAAGGCTACTATTGATATAACAGATGATCCAGTGTCAGGCGTAAAAGATGCCGATGCTATTTATACCGATGTCTGGGTATCAATGGGCGAAGAAGAAAAGTTTGCAGAAAGAATTGCTCTTTTAAAACCCTATCAAGTTGACATGGAAATGATTGTTAACACAGATAATGAAGATGTAATATTTTTACACTGTCTACCGGCCTATCATAATACCGAGACAGATAATGGACAAAAAATCTTTGCAGAGCACGGAGTAAAGGAAATGGAAGTAACCGATCGTGTATTTGAAAGCAAACATTCCAAAGTATTCGATCAGGCTGAAAATAGAATGCATACTATCAAAGCGGTTATGGTTGCTACTTTGGGGAATCAATAACATTATGGAAGATAAGCGGATCACTGTCTTTACGGGAAACTTCGGTAGTGGAAAGACAGAGGTTTCTTTAAATTATGCCCTCCATTTAAGAAAAGATAGAGAAAAGGTAGTGATTGTAGATTTAGATGTGATCAACCCCTATTTTCGCTCACGTGAAAAGGAACAGTTAATGGAAGAACAGGGGATTGAAGTTATTTATCCCAAAAAATTAAAGTATGCTGATTTACCTATTATAACAGCAGATCTAAAAAGACTTCTACACAATGAAGAATACTATGGGGTTATTGATGTTGGTGGTGATAAAGAGGGGGCAACTGTTCTAGGCAGTATAGCAGATAGTGTCCAGGCAGCTAAATATGAATTAAATTTAGTAGTCAATACAAAAAGACCTTTTACAAGTAATGCAGAGGGTATTATCAAGATGAAA
>Ga0209925_1000265_pt1 | contig 28354 bp, 18 predicted proteins | sample SalPonR2_A_D1_MG_FD_185702 | JGI IMG/M metagenome (GOLD analysis project Ga0209925, IMG submission 185702) | Salt pond soil microbial communities from South San Francisco under conditions of wetland restoration - Salt Pond MetaG R2_A_D1_MG... ... | reverse complement strand
TAAAATATTCCTGTTTTTCATCTATTAGAACACCTCCCGTATAAGAGACTACTAAAATTTATATTTCTTGCGAGGCTAAGATTTCATTTCCCTGCTCGGGTGGTTGCTTATATACAACTATTATTTTTCCGGTTTCCAAATATATATTTTCAGTATTTGTTAAATTTAATGTTATCTCACGAGAATTTATTTCAGTATAAACTCCAACTCTTCTTAAACGGCCAATAATTCTTTCTATACCGTCTTCAGATATATATTTAACTTCTATATCTCCATAAACTGATTGATTTCCACTCCTTTTTATTTCAAAGGACATTTCAATTGGTATTCCATCTTCTTCGCTAATTTCAAGATCAAAATCAGTTAATTCCACGTCTACCTTGGTTTCACCATGTCTTACTATCACTGGAATTGATACTCCATATATTACCTGTAGTTGGATCGAAAAACCTTCTCGTGCTTCAGGTGAAGCCTCTTGGGAATCGCTTATCTGAGGAATTTCTTGAAAAAGCAAACGCGAACGATACTCCCCTTCTTTTAAGTCTGCTGGTTTACTTAACTGTAAACGCACTAACTGTTCTTCATTAGGAGGGAGTGTAACCTGTCTTGGAGAATACCTTATTAAATCTTGTGCCATCATGGCTGTAAGCCTCTGCTCTTTATCAGATGGTTTATCAATTCTTTCAATTTTCCCATTTTCATACATCTTACTTTGAATAAAAACTATTCTATAAGTGATTGTTTCATCTTCTGTATTAATTAGTCTTATAGTAGCATAATTAACACCATTTTCAAAAGTTACTCGTGTAGGGAAAACCATTACTTTTGCAGATGTTGTAAAGGGAATAAAGATATTAATAATCAATAATAAAGCAGTAATCCCAATTATTAATTTAATTATATTATTTTTGATCTTCATTTCCCACACCTTCTTCCTTTTATATTTCGCTGCAATTATTATTTATATTTAAGATAATTTTTAAATTAACTATTTTTAACAATTAAATCAAAAGGGGAGGAAATACTCCCCTAATATGATTTAATTTATAAATTAATAAAGTCTAATCAAAAGTCACAGTTACTTCAAATGAACCTTGATAACTACCTGCAGGTTGACCAACACCTACATTTAAAGTTCCGCCAACATAGAAAGTTGATTTAGTTCCAATAGTCTCTCCACCATTTAAATCTGAGGTAAAAGTATTTACAGTCATAGTATTAGATGGATTCACAGTATCTGTTAATGTTATATCATCAGTAGGTAAATTTACTGAGTAATTAACATCACTACTACCTTGGACATTAAACTGAGCTGCATTAACAATTCCATCGTGATAAGGGATATTAGTTGTTGAAGTGGAACTATCGGGAGTTACTATAACAGTACCTCCTGTAGCACCAGTATTGGGCGCAGCTAGAGTACCAAATATTAGGTCTCCACCTTCGGCTTTAGTTACTTCGATAGCTTCCAAAACTTCAGCATAAATATCAGCAGATACTTGAACTGGATTAGCAGCCAATGATACAACACTCACGGTAAACATCATCATCAATACAAGTCCTAAAATAAATAATTTCTTCATAATAATTTGCCTCCTCTTATTTAATTAGTATTTATGAATACCGTGAAATAATAATTTTCACGGCCCCCGCAGGTTTACCCTGCTATTTTTATAATTAAAATGTTTTTAAACAGATTAATTATAAAATTATTTATAATAAAAACAAAAACCGGCCTCAATAAGGCCGGTTACACCGTTAACTCGCGCTAATCCTGTTGGTGTCCATGTTTAAGAAAAGCGGTCATAGTTTCCTTTTATTTTTTTAATTTTTTTATATAAAAGTAAAATTTGAACATAATTAGAAATAATTTATAAATAAAACTATTAATCCATATTTATATATATATTGTATATTTATTATTAGCTATTTTTAAATAAAATCCTTTTTTTTATTTTGTATTTTTTAAAAAAATGTAAAATGTAAAAATTATATATTAAAGGATTATTTTTAAATTAAATTAAAATATTTGTCAGTAAATTAATTATATTCTAATTACAATATCAAAAATAGTACTTATTTTACAAATAAATAAATAGTTGATTAAAAAAGATAAAATTTATTAATTTTTATATTGATCTTGATATATGAATTTCAATAAAAAACCCTTACCAGCTTAATTTAACCCAACTGATAAGGACCTATATATTCGATATATAATTTTCATATAACTTATTTTGCTATTTGCTATTACTTGGATATTAGATACTTTAAAAATATGTTTTAATTAATCTTTTATTATTTAAAAGTGAATATCAAACATATTTATTTTTCATTTAATAATTATTTATCCTCTTTATTTTCGTACATATTCTGATCTGCCCTTTCATAGCATTTATAAATATCTCCATTATCACAAACTGCGGAACACCCCAAAGAAATATTTAGAGGATATGGCAAATCTTCTTTATCATTTATTTTTTTAAATTCTTCTTTTATTCTATTACAGATTTTTTTCGAATCATTTTTGTCAGTTTCGATTAATAAGATAGCAAATTCATCTCCGCCAGTCCTTGCTATTATTTCTTCTTTTCTAAAAATATTCTTAAAGACTTCTGCTGACTTTTTTATATATTTATCTCCCATTTTATGACCATATTTATCATTAACATACTTTAATTTATCAAGATCCCCAACTATAATACTTATGGGATATCTCCTGGAATAATTCAATCTCTCTATCTCACTATCTAAATATCTTCTATTATAAAGTCCTGTTAAGTGATCTTTAAATGATAAATCTCTGATCTGATTTTCAAGTTCTTTAATTTCTGTTATATCAATCATAAAGCCTCTTATTTTTTTAGGTGCTCCATTTTGGACTACTACACTTACTTCATCTCTTATCCAAGCATAAGAGCCATCTTTTTTCCGAAAGCGGTACTCAAAAACATGGTCTTGGCCCCTACTAGTACATTCTAGACAATAACTTTTAGCTGCTTCTCTATCTTCCTCATGAATATGTTGAGCCCAAAACTCCAAATTACTCCATTCTCCAGGTTTGTAACCTAATATTCTTTCTGCTTGAGGAGAAACATATTCCCAACGGTCAGATTCTATATCATATTGCCAAAGAATAGCATTTACACTTTCCGCTAATTTCTTATAACTTTTTTCTTTTTGAAAATTACTTTTTACACTCATATATTTACTCCTCCAATGTTAGATTAATTCTTAAATATCTAAATGTTTAAGAAAACTTATTTTTTTGCATTTCTATAAATTCTTTAACTAAATTAGGATCAAACTGTTCTCCAGAACAACCTTTTATTTCCACCAGAGCTTCTTTGGGGGATATAGGTTCACTATAAGGTCTTTCATTAGTCATCACATCATAAGCATCAATAATTGATATTATCCTGGCGAGATAGGGTATCTCTTTTCCTTGCAAGCCATCAGGATAACCATTACCATTCCAATGTTCATGATGATGGAGTATATCTTCTGCCACAACTGCAAATTCTTTGGAAGCAGATGTTATTTTATATCCTCTTTCAGGATGTTCTTTAATTATCTCCCATTCTTTTTCTGTTAAATTTCCAGGCTTGTTTAATATTTCTTCAGAAATTGTAGTTTTACCTATATCATGCAGAGTGGCAAGTAATGATAAATTATTCATTTCTGAAAGAGTAAGGCCAAGTTTTTCTCCTAAATCATGGGCCAATCCAGTCATCCTCATTGCATGTTCTCTTGTTTCCGAGCTTTTTGTACCTAAGGTGTTAATTAAATTCTGGACAATTTTATTATTAACGCTTCTGCTTTCCGAAAGCTTGTTTTGATACATATTATTATCAGCTTCTTCTAAAACTTTTTTAATATTTTGATCTACTCTTTTTTTAGTTGCAACCCCCATCCCTATTGAGATAGGTATATCTTTTTCACCAACTTTTTCACATTCTTCTTTCATTCTTTTCATTATTTTCTGAGCTTTTTTTAATGTTGTTTGAGGAAGTAATATAACAAACTCATCGCCCGCCCAACGAGCTAATATATCCTCTTGTCGTATAGAATCATTTAATATTTCCGCTGTTTTCTCTAATAATTCATCACCTGCGCTGTGTCCATAAGTATCATTTATGATCTTAAGTCCATTCACATCAGCCATAATAATACTGATTGGTAATTGCCTTTTTGTATCTAATCTCTCTATTTCTTCTTCAAAAAACCTTCTATTATATAGTTCAGTTAATTGATCATGATAAGCCTGATACTCAATTAAATCTTTTTCAACCTTAATAACATTTTCTTTTTCCTGTAAAAGAGAATTCATTTCTTTAAGATATCTGGTTTTTTCATTAACTACAGCTTGTATTTTAAAATTCCTATAAGATACTATGTAAACTATAATTACTAAAAGAATTATAATGCTAAAAATAATTAATCTATATATTTGTAAATCATTTTCAATCGATGAATACCAATTTTTTTCAGGAATACCTCCTATAGTAAACTTTCCTCCTTGAAATTCTACAGTTGTAATAATCGGGGATTTTTCAAATAAGTTATTTTCACCAAAGAATACTTTATCTTTTCTTTTTAGAGCAATATTTATGGAAGAATTTTGATTTTCCAATTTTATATATTCATAAATAGTTTCCATATTAAGGGCCATAGTAACTAAACCCCAGAAGTTATCATTTTTATAAAGAGCTTTTCTTAAAATTATTCCCTCTCCACCCTGTCGAAGTTTATAAGGACCACTAGCAACAAATTCTCTATTATTAATTGTTTTTTGTACAGCTTGTCTCACATTAGATCTTTTATCCTTAATTAAATTATGGCCTACAGTTTCTTCATTATCTTTGACTGGATAAACATATTTATTTATACCGTCAGGAGCAATAACCAAATTTCTAATTCCAGAAGTTGAAGAAAAAAGTCCATATGCAAATTTTTTAAAACCACTTTCACTAATTTTATTATTCCAGTTTTCTTTTGTGAAAACTTCTAAAGCATTCAATAATGAAAACTTTTGATTAATTTCCCTTGATAATAAAATAGAATATCTTTCAAGTTCACTTTTTATATTCTCTTTTTTAGAATTTAATAAAACATTTTTATAATGCCTATCTAATAATAACCCTATTGGTAATAATAACAGTAAAGTTATTAAAAAAGTTAAGATAAAAGATCTAAAGATATAATCTTTTCTTATTTTATTGATAAAATTAGTCAATTTTTTTCAAAAAACAAAGTAATATCCCCCAAATAAACTTTCTATTTATATTTATCTTTGGATAACTATATTTATCTCCTGTCTTTTATCTTATAAAAACATCATCAACTCTTTCTATTAATAAAATCATTTCTATTGATGTTATTTCTAAATAAATATAGATTATTTCCACAATTTCTTCAAATTCATTATTTTAAAAATCAAATTATAATCATCAATAACAATCTTATCTAAAACTCAAAAACAAATAGTTAATGGTTTTATTATCTTGAATTTAACTGTATAATTTTATGTCGAACATAAGAAATAGGCATCTTTTCAATTAAATCTTTTTTATTTTGAACACCAATAACTATTTATAAATTTTTGATAATGTTTATTATTTTATTCATAATACTCAAACGTTTGAAATTTATAAATTTTCTTAATACGTATTAATATTATCGTAATTAATTAAATAAATTAAAGCATCTATATCTCCACTCTAAAGCCATTAAATGGATTTAAGTCTGATTTAATATTAAATGATTTACCATCTAACTGTAGTTAATTGATTTATTATAATCAAAAAATTCCTCTCATTTATCTCATTAAAACTGATATAAATTAAAAATTATATGAAAAATATTGTATTCCACAATTTTTCTGGTAATAACTGTATCAAAAATGGTTTTTTATGATTTTTATTTTCTTGATAACTTTAGATTTAAACATTGTATTATTATTGATTTTAGGACAACTTATCTAGCTGCATGTTTATGAATTCCTTAGCTAATTTTGGATCAAACTGTTGACCTGAATATTTCTTTATTTCAGCTAAAGCTTCTTTTTGTGATATAGGTTTACTATAAGGTCTTTCATTAGTCATTACATCATAAGCATCAATAATGGATATTATTCTAGCAAGATAAGGTATTTCTTCCCCTTTCAATCCATTAGGATAACCATTACCATTCCAATGTTCATGATGGCAAAGTATTTCTTCAGCCACAACTGCAAATTCTTCCGAAGCAGAAGCAATCTTATATCCTTTTATTGGATGCTCTTTTATGATCTCCCACTCTTCTTCTGTTAACTTTCCTGGTTTAGTTAATATCTCTTCAGAAATTGTGGTTTTACCTATATCATGTAAAGTTGCTAGCAAAGCTAAATTATTTAGCTCTGAATTAATAAGTTCTATTTTTTCTCCTAAATCTCTAGCTAATTTAGTCATCCTCATTGCATGTTCTTTAGTTTCAGAGCTTTTTGCATCTAATGTATTAATTAAATTTTGAACAATCTTATTTTTGTTACTTCTGCTTTCCGACAACTTATTTCTATACATATCATCATCAGCCTTTTTTAATATTTCTTTTATATTTTCATCCATTTTTTGTTTTGTAGCAAAACCTAAACTAAATGAAATTATTATACCTTCTCTGCTTCTTTTATTATTTTTATTTTTCAACCTGTTTATTATTTTTTCTGCTTCTCCATATGAAGTTTTTGGAAGTAAAATAGTAAACTCATCACCACCATGGCGTGCAAGTATATCTTCCTCTCTTAATTCCTCTTTTAATAAATTACCAGTTTCAATTAACATTTGATCGCCTTTTTCATGTCCATAGCTATCATTTATTATTTTTAGTCCATTTATATCTACCATAATAATGCTAAGAGGTAACTGTCTTTGAGTATCTAATCTGATCATTTCCTCTTCAAAATATCTTCTATTATATAATCCTGTTAGATGATCTCTATAAGATAAATATCTGATCTTTTTTTCTTTCTTTTTCCTCTCATTAATATCAATATGCATAGATAGTATACCTTTACTTCCATCAGGAAAAGTAATATTAGTCTCTTTCATATGTTCATAAATGATTTCTCCATTCTTTTTAGTTATCTTGATATCAAATTCAAGTTCTTCACCATTTATTAACCTATCAATATTTTTATCAGCTAGTTCCTGATGTTCAGGCAAAACAAATATATCTTTAACATTATTTCCTATCAATTCATCTTTAGTATAACCTGTCATTTCACATTCACTATCATTAACTTTTATAATTTCTCCTTTTTTATTCTCAATTATAATACCAATAGGAGCTGAATTAAATATCGTTTCATACATCTCTTCACTGTATTTTAATTGATTATCAGCAACTTTTCTTTCTGTAATTTCTCTCATAACCCCTTCTGCTCTTATAGGTTTATTATTCTCATCATATATCAATTTACCTTTGTCCGATAACCACTTTATATTACCTTGTTTAGTAATAATTCGAAACTCTCTTATAGAAAATCCGTTCTTTTTTAAATAATCTAATGCTTTCTCATGTATATATTTATCATCTGGGTGAGTTATTTTTTTTAATAAATCGGCATCCGATTTAAACTCTTCAACTGTATAACCAAAAATCTTCTTTACTGCTTTACTAACAAATTTAACATTTAAATCTGGCCAAGATAGAGAATATATAATATCATTAGAGTTATTAAAAATATTATTCAATTTTATATTTTTTTCTTTTAATTTTTCTTCCTTAATCTTTCTCTCGGTTATATTGTTAAAAACAATTGAAAAATAATATTTCTTATGACTAAACACTTTAACCTCATACCATCGATCTCTTAATTTAGAATAGCCTTCAAAAGATTTACTTTGTCCTGTTAAAGCCACCCTACCACATAGTTTTATTAACTCCATAGGATTATCAATAATATTATTTAAAATAATTGTCCCTTTTTGTTTAACAACATCCTCTTCTTTAAAACCAGTAATTTCTTTAAATTTCTGATTTATTTTTAAAACAATAAAATCCTTAGGGTTTTGGTTTTCATCACATAAAACTTTATTAAATGCTAAAGCCACGGGCATATTTTCAAATAATTTATTACAATTAAAGTTTTTCATCTATAAAACCCCTTTAATTTGACCTTATAAAACATAAAAAAGCTTTAATATCTCGAAATTACTTTTTGAAAAAATAATTGGTAAAATCATGAATTAAGAAAAATAAAAAACTATGGTCATAAAAACCATAGCCTTAAAAAAATGGAAGTTCAGCAATCTTTTTAAGACCTGAAACTTTGCGTCCCAATCTCGCAATTGGTTTGCCTTTTGCATAAATATTTATTTATATATAGAAATTATTATTCAATTTCAACAAAAGTAATAAAATACCTTTTATTATTTTATATTAATTACATTTGGGCAAAGGAATTAAATGTAAATTTTTAAAAACAGTAAGCTTGTTTTAAAAACATAATTAATACTAGAATAATACAACTCACTAATTATCAAACACCTTTATAAAGATATAGCTTTCAGTTATGCAAGGGTTATACACAAAACTATTTTTTTAATTATTACATCTAATTCAATAATGTTTCATTACTTCTATTCAACTATATTTTATAAGTGTTTTCTTAAATTTTATAAAAAATATTATAGGAGAGAAACGTCATATTGATATAAGTTATGTAAAATTTTAAATGTATTTTAAGGTAAAAAAAGAAATTAAAAGCCAATTAGCTTTAAATGCTTGTCTTTAATATTTCTATTATCTATTGTAATATTTCCATTTGATAATTATTATTTATACAACTTATAATAAAACTAATAGATTCAAATCCATTTGTCTTATCGTAAATTCTTTATGGGAATAAAACTTTCATAAAAATAGAATCACAGGTAATTAATAAATACTTTTGCTAAACCTAAGAAAACAAAAAAACCAAATACATCGGTAACAGTGGTTAAAAAAATCGCCGAAGCTAAAGCAGGATCAATTCCTAAAGCTTGTAAAGTTATAGGTATTAAAAACCCAAATAAACCAGCTATTAATAAATTTAAAACCATGGCTGCAAAAATAATAAGTCCTAAATAAGGATTTCCATATAAAAAATATAGGATTACACCTGTAGCAATTCCTATAGCAGCACCATGGATGATTCCTATACTAGATTCTTTTACAGCTAATTTCCATTTATTATTAGATTTAAGTTCTCCTAAGGCAATACCTCTAATTACAATGGATAAAGTCTGAGTTCCAGCATTACCCCCCATTCCAGCAACTATTGGCATTGCAGCAGCTAAAGCCACTACTTGTACTATAACATCTTCAAAAAGACCAACGGTTAAAGCTGCTAAAAAAGCTGTTCCTAAGTTTATATATAACCAGGGTAATCTCTTTTTAATTGACTCGGGTATCGTACTATTAACACTTTCTTCTTCGCTTATCCCTACCATTCTAAACATATCTTCTGTATTTTCTGCTTCTATAACATCAATAATATCATCAAAAGTAATTATACCTAAAAGATTATTGTTTTTATTTATAACAGGCATCACAGATAGATCATATTTAGCAACTTGTAATGCAACTTCTTCCTGGTCAATTTCAGGGGTTACTGTAATTACATTTTCATCCATTAATTCCTTAAGCTTTTTACTATCATTAGTAACTAAAATATCTCTTAAATTAACAAAACCCGCTAATTTATTAGACTCATCTACAATAAAAATAGTCTCAATAATTTCAGTTTTAGGGCTAATCTTTTTTATTTTATTAATAGCTTCTCCTACTGTCATTTCACCTTCTAATAAAATATATTCAGTAGTCATAAGTCCTCCAGCAGATTCTTCATCATAGCCAAGTAACTTTTTTAAAGTATTTGCTTCATCTTTTTTCATTTTAACTAGAAGTTTCTTTCTTAAACCAATTGGGAGATTTCCAAAAATATCTGCAATATTATCTTTCGCCATATATGATATTATATCTGTTATTTGTTCAATATTTTTTGTTTTTAAAATCTCAATTTGTATTTCTTCTTCAGACTGTTCTATTATTTCTGCTAGATCTTCATTATCTAATAAATCAGTGAAATCTTTAATTTTTCCAGTTTCTAATTTGGATAATGTTTCTGCCACATCAACAGCATAATAATCTTTAAGTAAAGAATCGGGTATTGGTTTGTCATTTTTTATATGTTTAATAATTTCCTTTTTTAAGTAGTTATTTTCTTTCTCCATCTGGATCACCATCCTTTAAAATGACTTGATGTTTGTTTGATTATATCACCATAACAATGATTGATAAAATTTCATATAACTTTTCAAATCTAAATATAAAACCAATTATATATACATAGAAAAATCTTTTTTAAATATCTTTTATTACACTCACTAGGCTCAATCAACATAGGAGATTTAGGATAAGAACAGGTCTTTTAAATTTGAAAAAGCTTACACTAGCAATATAACTTTTAAAATAAAGGATATTATTATATGTTCAAGAATTATAATTAAACATAAAAATTATATAATAATCAAAGGAGAATCAAAATGAATAATAAATTTAATATCTGGTTTATTGTTAACTGGCTTTTTGGAATATTAGTTTTTATAGACGGTTTATTAAATCTATTTCGGGGAAACGACTTTGGTTTTGGAGTATTTTTAATTACACTATCTCTAATCTATTTCCCGTTTACAAATGGTTATATTAACTCATTAGTTAATAAAAAGTTTAATTTCTCTATAAATTACTTGATTAAACTTGTATTAGGCATTTTTATTATTTGGGCAACATTAGCTGTAGGTGCACTTGCTGAAGGTTATTATCCAGAAATATGGTAAAATAAATTCTGAATTATTGCATTTTGGATATTTTGCTTTTAAAAATTATTAAATATTATATTATGATTAAATATAATAGCAAAAACCCGCCTCTTAAGACGTGGTTCAATCATTATATTTAATTATTTTTTTCCATTTAAATGACATGGATTTTGAAAACAAAACTTTCTCTTTTTAAAAGGTTAAATATAGAATAATACACGATTATTAAGGATTATACATTGTAATTTTTAATACCAGCTAACAAGCCATTCTCTCATTTGAAAAATCTCATTTCTTTGATTGTTTCTTATGTTTTTTGCCAGTTCATATACTTCTTCATGTTCTGCTAAACCTTTTATAATAAGCTGCTGAGACATCATAACTGCTGACATATGATGAAAAATCATATCTTCTAAAAAGGCTTGGTCTAACTGTTCACCTTTTAATCCTTCATAATCATCCATCATTGCCTGATATTCATAATTATTTTCTCTATTTGCATACCATTTATCTAGCCAGATCTTCATTTGTTCTATTTCTCTACTTTGAGTTTCTATTATTTTATCAGCAAAATCTTTCATTTCTTTACGATTAGTATTCTCTTTTAATATTTTTGCTGTATACACTGCTTCTTCGTGATGAGGAATCATTTTTATTAAAAATTCGTACTCACTATTTATTGGTTCCATCATTTGTCCATTACCCATTGGCCCCATTCCTGGTTGGGATAAAACACTATTACCGCCCAATCCAAGTATTAAAAATATAATAAACAAAACACTCATATATTTATACATAAATTTACCTCCTGAAAACTTTATTTCTGTTTAATTACTTAACTAATAATACCCCATTGGGGTATTATTAGTCCTAGTATAACAATCAGGATTAAACTTGTCAAAATATATTACTTTAAGAACTTTTTATTATATTCACTATCATAATTATTTTTCTAATCATAGAATCCATTTTTTCTAAAGTTACCAATTATGTAAAATAAAGGCTATTATGAGGGTCTTATTGCCGATACTCTAATCGCCGGATTATACTCCATAAAAAGTACAAATATAAGATATACGGTATTTCCTAAAGCTCAGGCGCAAGAACCTATTATGTCCCTCTGTTGCCCTTATATTGATGGACTATGCCTCCTGTCTCTATTAAACACTTAACTGAATCTAACTTATAATTTTTAATTAGATAATTAAAAATATTAAACTGATCTTTGATAACTTTTTCTGTGAAAGTTCTCCTGAATTTTTTAATCTCTTTATAACTAAATTTCTCCCTATATATATTTTATATCAACAACCTTAACTTAATTACTAATTTAATATTTTGCCTTTAGTTTTTTTATAAATTATCAATTTTTAATGTTCAAAATATTTTTACTTAAAAAATCCGCTAACCTTTAATAGAAAGGCTAACGGACTTTGATTGTCTGTTTAAATCCTAATTAATACTGACAGGGTAATGGACTTATAATATTATTATCTATATGTTACTCTTATTATTAAATCAATAGAAAAATATATTATTCTAATTTTTAACCCGAATAATATTAAAATTTGGATCTTGAAAATTCTTAACTATTTAGCACATAAGAATAGACATACTTAATTTAAAGTATTAAATTTCAAGTACTAACTAATCGCTGCAGAAAAAAACTGAAGTCAATTAAGACCTCAGCTTTAATGTTTTATTTATTATCTAGGCACCTTTAAATAAGGAAGATAAGAATTATTTAAGCTATTTCTTTTATATATAATACATTTATCATAACTGCTAAATTTATAATAAATCCTAATACTATCTTTTTATAAAAATTATTTATGCCTATATGCCTAATAGAATCATTAAATTATTGATAACTCAAATTATGCCCACACCAATTATTTTCCTATTTATTTTACATACTCTTCATGGCTAATCTGAAAGTTTTCAAATGCCTGGTCAACATCACCAGTTCTAATAAAAGAATTTATTATGTCGTCCATAGCATTAACAAATCCTTTTGGAGCTGCAGAACCATGAACAATAGAAGGGGTTAAAGTATCATTTGCAAAGTCTTCCATTGAATCAGTTAAATATGGATCATATTTACTCTTATCAGCATCCAAGCGGGCAGGTATTGACCCTTTTATTGGGTTAAATGTATCCTGACCTTCTTTTGAAGCAATTATCTTCAACCATTTTTTGGCATTTTCTGGATTTGGAGCATCCTTTGGTAGGCCAAAAGTATCAGTTATAAATACAAAAGAACCTTCTGTTCCTGGTACTGCCATCCAGCCAAATTCTTCACCAGGTGTCCAGCCTAATGTTTTTAGGTAACCTTCTGCCCAGTCGCCCATAATATTAAACCCAGCTTCACCATCATGTACTAACCCGGTAGCTTCATTCCAAGTAAGAGAAGAGTGATTTTCATTTACATACTGCATAATATCTTTAAAGTGTACAAGTGCTTCTCTAATAGCTGGATCATTAACAGATGTTTCACCATTCCAGAGGCCATTGTAACCATCAGGACCTAAAGTAGCTACTAAAAATGTTTCAAAAACCTGACTAGCAGGCCACTTATTAGTATCACCTAATGCAAGTGGAACTACTCCAGCTTCATCCAAGCTAGCTAAAGCAGTTTTAAAACTTGCTAAATCTGTTGGAGGTTCAACATTATTTTTTTCGAGTACTTCTTTGTTATAGAACATCGCGTTTGAACGATGAACATTAACAGGTATAGAATAATATTCACCTTTATAAGCAGTCATTTCTAAAATCTGTTGATTAAATTTATCTTTTAAGTCCCATTCTTCTAGCAGAACAGTAATAGGTTCCATCTTACTAGCTTCAATATAGGTCTCAACTAATTCTTCGCCCCCATAAATTTTAATTTCAACATATGTATCAATTAATTCTGCACCACCATGAATTTGGAATGAATCTGGAGGATTTCCAGCCACCATTCTGGTTTTTAATACTCTCCTGGCATTAAACCCTGCCCCACCAGCAACAGTAGAATTAACAACTTCAACATCAGGATATTCTTCATTAAAAAGTTCAATTAAAGCATTTAGAGCTTCTTTTTCTCCTCCCGCAGTCCACCAACTAAAAATTTCTACTTCTCCTTTTTGAGCCATAACTGAAAAACTGAAGACAAAAAGCAAAGAAAACATTAAAAACAGACTAAGTCCTTTACTCTTTTTAAATAACATTTCTTGTCCTCCTTATTTTTACATTACGTTACTTCAAATCTAATAGTTTGTTAGAAACATTAAATTATTTAAGCTGTTTCTCTTCTATTTAGCACATCTATCATAACTGCCAAAATTATGATAAAACCTTTAACTATCATTTGATAAAAAGTATTTATACCTAATAGACTCATTCCATTATTAATAACTCCAATTATAATCGCACCGATTACTGTCCCACTTATTGTACCAATACCTCCCATAAAGCTAGTACCACCAATAATAACCGAGGCTATTGCATCTAACTCAAAACCAGTACCCAGATTAGGAGAGGCCCCATTTAGCCTTGAAGCTAATAAAATACCAGAGGCTGCACTTAAAACACCCGTTATTACAAAAACCATGGTTTTGGTTCTCATTATATTTATACCAGAAAGCCAGGCAACTTTTTCATTTCCACCAATAGCATATAATTTGCGTCCAAATTTTGTTTTGCGTAAAGTATATACACCACCCAGAATAATAAAGGAAAATATTGCTACTGGAATAGGGATCCCTTTATAACCAATAAAAATTAAAAATCCGGCTGCAAAACCTGCAGCTGTCAAGACTATTTTCCCGGTAAGTTTTGCTTTGTTTTTAACTTTTTTCCCATCTTTTATTTCTACACTACCTTTAATAGAGGCAAGAATACCTAAGACCAAAACAATTACCAGTATAATTAAAGAAGGTATTTTAGGAATATAACCACTACCGATACTTGCAAAAGTCATATTTCTAACAGGTACAGAAACTCCCTGGGTTAAAACCAGACCCATACCTCTGGCGATAGTCATGACTCCGAGTGTTATAATAAATGGATGAATATCAAATTTAGCACTCATAAATCCATTGAAAAATCCAAAAACACCACCAACAGCCACTAGAGTTACTATAATCGCTAACCACATAGATAAACCAGACTGCATCAACAATGTAACAACAACAGCTGCCAATCCTACTATAGAACCCACAGATAGATCAATACCTGCAAGTAAAATAACCATTGTCATACCAACAGCTATAATGCCATTTATAGTGACCTGACGCACTAAATTAGTTAAATTTCTAGGACTTAAAAATGAAGAGGATAAAAAACTTAAACCAATTATTAAAAAGATCAGGGCTACAAATGTACCATTACTTTTTATAAATTTTTTCAAATTTATTCAACTCCTTTACTTATTGCCAGTAGCATATTTCATTATAGTCTCCTCATCTGCTTCTTCATGTTCTAAAACTGCAGTTTTTTTCCCTTCTGATATGACCAAAATTCGATCACTCATCCCCATAATTTCTGGTAATTCAGAAGAAATCATTATCACTGTTACTCCCTGTTCTACAAGCTGATTCATTAAGCGATAGACCTCTGTTTTTGCCCCAACATCTATTCCTCTTGTTGGTTCATCAAGTATTAAAACATTTGATTCTGTAATCAACCATTTACCAATTACAACTTTTTGCTGATTTCCACCACTTAGCTTTTCAACATTAACATCAAGGTTAGGTGTTTTAATATTTAATTCATTAACATATTTTTCAGCGATTTTTCTTTCAGCAAGATAATCCATCACAAAATTTGAACTGAATTTTTCTATAGACGGTAATGTCATATTAATAACTAAATCTTTATCAAGTAAAAGTCCCAGCTCTTTTCTATCTTCAGTAATTAAAGCAATTCCATTTTCTATAGCATCAGCGGGTGATTCTATTTTAAGTTCTATACCATCATAAAATATTTTCCCCTGTCTTTTTTTGCCATAAACTCCAAAAATAGCATTAACTAGCTCTGTTCTTCCTGCTCCCATTAAACCAGAAATACCTAATATTTCTCCCTTATAGGCTGTGAAAGAAACATCCTCTACTAAATACTTGTCAGGATTAAAAGGATCAGGTATGGTAATATTTTTTACTTCAAGAGTTTTTTCTTCACGTTCAAAACTTTTTTTGGGAAAAAGATCATCAATATCTCTTCCAACCATTCTGTTTATTATTTCTTCTATAGTAACATTCTTTATTTGTATTTTATCTCCAATTGTTGCCCCATCTCTTAAAACTACAACAGAATCAGCTATTACTTCAATCTCTTCCATTTTGTGAGATATATATATCATAGAAACTCCACTTGCTTTGAGATCATTTATAACTGTAAATAACTCTTTTATTTCCGAATCAGTTAAAGCAGATGTAGGTTCATCGAAAACTAATATCCTCGTATCTAAAGAAAGAGCTTTAGCGATTTCTACCATCTGCTGTTTACCTACAGTTAAATCACCAAGGTCCATTCTAGGATCAATATCCATATTTAAACGTGTCAACACTTTTGCTGCTTCGTGATACATTTCATTCCACTTAATTCCACCAAATTTATTTAGAGGTTGTCTATCTAAAAATATATTTTCAGCCACAGATAGATCTGGTAGTAGATTTAATTCCTGATGGATAATTCCTATGCCGGCTTCTTCAGCTTCTCTGGTGTTTTCAAAACGGACAATTTCGTCATCCAAATAAATATCTCCTTCATAAGTGGGATAAGGCCAGACTCCACTTAAAACATTCATTAAAGTTGATTTTCCGGCTCCATTTTCTCCAACTAGTGCAATTATTTCTGCCTTTTCCAATTTAAAATTCACATGATCTAGAGCCCTTACTCCAGGAAAATCTTTAATAATGTTATTCATTTCCAGAATTTCTTCAGCCATCTATTTTCCTCCTCCAAATGTAATCATATATGAAACAGTCCCACCAGAAATAACAAATGAAAATGTGGTTTAATTATTTTTAAATGTTTTTCAAAAGTTAATTAATCTTCCTCATAGATCTCTTCTACATCATGATAACCATCAGCCACAACTGTTTTTCTTATATTATCTTTATTAACTACTACAATTTCTGTTACTACTGTAGGTATATCCTTATTCCCATTATTTACGAAACGATCAATTTCTACTATGTCTTTAATTTCTCTATCTGGATTCTTAGCAATAGCAACTGCTACTTCTGCTGCTGTATAAGCTAAAGGCTTAACTTTTTTAAATATTTCTATTGACTGTTTGCCCTGTGCAATATATCTTATATTTACTAAATCAGCATCAGAACCTGCCACAAAAACTTTGTCTGTATCTGCCATACCCTGTGCTTCTAAAGCTCTTACGGCACCCGATGCGAGTCCACTATTATTTGCTATTACTGCATCGATCTGATTATCATATTTAGTAAGAGCATTTTCTGTTGTAGCCATAGCTAGATCAGGAGACCAGCCCTCATGACTTTGATCTACAACTAATTCTAAACCATCGTATTTTTCAACTGTATCTAAAACTCCCTGAGAAAATGCATTAGCATTAGAATCTCCAGGTTGTCCTCTTAATAAAACAACATTACCTTTTACTTCTCCTCTATTTTCTTTAAACCACTCAACCATAGCTTCACCCTGCATTACACCTACAGCCCAGCTGTCCTGGGTAATAAAAACATCTACATTACTATTCATAATTAAAGAATCATAGTTAATAATAGCTACTCCAGAATCATGAGCCATTTTTACCATATTACTAGCTGTGCCAGTATTAACGGGCTGCATAACTATTACATCAGCACCCTGAGTTAACATATTTTCAAATTTAGCAAGCTGTGAATTTTCATTATTATTAGCAGAGTCAAAAATAACTTCATCAGCACCCACTTCTTCTGCTTTCTCTATAAATGAATCCCTATCTTTTATATATCTTTCTTCCTGCATGGTTTTTAATAAAAAACCAACTTTAATTACACCATCATCAGCATGACCATCGTCACCACCTAATAAATTGCTTAACCATCCACCACCATCTTCAGCGAAAACAGACATTGTCATTAAGGAAACGAGTAATAGAACAACCAACAAAATACTTAATCTCTTCATTAATATACCTCCTAAAAGTTTTCTCAATGTGAACCATTATTAGCTTATAAGTACTTATAATTCACAAAGAGTTGTCTGATTTGTCTAAATTGTATATAAAATTCTGAAAATAAACCATGGAATATTTTTTTAAACCCTTTAATATTTTTGGTATTAGTAAATTTAAACCAAAAAATCCCCTTACTGATAAACAGATTTTTATCATTTAACCTGTCCATCATAAGGGGATAATCTCATGACTTATAATTTTAATTAAATATTTATTTTTTAGAAAAGATTAATATTATCTCGATAAGTTGTTGGAGAAGCTCCGACTAGTTTTTTAAACCAGGAGCTAAAATAATACGCGTCATTAAAGCCAAGTTTATTTGCTATTTGATAAATTTTGTAATCAGTAGTTTTTAATAATTCTTTAGCTTTATTTAATTTAAGCATATTTAAATAGTCACTAAAACTTTCACCTGTTTTTTCATGAAATAAATTACTTAAATGACCTATGCTTAAATTAAAACTTTTTGCCATCTCACTTAACGTAATTCCATCTTGATAGTTTTCAGCAATATATTTTTTCATTTCATTTATCATATCCTCATTTCTACCACCAGGGACAAAAGCTATTAGATCATGTAACCTGAGCATAAATTCTTTTAGCATATTATCTATTTCTTCTAAATTTTCATAATTGATACTTTTCATTTTATCCTGATCAATTATTTCCATTAAATCTTCCGCTCCATAATCCAGCTCTTTAATAACCCTAAAACTTTCTAAAATTAGATTGTTTAAAATAACATATAACTTTTCTCTATTTAACGAGGTATTTTCAATCTCCTTCATAATTTTGTTAACCGTTTTTAAGATATCTTCTTTACTACCTCTTTTTAAAACTGCATCAAGCTGAACCCTATTTAAAATCAAAGATTGCCTCTGAAAAAAATTATTATCAACTAACCAGTTATAGATATTATCTAATTTATTATCATTAATATAATTTGAAATTTCTCCTCTAAGGCCGGCCAGTTTTTCTTTATTATTTTTTTCTTTTATTAAATCCTCACGAGCTCTATTTACAACTTCAAGTAATTTTTTTGAACGAAATGGTTTTAAAAGATAATCATTAACACCAAAACGTATTGATTTTTGAGCATATTCAAATTCAGCATAACCGGAAATAACTATTACCTTAAGATGTTCACTTAAATTTTTAGCTTTTTTTATTAAATTCATACCATTTAATTTTGGCATCTGAATATCAGTTACTAATATATTAATTTCTTCTTTTTCAACTATTTTTAATGCTTCCCTACCATCTGTTGCAGAAAAAACTTGATATCCATTTGCTTGCCAGTCAGTATTATTAATCAGTTTATCTCGAATTGGTTTTTCATCATCAACAACCAGTAGTTTATAAGGCAAATTAATTACCCCCTCTACGATCAATTCTAATTGTAACTATTGTCTTTTCTCCATATTCACTTTCTATCTTGATTCCTGAATCACCACCATACATTAACTTTAAACGCTGGTCTACATTACACAGTCCAAAATATTTTTTCTGATCTTCTGTTTTAATCTTACCGGCAAGTATATTATTTATTTCCTTAACTTTTTCTTTTTTTATTCCAACACCATTATCAATAACTTGAAAATATATGCTCTTATTTTTATAATAGCCTTTAATTATTATTAAACCCTTCTTTTCTGAAGGAAGTATGCCATGATAAATTGCATTTTCTACAATCGGCTGTAAAATTAATTTGGGGATATGTTTATCCATGATTTCTAGATCTTCTATATCCACGATATATTTATATTCTTCACCATGCCTGTACTGCTGAATAAATAGATAATTTTTAACATGTTTTATTTCATTTCGAATTAAAACCATCTCTTTACCATAACTTAAACTTAATCTGAAAAATTTACCAAGGGCTTCAACCATATGTGCACCCTCTTCTATTTTATTGTTTTCTAAAAGTCCAATGATTAAATCAAGAGTATTATAAATAAAGTGGGGTTTTATTTGATTATTAAGACTCTCCATTTCAAGTTTTCTTAATAATTTCTGTTCTTTAACATTTTGTTCAAGTAATTTGTTGATTCTTCTTATCATTTTATTAAAACTTTTTCCAAGTTTTGCAATTTCATCTTTCCCGCTGACATCTATCTTAACCGAAAGATCGTTTTCTGATGCTTTATAACTCAGTTCCTGCAATTTTCTGATTGGTTTTGATAACGAATTAGAGAGATATAGGGCAAGTAAAATAATAATGACTAAAATAATAAATGTTAAAAATATCGTAATTTCTTTCAGATAATTTAGTTCTGCCTTCACCTCTCTAGCAGATGCCATACTTATAATATGCCAACCAGTTAGTTCAGAAAATGTAGAAGTTAATAAATATTCTTCATTATTGTAATTGATCTCTCTATTTTCAAAACCTCTATTGTAAAAAATGCTCTGTTTTCCAATTTTGTCTTCTTGAGGATGAAAGATTATCCTGCCATTTTTATCTGCTATGAAAAAATAACTCTTATCACCGAGCTTAAAAGCTGTTAAGTTTGTCAGTACATCAATATCTATATCAGCACTGATTAAAACATTTTCTTCAGCAATATCTGTATAATAAGGTTTTAGTAAAGTAATTACTTCTTTTTGTAAATAATTTTTATGAGGAGGAGTAAAATAAATGTCTTCGAAATTATTTGGGAAAAGCATATTATCAATGTCATTTATATCAATATTATATAATCCATAACTGCTTATTCGGCGGCCATCCTGAAAAGTAATAGCTATATCTTCTAAGCCAGGTTTCATCTGCTTTAAATTCTCAAAATCTTCCCAGATTCTAAAAATATATTTTCTATTATTACTAAAATCATTTGCTTGAGTTAACTTTATAAATTGGTTGATATAAAAATCCTGTTCTCTATTTAAAAATCTTTGTATGTCCATTATATAATTTTCTAAATCTCTTTCCATACGATTTATCATTTCAAGTGAATACGCAGAAATCCTATCATTTAAAGCACCACTATAAATATTATATGATAAAAATGAAAAAATAAGCATAGGTAGAAGTCCAATAAGTAAAAAAGAGATGATCAGCTTAGTTCTTATTGTATGTATCTCTATACCATTTGCTATATATTTAAATAGTTTATTAAACATAAGAGAACCACCTTATTTTACCCTCCAGGGCATATGTATTTTTAAAAGTTCTTCTAAATTCTTATCTTCAGCTATTTCTAAACTTGTTTCTATAAATTCTTCTGGAACAATACCATATTTCAGATAATTATGCATACTCTCAAGCCCCTTTGAACCCATTGCAGCCATATCCTGTCCCACTAAATATTGTATCAAACCTCTTTGCTGTAACAATAAAGCATCATAAAATATATCTATTCCAACAGCAACTCCACCCGACTCTACCCAGCTTTGAAAATTAGGAAGAGCTGCTGCCGGTACATAAAAAGGCCAGCCCCCCACAAAAAATATTATATCTATGTCTGAATTATCCTCAAGATACTCTTCTAACAATTCAACAGATAAGTTTACACTATCCTGATTTTCTATAACATCTATAACATTTATGTTTGTATTTTCTATTTTATCTTTAAAGCCTTCAATCCTAAGGTCGAGATTTACTGCTCCTCTAACACCAGTCATTATCATTGTGTTGAGTTTTTTATCAGGATTATTATAATCCTCTTCTCTTTTTTCAAGAACTTCTAATAAACCTTCAGCTGTAGCTTGACCTGCTTTATAATTATCAATTCCGATATAAAAAAGTCTATTACTATCTGGTGCATCAGCATCAAATGTTGCAACTGCGATTCCGCGCTCTACGGCTTTGTTGATTACATTAATATAATTTTCTGTATTATTAACACTTACAACCATTCCATCTACTTCTCTTTCAATTAAACTCTCAATGATTTCTATTTGATCTTCCTCATTATAAATAAATGGTGAAACCCATTCTAAATTCACATCCAGTTCAAGAGCTTTTTCTTGAGCATGTTGAAAAGCATCAAGAAAAATAGGATTATCCAGAGACCGGGGTACATATGCAATAGTCATTTTCTCTTTTGCATTTTCCTGATTTTTCTGAACTTGTTCTTGAGAAAAGACCATTGTTGGAAGTAAGAAAATTAGCAAAATTAAAAATATAAATACCAAATAATTATTTGTTTTCATTATTTAACACATCTCTTTCTTTTTTACATAAATATTTTTCTTCATATATATGCAAGAATTGAATAATTTTCTGCTCACATAACCCAATCTACTCCCGAATCTTAAGTTCTATTATATAGTTATTTATTCAAGTTATCAACTTTGGAAGGTTAGGAAATGAGTTTCTAATGCTCAATATTTTCCCTTAAAATACAATATATAAGAAAACTTAATACAAAAATAATCTTTTTATGAAAACAAGATGCTGATGGTTAAACTTTACTTTTTTTACTCTAAGCATATCTTTAGCAAATAATATTATTTAACCATTTTACACTTATAACTCGGGCATAAAGTCGGTTTTTAATGTTTTCGACTAATACAATATTGTCTATTTTTGATATTCAGGTACGTACTCTTCTTTACGTTGATCTGAGAAAGTTGCTTATTATTTTTAATCTCTATTAAATATTTGATCTTCTAACTCTTTTAGAGAAATATATAAACATTAAAAATTAAAGTTAGGAGCTATTAAAATAATACTATAAGTATAGATGTATTTATAATCATGCTCTAATCAAGAGTAAATCAGCATTATATGAATATATTTTCACTTAAACAAGTTAAGAAACACTTACAAGACAATTAAGAGGTTCTCAGCATATTTAATAAATATTCATTTGATGACGATAATTATAATAACTATAGAGAACATTTTTTGTTTAATATTAGAGATCTAGGGAGGTGATTACATGAAAATTGAGGGACATAATATAAATATGTTTTCTAGTTGGCAGAAAAAAGCAGTTTATAAACGCGAAGAAAGTATTGATTTGAAAACCATCAGAGTTAAACAACCTACAAATAATAATTTAGATAACTTAAATATTTCTTCACGTGCTAAAAATCTACTAGATGATAATTTTAAAACTGCTAAAAGCGAAAAAATTTCGAAAGTAAATGAAGAAAAATTTCAGCTAAGTGAAGAAGATAAACAAAAAATACTGCTTTTAGAAGCTTTTTTAAGTAAATTAAAAGGGGAAAAAGTAAAAATAAAAATACCAGTTTTACTTAAAGATAATGCAAATAAAAAAATAAAAGGTCCTAAAAGAAGAAATACAACTCTTTCCTGGCAAATAAATTATAAGTTAAGTGAATCTTATGTGGAAAAAGAAAAAATATCTTTTTCTTCTTCTGGCATAGTTAAAACAAGTGATGGAAAAGAAATTGATTTTAATCTTAAGGTAAAGATGAGTCGCGAATTTGCCACAAGTAAAAATATTGATCTAAGTATTTCTAATGGAGAACCCGTAGATCCAATTGTAATAAATTATGCTAATAAATCTGCAGCATTTAAAGAAGATACATTTGAATTTGATCTGAATTCAGATGGTACACTAGAAAATATTCCATATTTAGATGAGGGTAGTGGATTTCTTGTATTGGCTGATGATGGTTCAGAGCTAAAAAATGGCTCACAACTTTTCGGTCCTAAAACAGGTGATGGATTTGCTGAAATGAAGGAATATGATGAAGATGATAATGGTTGGTTGGATAGTGGTGACTCAATTTTTGATGAACTTAAGATTTGGACTAAAGATGAAACTGGAAAAGACAAATTATTTGCATTAACAGATAAAAATATTGGTGCTATATATTTAGGAAATATTGATGCAAATTATAACTATAAAGATATGAACAATGAAGCTAAGGCTGTAAACAAAAAAATGGGGCTTTATTTAGGAGAAAATGGAAATACAGGCACGGTCCAAGAATTAGATTTTATTGTTTAATCAAAATTATATCAGTTAAAGCTATTAACTAACTGTTTCTTAAAAGAAATAGTTGGTTATTTTTTTGAGTAAAATCTAATAATTTTGCCATTTAAAAGCAGTAGGATTCTTATATCTAAAGACTATTATATATATTAAAAATAAGTTCATTATTTTTATCAAACCAACTATGAATAGTTGTCAAATTAATTTCGTCATTTTTTATCAATAACTAAAACAAAAAACCCTATCAGCTTCTAGTAACTAAACTGATAAGGATTAATAATCATATAAAAAGCATGTTATTATATTTAATTTATTTCCTAATTTTAATTTTTTGAATTAATCCGCCTTATATTGGTGGGTCTGTTTTGATTGATATTATTTAATAATTTAAATTCAACACTTTAATATCCTGTTCAATTACTTTTCTTCTTGTAGTTCAATAAATTCCTTTGCTAATTTTGGATCAAACTGCTTTCCTGCATGTCTTTTTATCTCATATAAGGCTTCTTTTTTGGATATAGCTTTACTATAGGGTCTTTTATTTGTCATTACATCATAGGCATCTATAATTGATATTATCCTTGCTAAATAAGGTATTTCCTCACCTTTCAAACCATCGGGATAACCATTACCATTCCAATGTTCATGATGATAGAGTATCTCTTCAGCTACTAAGATAAATTCTTCAGAAGCTGAAGCTATTTTATATCCACTTGTAGGATGCTCTTTTATTATCTCCCATTCTTTCTCTGTTAGCTTTCCAGGTTTAGTTAATAGATCTTCAGAAATAGTAGTTTTACCTATATCATGCAGTGTAGCAAGTAAAGATAGTCTATTTAGTTCTGAATTAGAAAGTTTCAATTTTTCTCCTAGACTATTAGATAGTCTAGTCATTCTCACAGCGTGATCTTTTGTCTCAGAGCTTTTGGCTTGTAGTGTGTTAAGTAAATTCTGCACAATTTTATTTTTAGTACTTTTGCTTTCTGATAATTTATTTCTATACATTTCATCATCTGCTTTTTTTAAAATATTTCTTATATTTTCATCTTCGTTTGCCTTTGTTGCAACCCCTAAACTAAATGAAACTGTAATACTTCTCTCACTAAGTTTATTATTTTTAGCTTTTAATCTAGAAATTATTTTTTTTGCTTCCTTTTTAGAAGTTTGAGGAAGCAAAACAGTAAATTCATCGCCACCATGACGAGCTAGTATATCTTCATCTCTTAATTCTTGTTTCAATATTTTACCAGTTTCAATTAACATTTGATCTCCTGTTTCATGACCATAGCTATCATTAATAATTTTTAATCCATTTACATCTACCATAATAATACTTATAGGTAAGTTTCTTTTTGTATCTAACCTCTTTATTTCTTCTTCAAAAAAACGTCTATTATAAAGATCTGTTAATTTATCTTTATATAATAAATATTTTATTTCTTTTTCTTTTTCTATATGGTCTGTAATATCTTGAACAATTCCTAAAGAACGTATTATCTCATCATCATCATTTTTTATATGTTCACACTTTTCTTTCACATAACGAATTTGGCCATTATCATGTTTTATAATTCTATGTTCTATTTCATAAAATTCCTCATTATTTTCAATAGAAGTATTATAAGCGTTATCTACTTTTTCGCGATCATCAGGGTGAATGACATTAAGGAAGGCTTCATAACTGGTTTCAAATTCTTGAGGATTCATTCCAAAAATTCTATAAATTTCATCAGACCAAAATAATATATTATTTTTAATATCATATACCCAGTTACCTACATTAGCAATTTGCTGACTCTTTTTTAATATTTTTTCTCCCCATATTTTGTCTGTAATATCATCACCAGTAGCTACTATATATTTGACTTCATTATTTTGATCTAGTATTACATTATTAGACCAAGAAATTAATTTCAACTCCTTAGTTTTTGTTATCCAGTAATTTTCATGCTCATTTGGAAAATTTTTTGCTTTCAGATTTCTATAGACCTCTTTGGTCTCTTCTATTTCATCTTTTTTTATTAATATTTCCCATACTTTTTTATTTCTTACCTCTTCAAAAGTATAACCTGTTAACTTTTCACAAGATTTATTAAATTTAATAATTTTTCCCTCTTTATTCAAAACTACTACCAAATTATTTTGCACTTCCAAAATAGAAGACAACAGATCCTTATTATTTCTTAATTTTTCCTCTTTTTTCTTTCTGTCTGTAATATCCAAATGTATACCAAACATCTTAAACGGTTTACCATCATCAGTCCAGGAAATAACTTTTCCTTGATCAAGCACCCATACCCAATGTCCATTTTTATGTTTCATCCTTAGTTCGTTTTTGTATTGGTCTATCTCACCATTAAAATGCTTTTCTAATTTTTTCTTGCTTTTTTCAAAATCTTTAGGATAGGTGTGGTTTTTCCAGGTTTCAACCGTAATCGGTGAAATTTCATCCAAAGTATAACCAATAATTTCAGCCCATTTCCCATTAAATATTGTTTTTCCTGTTTGCACATTCCATTCCCATGTTCCTGCTTCGGTCCCCTCTAAAATATATTTCATTCTTTCCCTTTGATTTTTTATTTTTTCTTCTTGCAGTTTTCTTTCAGTAATATCTTGAGAAAAAACAAACTCATATTCCTTATCTCTATATTTAAAATATTGACTGGTTATTTCTACTGGAAATTCTTTTTCATCTTTGCTTATATATTTTCTTTCATAAGTAATAGTAGTTGATTTTTTTAACTTTTCCCAAAAGTTTTCTCTATCTAAATAATTAACAGTATTTAATACTTTCTTTACATTTTTTCCAATAAGTTCTCCCTTTTCATAACCTAATTTATCTAAAACTATTTCATTAACATATTCTATTATTCCCTCAGGGCTTACTCTAAAAATAAGTAAATTAGAATTATTTACAGAAAAATTCATCATTTCGAGATCTTTTCTCTGTTTTTCTCTTTCTGAGATATCTCTTTTAAATTCCACTACTCCTGTTATACTTTCTTTATCTTCATCCCAGATTGGATAACTAAAAATTTCAATAAAATCAAGTTCAAATTCATCAGATAGTTCTTTAATTTGACTTTCCATTTGACCTGATTCTAAGCTTTCTAAGACAGAACAGTTATCACAGTAAGAATCTCTATCATAATATCCTTCATAACATTTTTTACCTTTAAGTGGTAATTTATCCTTGTACCATTTTTCCAGGGTGGAATTAATATAGCGTATAGTTAAATCAGGATTTAATACACTTATCCCTTCTTGAACACTTTCTAAAATACTATCAAATAAAAGGTTTTCTTTTTTTAGATCATTTTCTGATTTTTTTCTTCTTGTTAAATCATGCATTACCCCTTCTATTCTTATAGGTCTATTATTCTCATCATAAATCATCTTACTTTTATCATACATCCATCTAATACTCCCATCTTTGCAAATAACTCTAAACTCTCTTTCAGCATAACCTTCTTTTTGTATTTCTGTTAAATATTTTATGTTAATAGATTTATCTTCAGGATGAGTTATTTTTTGTATTAAGACAGGATCTTCTTTAAATTCTTCAACTGAATATCCAACAATATCTTTTGATGAATTACTGATAAATTGCACTTGTAAATCAGGCCATGTCATAGACCATATAATATCATTAGAATTATTAAAAATATTATTTAATCTTTCATTTTTTTCCTTTAACTCTTTTTCTTTTAACTTTCTTTCAGTTATCTCATTAAAAATTGTTGTAAAATAACCATTTTCATTACTATATGCTTTAACTTGATACCATCTTCCTAAAGGTTCAGAATACTCTTCGAATTTTACACTTTTTCCTGTCAAAGCAACTTCTCCATAAAATCGAATCCAATCAAAGGGATCATTAGTTATATTATCTAAAACATCAGTTGCTTTATTATTGATAACTTCTTCCCGCTTTAAACCTGTAAGTTCCTCAAATTTATTATTTACCTTTAAAAAAAGATAATCAATGGGTTTATTGTCTTCATTATAAATAACCTTATGATAAGCAAAAGCTGTAGGTATATTTTCAATTAAATTTTTGTATTGATAGTTTTCTTTTCCCATTTTGTTTATAACTCCTTCAAATGATCTTATCAATTAGTAAATAAACTTCACTCTTTTGATAAAAAAAATTGAAAGCACAGTTATAATATCGTAATTTATTAAATAAATTAAAACCTTTATAAATACTCTCTAAACCAATTAAATGGTATTAAGTCTAATTTAGTACTATATAATAGTATTTATAATATATTTTAGTAAAATTTTGCCAGTGAAAATCGGGTAGGAGGTAGATGATTAGTTCATCTACCGACCTCCCACACCTCTGTACATACGGATCTCGTATACAGCGGTTCAATAATTATCTATAAATCTTTCGATTGTATTAACTCCCATATTAC
>Ga0209925_1000264_pt1 | contig 28401 bp, 35 predicted proteins | sample SalPonR2_A_D1_MG_FD_185702 | JGI IMG/M metagenome (GOLD analysis project Ga0209925, IMG submission 185702) | Salt pond soil microbial communities from South San Francisco under conditions of wetland restoration - Salt Pond MetaG R2_A_D1_MG... ... | reverse complement strand
TAATACCATTCCCACATCCAGCACACCATATATGAGGAAATTTATCCTGTCTAATATATTTATTATAATCAAACATATTACAACACTCCTTTTACTTTCTCAATTATTTCATCAGGAGAGATTAGTTCACTATTTAACTTATTCAATGAAACAATTTTTTCTTTGTCTACATACTTTTTAGCTTCATCTGCAAGCTGTCCTTTGTTCATTTCAACTACAACAATATTATCAACTTTTTTACCTAATTCTTCTATTCTCTTTCCAGGGAAAGGCCACAATGTAACCGGTCTTAAAAATCCAGCTTTTACATTTTCTTCATTTAGCTTTTTTATTGCCATTTTTGCACTTCTTGCCTGAGTACCCACAGAAAGAAGTAAAACATCCATATCTTCTATATTAATTTCTTCATTCTTTTGGATATCATCAAGATTGTTTTCTATTTTTCTATACATTCTATCAATATTTTTTTGAATATTCTCTCCGCTTACATCAGGGAATCCGGTTTCATCATGAAACAATCCTGTAATATGAAATCTATATCCCTCTCCATAATTTGCTGTTATAGGGATATCATTTTCAATATAAAAAGGCTCATAATTATTTTGATCTCTTTTGATTTTTCTTCTTTCAACAATATTTATTTTTTTATCATCTACAAAAACAGATTCTTTCATGTGCCCGAGTATTTCATCCATCAAAAAAACCACAGGTTGTCTGTATTTTTCAGCCAAGTTAAAAGCACGTATTACTTCATAATAAATTTCATTTACAGATTCTGGATAGATGGAAATAATAGGATGGTCTCCATGGGTTCCCCATCTTGCCTGCATCAAATCTCCCTGTGATGGTCCTGTAGGATGACCTGTAGAAGGCCCACCCCTCATAACACTTACTACAACAATAGGAACTTCTCCCATTATTGCCATACCTAAAGCTTCCTGCATTAATGAAAATCCTGGACCTGAAGTAGCGGTCATTGATTTGGTTCCTGCAAGGGATGCCCCTATAATTGAAGCAATAGAAGCTATTTCATCTTCCATTTGAACAAAACGACCTCCAACTTTTGGAAGCTCTACCGAGCATACTTCTGCAACTTCAGATGAAGGTGTAATAGGATATCCACCAAAAAATTTCAAGCCAGCTTTAACTGCCCCCAAAGCACATGCTTCATTTCCCTGTAAAAACTTTACTTTTTCAGCCATTTCAAACCTCTTTTCTATTTTTTTTCTTCAATTTCAATTGCAAAATCCGGACAGATATTTTCACATATCAAACATCCGATACATTTATCTTCAGAGTTAATTTCAACCTTAAAATTTTCTTCATTTGCCCTAATCGCACCTGTTGGACAATTATTATAACATAGTTTGCAGGACTTACAGTAGTCCGGTTTTATAATAATTTTAAATTTTTTCTTTTCAGCCACAATTTCCTCCTTATCTCTTTTTACTCAAGTATAGAAATATTTAATTTCATGTAAAGATATTTCTATAATTTTTCTTTTAAAATATCAGCAATTTGCGTTGGCAATTCTGCTACTTCAACTTTATTATTTTTTAACACTTTAATTTTTTCTGATGCACTTCCTCCGCTTCCGGAAATGATAGCTCCTGCATGTCCCATACGCTTACCTTTTGGGGCCGTTTTCCCAGAAATAAATGCAATTACAGGTTTTTGCATATTGTTTTTAATATACTCTGCAGCAATCTGTTCATCATTTCCTCCAATTTCACCTATCAAAACTACAGCATCAGTTTCATTATCTTTTTCAAATTCTTTTAAACAATCTATAAATTTTGTTCCTATATAAGGATCTCCTCCTATACCAATTGCAGTAGATTGTCCAAATCCATTAGAAGTTAAATTATAAACAACTTCATAGGTAAGTGTTCCACTTCTTGAAATAACACCAATATTCCCTTTCTTGAATATTTTAGCTGGCATGATTCCAAGCTTTGTTTCTCCTGGAGTAATAATGCCAGGACAGTTTGGACCAATCAATCTAACATTATTATTTTTTGCATAATTAACTGCCTGTAGCATATCCTTAAATGGTATTCCTTCTGTAATTGTCACAATTGTTTTTATACCAGCATCAACAGCTTCACATATAGCATCTGCTGCAAATTTTGGAGGAATATATAAAATGGAAGCATCTGCACCTGTTTCTTTTACTGCTTTTTTTACAGTACTAAAAACTGGAACATCTTCTACTTTTTCTCCTTCTTTAAAAGGCGTAACCCCTCCAACAATATTTGTTCCATATTCTATCATTTTTTTTGTATGAAAACTGCCATCCCTACCGGTTATACCCTGCACTATTACTTTTGTATTTTTATCAACAAAGATAGACATATATCCTCCTTATTTTATTTAATTTTTTTATATACTGATTTTAATTTTTCAACAGATTTTCTTAAATCTGTAAAAACTTCATATCCCAGTTTTTTTAATATCTTTTTTCCTTCATCTTCATTGGTTCCTGTTAATCTTATAATTATTGGAACATCTATCTCTAATTCTTTTAATGCAGTTTTAAATCCATTTGCCACATCATCACATCTTGTAATTCCTCCGAAAACATTTATAAAAATTGCTTTTAATTTTTTATTTCTCTTTATATATTTCAATGCATCTATAACTTTTTTAGGGCTGGAGGACCCTCCTATATCTAGAAAATTAGCAGGATTCATTCCATAATGCTTAACAATATCCATTGTGGCCATTGCCAGTCCAGCACCATTAACCATACATCCAACATCTCCATCAAGTTGCACAAAGCTTAATCCCTTTTCTTTGGCTTCTACTTCATATTTTTCATCTTCTGTGATTACTCTGTCTTTTTTTATTTCTTCATGTCTAAAAAGAGAGTTATCATCAATTTTTATTTTTGCATCCAAAGCTAAAAAATCATTTGTTGAAGTAAAAACAAGTGGATTAATTTCAATAAGGGATGTGTCATATTTTTTATATATTGAATAAATTTTGTTGATAAAATCATAGAAATTTTTATAAAACTTCTTTGCCATATTTAAATGAAGAAATAATTCTCTTACATGGTACTCTTTCAAACCACAGAGGGGATCAACCCATACTTTTTTTATCGCTTCAGGTTTTTTCTCTGCAATCTCTTCAATTTCAGTTCCTCCTTCAGAAGATATTATAAAAATTAATTTCTGTTTTTCTCTATCTGTTAATAAACTAAAATAAATTTCTTTAGAATAATCAACCTGTTCTTCAAAAAGGATGGAATTAATCATCTCTCCTTTATCATCTGTTTGATGAGTTATAAGACGTTTACCCAGTAAACTTTTTACAGCTTTTCTGGCACGTTCAACAGAATTTGTTAGTTGAACCCCGCCAGCTTTACCTCTACCTCCAGCTAAAACCTGTGCTTTAACAACACCCTTACCTTCAAACTTTTCTGCCTGTTTTTTTAATCCTTCTAAATTATAGAAAAGTTTTCCTTTAGGGGTGTTAACACCTTCTTTTTGAAAAATATTTTTTGCTTGATATTCCATTAATTTCATTACTTACCCTCCCATTTTATAAATATCGTTACCACAAGAATCAACAGCGACTATACTAGGAAAATCTTTTACTTCAATTTTATAAACAGCTTCTGGACCCAAATCTCGAAAATCAAATTTTTCAATATTAATAATTTTTGATGAAAGATATGCAGCTATCCCGCCAACTGTTATTAAATAAGTAGATTTATTTTTTTTAAAAGACCTGATAACTTTTTCGCTTCTTTTCCCCTTGCCAATTACACATCTCAACCCTTTAGATAGTAAATACGGGGTATAGTTATCCATTCTATAACTTGTAGTCGGACCAATAGCAACAGCTCCCGTTTTAGGATTTTTAGGTGAAGGTCCTGCATAAAAAATACAATTTTTTTGAATATTAAAAGGAAGCTCTTCTCCCTTTTTTAATTTTTTGACTATTCTTTTATGTGCCTGATCTCTTGCTGTATAAAGCGTACCGCTAATTAAAACCTCTTCTTTAACCGATAATTTTTCTAATTTATCAATATCTTTTGGTAAAATAATTTTTTTACTCATATTTTTATCCGACCATGTCTTGCTGAATGACAGTTTATATTCAATGCTACTGGCATACTTGCAATGTGACATGGATAAGTTTCAACAAATACATCAAGAACTGTAGTTTTCCCCCCCAGCCCCTGTATCCCAACATAACTTTTATTTACTTCATTTTTTATTTTTTTCTCGAATTTTGCAATATTTCTATCCGGGTGTCTTGAACCAACATCTCTTATCAAAGCTTTTTTTGATAAAACAGCAGAATAATCAAAAGACCCTCCAATTCCAATCCCCAGTATTAGTGGTGGACAGGGATTAGGTCCTGCTTTTTCAACAGAATTAACAATAAATTTAATTATATCATTTTTTGAAGCAGAAGGATTAAACATTTTGATCCTACTCATATTTTCACTGCCTCCGCCTTTAGGTAAAAAAACTATTTCAAGTTCATCCCCATCAACATAGTCATAATGAATTATAGCAGGAGTATTTGTTCCCGTATTTTCCCTTTTAAAAGGATCTTTTACAACTGATTTCCTTAAATAATATTTTTCATATACATTTTCAACAGCATTATTTAAAGCTTGTTTTAAGCTTCCACCCTGAACAAAAACACCATTTCCAATTTTAACAAAAAAAACACCTATCCCGCTGTCCTGACATAATGGAATTTCCTTTTCTTCAGCTATTTTGCAATTTTTTATTATTAGATTTAATATATTTTTCTGGATACCATCTTCATTTTGCGAACATTTTTTTATTTCTTTTTTCAGTTTCTCCGGCAATATAAAATTAGCTTTATATACAATTTTTTCTACTTCATCCTGGATTTTGGAGATACTAATTTTTCTCATAGTTAATCTTCTCTAAAACTAAGTTTATCAAATCTTCCATATTCTTTATGAAAATGCAATTTTACCTTTCCTGTTGGTCCATTTCTATTCTTGGCAATAATAATATCAGTTTCATTTCCATCTTCATCTTCATTATAATATCCCTTTCTATAAAGGAATAAAACTATATCAGCATCCTGTTCAATTGCACCCGATTCCCTTAAATCCGATAATCTTGGTATTTTTTTATCTCTCTGTTCGGTTTTTCTTGAAAGCTGCGAAAGAGCAATAACTGGAACCTTGAATTCCTTGGCTATCTCTTTTAAATATCTTGATATTACCGTAATTTTAGCATTCATTGTATTATAATTTTCACTGGTATTCATTAACTGAAGATAGTCCACGATAACAAGATCTACCGATTTTTTTGAAATCAATCTTCGTAGTTTAGCTTTCATCTGTATAGGAGTTAATCCTGCAGTATCATCAACAAATATAGGTAATTTATCAAACTGCTTTTCAGTTTCATATAATTTATCAAACTCAGATGCTGCTAAAAAACCCTGAAGCGCATCATGCCCTCTTATACTGGAATGCATGAAAAGAAGCCTTTGAGCTATTTCTTCATCTGCCATTTCCAGGCTGAAAAAAACAACCCCTTTATTATGATTTAAGGCAACATTTTTTGCAATATTAATAGCAAAAGCAGTCTTTCCCATTGCCGGTCTTGCTGCTAATATTATCAGCTGCCCCGGTTTGAACCCTCCTGTTTGAGTATCCAGTAAATCATAATCAGTTTTTACATAAGTATCTAAATCGCCGCCTTTTTCTTTTATTAATTGAATATATTTAACCTGTTCTTGAATAAGTTCATTAATTTGTGCAAAACTTTTTTTTACCTTTTTTTCCTGTGCTATTTCAAATATTTTCCTTTCTGCATTTTCAAGAACGAAATCAATATCATTAGGATTTGAAACAGTTTTATCATACACTTCATTTAAAGCTTGGAGCAACCTTCTTAAAAGAAATTTATTTCTTATTATCTTAATATATTCATCATAATTTATAAAAGTAGTTGCATTTTCCTGTATTTCCTGAATATATTTCATTCCGCCAGCTACTTCCAATAAATCTTTGTCTTTTAAAGTATATCCCTCAGGTGTTTCTTTTAACCCTTTTAAAAAATCTTTTACTACTATAGCATCTATTCCATCACTTTGATTATTGATTAGTTTTTTTATAGCATAAAAAATAATCTGATGTTCTCGTTTTTTAAAAATTTTTATATTATTGGATAACTCTGCAAGCACCCGATTAATTTCTTCATTATTAAGGAAAAGTGCTCCCAGAAGAGCACTTTCCGCTTCTAAATCATAAAGCTCAATATTAGATAAATTGGTTTTATTTTTATAACCACTCATTACTCTTTTTCTTTATCTTGCTCTTTTTCTTCATCCTTTTTCTTAGATTTCTCCGTTTTTTCTTCTGTTTCTACTTCTTTTTTAGATTCATCATCTTTTTTTTCTTCTTCATTTTTTTCTACCTTTTCTTCTTCTCTTTTTTCTTTTTCTTCTTTTTCTTCTTTTTCTTCTTTTTCTTTTTTATCTTTTTTTTCTTCTGTTTTATCTTGTTCTTGAGACTTTTCATTTTCTTTTTCTTCTACTTCATCTTCTTCTGACTCAACAACTAAAGAAAAATTAGCTTCAAATCCCTGTGCAAATTTTATTTTAACATCATACTCGCCAACGGTACTTATGTGTTTTTCAAGAACAATATATTTCCTGTCAATTTCTACATCTTCCTGTTTTTTTAATGCATCTTCGATATCCTGTGTAGTAACAGTACCAAAAAGTCTTCCCTGTTCACCTGTTTTTTGTTCAACAACGATCTTTTTTCCTTTAACAGCATCTAATTTCTCCTGGTAAACAGATTCTTCTCTTTGGATTTTATTTTTCTGTAATTCTAATAAATTTTCCACCATCTTTTTTGTTTTTTTGTTATATGGAAGGGCTAATCCATTTGGAATTAAATAATTTCTTGCATATCCATCTTTTACTTCTACAATTTCACCCTTCTCTCCAAGATTTGACATATTTTCTTTAAGTACTATTTTCATGATTACCACCTTCTATTTCTTTTACTTCTGTAATAATCAACTTTAAATGGTAGAAGTCCTATCATTCTTGCTCTTTTAATCTCACGAGTCACTTTTCTCTGATGTTTTGCACATGCCCCTGAACGATTTCTTGATTTTATTTTTCCTCTTTCAGTCATGAAATATTTTAAAACTTCTGGTTTTTTATATGTTACATCCTTAATGTCTATATCACCCTTGCAAATTTTGCAGGGTCTTCTTTTATAATATTTAAAAGCCATTTATTCCTCCTTCTCTAAAATGGAATGTCATCATCCTCATCATATAGTTCTTCATTTACATCATCAATTTCCTGTTTAATTTGTTTTTTTCTTTCATTTTTGTTAACAAAAGGATTTTCATCATTATCCCTGGAGTAATTTCCGGAAGAACCACTGCCTGTAGAAAGGAACTGTACATTAAAAGCAACTATTTCTGTTTTATATCTATTCTCGCCCTTATACTCATATTTACTTTTTTTCAATTTTCCTTCAACTAAAACGGGTCTTCCCTTAGATAAGTACTTGCCACAATTTTCTGCTACTTTACCCCAAACAACTACATCAAGATAATTCACATTTTCAGTATAATAATCATTTACTGCAACAGTAAAGTTCGCAACAGATTTCCCCGAATTGGTTTGTCTTAATTCAGGATCTCTTACCAGATTACCACCAATTATTACTTTATTAAAAGATACTGCCATAATATTATCCTTTTCTTACTATAATAGTTCTTATGATATCTTCTGATAGATTATAATATTCATTTAAATCATCAAGAATCTTACTATTTCCGTCAAATTCTATTAAATAGTAGTAAGCTTCTGATTCATTTTTAATATCATAAGCTAATTGTTTTTTTCCCCAATTGTCCTCTTCATTTATTGATCCATCATTATTTAAAATTATATCTTTGACTTCGCTGATAATTTTTTCTCTTTCTTCAGAATCAATACTGGGACGCTTAAGAAATACAGTTTCATATTTTTTCATAGACACCTCCTCTGGCTTAAACAGTTTTCACACCTCAGTGAAAACAGGGGTTATTTTTTAGTTTTAAAGACCTTATTATTTATTTCTTTTATTTTTTTATTAAACCGATCAGGGTTCTCTTCTAATAATTCTACTCCAATTTCTTCAAATTTTTTTCTGGTAATAATTTTATCTTCAAATATTTTTTTTATTTTTTTATCTTTTTTTTGTTTAGAAATATCTTCATCATTATTAATTTTCAATATTTCTTCATAAATCTTAAAATATTTTTCCTTGCTATCTGGTTGTTTTGCATCAGTTTTACAACCCATCAAAATAAAAAATAATAAAAAAATAACAAAATAATAAAAAATCTTTCTCATTTCTATGAGATAATCATAATATATTATAAAATAGTGTCAACATAGAAATAAAAAAAAATATACAGCTTGACATTTAATTTTTTTTTTGCTAAATTCAACCACATAAAAAGGAGGTGTTGTTATGCCAAATATAAAACAACAAAAAAAGAGGCTTAGAAAAGATAAAGAACTTTATAAAAAAAATAAAAGTATAAAAACCAAAGTAAAAAATGCTAAAAAGAAAGTTTTAAATTCAAAAAACTACGAAGAAGCTTCTAAAAATTTAAAAAGATTTTACGAAGTAATGGATAAAGCAGTAAAAAAAGGGTACTATCATAAAAATAAAGCTGCAAGAAACAAATCACAACTTGCTAAACACGTAAACTCTCTAAAAGAAGAGAAATAAATAGGAAGAAACATAATCTTCCTTTTCTCTTTTTTTTATTCTATAAGAAATTGAACGGTGGAAAATAAAGAAGAATTTTATATTTTATTTTAATTATTTTCTTTTAGTTATATATTTTAAACCAAGTGTTGCTTCACCGGAGAAATCCATTTCTCCAGCTTTTTTAACAATATCTGAATACATTTCATTATAAATACTTTTTACAGTTTCTGCTGAATTGTTTGTTCTTGTAGTTTCAAAAATAAAATCCAAAATTTCATTCATTCCCTCGAGAATTGATTCAGTTTCGAGTCCCTCTACCCACTCGATCTTGTCTGTATTAACTCTATGACTCTGTTTTGAAAAATAAACATCTTCCATGTCAGGGAATATAGCTCTCAATTCATCAATTTTATCTTCAATTTCTGAATAGCTAATTTGAATATTTTCATCTGACAATTCCAAATAATCAAGAAACATATTTATAGCTTCTGTTACCAGCCCTACTGCATTATGAGGTACAGGATATTTTTTCTTTTTTCTTTTAAAAAAGAAATTTAATATTTTTTTTGTTCCTTTTATTCCTGATTTTTCTATTTTCTCTTTTCTTTTCTGAATCTTTTCTTCTTCACTCATCTTTATATCAATAAGATTAGCTTTTTTATATGAAACAAGCATCTTGCTTGCTTCAATTCTATCCAATCCACTTTTTTCAATTACTTCATTTACAGTTCTTTTCCCGTTAATCAAGGATAGCAACTTTAAATCTTCATTGCTGAGATTGATTTTATCAATATTACTGTCTTCTTCATTTACAAGTTCTAATATGGCATCATAATCTTCTATGGATTTCTTTATTTCAGTTATTTCATCAACCCGTCTTGCTGCTTCTAATATTAGATTCTGCCAGTCCAGGTTTATTTGTTTAGAAGGCGGTTCATCTCCAACCAAAAATTCAAATTCTCCTTTTTGCCAGGAAAACATGCTATAAACTGCATTCTCATTCTTAATATCTTCATTCTTTGCATATACAATAGCACCATTATCAAAATATATTTTACCTTTTCTGCCCGCGTGATTTATCTGCAGACAACCGGATCTTTTTCCCAAACCTAACAACTGGAATAAATCTGCAAGAGAAAAATCTGAGAGATTCCCTTCCAGGGACATAATTCCTCCTTAATTTATAATTCTAAAGATCTTTTAACAAATTATTAATCTCTTCACTCAATGTCTTTTTGACGTTATTTATTGGCTTTTCTTCAATTTTACTGATCTGTTTTAATAATGTTTCAAGTTTATCAATAGTTTTTTTAGTTTCTTTTTGAAGTACTCCCAAGACTGTTTTTTCACCAAAAATAGTTACAAGCAGATATTTTTCTCCAACCCTATTTATATCTATACTCTCTTTTTTGCCTTTGTGAAACATTACAGTAAACTTATTATCATTCATCATTCTTGCAAGTGCAGCAGTAGCAGCAAAATGACTTGCACTTAAAGAAGCAAGATCAACAGTATTAATATCACCTGTATATCCTGCTGCGGATATAAGATTTCCATTTATATCCACCAAAAAACAACATTTAGAGGAAGTTTCCCATATAAGATGTGATAAGATATCTTCTATTTTACCTTTAATCTTTTCATTAATATTCATATTATCTTCCCTCACTTACCGATTTTAAAACCAATTTGCTTATTGCTTTTAAAGTATCAAACACCCCAATACCTTCAATTGCGATTGATTCAAATGAGAGATAATTATCTTTATTTAATTTTTCATCTAAAGTATCAGCATCCATCACATTAGGCAAATCCATTTTGTTATATTGAAGAACTAAAGGAATACTATCGGGATCTATATTTTGAGATTTTAAATTAACATTCAAATTTTTATAACTTTCAATGTTATCCTCAAGTCTTTCTTTCTGTGAATCAGCTACAAAAATTATTCCATCTGCACCTTTTAGAATCAAACGCCTACTCGCATCATAATGAACCTGACCAGGAACTGTATATAAATGAAATCTTGTTTTAAAGCCCTGCACCTGCCCCAAATTCAATGGCAAAAAATCAAAAAATAATGTCCTATCTGTTTCAGTTGCTAAAGATACCAGTTTGCCACGTGCATCTGCATCAATTTGTTTATAAACATATTTAATATTTGTAGTTTTACCCCCCAGTCCAGGACCATAATAAACTATTTTGCAATTAATTTCTCTTGATGCATAATTTATTAATGACATACACCCTCCTTAAAGGAATTCTATTTATCTTTAAAAAGATTATCTATTTCATCATCCAAAGATTTTGAAAAAGATTCATCAAATTTTGCTGTACCTTCTGATTTAGATTTTTCACTAAGTTCTTTTAATAGTTTAACAAGTTCTTTTCTGCTTTTTTTCATCTCAAGCCGTACCAGCCCTAAAGAGGTTAGATCGGTTTTAAAAACAATAACCATAATAATATTTTGAGCAACAATAGATATATGTATGCTCTCTGTATCCCCTTCATGAAAAAGAACTGTAAACTCTTCTTCTCCAATTAATTTTGCCAGTTCACTTGTTGCGGCAAAATTACCCGCTGAAAGAGAAGCAAATGCAGCAGAATCAACTGTTTCCATATCTCCACGCATTCCTATTAATTGTCCACTTTTATCAACAAGAAAAGCACATTCAGCAGTTGACCTTTCAAGGAGATCATCAAGTACTTCATTGATTTGGTTAAACCCATCTTCAGGAATTATTAATCCATCTTTTGACATATAAACCTCCTAATTACTCTAATTATTATATAATTTAAACCCCTATATGTCAATTAAAAATTATTTTACAAACTAAATGATTGATATTTGCTTTTTAAATTAAATATTCAGCATAATTTTTGCTTTTAAATTAACAATTTAAACCCATAAATTTTTAATTTAATTGACCTTATTTTCTTTTTTTATATTGTATTTTTTTATTAATTTTGATAAATATGAAGGCTCAATTTCCATCTCTTCGGCTGTCTTTTTTTGATTCCAGTTATTTTTATTTAATTTACTCAACAAGTATTCTTTTCTAAATTTTTCTACTGCTTTTTTATATGACATATTTATAAATTTAGTTTTTTCTTCTTCTGTATATATATTTAAATTTCTCACATGTGGTTTAACATCGCCAATAGTTATTTCTTTACTATTTTTTAAAAATATACTAATTCTTTTTAAATTATTTATTAGTTCTCTAACATTTCCATACCAGGGTTGTTCTTTAAGAAAATTATATACCTTTTTATCAATTTCAGGTAGAAAACCAAATTCTTTTTTAAAAAAATAATCAACTAATTCGGGAATATCTTTTTTTCTTTCCCTGAGAGGTGGAATAAATATTGAAATAACATTCAACCTATAGAACAAATCTTCTCTGAATTTCTTTTTTCTTATCATTTTTTTTAAATCACGATTTGTTGAGGTAATAAACCTAACATCTATATCAATCTGTTTATTTCCTCCCAATCTATGAAAAGATTTTTCCTGTATTACTCTTAACAATTTTACCTGTAAATTTAATGATAACTCTCCAATTTCATCAAGGAAAAGACTCCCATTGTTTGCAGCTTCCAGTTTGCCAGGTTTTTGCTTTTTAGCTCCTGTAAAGGCTCCTTGTTCATAACCAAATAATTCTGATTCCATTAAATTAGCGGGAATTGCTCCTGCATTAATTGGCACGAATTTTTCATTTTTCCTTCTACTCAAATAATGAATCCAATGCGCTACTACCTCTTTACCAACACCTGTTTCGCCCTGAATTAGAACTGTAACATCATATTTTGAAATTTTAGCAATCTTCTTTCTAATTTCTTTAACCGAAGTAGAAACTCCACTCAAAGGAATAGGTTCTTTTTTCATTGTATTACTCCAGGGAGGGTTTAAAACCCTCCCGTAATTTAATTTAAAAATTTATATTATTTTTGAAATATCACTTTCAAGAATTTTTGTTAGCAGGTCAATTGTATTTTGCACATCATCTTTTGATAATACTTCTGAAACAGAATGAATATATCTTGTTGGTATGGATAAAACACCAGCTAAAATACCGGATTTTGTAAGATTAATAGCACCAGCATCTGTACCACCGTACTGTAAAACTTCTAATTGATATTTTATTTTATTTTTTTCTGCTACTTTAATAAAAAAATCTTTAACCTTCTTGGGAACAAGAACAGATCTATCTTTTACTTTTATAGCAACTCCATTCCTCAATTTCATGGGCATTTTCTTTGCTTCAGGGGTATCTGCACTTCCAGTAACATCTATTGCTATACCCAGATCAGGATCAAGATTATATGCTGATGCTTTTGCTCCTCTTAAACCTACTTCTTCCTGGGATGTAAAAACAAAATATATTTCGTTATCCGTTTTTTTAAGCTTCTCTGCTGCTTTTATAGCTACAGCACAACCCACCCTATCATCCATGGATTTAGCTACATAAAGATCATTTAATTCATCAAAATTATTAACAAAAGCACCAAAAAATCCTTCTCCAAGCATTTCTCTTGCTTCTTTTTTACTTTTAGCACCAATATCAATATATAATTTATCAAACTCAATTTCAGATAATTTTTTTACCGGCTCAATTCCTACAACTCCTTTAACTCCATTTTCAAAAATTACCCTCTGATAAATACATCTTACAGGGGATACTCCTCCAACAGGAGAAAAACGCAAAAATCCATTTTTTGTTACATGTGTAGTTATTATACCAATCTCATCCATATGAGAAGCTACCATTATTTTTGGACCTTTACCTTTTTTAATACAAATTAGATTCCCCATGGAGTCTTCTTTTATTTCATCTACGTGATTTTCCATTTTTTTTGTTATAATTTCTCTAATTTTATCCTCCCGGCCTGAAGGACCAAATGTTTCAACAACTTCTTTAATTAGCTTTTTCATAAGACCTCCTTAAAATTTTTCAATCCATTTATTGCTAAATTTGCTGTATTTTTGTAATCTTCAAGAGCCATAATACCTCTTGGGGCATGAATATATCTAACCGGAGTAGATATTACAATAGATGGGATTCCTCCTTTAGTATGGATAACACCTATATCGGTCCCACCAGTTACACTCCTCTTATATTGATATGGAATATTATTTTTTTCAGCTGTTCTTTCAAAATGCTCTTTTAACTTTCTAAAGCCAATGGTTGTTCTATCCATAACTGTTATTGAAGGCCCCTTTCTCATTTGAGTTGATGGTGATTGATCCCTTTTTTCAGGATCAGGAACATCCCCAGCAGTAGTTCCCTCAAAAGCAATAACATAATCTGGTTTTTCCCTTTCGGCTAAAACCGAAGCTCCTCTAAGCCCAACTTCTTCCTGCACTGTAAAAACTGCAATAATATCTACAGGATAATGCTGATCATCTTCAAGCCCCCTCAATATCTCCGTTATAATTCCACAACCAGCACGATCATCGAAAGCTTTACCGAAAAGTACATCCTCCTGCATCTCAAATTTAGTATTAAAGGTTGCATAATCCCCTTTACTTATGTAGGATTTTGCTTTTTTTTGATTTTTAGCTCCAATATCTATATACAATTTCTGCATGGGAATAGGTTTTTTCCATTCACTCCTGTTCTGCAGATGAATTGGTTTGGCTCCAAGTACTCCTGGAATTTTATCCTTCCCAATTAAAACTCTTTTGGATACCAGGATTCTTGGATCTATCCCCCCCACTCTTCTAAAATGTAAAAATCCATTTTTGGTAACACCATCTATCATAAAGCCTATTTCATCCATATGTGCAATGACCATAACTTTTTTTGCATTTTTTTCGCCACACTTTTTATATCCATAGAGATTTCCCATGAAATCTGTTTTTATGCTATCAACATTATCTTTTAGTGATTCTTTTATTACTTCTCTAATCTCATCTTCATATCCTGAAACACCAAATGCATTTGAATATTTTTCTAATAGATCAATCAATGCTCTACCTCCTTATAATATTTGTCCACTTCAGATACAAATAGGGCTAATATCTTCGCCATTCTCTTTATATCCTTTAAGTTAAGAGTTTCAACGGTAGTATGCATGTATCTTAATGGAATCCCCATCTGTATAACGGGAACACCTTCTCCTGAAATTTGAAATGAATAAGCATCAGTTCCACCGGGTCTTGGTATAAAAGTTTCCTGATATTTTATTTCCCAGTTTTCTGCCAGTTTTTTTATCTTATCTGTTAATCCAGGATGGAAGTTAGGTCCCATTGCGATGGTCCCTCCATTCCCAAGTTTAACAACTTCATATTTATTTGATCCTGGTGAAAATCCAAATGTTACATCTATAACAACTCCAACATTTGGTTTAATTTCATAAGCCGACATTGCTGCACCTCTAACACCAACTTCCTCCTGACATGTTCCAACCATATAAACATCCCAGTTGTGTTTTAAATTACTCAACACTTTCAGTACTTCTATTAATACTAAAACACCCGCTCTATTATCCATGGCCTGTGAAGCATAACAATCATCTTTTAATTTAACACAGCTTGTATCAAAAATTATTGAATCCCCGATGGATACATTCTCTTTTATAAAATCTGCCTTGAGTCCTGTATCAATATATAAATCATCCAGAGGTGTAACTTTCTTTCTATCTTTAGGTTTTTGCAAATGAGGAGGAACACTTCCAATGATTCCTTTGATCTTCTCTTTCCCCTGAATTTCTACATTTTGCCCCAGCAAAACTCTGGGATCATGTCCCCCAATTGGAACAAAATAAATAAATCCATTTTTATCAATTTTATTTACCATTAAACCAATTTGATCAAGATGAGATGCAAACATGATTTTTCCGTTAGATTTTGCACCCTTTTTAATTCCATACACATTATTAAACTTGTCAATATATGCTTCATCAGAATATTGTGAAAAAAATTTTCTTATGACCTCCGCAGCTTCAAATTCATCACCTGAAATGCCAGATGACTCAGTTAACGATCTTAATATCTCTCTTGTGCTCAATTAGTTACCTCCTTTCAAAACAATAACAACTTGACACTTAATATATTTTATTTATAATATTCAACATGTCAAGATTATAAACTTTAATTATTAAGGGGAGGTCTTAAATGTTAAAAAAATTTTGGATTATAGTTATAATATTTACACTCACTTTTGCTGCAGTAGCTAATGATGCATCAAAACTATTTAATGAAGGAAAAAAATTGTTTGAACAAAAAAAATATCAGGAAGCTGCTAATAAATTTGTAAAAGCTTCTTTAGCTGATAAGAAACACGTAAAATCACGTATAGCACTTGCAAAAAGTTATATGGCAATGAATAAGTTTCAAAAAGCAGTTGCACCTTTAAAAGAAATTATAAATATCGAACCTAACAACGAAACTGCTCTTGAATTATTGATTCAAACTTACTACAATTTGAAAAATTATACAGAAGTTGTTAATTATGGTAAAAAATATAAACAGATTGCTCAAAACCCAACAAATACTGCATATTATCTTCTGGGAAATAGTTATTATAATTTAAAATCCTGGGGACAATCTTTAAATGCTTATAAAAAAGCTGTATCATTAGACGGCAAGGATTACAAGTCTTTATATAAAATAGGAAAAATTAATTATATGGCTAAAAAATATCCTAAAGCTTTAGAATATTTTGAAAAATCAGGAAAAATAAACAGCGATTATATTTATACCTTTTACTACAAAGGACTTGCTTACTATAAACAAAAAAATTATTCAGAGGCAGCTAAAGCTTTTGAACAGACAACAAAAATAAAACCTAATTTCACCAAGGGATATTACTTTCTAATGATAACAAATATCAAAAGAGAAAATTACCAGGATACTGTAAAATATGGAACCCAGTTACTAAAATATCAAAAAAATGCCAAGAACTACTATTATATTGGTATTGCTTATGACAAATTGAATCAACCTAAAACAGCTTATAATTATTTCAATAAAGGAGCTGCTTATTCCGGTCAATTTGCTGAAAGATGTGCAAAATACGCTAAATATTTAAAAAGTTCTAAACTTAAGTAATCTTTAATAAAATGGGTAAATAGAATTATCTATTTACCCAATCTTTTTTTATAATTTTAAAATTTTAAAAAGAGCTTTATATGAATTATTATGATAATCCAGACAAATATGATCTATTTTTTACAAAAAAATCACTATAAAAAATCAAAAGATTTTTACAAATATAAATTTAAAATCTTAATATAAAAACAATTCTTGATGTAAGTATAGGCTCAGCAAACCTTACAATTCCTCTCGCTGATTTAGGATACGAAATTTTTGGTTCTGATATAAATCCAAATATGATAAAAAAAGCTAACAAAAAATTCAAGAAAAAAGATATAAAAACAACTTTAAAAATAGAAGATTTTAGAAATGTATCAGAATTCTTTTATCAAAAATTTGATTGCGTAATCTCTACAGGTAACTCTTTACCTCATGTGAATAATAATAATCTGAAAAAACTTTTTTTTGAAATGAAAAAATTAATAAAAACAGGTGGCTATATATATTTTGATTTACGAAATTGGGATCGCACATAAAAAAAATAAAGCGATTTTATTTATTAAACCCCATTTTTAAAAATAATATTTGTATAAATTATGTACAGTTATGGAATTACAATAATGATGGAACAATAACATTCAATATCATTATTAGCTACGGAAAAAAACACAATATTTTTAAAAAATCATTTTAAAAAGGAGTATATTATCCGGTAAAATTAAATTTTCTTAAACAATCTTTAAAAGAATCAAATTCCACTAGTATTTAAGTCATCAATCACGTTTTCCTAAAATAAAAAAGTTCGGAAAAATGTTGTGGTATTGTATTCTAACAAGAAATTAAACTTTAATACCTGGTATATCTAATATATTTATCAATCATTTTTTTTAATTTTTTTCTGGCACGGTATAATCTGCTCTTAACCTGAGAGATAGTTAGATTTAATTCAGATGCAACCTCTTTATATTTTTTCCCTTCAAAAGCTACTTTTTCAAGAATATTTTGATAATGATCCGGGAGCTCATCAATGGCCATTTTTACTTTTCTTTTAAGCTCCTTTAATTCAACTTTTTCATCCATGGTTTTTTTATCTGCTTTTTCAAATTTATCCATGGGATTTTCAATATTTTTAAATTTCTTCCTTTTTTCCTTTTCCCGAAGATACATCCTTCCTTCATTTTTAACAATTACATACAACCATGATGTGAATTTAGAATTCTCTTTAAATTGGTCAATCTTCTTATAAACTTTTAAAAATGAGTTCTGAACAATTTCTTCTATAATATTTTCTTCTCTTGAAAAACTGTATGCAAGTTTACGAACAAAGGTGCGGTATCTTTCAAAAATAACTTCAAATGCCTTTATATCTCCATCCTTCATGAGATGAATTAATTTAATATCCTCGAATTCTTTATAATTTTTGCCCATATTTATTTAAAACCCTTTCAACATCTGTCATTAAATAAAAAGACCCATGTATTAAAATTATATCCTTTTTACTGGATTTTTCTAATGTAAATTTAAAAGCTTCTTCAAAAGTTTTAAAAGTATCAACTGGATTACAATATCCTACCATCTCATTAATATTAGCACTTCTAAAAGAACTATTTTCTGTTAAAACAATCCTGGTATTATATTTTTTTTCTATTTCTAGCATTTTCTTTATCTTTTTCCCTGAAGAATAAGATACAACAGAATATATTTTTCTGTTCTGAAACTCTTCCTGTATTGTTTTAAAAAGAGCTTTTACAGATTCAGGTGTATGTGCTACATCCAGTATTACTGTTCTTCCTAACAATTTTTTTTTCTGAATCCTTCCTTTTAAAACAGTATTATTTATTGCATTTAATGATTTTTGAATATCTATATCGGGTAGAATCCGTTTCAATCCATATAGAGCTGTTAATGAATTTAACTTTTGATGACTACCAAGCATTTTTATATTTATTTTACCCACCTGTTTTTCATTAAAATATATTGTGTCTTCTTTTATATAAAAATCTCTCCCATATATAAAAATAGAAGAACTTTCTCTTTCAGCTATCTTATTAAAAATTTCAACGGCTACTTTATATCTCTGCTTATTAACAACAACCGGAACCCCTTCTTTTATTATACCGCCTTTTTCCTCAGCAATTGATTCTATTTTAGAACCTAAAATGTTTGTGTGCTCATAATCAATTAGAGATATAATGGAAAGTTCGGGTAAGATAACATTTGTAGCATCCAGGCGTCCACCCAAACCAACTTCATATATTGTAAAATCAACATTTTTATCATTAAAATAGAGAAAACTTAAAAGTGTTATTAATTCAAAAAAAGTCCTATATTTTTTTTCCATTTTATTTTTATTAATTTTATTTTTAATCATTTCCGTATAATAAGCAAATTCATTTTTTGATATATTTTTTCCATTTAAACTAATTCTTTCTTTTACATCTACAAGATGTGGAGAAGTAAATGTTCCCACCCTATATCCATTGGTTATCAAAATATTTTTTATAAATTCAACTGTTGAACCTTTCCCCTTGCTTCCAGCGACATGAATAGTTTTAATTTTTTTCTGAGGGTTATCAAAAGTTTTGAGTAGAGTTTTAAATTTTTTTAGGTCATAATTATCTTCAGTATAATCAACATTCTTCTTTTTTTCATAATTTATAAAAGAATTTAAAAATTTATTTGCCTTTTCATAATTAAAATCTGTCATAATTTGATCCAAAATTTTCTAATATTTTTTCAATTATACTTGTCATATTGTAATATTTATACTCTGCAAGTCTTCCAATAAAATAAACATTATCTAAATTATTTATTTCACCATGATATTTTTTATACTGTTTTTCATTTCTCTTTCTTGGAATGGGATAATATGGGATATCTCCTCTTTGAATATTACAACTTGAAGGATATTCTTTAACTATTGTCGTAAGAATATTCTTCTGTTTTGTTAAATGTTTGAATTCTGTTATCCTGGTAAAATCATAATTATTAGGATAATTAATTACACCCTTATTTTGATAATATTCTCTATTAAAATTAATAAATTTAAATTTCAAAGATCTATAGGGCAATTGCCCGAATTTAAAATCAAAAAAATAATCAACAGGACCCGTATAAAATAATTTCTTTACTTTTTGATTTTTTAAAAAGAACTCATCATTTCCGCTTTTTTTAATTATTGATTTATAATCAGTATTTAATAACAGTTCAATATTTTCATGGTTTAACATCTTATTAAACATATACGTATATCCCATATCAGGCATAACCTGATATTTGTCAAAAAAATATCTATTATCTTTTGAAATATTAACAGGAACTCTTGAAGTTACTTCTTTATTTAAATCCTCTGGAGATAGTGCCCACTGTTTTTTTGTATAGTTCTTGAAAATTTTATTATAGATATACGCTCCAAGTTCATTTAATCTTTTATCTTTACTATTTTTTAAATCCCAGATGGTTATTTTAGTATTATACCCAAAATTATTTACTAATTTTTTTATATATATTTTTGAAAGATACTCTGGAAACATTTTTTTTATTGAATTTATATTAAAAGGAACAGGAATATATTGATTATCAACAAAAGCAAGAACTTCATGATTATAAATATGCCAGTTCGTATATTTACTCAAAAAATTAAAAACTTTCCTTGAATTAGTATGAAAAATATGGGGGCCATATTTATGTATTAATATACCATTTATATCATAAAAATCATGAGCTTGCCCTCCAATATGATCTCTTTTTTCTATGACCAAAACTTTCTTATCTTCTTCTGCCAGTAATCGGGCGATTGTGCATCCTGCAACCCCAGCTCCTACTACAACATTTTTCATTTTTTAATGTTTCTCCCTTATTATAATGTTAATTAATTTTAATTGACAATAATGTCATGTCATCATCACGTGGAGTTTCTTTTGCAAATTTTTGTAAGTTTTTTAAACTATTTTTAACTATTTGTGTTGAATTTCTTCTTTTAGAATTATAAATATTATTCAACAATCTTTTCTCTCCATATTCTTCTTTTGATTCATTCATTCGTTCAACTACTCCATCCGTATACATGAAAAACAGATCCCCGGTATCAAAATCAATAGTTTTTATTTCCAAAGACTTCTTAAACTCTTTCCCCTCACATAAATTCAAACCAATGCCCCTACTCTTAACATATTTGACTTCATCCATGCTGAAATTATAATATATTGGTTCATTATGTCCGCATCTTATCCATTTAAATTTCTTATTTTTAATATCTAATATTCCTACAATTGCAGTAACAAAGAGAGACCGTTCCTTGGTTGTTCTTAAATAATTATTGATTGATAAAACTATATCCATTAAATTTTCATTTTTAGAAAATGTTGAATTTAAAAACCCTTTCAATTCACTAACTATTAATGCTGATGGTAATCCCTTACCACTAATATCACCAATTATCACACCCAATTTATTTTTGTTTTTGAATTTAAAAAGATCATAATAATCTCCGCCTACCTCTCTTGCAGCTAAATATGCTGCTTTAATATCAATATTTTCAATAGGATAATACCTTTTGGGAAGTAACTTCATTTGAATTCGTTTAGCAATATCTAAGTCTCTCTTTAACTTTTCTTTTTCAAGTGTGTCTGAAATATTTTGAAAAGATATCAAAGCACTAATAAGCGATTTCCTTTTTTTATCTTCATAAAATTTTTGTAAACTTTCCTCCATTAAAACAAATGGAACAATATTAAATCTTATATATTTTTTATTATACCAGAATTGAACAACCTGGGATTCAAAAGTCTTGAAGGCTTTTTTTAAAGCTCCCTGTATTATTTTTAATTGTTTTTTAGATAAATATTTTTTTATATCAATTAAATATTCATTTCTGTGTTCACAATTTTTCTTGTTACAGTAAAAACACAACCCCATTCTTGAACAAACCATAGAACTTTTAGCTGGCATATCAAGCAGTTTTCGTCCAGAAGAATTCACATTTGCCAGCAATTTTTCATCCACTACCATTAATCCAAAAGGAGTTTCTTCATAAATAGCTGAACTAATATTTACATAGGATTTCAATTCTTTAATTGCCTGAAATCTTATTAAATATTGATTTAACAACAAGCCCATTAAAACGATTTTTTCTTCACTAATAGCATTTTTCGAATTAAAATTAATATTTATTAAATCATGTACTTCTGTAAAAATTTTTCTATTCCCCATCCCGGGTTCAATTTTTAATATAGCTTTCAATGGAATAAAAATAGAAGTATCTGCATCCAATCGTTGGTTTAATTCTTTACATTCTTTATCTTTACTGCAGTTTAAAGAATAAAAAATTTCTTTGCTGGAAACATAGGTATTTATGTATTTTTCCATCCACTGTTCAATTTCAAAATCATCTTTTTTAATGCCATAAGAAAGACATTTGCTATGATCCATATCAAATAATATCATGGAATCAATATGAAATATTTTTTTTAAAACTTCATATACATCCTTAAAATAATAATATGCTTCATCATTATAAACAATTTTAAATCTTGAAAAAAACTCAAGTTTCTTCATTAAGAATCCTTCAAGGTTTCTTTGAAAAATTCTCTAATTCTATTATCCGCTAATCTTAACCGTCCTATCATTTCATAGAGAAATGATTTATAAATTTTATATTCAATTTCTGTATTTTCTTTCATAATCCTGTTAAAATCAGATTTAAGTAAAACTAAAACTTCTAATTCCGTAATAGCAATTGCTGATGCAAATCTTTTAGAATCCTTGTTTTCTAAAACTCCTACCTCACCAAAAAAATCACCTCTGTGGAGATTTAATACATTTTGCTTTTTACCTTCTTTAACATTTTTGTATATTTCTACATCTCCTTTATTAATAAAAAATATTGCATCAATACTATCTCCTTCTTCAAAAATCAATGTATCCTTGGTAATTTTTTTTAAAAACATTCTTTCTTTAACAATATCTGCCTCTTTCCCATTTAAATCAGAAAAAAGATAATAATCTCTAATCATATCAACCTTCCATACCCATTAAATAAAAAGAATTTAACTTGCTGCTTGTATCTTTAATTCGAAAATTAATTTTTTCAACAATATTTTTTAAAATAATATTTGAATATTCAGATTCCTTATCTATTAATTTTTTAAAATCTTTCTCTTCAATTTTTAATAAAATTGCACCTTTTCTTGCTTTTGCAGTTGCGCTTCTTGTCCCCTTATCAAGTACGGACATCTCTCCAAAAAAATCACTCTTTTTTAATACAGCAATTCCTTCCTGTCCTATGGAATCTATTTCTAAAATTATACTTACAACCCCATCTCCTATTAGATAGAGATTGTCTCCGTATGAACCTTCTTTAAATAAAACCTCATCTTCCTCAAAATTTAATTTTTGAAAATATTCAATTATCTTTGGTAAATAAGAAATCGGAACATTTTTGAAAAGAGAATTTTGTTTTAATATTTGAATTTTTTCCATATACCCTCCTTATGCCCTTTAATTTTAGATAATGTATTATAATCTGTCAAATCAAACTTAAGAGGGGTTATAGAAATATAATTCTCATATAATGCTCTGTCATCACTATTGGGATTTTTATCCATTGAAAAATCACCTTTATACCAGTAATAACTTTTTCCCATGGGGTCCTTTCTTTCATCAAGCTCGGTATCATAGAAACTTTTACCCTGTTGTGTGAATTTTACACCTTCAATTTTTGATTTTTCGATATTGGGATAATTGATATTTAACAAATACTTTGACTTATCAAAATTCAATTTTTTCCATTTTTCTAAAAATTCAACTATAAAATCTCCAATATCTTCAAGAAATTCTCCCTCAAAAGATGTTGAAACAGCTATAGAAGGAATCCCTGCCAAATAGCCTTCTGCTGCTGCCGATACTGTTCCAGAATATAATATATTATTAGATGTATTGTATCCCTTATTAATTCCCGAAATAATACAATCGAACGTTGTATCTTTTTCCAGATAGGAAAGAGCAACTTTAACCGAATCCGCTGGTGTACCCTCAACAGCCCAGCCCAAAAATCCATTTTTTCTCTTTATTTTGACAAATCTGAAAGGTTGAAATAATGTAATTGAATGGCTAACTGCTGATTGTTCATTTAATGGAGCAACAATTTTAACATTGTGTTCTGTTTTTAATTTCTCCCAAAGAACAAAAATCCCCTCTGAAAATATACCATCATCATTGGCAAGAAGAAGATTCATAATTACTCAATCAATCCATCTTTCTTCTTATTCCAAATAACCCAGTTACTTTTTTCATCTTCTGCTTTTTCATCTATCTCTTCTAAACTTACAACTTCTCCATCTTCCACTCTAAGAGCCATCATTTGATCAACAATAACGACCCACTCTTCCATTGAAACTTCTTTTGGTCCCTCAACTTCCCTTGGACCTTCAACTTCAGTTGGTTTTTTAATTTTTGGTTTATCTTCTTTACCCTCACCTTTTTTCTTTCTATTTTTCACTTTCACATTTCCTTTATAAACTTTTATAAGAGCACCATTTTCTAAAGAGTTTATCCGAAATATTGTTCCAACAACTGAAGTAGAAACAGAAGTGGAGCCAAACTCAAAAACTTCAGATTCATTTTCTTTATTAACATTTCCCCATATTTCTCCTTCTTCAACCTCTATTTCAGTAATTAGTTGGTTTTCCTTTTCTTCGTACAGTTTAACCATATTAACCATAGTTTTAGGAGCAAGTCTGATTTTTGTTCCTCTTAACAGAGAGATTTCAGCAAAAGACTCAGGGAGGGTTCTTAAAACATCATTGCTCTTTACATCCATTTGTAATTTTGCTTTCAACCAATTAAAATTTTCAACATTTCTTTTTTGAGCACTGCCTTCAAGAGCAGAAATCACTCCCTTTTTCTCAATTTCTCCACCTATATTAAAAAAGATAGTTATTATAAAATAGAACACTAAAAATTTTTTCACAATTACCTCCAATTTTTTTTATCAATAATATTAATTATAAATTAATAAAAAGAATTTTTCAAGTATATATAACCATATATACTAATTGTATCAACTTATTTAACATATTTATACAAACAAAATGCAATATCCATGTTAATATTTCTTTCTTACCCTATAAATAGATATTATCGTCAAAAGAGGACTTTTATTAACATTGTTTAGATATTTAACGATAATTTTTATTTATTATCGGTATCTTTTAGATTGAAACATCAATTTCAAAAATTAAAGCTGAATGATTAATAATATTCTTTTATCTTATGAGCTAAATCATATATATAAGAGATATTTTGAAAGATTTCTTCTTTATATCCTGATATAAATAACGGAACAGGATTTTTCGTATGTCCGGAAATACTTAAATCTTCTATATTTCCGTGATCAGAAACTAATATAAGAGTATTCTTATTAAAATTGAAGTTGCCAAGAAGGGTTTTCAAAAATTCTTCTAAATCACTTAAAACTTCTAAAGCTTTATCTTCATCTCTTTTATGTCCTATCATATCTGTCTTAAAATATTCAAAAAGTGTGAAATCATTCTTTCTTGAAATTTCTAATAAATTATGTGCTCCATCAGAGGGTTTAATCAATGGAATTTTCTCTAATAAATCTTTATTATAGTAGGCTTCATATTCAGGAATAAATTTTTCAATTTTCTTAAGAAATTTATTATCTTTCCTATCTATTAAACTGAGGTTTGTTATATCATGATACACTGCTTTTCCTTTTATTATTTTATCCAACCCACGAACCTTTTTTCCTATTTCTATGGTCATATATGATGTTGCGGATAAAAATCTGCTTTTTTTTAATATTTTTAAATTATCTATTATATAACCATTTGCAAAGGTAAATTTCTTATCATTATCTCTCAAATACCTGAATATTGATTTTTCTTTTAGCAGCTTTCTTAGAAGTTTATTTGGAAAACCTTCTTTGTGAGATCCATTAATCAGGGAAGCATTTAATCCTGTAAAAATTGAAGTCTGCCCTGTAGCACTTTGAGGAATTCCTTTTATGCCCATTACAGCATCAACAGGTTCAGCTTCTTCAAATAATAATTTTCTTAAAACAGGTAATTTTTCAGTAAAAAAGGGATTGTTTTCTTTTTTACTTCTAATTCCAACCCCATCCACGAATATAAATAAAATCATTGCCTACCCTTTAATTATAAAATAAAAAAATCCCCATTTAGTAAAATTAAGTGTAGGAGCTAAAAAATATTTTTTTAATTTTCTTAAACTAATCATTATTATTTTATTCTTCCATCTTGGATCATATATATATAATTTATTTTTTGAATATCCAACTATTAAACTAAAATGCCCTTGAAATGTTCGATCTATTTTTTTTTCAGGATACCAATTAAAAAAAACCGGATATCCATCGTTTAAATAACTTTTGATTAGATTAATATTTTTTTTATACAAATTATTACTGAGAATATTTCTGCTTTTATATCCATAGTTGTATCTATATTCAATATTATAGCCTTTTTCTTTTAATTTTCTTAAAATTTCAAGGCTGTATGCTCCTCTTTTTACTTTTTTTAAATCAAATATTTTATTGTGAACATAATCCTGGTTATATTTTTCCCCAATTTTTTCAAGCATAATAGCAACTACAGTTTCTCCGCAAAAATCTTTTTTCTGTTTTATTGGATTATAGTCTAAAAATAAAGAAAGTGAAAAAATGTTGCTAATCAAAATTAGAAAATATAAAATTAATATTAATTTCTTTTGCATACGAGACTTTTTTTATCAACTCCAATTTTATCAGCAATAACAGAACATTTAGCCATTAGTAAGAAAAACAAGTTTTTATTTTTTTCTTCACTAAGAGATTCAAAATTGCCCTGCCCTTTTGCAATAATAACATCAGAATCATTAAAAATTTCTTGATATTTTTCGGTTACATAATCCATTATAGTACCAGGAGCATTGTCTCCATTAGAGATAAGATCTGCATAGTTATCCATTCCAACCTGTAAGCCATCTTCCATCGTTACATCATTTATTACTGGATATCCTCTAACTCCATAATAGAATTTATTTATTTGTGGAAATCTATTTTTTAAAACTCTAATAAAAATTTTGTCAAAAACAATCTCCCCACAATTATCTCCAATAATCATAACAGAGGAACTTTCCCTCAAATAATTTTTCAATAAATTACTATCATCAACTTTTAATGATTTTTTTTCAATATCATCTATTGTATTAAAAACTTCTTCTTCTTTTAAAGAGTGCTTTACTCCAAAATCAATTATATTTCCTGAAATTACCATCTTGACTAAATATTTAAAATTTTTTTTATCCAATTTTTTATAGAGATCTTTCTCCATTTCAAGAATTTTCTCGTTGTAATATTTTTTTTTCTTTTTGTAGGGATCTTCGGTATTAATTAATTTATATATTACAGGATATATTCTTTTTGCAAGATGTGGCGGGGTGTTTTTATTATAATCAATATCTTTTAAAATGGTTAAAATTTTTTTTATCATTTCTTCAATATCCTTGTTTTTCAAATTGCTATCTTCAGCTAAATTTAAAGCCTGGTTGATAAAACATGGAACACACTTAAAAGTTGTTTTCATTTTCACTCCTATCCTTTTATTATTACTCACCAGGTAAATATTATATAATTTTTTTCAAAAAGGCAAGAACTCCATCAATATTTTGAAAACTATATGAACTAAAAGAAGAATCTTTACCCTTAGGAGATATATAAATTGATTTAAATCCTCTTTTGGATAATGGGATAATATCATTATCCTCATCATTCCCAATTATTAAACAATTTTTGTTTTTTACCGATAAATACTTTAATTTTTTTTCAAGTAACTCATATATTTGAGGGTCGGGTTTTGAAACACCAATTTGATAAGAAAAAAGAACCAAATCCGAATTAAAATAATAATCAAAAGAACGTTCTAAAAAATCGTTTAAAATTCGTTTTGTATAAAATTGAGCATTTGACATTATTCCCTGGTATAAATTTTTTGACCTTATATAGTTTAAAATCTTTTCTACATTCTTTCCAATTTTTACAGGATTGACTGCTTTTTCAAAAATAATTGCTATTTTTTTCAGCATACTTCTTCTAAATTTTTTTTGAAACTTTTTTTTCATAAATATATCCCAGAGTTTAATTATATTAATTTCTGGACTTATTATATTTTCATCCTTTTTTTTCTTTCTTTTTTGCAATTCTTTAACAAGATTTCTGTACAATTTTTCCCCCGTATCGGGGTCAATTTCTAGATTTACAAATTCACCAACCCGCTGAAACCCCTTTTTAAATTTTAAATATTTACCGGGATCAACAGGGGTATCCATATTAACAGAATAAAGAATAGTACCATAAATATCCCAGATAACAGCTTCAATTTTCATATTATCCAAAGATAGTTCTTATAATCTGTTTTAAATTATATTTTAAAACATCATAAGAAAAATATTTTTCACCAATCTTGTAATTGTTTTCAACCATCTCTTTTCTGTAATTTTCATCTTCTAAAACCTTTTTTACTTTTTCAACATTTTTATCCGTCAGATAATCATTCATTGAAATTGTGTTAAATCCCTTGGGTTCAATATCCTTTATATA
>Ga0209925_1000263_pt1 | contig 28431 bp, 33 predicted proteins | sample SalPonR2_A_D1_MG_FD_185702 | JGI IMG/M metagenome (GOLD analysis project Ga0209925, IMG submission 185702) | Salt pond soil microbial communities from South San Francisco under conditions of wetland restoration - Salt Pond MetaG R2_A_D1_MG... ... | reverse complement strand
AATGGCAAGATTAGAAGGTGACTTAGAAAGGCTGATCAAAGAATCAAAAACTGAATCCGATAACGAAGTAATCAGTGTCGAACTTGATGGCGGAACAGACTGGAAATAGTAGTAGAAAACTGTTATAAAGATAAATATATGCGTAGATAACTAAGGATAACGCATATGAGTAGGCCGAAGCCCAATGTTTTATTAGAACATATTGATAAAAAGAACTATCGAGCAGAACAGGTATTAGAAGCAGAAGCTATATGGGCTGTTTTTTATAAAGGAAGTCCATTTAATCTTAAAAGCAGTAATGCTCTAACTAGTTACCCTGGTCCTAAATACAAAAAGACTAGTTTTTCAAATCCAGGCCACGCTCATAATCTTGCAAAAAAACTGAACGAAATGTTTAACACCGATCAGTTTTCAGTGTTTAGACTTGACCGAGGAACTCTAGAAACCGAATGAACTTAAAAGAGTCTTACACTAAAATATTCCTAAGAGAGCTTAACAAGTCAATATCCGACGCAACTGTTAAAGAATACATGCCTCTTTGGTGGAAGAACACTCGATCAAAAGGCACAGGCGGACTTCGTCTCACAGAAGACGGATATGACGTTGTGACACAGATCGATTTAAGAACATACGATGTTCCTTTTCCAAAAGAGTTTGTTCTTACGGCACAGAGTATTATTTTTTTGGATCAGTTTATTACTTGTCCTTACTACTTGACAAATAAAGGTGTCGTAGTGCTAGACGAACGAACAGCAGTTGAACTTACACTGTTTTCAGGTGATGTTCGCAAGTACGGTCTAGCAAAGGCTATGACAAGATCAAAAAAGATTGCAGATTCCAGTTGACATCCTGTTGTGTGAGTGTATATTAGTTTTGTAGGCACTGATACACATAGAAAGGAATGCTACATGACTGAAGTTACTCGTACTGTTACTCCGAACAAAGCAAAAACCGCACTGCGTCACGCAATGATTAAGCAGCGTCCTGTGTTTTTGTGGGGTCCTCCGGGCATTGGTAAATCCGATGTCGTTAAGCAGATTGCAGACAGCATCGACGCTGCTATGATCGACGTTCGTCTTTCGCTTTGGGAACCGACTGATATTAAAGGTATCCCTTACTTTGATTCCACGCAAAACAAAATGGTTTGGGGTCAACCAAGCGAACTGCCGGACGATGAGTTTGCGTCGCAATATGATAACGTTGTTCTTTTCCTCGACGAGATGAACAGTGCTGCTCCGGCTGTGCAGGCTGCTGCTTACCAGCTGATTCTTAACCGTCGTGTTGGCGAATATCGCTTGCCTGACAATGTTATGATCGTTGCTGCTGGTAACCGTGAGGCTGACAAAGGTGTAACTTATCGTATGCCTAGCCCGCTTGCAAACCGTTTCGTTCACTTGGAAATGGCTGTGAGCTTTGATGACTGGTTCCAGTGGGCTGTGAATAACAACATCCACTCCGATGTTGTTGGTTACCTCCAGTTTGCCAAGCAGGACATTTACACCTTCGACCCTAAAGCAGGTAGCCGCAGCTTTGCTACTCCTCGCTCTTGGTCGTTCGTAAGTGAGCTGTTGGAGGACGCACTCGACGAAGGTACTACTACTGACCTTGTTGCTGGTGCGATTGGTGAAGGTCTTGCTGTGAAGTTTATGGCTCACCGCAAAGTTGCTGCCAATATGCCTAACCCGACAGACATTTTGGAAGGTAAGGTGAAAGAGCTGAAAACCAAAGAAGTCAGTGCCATGTATTCCTTGACCGTTTCGCTCTGCTACGAGTTGAAGGAAGCCAGCGATAGCAACGATAAGAAGTTCGACGACAAAGTCAACAACTTCCTGCGCTTTTCAATGGATAACTTCGACACTGAAATGGTAGTAATGGGTATCAAGCTTGCGCTTACTCAATACTCGCTGCCGATCGACCCGGACGCTGTTGAATGCTTCGACGAGTTCCATGATCGTTATGGCAAGTACATCAAGGCTGCGCAAGGGGCTTGATAGGTGAGATGAAAGTGGGCGGAGATCAACTTCGCCCACTTTTTCTATTTGAACTTGACATCTGCTGTAAATATGTTAGTATGCAGTATGACCACAAACAAAGAGGTATACACTATGTCTGCTAAAAAGACTCAAAGCAAACTAAAGAACTGGCAACCTGACGATAGCCTGACTAAAGAACAACTAGACCGTATGAACGAAGAAGTGCTCGAGCGTATCATTACTGCTCGTGTTGGCTTGCTACTACGGCATCCGTTCTTTGGTAACCTTGCTACTCGAATGAAGATCTATCGTGCTGATGATTGGTTGATGACTGCGGCAACTGACGGTCGTAATCTGTACTATAACACTCAGTTCTTTAACGCAATGAATAACAAAGAAATCGAGTTTGTTATTGCTCACGAGATTCTTCATTGTGTTTATGATCACCTTACTCGGCGCGATGACCGCAATCCTATGCTATACAACATCGCAGCAGATTATATTGTAAACAATCTGCTTGTTCGCGATCGTATCGGTGCAAAACCCAAGGTAGTTGACTGTTTTCAGGACTTCAAATACGAAGGCTGGACTTCAGAAGAAGTGTACGACGAACTGTACAAAGAAGCTAAAAAGAACGGTGAGGAGTCTCTTGAAAAACTGGGCGAGATGCTGGACGAACACTACGACTGGGAAGCTAACGGTGACGAAGACGATGAAGGCAAAGGTGCAGATGGCCGGCCTCGTTATACTAACGCTACACTAAGGCAGAACTGGATCAGATCAAGGACGAAGTTAAAGAAGCAATGATTAATGCTGCTCAGACTGCTGGTGCTGGTAATGTTCCTGCAGGCATTCAGCGTATGATCAAAGAACTGACTGAACCCAAGATTAACTGGCGTGACTTGCTGCGTCAACAGATCCAGAGCACTATTAAGAGTGACTTTACTTTTACTCGTCCGAACCGCAAAGGTTGGCATAGTGGTGCTATTCTTCCAGGACAAAACTTCCAAGACACTATTGACATTGCTGTGTCGTTGGATATGAGTGGTTCTATTGGTAATGCTCAGGCTCGTGACTTCTTGAGCGAAATCAAAGGCATTATGGAAGAATATCAGGACTACCGTATTAAGCTGTGGTGCTTTGATACCAAGGTATACAACGAACAAGACTTTAGTGCCGATGGCGGTGAAGACTTGCTGGACTACGAGATTCACGGTGGTGGTGGCACTGACTTTGATGCTAACTGGGACTATATGAAGGAGCATGATATCGTTCCCAAGAAGTTCATTATGTTCACAGATGGTTATCCGTGGCAGAGTTGGGGTGACGAAGACTGGTGTGATACTGTATTCATCATTCACAGTCACCACGACAAGAACTTGGAGGCTCCGTTCGGCGTTACTGCCCACTACGAGGAGGCTAATGGCTAAAACACTTAAACCAAACCCGTACAGCGTGTTTGAGGTTCGGAGGATGGACTTTCCTCCGGACCATTTTGAATATGCTAACATACCACTAAACTACAATATGAAATCTGCTCTCGAAAAGTGGATTGAAAACAATCTTAAGAGTAGATTTTATATTGGTAAAGCAGTTTCTCTTGACGAATCGAATAAAATGCAATATAATGTACGCATAGGGTTTGAAGAGTCGAGAGAACTTTCATACTTTATGCTAGCTTGTCCATATTTAAAGTACAAGTAAATCGTTTCGCATATATATATTAAACAAAGGAGTATTAAGATGAGCGAACAAACAGTCGCACAAGAACAAACAGAAGAAAAGGCACCAGAACTTACTATTGCTGATTTGAACGCAATGAAAAGTATTATCGATGTTGCTAGTCAACGAGGTGCATTCCGACCAAACGAAATGACTGCTGTTGGACAAACCTATAACAAGCTAGAAGCTTTTTTAAATGCTGTTTCTCAACAACAAGAACAAACCAATGGTAGCCAGGAAACTCCAGAAGGAGCACAATAATGCCAGATCTAAAGCACGTAGGCAGAACTAAAAACAATAGAAAGTGCATTGTTGCATATAGGGTCATTCCAGGTGACCCTAATAACTGCCTTGTTATTCATCCCGAAACTCTAGATGCTGATCAACATGATAGTTTAATGAAACTAGTCGAATCAAACACTGGTCAAGCTGCATATGAACTAGCAGAAGCAATGCATCGAACTACTCTTGTAGACGGAAGAAACATGTTACGTGCGTTTCATACACAAGGTAAACTAGTAAAAGCATCTACTAAAGATATAGTTATGGTTCCTAACAGTCTCAGCTCAATCAACCTTGCTGAACTCAATGAACTTATTGCAAATCAAAAAGGTGTATCTGTTGCAGATCTTGCTCTTGGTGCAGACAAAATAAAGAAGGCACCTGAAGAACAGAAAACTGAAGCCGATACTGTTTCAGATTATTCTCAAGAAACAGCAACACCAGAAGTGACTGACAATGCTGCTTCTTCCGAACCTCTAAGCGATGATGAACTAGCTAAACAGCTTCGCAGTCAAGCTGATGCTATGTTCAAAGAAGCAAAACGCTTGAGAGAGCAGGCAGAAGAACTTGTTCCGATAAAGAAAAAAACAACGAAGAAAACTGAAACAAGTGCCTAAAAATAAAAGGGATATATCTACATCTTCTTGGCCAGGTGTACTTGATGAGATTGATATCAAGGTTATCCCAGTTGAATATGTTAAAAACATTGAAGTCCACTTTGACAATGGCACTGTCTGGCTGATAGATGTAGATCCCGAAGAAAGCAAAGACTCGATAGACCTAGAAGAATCTATCGAGTCTTTGATCGAAGAATATGAGGACACTATAAACGGTGTCAACTTTGTTCTTGATGTAGAAAAGGTCAAAAAAGACATTACACAAAGAACAAAGCATTTTATGAAAAAAAGACGATAACAAATCTACAAAAGGCATAAATACTATTAACTAAATAATATCAGGAGTTATAGTATGGCTTTTCGTCTGAGACGTGGAACAAACGCACAAAGAACGCAACAAGTTTTTCAAAGTGGTGAACTTGTATATGTTACAGATTATCTAGCAGAAGAAGTAAGTCCGCTTTGGATAGGCGACGGAACAACCCTAGGTGGTATTGCTGTTAATCGTACCCAACCGATAGATAGTATCGGTGAACTTTCTGATGTAGATATTACTACTGCTCCTCCTACAAATGGACAAGTATTAAAATGGAATGGCACAGCATTTGTTCCTGCTGATGACGTTGACACTACATTGACTTTAAGTAGTGCAAGCATTGGCGACTTAAACGATGTAGATCTTTCTGTTACTCCTACTAATGGACAAATACTACAATGGAATGGATCTGCATTTATTCCTACCGATGTATCTATTGTAGGTAGTGGGATAGTTGAAGGTTCTAACTATAGAATTAATGTTGTAGGTGATGATAGTAGTATAATGCTTGATACATCATCTAATACTTTTACAGGTAATTTTATCGGCGATGGCAGTCAATTATTTCTAGGTTCAGCAGTGCCAGGATATATAGATGGAGCTACATATAATATAGGTATTGCTTCAGACGATGATATAATCTTAGTTGATCATCAAACATCTAAAATTGATGGTGAATTTGTAGGCATTGTAACCGGAGTAGTGCAAGCATCATTACTAGGAGACGATAGTAGTATAATTATAGATCATGAAACTAACACTATTGCTGGTAATTTAGTCGGCGACTTAACTGGTAATGTAACAGGCAATGTTACAGGAGATGTAACTGGAGATCTCGACGGAGATGTTACAGGAGATGTTACAGGAAACGTCACTGGTTCGGTTTTTGCTAATGATTCATCATTAATGATAGATGCAATAAATAATCGAATTGTTGCAAGAGATATAATTGGTACTAAAACATTTATACAAGATGACGGTAGCAGAATAAATTTAGAGTTTAATTCGACAAATTTACCAGACTTATCTCGTACCTTTGTCGAATTTAATTTTTCAGGTACAACTACCGGAGGTGATAGTTTACTTTCATCTAGAATGTTTTCTGGAACGTTTGGTACATTTTTTACACATGACCCTAGTGGTGTTGATATAACTTATCCTGAATCAAAAACTATAGGATTAACAAATACTGGAATAACCTACGGATCATATGTTGCTACAGCAGCACTAGATATAAGAGGCGATGCTGTTATTACAGGTGGTCTAACTGCTGATGTTACAGGTTCGTTATTTAGTGATTCAAGTACTATACTAATAGATTCAACAGATAGCAGACTTATGGTTGAAAATATTAATGTAACTGGAATAACAAATAATGCACCGGCAGATACTAACACTGTAGACAGTTGGTTAGAAGTTACTGTAAATGGAGCAACAAAATACATACCTCTTTATTCTTAAAATCATAATTCAAATATTTAAATAAAAATATTATTAAATATAGTATGATTAATGTACAACTTATTAGTATTTCCAGTACTTGGATGAATACATTACCGATGACCTTGTCTTTGATGGAAGAGTACGTCAAAACGGATAAAAATTTATCGAATATAAATTTTTTACCATATATATTTCATACTTATCAAAAAAGCGTTTTAGATATGATTCCGTCTTCTAATGTAGATATAGCAGGTGCAACTCTTTATATATGGAATGTTAACAGAAGTTTAAAACTACTTAAAGAAATTAAATCAAATAATCCTAATTGTATTACAATTGTAGGTGGCGGAAATGCTCCTTATTACGACAAAGAAGCTGAAGATTTTTTAAGAAAACATAATTATATAGATTTTATTGTGCATAAAGAAGGTGAAGAACCATTACGACAAATTTTATATTATAAAAATAATCTTTTAGATAAATCTCAAATAAATTCTGTTTCGTATTTAGAAAAAAATCAATATAAAAGAAACAAGTTAGGTAAATTTATAAAATTAGATACTCCTTCGCCTTTTAAAAATGAAAATTTTTTAAATTGCATGAACGAAGTTGATAAATTAGGATTACTTAGAGGTACTGTATGGGAAACTAATAGAGGTTGTCCGTATAGTTGCAGCTTTTGTGACTGGGGCGGGCTAGTACAACAAAAAATAAGACAAGTTCCTGATGAAAGATTAGACGAAGAAATTAAGTTTTTAGTTTCTAATATGGATGAAGTATTTTTTGGAGATGCTAATTTTGGAATTTTTCCTAGAGATGTAGAGATTACAAAAAAAATAGTTAATTTATATGAAAATATCGATAACCCTAGACTTAAAGTGATGCATACTGGTAATGCAAAAAATACAACCAATAGAGTATACGAAATTGGTAAATTGTTAAGTAAATATAATTTACAAAGATCGGGTGTAAGTTTAAGTTTACAAACTTATACCGACGAAGCATTAAAAAATGTTAAACGAGATAATATTAAAAAAGAAACATATCAGGATTTGACAAAAAAGTTTATTAAAGAAGGAATACCAGTATATACTGATATGATTATAAATTTACCAGGAGAAACATTTGAAAGTTTTCTTGAAAGTTTAGAAACAGTTCTCGAAGGTGATGTTACTGATATAAGAACATTTTTACTTGAAATGTATCCTAATAGTGAAATATCACAAGAAATTGAAAAATTTAAAATAAAGATTCGAAAAAATATTATATTTTATGGAGTTTATGATGACGAAAATGAATATACTGAGCAAGTATATGAAACTTACTCTATGAATAATAAAAATGCCGAAAAGCTAAGAAAATTTACCATTTTTATTGATATATTACATCAAGGAAAATATTTATATTATATAGCAAAATACCTTAAGAATATACATCAAATAAGATTTGTTGATTTTTATTTAGATCTTTTTGAAAATTCGAAAGGTTTTATAAATGATATAGCCGATAATAATAAAATCTTAGAAATTTATAACAACGGAGAAGGAACTAAGGCAATAGGAAAAACACCTTTTAACATAATATGGGGCAATACTTTTAGAAAACAACAATTTATTTGGACTGTTATTGCAGAAAATAAAAATATTTTTTACGAAGAAATAAAAAATTATTTAAAAAAATATAACGACGATTCTTTAAATGATCTTATTAAATATCAAAAAGATTTAATGATTAGTGCAAATTATAATTCTAAGACTGGTAAAATAAAAAATTATAATTATAATTGGTATGATTATTTTAATAAAAATGTATCACTAAAAAAAGAAAAAACTAAATTGTATTTCTATGACACTCACATAGGTACTTTATCAGAAAAAATTCCTTTAGAAGATCCGAGTATATTTATGAAATATGCAGCAGGAGGAAGAAGTTATTTTACACAAAGACAAGGAAGTTATATACATCAATTAATCAAAAAACTTTAATATATCATTCCATGATAAATCATGTCTAAATAACCAACGCATTATAATCCTCGGAGTTGTTTTAAATTTTATACTATGCCAGACATCAGTTCTAAGAATAATAGGTTGTTCATTCTTCATTGAAACTTGATTAACTTTTTTGTCTAAAACTTCTTCATTTTTGCACCAAGTACCTGTTCTAATATTATATACAATTTGCTCAGGACTATCGTCGTACCATTCAACTATACTATCTTCTGCATTATACAAAGGATAAACTAAGGAACCTGCATATGTTTCAAACCCTTCTCTTTTATTATTTCCATCTTTATGCTTGCCTACAACATATTCTTGATCGATTTTTTTAAAATACTTATTAATATCCGGTGTAAGTTTATCATCACTATAACTTATCATTGTGAATATATCATGCATAATTCCCATTTCGCGTAATTCTATTAATTTTTTACATTCTATAGGAATATCGTCGACGTGAATTTTAGATTTAAAATTATCAAATTCACGATAATGAAATTCTGTAATTCCAATAGCTAATTCAACTTCTTGTCTGTCAATTTTTAAATTTGGTATTTTATAATATGTGTTCTGCATACCACTGATAATCTTCCTCTTTGGCATCTTTAAAAGTTTTCATTTTTTCTTTTTTTGCAATAAAATTAGTAACACCGGTTCTTTTATTAATTTTTTTTGCTAAAAAATTTATAAGACTATAATTTCTATCCGGTTCAAGTGTGAATATTGCCTTTTGAAAACCTTTTCCTTGCAACCACTCTATCTGATGTTTTGCCATGGGCGCAACAGGAGTATGACGCCATAATACTCCATCATTATATCGATCATCCGGATCGAACCAAGTTCTAGTTAATATTCTCACTGTTCCGGGTTCAAAAAAATGATCTTGTATACAACTAAAAGCAATAATATTTTTATCATTTTCGTCAAAGACTAATGTCCAATAAAGATATTTTTTAAAATTTGTTTTTAAAGGCGTAAGCCAATGTTTGCTTCTGCCTTTATAATTTTCATCAAGGTAATATAAATAATCTTGAAATTGAGATTCATATCCATCTAATGGTTTGACATTAAAATTCATATTGAAAATTTACCCTTAATAATTTGCGATGTCCTACAAAGGCATTTCTACGGTGTAACATTCTTCTATTATCCCAAAGAACTATGTCGCCTTCATTCCAATAATGCTTAAACGCAAATTTTTCGCAATGTTTCACTAATCTATCTTTGTCAATCGGCTTGTCCGTTGTCATTAATGTTTCAGGACTAAAATATAAAGATTTTTTTCCAGTAATAGGATGTACCATAGATACAGGTCTAGTCATTACATGTTTTTTTATTACTTTAACTTGTGTATCAGAAATCAATCCGTCGTATTTACCAGGTATTCCAAATGTTGCATTAACATCACTTAGATAATCTTTATCTTTTTTCGATAACATTTCATATGCTAAATTAGTGTCAACAAATTCAGTATGTGTAGGGGTATCGCTCTCGACATATGCTAAAAGTGTTCCGTGATAGTCTCCTATACTATAAGAAAAATCATTATGCCAAGGAACATCTCCATTTCCAAATAGAGCAGTTTCGCTTAAAAGTTGTACATATCTGTCACCTTTAATATGATGCTTTCCAGTTATTAATAATTTTCCGAAAAAAGATGCTATTTTTTTTAAAGTATTTGGTTCTATATTTTGAGGATCCGTTTTTATATGAACAAATCCATTATCAAAATATTCTTTCTTAATTAACCTAATATTTTCTATATCATTAATAACCATATTCGTTTTCCTTTACATGTTCAAAAAACGGTGCAATTTTCCAGTCTTCAGTTATACGACCTCTAACTTCATTACCAAAATCAGGAATGCCTTCGTCATTTACTTTCCAATCAACTAATCTTACTATAATATTATTATGTTTAAAAACAAAACCTTCTATATTATTTCTTATACCCACTGTTTCGTTATCTAATAGATATTTTTTTGTTATTCCTAATTGTTCGCATACAATTTCCTGAAACTCGTTAAAGTCGTATGTATGGTCATTTCCCATACTGCGACCAATTGTAGCAATAGTTCTTAATCTAACTACTGGAGGTATTTTAACCCTGTATCGATTAGCATAATTGCTAATTAATTCTACTTGTTCTTTAATTGTATGTTCGTTTACACCTTTGGCAATAATTGTTCCAGTGTTTACTATAAACCTATTTTCTAATAAATTTATAAGTGCTCTATGCTTTAGGTTTGCATATTTTCCGCAATCAAGTTTTTTATAAACATCGTCATCTAAACAACCATTCATACTTAATAATACTAAACGTAATCCTGCTTTTTTAAGATCTTTTACATACTCTAATCTGCCCAATTTTAAACCATTTGTAGTGAGACTAACTTTATGACCTAATTTTTTAACTGTAGAAATAATTTCAAATAAATCATCCCTCATTGTTGCTTCGGCTCCAATTAGTCTTATAAATGTTTTATTGGGTAATTTTTCAATAAATTCATATAATCGATCCTTATCCATATCAGGAATATCTCTATTAGGTATATAACAGTTAGCACATTCCATATTACATTTGTGTGTTAGATCTACCATTATAGCATCAAATGTATTTTGTTCAGGTTTGAGTAATTTCATCTTTAAACTTTCGTTTTCTTTCTTCAGGGTCTTCAAAGTATTGTTTGTAATTTTTGGGAAGATTGCTTCGTTCAAGTTCTATAATATCCTCACTTTTCTTAATTATTTGAATATACTCTTCGGTGTCGCCACCTTCCCACGGTGAACCTAAACATATTGTATATTTCCAGTCATTAAAAGTATTTGTCATATAATGCGGCCAACTACCGTCCATAACAAATAAATTTCTATGATTATTTTTAGGTTGTAAATCTTTATTTTTTGTAACAAATGTTAAACTGTTTACTTCACCTTGCAGTACTACTCTAAGCTTATGCTGTCTAGTACCAAAAGATTTTCTACTACAATCAATATGAGTTGCAAGACTATCATTAGGCGGAGTTTTAAGAAGTATTATTCGACCTTTTTTATCAAGCCAAGAAAAAACTTTTTTTTCAAAAAAATCTATAGTATTTTCATCTGCATAACTAGTCCAATCAAGAACAGAGTTTTTATTATTCTGGGAACCTATTTTTGTTGTAGCGCTTCCTGGTGTATATAAAGGTAACATTCTAACTTTTCTGTATGAATCCCAAAACCATAAATTATTTTTTATCATTTTATAATGGTTTAAGGATTTTTCATAATTATCAAAAGTTATTGGTAACTTAGCATATACAAGGTTGTTCATAAAAATATTTATCAGAGACAAAAACTTAAAAATTATCTTTTGAATATAAAACTTTTAGACTATTATAATCTAATGCAAAAAAATAAACATCGGGCGATACATAACATTTATATTTTTCACTATATATAGCAAATATTTTTGTTTGTAAGATATTCTTTGCTTCGATCTTCATGTGCTCGTGTATATTTTTACAGACTGACATGTTTAATAAAGAAAAATCTTGTACTTTGATACATTTTTTATATACTTCTGTTAAAGCAAAACATGTTAATATATCTGCCAAATCTTGAGTTTCTGTTTCTATTACAATTTTAGATTTGGACCAACCCGGAATACCATTCTTAACTGCGTTATTAATGTCTTCTATAGTCGAAAAATCTTGTTTAATTTCATTTATTAAAGTTAAGGATTCGAAATTTATTTTAAACTTTTTTTGATACTCAATATTAAATGCAGGACTATTCGGTATTAATTCCCAAAAAAAACATATTATCCATGATATGCCTGCATCTTTAAATTCTAAAAGCTGCTCTAGTTGCTTTGATATCGTTTGACCAGGTAATCCGACTATAATTTCTGCTATTACTTCAATATTGGGATTTTTTTCTTTAAAGTTATGCAATAAAGACTTTTGATCTTTCCATGGTATTTCTGGTCTATCGATATTTTCTAAAACATCTTCGTGAATATCTTGTAGAGATATTTTTATATTTTTAGGTTTAGATTTTTTACTGTTTACCATTAAATCAAAAATTTTGTAAACTCTATCTTTATGAAGTTTACTTAAATTTGAAACAAAAAACTTTCCTTTATTTACAGCGTATTCTGTTATTTCTATATCTTCATTATAAATTCCCCAATTAGCATCTGTAGGAACAACCATAACTGGTAATGTAAACAAAAAATCTAATTCTTTTTTCCAATTAGATTTTTTTCTTTTAACTTTGTGATGTAACCCACTAGACCAATCACAAAAACTACATTTATAAGGACATCCTCTAGCACGTTCCCATCTTAATTGTAAAAAATAATTATCAGCTGTATTTTGTCTTACTTCGTTGACATGTTTTTTTATAATACTTTTTTCACTCATAAAAGAGCTTTTTTTATTGTATTCTTTATCAAAAAAAATTTTGTGCGGGTATATTTTTTCTTTTGTAACAGTATTAACACCGTTTAATAAAGGTTTATTATCTAGAATACTATCTAAAATTTTTGCAAATGCTTCCTCTCCGTCCCCATATACTGCATAATCAATATAATGATGTTTTTTAAAAAAATCTTTGTCAGACAATGCATTAACATCCGGGCCTCCTACTATTATTTTTATATTAGGATTCTTTTCCTTTGTTTTTTTTGCAATCTGATATGTAAAATCACTATTCCAAACAAATAAAGATAAACACAATATATCGATTTTTTCTTCTAAGACAATATCAACAATTTGATTTACAGTATAATATGGTTGCCAAATTTGATCAGTCCAAATAATTCTATCATGATTAGTAATGTTTTTATATCTATAATAAGATTTAAGCATAAAATAGTTTAAATTTATGCTAATAAAATTAATATATTTTGACGAGAGATATAAATTAATAAACTTTAGTTTCATTACCTATTATTTATATAAATATTTATGGAAGGTGAAAAATGAAAAACGAGTTAATACACTTTAATATTTCTGTAAATCAAGATAAATTAATCGATTATTTTTATTCTTTAATTCAAGAAGACATCAACGAGACAAAGGTAACTCATAAACAAGAATTTGAAAAAAATTATAACTATCAAATATCAGGAGTAACTGTAAAAGACTTTAAAAAGGAATTACCCTTCGACACGCATATAAGAAAAGATTTAGTATCTAGGTGTGATGTAGATCATCCGATTATTTTAGACGTAGTTAATCATATAAAGAAAAAAATTCCCGAAGCAGAAATCGGTTTAATTGCGTTCTTTATGCAAAAGAAAGGCGAAGATGTTCAATTACATAGAGATTTTCCATATAGAAAAAATAGTTTATTGATGATTCCTTTATTTGGAGAGGAAAAATACTATATTCCTAAAAGTAATGCAATTACTTATTATAAAGACGGAGGAGAGTACCAAATTTTAACGCCAGTAATTATTGATATTATGAAATTACATGGAGTTAAAAATATAGATCAGGATAGATTAATGCTCCACATCGAAATTCCTAATTTAACAATCAAAGAAATAAACGAGAAATATTATGACTAAAAATGTTTTAGTTGCGTTTGGTGATAGCTACGGTGCAGGTGCAGAATTATTGTGTCCCGGGTGGGAAATCGGCGCTGAACAAAAAAAAGATGATAATAAAAATTTCATTCAATTACTTGGAAAAAATTACGACATATGTTATAACTTTTCTTTAGTAGGTGCTTCTATACCCGGTTATATTTTTCAACTTAAACAATTTGAAAAAATCTATAGTAAAGATTATACTTATACACTTATTGTAATGTTATCTCAGCACAATAGAGATTTTATATACAGTAAAGAAAAAGGATGGATTAACTTATATCCTGGAATGTCAAGGACAGACAAAACATATAAAAATGACGAAAAAAGCTGGTATAGTTTAGTTAAATATCCTGAAACTGCATACTTAAATTGGTATAATACAATTTCTTTAATACAACACTATTGTAAAGATAGAAATATAAAAGATATTTATATTGAACAATTTAATAATAGTCCATTTTTAGAAGACTTAGAATTTTTAATAGATCGTAGAAAAATTTATACAACACCTCTTATTAAAGAAATTTTTTTTAAAAATAGTAAAAATAGTATAGGAACACTTGATTGGTCAACATTTCTCGAAACTGAAAACTACAAAAAATATTATTCTCCTAATTATCATCCAAATGCATTAGGTCATAGAATAATTAGTGAAAAAATTAAAAAAATTATTACTAATTTAAAATAGTTGCTACTAAATGTATTCTCGAATCAAAACTACCGTTAAATGCTGTATGATAATTTAAAGTATTCGTCCGCCACCATGTGGCATTAGGTAAATGCCTTACTTCATCTTCAAAAACCATAAAACATCCCGGCTGTGTTTTCATAACAAAATGTATTCTTGGGTTTACATCATAATGCCAAGTTAAACAAGTTTTAGGCAAACTTGGCATTATTCTAACTCTTCCTAGATTATATCTTAATTTTAATTCATTGTAAACTTCTTCAAATTTTGTTTCTTTAAATATAGAACATAATTCAGTAAATTCATCTTCTTCTAATTTGCGTTTAGGTCTAGAAATTTTTTGTGTACTAATATCTGACTTATCCGAATCCCAGTATAGACTACCTTTTCCTAATAGATAATTATCCGGGTCTTCTTTTATAGAATTTAAACAAATTTGACTATAATTGTCTGTTCCAAAAATTTTAATATATTCTGAAAATAAATCGTAAACTGGTAAATCTTTTAATTCAATGAAATTTTTTGTCATGGTGTTATACTTATTTCCTTTATTTTATATGGTTGAAAAATTATCCAATCTATTATAGATACAGCATAATCAAGATCTATTTTTGGTCTTTTGATATGACTAACACTTTCTGTATCTAAAAATCCAAAATTAATAATGGTAGTATTTATTCCATCGTAAAATAACTGTTCATTAGCATCTTTTAATACCTTTTTTTCGATACCATATTTATAAAATTTTTTATATCCATTTATCCAATCACTGCCTACTGAACCTATATTGATGATTCTTTTATTTTTTGATGCTGCTTCGTATAATAATTCAACTTGTAAAAAACCGTCGTGCTTACAATTTATAAAAATATCACATTCGTCTAAGGATTCAGTATTTCCGTATTTTTCTTTTAATGCATAACCTAACCCTCTTTTCGAACCTGTAATAAAAAATTTCATAATATATTCTCTCAAAATTATTCTTGACATTTCTATCAAATGTAGTAATATATTTATAAAATTTGATATATGACTTTAAATAAGATAAATATCATAAACACAAGGACTTTAAATGTATAATAATGCAAAAAAAATAATCAACTCTCATAAAGACGAGTTAGCAAGAGATGTGAGTACATGGGTTAAAAACAAATTTCCATATCGTACACAAGATTTTGAAAAATGTTTTAGAGATGTTTCATATATCATACAAGCATTAGAATCATGCTTAAAAGAAAATAATACTCAACATATCGATTTTATAGCTAGATTATTTTTTAAAGGCGGCGAACTTCAACTTAAATCAACTGATGTAGAGTTCGAAGCCTATGATTATTTACTTACAAAAATTAGTAAATTACTTTCAGAAGATGAAAAAGATGCATTAGAATTTTGTTATCAAATAATTAATAGACTAAAAAATAAAATGTCTAATGGATTTAATAGCGAAACAACTAACGGGTTTCATATTAGAGACGAACATAGAGAGACTAGAATTAAACGTATGTTCTATAACTGGGACAACGAAATGGAAATTGTTCGTCGTATGCAAAAATGTCAACGAAATTGGGATTATTCTAAAGAAGTGCATCCCGAAGTAATCGATTATCTTTTATGGCATGCTGAAAATGCACCGTCAAAACAACACGAAGGTTACTACGATGTCTACTGGACTGCTAATAGAGAAGTTATCAGCGAGTGCAGTAAATATACTTGGGGAAGTACACATAGCAGAAATCCGCCGTCGACATGGCGAAACACACAGGCAAATGCTAATATGTATATGCTTTTTGTCGCAAAAGAACCTGAAACCCAGTTAAATTGTCATGCAGACGGAAGCCTTAAAGAAAACAAAGATCCGGCAAGATGGGAAAATGCATATGTTAGTATAGGCATAGCAATGGGTCTTGTTATGAGAGCTGCAAATGCTTTAGGATATGTAACAGGTTGTAATAAAAGTCATGGTGATATAAATGGCAATATGTTCTGGGAGAAAAAACTTGATATTGAAGAAGATGTTCTTGCCGGTCGTAAAAAAATAGCATACGGTATAGGTATAGGTTATCCACAAGAAGGAAGGCCGCGTTGGGAAACTGACGATTATGAACTTGCTATTGGTTCAGGAAATGGTAGTAATCTTACAACTTATACCGAAGATGATCCCGAATGGCAGGAACGTCATCCTAAAACCGGAAAGAAATTTAGAAAAGTGAAGATTGTTGACATTCGAAAATCTGATCAATTAGTTGATCCCTACGGAGAAGTCCACCATATACCTGAAGAATCGTCAATCAAAATAAACACAATGCGCAAAAGAATTATTAATATTAAAGAAATTAAGTAGTGAGTAGATTATTAGTATTTGGATGCAGTTTAACTTACGGGGAAGGATTAAAAGATTGCTGGGAAAATTATCGTCCGAGTAACACTCCCAGCAAATTAGCATGGCCAAACCTTGTAGGTGAAAATCTCAATAAAGAAGTATTTAATTTTAGTATCCCAGGAGCATCTAATAAGCTTATTTGGTATACAGTCTTAAATACAGAAATAAAAAAAACTGATTTAGTTATTATTCTTTGGACCTCTCCTGATCGGTATTGCTTTTTTAAAGACAATAAATCATCAATAAGAATTTTACCTTCGGATCTAAATCGAAAATTTAGATCAAATCATAAAATGACAAACTTTTACTATAAAAGATTATACAGCAATTTTGATTCTCAAATTGATACTTATAATAGGATAAATTATATTAACTACTATTTTAACTCAAAAAATATAAAAAATTATCATTTTATTGAAAAAAGTTTTTTTAACAATAACTGTGAGCCATTTTGGAATGAAGCAAAAATTCTAGGAATCGAATTTGACTATAATTTAGGATTAGCTTTAGATAATCTACATCCTAGTCAAGAAGCACATAAAGATCTTTCTAAAACCATATTAAAAAATATAGAATAAAAATGATTAATATAGTTGTTACCAGTAAACCAGTAGACGGTCTGTTTTATTATAGTTACGAATACTGTTCTTATTTAAATAGTATAGGTATAAAGTCTCAAGTAATAGTTGTCTGTCATCGAAAATTTTCTAAAGAGGATTATATTCAATCAATATCGAGAAAATATATTCATTGTGAGAATATAGTATTTGATAATTTTTTACCAAACGATAAAGATATAACCCTTGTTATGGGACGAAGTATGATAACACTTTCGTGGCAAGATTTTAAAGATTATCATAAAGAACAGCAAAAAACTTTAATTAATTTATTCAAAAATAATATAATTAGTGTTTATTCAGAAAACCATCCATTTAAATATCCACTAGCAATAGATTTTTATAATCCTAAAAAAATAATCGATCTTTGTGACACTGAAGTTTATCCTAACGGAGTAGGTACTCACTTTGAAAAGACTATTAACTTTTCAATTTATAAACCTTGCATAAACGACATTCAATTCAAATACTTATTCCTAGGCACTAACGACAAGTATTATGCAACTGTTGAAGAAGTTATCGATCAATTTCCCGATCACGGAATCTTGACTTATGATGCAGATTATGTTAATATGAATTATAACAATGTATTTGTGCCGGTGAACAATATTATGGGCATGTTTGAGACTTATGTGTACACTAAAAACACGTTTGATCCTGCTCCTAGAATCTTTCAAGAGTGCAGATACTACAACAAGGATGTAATTTATTTACGAGATAAAAATATAGTCGACGGCGGTAGTGTTTACTGGAAAAGAAACTTAAAAGAGCCTGATGTAGAACCAATTTTAAAAGCAGTAGAAAGATTATTATGATATCATATGACGGTTGGGACAGAGAATACCTAGAATATAAAGAACAGTATTTAAAAATCTTCGATAATTTTATGAGTCAATTGAACTATGAAAACAACGAAGAATTTGAAAATAATTTTGCAAATCGTATAGGACGCAAATATTGTGTAAGTGTCGGCAGTGCCACAGATGCACTTCACTTTACATTGTTAGCATACGGAATTAAGCCCGGTGACGAAGTACTAGTAACAGACTTCAGTTGGATAAGTAGTTCGGCGTGTGTAAGTTTAGTAGGTGCTACTCCTGTATTCTGTGATATCGATTTAGATAGTTATCATATAAGTCTGAACAGTATCAAACGTATGTATAGTAATCGTGTGAAAGCAATTGTGTATCCTCATTTGTTTGGCAATATGACAGATACTACAGAAATAGAAGAGTTTTGTAGAGAAAAAAATATATTGTTTATAGAAGATGCTGCACAAAGTTTAGGTAGTAGTCTTAACGGTATTTGTGCAGGAACTATCGGAGATACTAGTGTATTCAGCTTTAATTCAAACAAAGTAATTTCAGGTATTAACGGTGGCGGTGTAGTAATTACAGACGACGAAACTATTGCTAAACGTGTTAAAACGATTAGACGACACGGCAAAGATAAAGACTTTAGTATGTTAGGATACAACAGTCGTATGTATGTACTTAATGCAGAAATTATTAACTTACGGTTACAAAGCATGAAACAAAATCAAGAAAAGAGACAGCAAATTGCAAAACGATATAATGAAGAATTTGCAGATTTGCCCGTAGTAACACAGCATAGCAACAATGGATTAAATCATAATTATCATAAATATGTTGTACGCTTTAAAGATAAAGACAGCCGTAAGCGTCTCAAAAATGCACTAAATGCAAGTATACACTACGAAACTCCCTTAAGTGCTAACGGCATGTATAAAAATCTAGAGTACAGAAAAGACAACTGTATATCATCTAAAATAGCTGCTGACACAGTACTGTCGCTGCCTATTCATGCTTGGCTTACAGAAGAAGAGATAAATACTATTATAACTACAGTTAGGAGTAATTTTGAAAATAAATTATTATAAAAATACTATAGATTTTTTTAATTTTAATCCTTTGCCAGAAAAAATTATTTTATCACTCTCCGGAGGTATTGACTCTGCAGCAATATGTTACTTGTTGCATCTTTACTTACCGAGTATAAAAATTATACCGTTTTGTGCAAGAGATGTAAATGCTACTTTAGATTATATTGCAGCTACAAAAATAGTTGATTGGATGAGAGAAGAATTTCCTCATTCAAATTTAGAGGATATAGTGTCTTTCGATTTTGATGATAGAGACGAGTCCTTTTATCCAGAGTGTAGGAAAGAAATTGCTAGTAATCCTAATTTTTCAAGATTAAATGAATGTCAGGTTTCTAAAATACTACAGTTAGATAAAATGACTAAAAAACTATTTTTGATGTACCCCGGAGTAATGAAATGCGACGGCATGACTTCAAATCCTCCAATAAAAGTTATGAAACGTAATAAAACTTTCTATAATCGAGCCGAACGACGGAGAGATCCTGTATCAAGCATAATACCTCAATTTAGAAATAATTGTTATTCACCTTTTATTAATGTTAATAAAAAATTTGTTGCAGATATATATAAAAAACATAATCTTATGAATTCACTCTATCCGTTATGTCGTTCTTGTACCGGAAGAGAAGATGTTACTAATAATTATACAAAAGAATGCCATAATTGCTTCTGGTGTTATGAAAAAAAATGGGCTTTTGACCTCCGCTGGAACGACGATGAATAAAATACCAATGTTTTTTAATAGAACACACAAAAGACTTAACATGGACATCACTCACAGATGCCCATTAGAATGTCTGAGATGCGGAAGACAAATCTCTTTTCGAAATAAGGGATTACCAGTACCCGGTGAAGACTTATCTCTAGATGATTTTGATAAGATCACAAATTATTTTCCAAGTATATCTTTTTGCGGACAATATTCAGATCCAATACACCATCCACAATTTATCGATATTTTAAAACTATGTGAAAAGAAGAACCTAAAAGTTGAAGTCCATGTTGCTTCGAGTTTTAAACCTGAGAAATTTTACATTGAAGCATTTAAAGCATATCCCAAAGCTGAATGGATATTCGGAATAGATGGATTACCAGAAGAAAGTCACAAATATCGTGTAAATCAGGACGGAAAAAAGCTTTATAATATAATGCTTGAGTCTAAAAAGTACTTAACAACTAAACCAATATGGCAATATATTATTTTTAAATACAATCAAGAAAATGTCGATCTTGCCATGGATATAGCAAGACAACAAGGTGTAGACTTTATTATCTTAAACTCAAGTCGATGGCAAGGTCCTGAAGACCCATTAACTCCAACTATAAGAAGGTAATTATATGAGAAAAGATACAGAATTAGATCCACAATGTTTTAAAGGAACTATAGCATATGCAGTTACTAATCGCGGACATCTAATACCGTGTTGTCGATGCGATGATCCTGCAACTATGAACGATCCCGAATTTCAAAAATTATTAGCAGTAAGTAAAATAAGCGACTACGATAATATAGACGAAATACTATCTACCAAAGAATGGATAGAATTTGTAGAAAATTTAAAAAATCATAAAGGTCCTCACGCTTGTTTTCATACTTGTCGAAAAAATAAGGAAGAAAAAAATACTCAGGTATTAAAAATGATCGACACCGAAAGTAATGAAATATTACATAAAGACCATCGATAAAAATTTATTAAAATACTATGCATAAAAAAATTAAAAGAGCAGTTGACGTTTCAAACAGAGCACAAAGAAATTATGATTTAACTAAATCTATTTCAAAAGAAGATTTAGATACGCTCATTTATGCTGCTTCTAATAGTCCAAGTAAACAAAATGAAACACATTATCAACTAAAAGTGTACACTGATCAAAATAAAATAAAAGAAATTTACCAATGTACTAAAAGATTTAGTTTAATATCAACTAAAGAAGATAAAGAAGAATCATTTAAAGAAAACAACGATGGTATTTTTTGGCAAAATATCGATAACAGTGTTCATAATTCTCAAATTCTTTCAAACTTATTATTTGTCTACATTAATGACGACGGATTACCAAGAGGCGGAAATTCGTTAATTGCACAAAATACTAAAAATTTAAAATCAGAAAGTGTACAAAATTATAATAATCAAAAAAATTACTCTATCGGAATTTCAGTAGGGCAATTAATATTATCTGCCTCTCTTTTAGGGTACAAAACAGGTATATGTTCAGCATTTGATCCACAAGCATTAAAAAAAACAATCAATACAAGTGAAGAAGTGAAATTACTTGTTGGAATAGGTCTTGAAAATCAGAATATCGACCGACGTTTACATGCCATAACAAAAAATAAAGATGTTGCTGAAAGGTTTAGGAACGGTGATCTTAACGATCCGTGGCAGTTTCCTAGTTTTACAAAAAATATTAAAGTATCAATCAATGATCAATAAATTATTTCGTTTGACAAAATAATCAAAATAATATATAATAGAAGAAAATAAGGTTAAATCAATGAATGTTAAAACTTTAGCAGATTTAAAAGGGTCCGAATACCGAACTGTCGATTTTTATTTATCGAAAAGTTGTAATAAAAGTTGTCACTATTGTACAGCATGGACTCTTGAAATGAGAAATTTAAATGTAGATATGGAATTTTTGCGCAGAACTGTTGAATATTTGAGTCCATATAAAACTAGAATATGCTTATTAGGAGGCGAACCAGGATTAATTAAAAATCTTGACGAAGTTATTGCCGAAATTAAAAAGCATGAAAACTTAGTCATTCAAGTACTTTCTAACAGTCTTGTCAGAAAATTTTATCCTCAAGTTTTAGAAGATCCAGAAATTATTTATATCGAACATCTGGTACTAGATTTTTATGAAGATCGTATTGAAAAACTAGGTAATTATGATTTTTTGCCTGAAAACGACAAAAATAACTATAACTTAATTATTGAAACTCCAAACTATTTTAAATATAGAGAAAATTTTGATTTAAGCATAATAGATCATAAAAATACAGAATTTAAAGAATACAATTCTAGATCTCCTAAATTCTTTGAAGATCATACTCCTGAACAAGCATCAGAACTTGATCGAAGAATTTGTGCCAGATTTCCTTTAGTTCCAGTTGTAGATTTTGAGTTACAAAAAATACGACATTGTAGTCGTAAAGTAATTAACGGTTCTAGACAATTTGATGTTACCAAAGAAAATATTGACAAAATGATGAGTTATGATTTATTCCGTTTTGAATCATATTGTAAAGTATGTATGGATATTATTCCTAAAAGACCGCAAGCACAAAGAGAAACAATCTTAGAAAAACTAAAACAATCAGGCGAAATATGAACATTTTTTCAATAGCAGTCAATATACACGATCATAATTGGTACAACGGTTCTTACCATTATCTAGCAGAAAGACATACACGAAGAAAACATAATCTTAATCGAGAAAACAGTCACGACCCCACTTACAGTAGAGAATTTTTCAAAGATTATTTTGTTCCAAATTTCAATAATAAAGACAGTGTATTTGCATTTACAGTTTCAAACCTAGGTCAAGAATTTGTAAGAGATTTATTAGAAGAAACTATAGGTAATTTAGATTTCTTGAATTTCAAACCTTTTAAACTTTGGGATTATTATCAAACTGATGATTACTATTATATCGATCATCATCAAAGCCACGCTGCTTATGCATTTTTAACTTCAGGGTTTAAAGAGTCAGATATATTAGCAATTGACGGACGTGGGTGGCGATTTAATTGTATATTTGTTGATAAAACTGGTAAAATACACGATCTCTCTGATAAGCTATCTATAGGAGGTCTATGGAATAGATTAGCTCAAGATATCGGCTTAGGTTATCTAGGTGCCGGTAAAGTTATGGGTCTTGCAGGGTATGGAAAATTCAATGAAGAAATAAAATTAATGATAGATCAATATATGACTAATCCTAATCATAGATTGCCAGATGGTTCTAAAAATGTATTGGCTCGTGTTCGCAAAGAAGATGTTGCATACACTCTTCAAGAATATACAGTTAAACTAGTTAAAGAGCATGTGTATCCGCTTAAAAGCTGCAATAACTTGTGTGTAGCAGGAGGAGTTGCATACAACGGTTATATGAACGAAGAGTTTACAAAACAGTGGAAAAATGTTCATGTACCTCCGGCGGCAGGGGACGAAGGACAGGCACTCGGTACTTATATGCATGCCAACTATATCTTAAACGGAAAAATTCATTCGCCGACTGTTTATCTAGGTAAAGAGTACAAAGTAGGCACTTCTATTTTTCATGGACTAAAGTATCAACAAAAATCTATGGAAGATATTTACATTGAAGTTTCCGAAGCAATAGCTAACGGTGCTACAGTAGGTTGGATGCAAGGTAAAAGCGAATCAGGAAATAGAGCGCTAGGAAATCGCAGCATACTTGCTGATCCTAGAAATCCCAATATTAAAGATATTATTAACAGCAAGATCAAACTACGTGAAGATTTTCGTCCGTTTGCTCCTAGTGTTTTAGAAGAGCACTACAAGGAGTATTTTGACACAAATCAACCAAGTCCTTATATGAGTCGAATTATGCCTGTTATTAGTGATAAAATACCAGGAGTTACTCATATAGACGGAACCGCCCGTATACAAACTGTTACAAAAGATTTTAATGAAAAGTATTATAATCTTATATATGAATTTTACAAAATTACAAGCATACCTATGCTCCTAAATACCAGTTTTAACTGCCAAGAGCCAATTGTCGAAACACCAGAAGATGCTGTTAAAACATTTAAGAAATGCGGACTTGATTTGCTAGTAATTAATGACTGGATAATAAGAAAATGATAGATAGAGAAAATTTGCCATATATTAAAAATATACTATCTTTAAATAACGAAGATGTAGATCTTACTGATGTATACAATATTTTAACTTCAATTAAAGAAGATAACACTGTAATTTTATTTAATACAATATTAGATAACTTAAATATTGATTCTAAAAAATTAAAAGAAATTTTAATCCCATTATTACATGCAATAAAAGAAAACGACAATTCTAAAATTTTTAGTTTATTGTTAGATTTAGTAAATATTGATTTTAATCATTCTAACGAATTAAAAAATATTATAATTCCGTTACTACAAGCAATTAAAGAAAACGACGAATACATATTTTATTCTAATGTATTAGAACATACTAATCCCGAAGTAGACAAAATATTATTAGAATCTGTATTAAAAACGATTAAACATAATATTGATCTTTACGACGATATATATGACTCTTACAGTTCTAATCAATTTGCATCAAAAAATGCATTATTAAATGCTATTAATTCGATAAATATTTTAAATAAAGAATCTACTGTTTTCATATGGGGATGTTGGTATGGAAGTATACTTGTACCATCATTATCTGATAAAGTAAAACAAATTATCGGAATAGATTTAGATAAGAAATCTATTCAAATAGGAAAAAAGATATTTAATAATTATGAAAATGTAGATTTTCAACATGCAGATGTATTCGAAAAGTATTTTAATACTTACAAGGAAACAAATCTAATTATTAATACTAGTTGCGAACATATGTTACCTATGAAAGATTGGAAATGGTTCGGACCTGGTGCTCTCGAAGAAGATACATTTAAAGGTTTAAAAGGCGAAGGTTTTGGATCTCCAAAACTGTCATCAGAATGTTATTTTGCTTTTCAATCAAACAACATGTTTGATATTGAAGGACATATTAACTGTGTAAACAGTCTAGAAGAATTTAAAAATCAAATGCCTTCTAGAGCAAATATTTTGTATGAAGAGGAAGTAGAAGATACTAGAGGAACACGCTATATGTTAATTGGAAAATTTATGCCTCTTTAAATTTTTTTTCTAACCATTTAAAGTCATTTATAAGCGCAAGTTTGTTAAGATTATTACGATTAGTAATTCCATAATTCATACCTTCTCTAGCTCCTTTAATTGCATAATTTCCAAACTGTCGTTCTGTTCCAAACTCTGTCCATACACGCAATCTTTCTGTTGTTTCATCATCAATTTGTCCTTGAATTGTCTTACTTGCTAATTTAACACATTCTCTAAATGCACTACGCCATGTACTAAAAGGATCTGTATTAAATGCTGTAATATTTGCTACTTGATCTACTGCTTTAAAATGTGTTGATATACTAGTAGTCATATCGGATTTACTAGTATCCATTTTAAGTGTAAGTTTTCTTGGTAGCAATTTTACACCACCGTAACCATACACTAAATCGTTAATAGGATTAATACTATTCCATACATGTACCTGATCAAGATGCCATTTTGGTACTTGGTAATCAAATTTAAAATCATCCATTATTTGAGCATCTCCGTCTACAATCCAAATCATATCAGTCTTGCATATTTTAGCTGCTTCAATATGTGCATTATGAATACCTTTAACTCCATGTATTCGTTTTGCATTTGGAATCTTTTCTAAAAGCAAATCATAGTTTTTATCTGCGTTCGGTTCATTATAACTTATAAAAACTACATCATAAGGCTTTGGTGTACTTGCTTGTATATCTACTTCTTTTTTGTTTGTATAAAATCTATATTCAAACTCTTTTTGTGAAACTTTTGACTTTTTACTAAAAAGAGTTATTCCATCATAATAGTCGCCATTTTTAAATACATGATTTATTTTCCTGTCATACTCATTGTCGTGTGTGAAATATAAATCAAACTTAAAATCATCATTTACAAATACATCATCGGGTATCATCCAAAACATTTCAGTAGAACTATTCTCAAATGCGTTTAGATATTCGTCGTATGTAGTTATTTCAAATACGTCATACTGTTTAGATCTGCTGCCTACAATGTCCCATTCTTTTCTCTGTGTCGGAAATCTATATTCTACTTCTCGCTTAGATAGAAGAGCATGTTTACTACACAAAAACAACCCATTTTTTAAATCTTTATCATTTACTCTATGTATAAAAGTGTGGTTCTGCTTTCTGTCAACACTGTTATGATGACTTATATAAAAGCTATCTATTAAACTAGTGTCAGCTTTGATATTTCTACTACTCATCCAAAATAAATCTGTAGAACTAGTTTCAAGTGCAGATTCATAATCTTCATAAGAGTCTATTTCAAATACATCATAAGGCTTTGGTGTACTTGCTTGTATGTTTACTTCTTTTTTATTAACAAAAAATCTATAATCTTTTTCGCGTTGAGTTATTTCTATATTTTTAGGACATAATATTATACCATCATAAGTATCTTTATTTTTAAAGACATGTATATACTTTTGATCCCACTCGTCAGGTTTAAAAGAAAAATCAAAATCATCTAATACTAAAACATCATCCCAAATACACCAGAACATTTTTGTCAAAGATTTTTGTTGAGCAGAGTTAAAATCTTTTACTATTTTTAGTGTAGGAAACCAAGATTTTAACTTAAAAAAATTTTCATTTGCATTTGCATTTGGTTGTTGATAGCTTATAAAAAATATATCATACATACTTTATTTTAACACAGTTATTTTTTTTGTCTAGTATTTCCGTAATGAATTACTGTACATTTTTCATTTTTATAGACTCTCCATGGATCTACAATTGTAGATCCATTAGGTATATTACAATATAATCTATCAAATATTAGATTAGATAAATTTGTATATTTGTAGGTAGTACTTGCACTATGCGCTAATAAAAATATCGAAGGTTTATCTACGTCACATGTATCCCCTGTAAGAGGATCTACATATACAGGTTTAAACCCTAGTTCTTTACAATAGTGCCCGACCAATAAACTATAACTTCCGTCTAAATAACTTACACCAGGTTTATATGATTTGCCGTGAATCACAATAGGTTGTTTTTTTTCTTTAGCTAAGTCCACTAGTGTAATAGCAAGATTGCGTGCTTGTATTTCTCTAGCATTCATTATACTGTCAAAAAGATCATATCCTAAATCAAGTTCTTGTGCCATATATCGTAAAGCAATATTATCTCTAGGGTGACAGCCTCCACCATCACCCATGCCTGCTTTCATATATTGAGGCCCCATAATACGCATTGTGCTGTTTGCTAGTGCGTCTGTAACTACATCAACGTCGATGTTACCTTGCTTTTCTGCTACGTCTTGAATCATGTTTACAAGACCGATTTTAGCACTGATAAACGTGTTGTAGAATACTTTGATACACTCACATTCGTCCCATGTTCCGACTATATATCGAGGTTCGTTTTCCATTATAGTTTTATAAAAATCTACAAGCTGTTTTGCATCACCTGTTTCGGTGCCGTCTTCTGTGCCAATCATAACCATTTCTGGATTTACCATATCCCAAGCTACACTACCCATTGCAATTAAGTATGGGTTGTATACAAACCGAGTATTAGTTACTAAATCTACAAATTGTCTACGTGTTGTGCCAGGAAGTACTGTTGAAATAAGAACAAGCAATTGATCTTGGTTCATATGTGTGTTTGATTCTTGCAGAATTTCTTTTACAATATCGTACGAAAAATCCTTCGGTTCTAAATGTGCAGTTGGTTCTCTACCATCATAAGCAGGATTATGAGGTGTAGGGACTGCAATAAACACAATGTCTTTATCTTGAACTACTTGTTTAATAGTATCGACTTGCCTAACACTATTGCTAGGACGATCTAAAACATCATAACCATGTACTATATGTCCTTTTTGTGCTATTGCTTCTGCACACGGCATACCTAGCTTGCCTAAACCTATAAATCCTACATTCATATTTTTCCTATAACACTATTGTTCTTAATTTATTATTTACACTTATATTTTTGAAAGTCTATTATCATAAAATGATCTATCTGACAAAATAAATATATAATATAAAGGTATTTATAATGTATGCATATATTGACTTTAAAGATTTGAT
>Ga0209925_1000262_pt1 | contig 28432 bp, 26 predicted proteins | sample SalPonR2_A_D1_MG_FD_185702 | JGI IMG/M metagenome (GOLD analysis project Ga0209925, IMG submission 185702) | Salt pond soil microbial communities from South San Francisco under conditions of wetland restoration - Salt Pond MetaG R2_A_D1_MG... ... | reverse complement strand
ACTGTGTTATTAACATTATGTTTGTATTAATACATGTTGTAATCCTTGCTAACAAATAAGATATAAACTACCCTGACGCATTTTATTAAATATAATTATTTGTAAATATAGATTAAAATAATAAAAACTTCATAAATAAATTAATGATAAAGAATTTAACTCGTTTCATAACTTGAAGGTTTAAAGATATTGGTTAAAAATGGTGTAGTTTATGAAACGGGTTTTTGTATAAAATAAACTTTTAACTTCAATTATTTCCAAATTTTGTTTTAACGGGATTAATTCCCTTCCCATCCTGCTAATCTTGCAAACATGTACCATGCTGCATAGGCCTTTAAATTACCATTTAAGGGTTGGGAATGAGCACATGAGCAGTTATACCAGTCGACACCTTCAGTATGAGAGTTCTGCCAGTTTACTGCCCAGTTAGAGTCAAGTGTTCCATTATTGTCACTGTCATAATTACAGCCGTCATCTGCATATTTATCCAGATAATAATTTCCATCCGGATCATAGCTTTCAATATCAGCAAAATCATATAAAATTTTATTATTATCTATACAGTACTGTCTAATCTCTTCATTAGCCTGATTGACACTTCCTCCAGGACCTTTTCCTTCAAGATGACCTGTCATGTAAACAAAAATAATACCTGGATATTTTGATTCAAGTTCTGACATGGGTGTGAGATAGTGTGATGTTAAATCTACCTCATCAACCTGTCCGCACCACGACCACATAATTACATTAATTTCTGGATGATTGGTTCCCCTGCCTGTATCTGGATCAGGATCTCCGAGATATTCTTCAGTTTCAGTATCCCATCCGGAATAACCACAGTCTAATTCCATGTCTCCAGAACTATACCCTGAACCTTCAAATAGATGTAAATTATCGCCTGTGCCTGTACTATTATATGTGTATAATCCCTCTCCGCCCATGAAAGTATCAAGATTATCCATACCATCTGGAATTTGACTTCCATGAGAAGTATGTCCATAAGCTATATGCAGTGTATCTTTAGCCTCCTGTATCCAGCTTTCGGGTATAGAATTTATATCTGTAGAGGTATGATTTATTATTACAGCTTCTGTATTTGGGTTTGGATCAAATCCAGAAGATGATGTTGTAGAATTTCCACAACCTAAAATTATCATATTTAAAAAAAGTATTAAAAATATTGTTTTTTTCATATTTCTCCCCTTTTTTTAATTAGTGAATATAATTCGCTAATAATATTATAATATTATATTAAATAACCTCATTTGACAAGTTTAATTAATAAATTGTTTTTGTTGATTTTAATTTAATAAATGTTAGATTTTATATGTTTTAATTGCTAACCTGTAAACAATGTAGATTGGTGATATTTGAATATATTATTGATAACTTCTATTGTATTTTTAATTGCTTTTACCATGGTAATGACTGGAAAAGGTGGGGGTAACTTTTATGTTGTTGCACTTGTATTAGCTGGAATATCAATCCATAATGCTGCTGCTATTGGGCAATTCATTCTAATTCTTACAGCTTTTACTGGGATGATAATATTCCATAAAAATAAAACTGTTGACTGGAAACTTGCTCTTGTAATTGATCCTGTAACTGATGTTATGGCTTTTTTGGGTGGGTATTTTTCAGGTTATATTAGTGGGCTCTATCTTAAAGTAATTCTTTCTGTATTGCTTGTAATAGCAGGATTTTTTATGCTCATTAAAGTTAAAAATAGAAAAATTTATAAAAAAAAGAAATTTGGGTACTGGCATAGAACTTTTGGAGGTTATTCCTATGTAGTCAATTTATTTCTGGTAATACCCATTACAGCTTTTGTTGGGTTGGCAGCAGGTGCTCTTGGTATTTCCGGTGGTTCTTTTAAGGTTCCACTTATGGTTTTGTTATGCGGGGTTCCCATGCGTATAGCTGTGGGAACCTCATCTGCTATGGTTGCTGTTACAGCCTTAATGGGATTTATAGGACATACTGCCATAGGGCATTTTGATCCTACATCAGCAATCCCTCTGGGAATTGCTGCTGTAATGGGTGGAATCCTGGGAAGTAAGTTTGCAATAAAAACCAAACCAGAAAATTTGAAGAAAATATTTGCCTATACAACATTAGCTGCTTCAATTTTTATGATAATTAATGCAATAACTTCTTAATAGTTAAAAAAATAAAAATTTATCCATTATATAGAATATTTTATGTAGATTAATTTATTTTTCACTTAATTATTTAAATAATTATATAATTGATAAGTTATAATAATATATTTCTATAAATTGGTGCTAAAATTGTGTAATTAAGGGTTTCAAAAATATTTTAAGAATTCAGAATTTAGAAAGATAAGACCATAAACAACGAAAAACTAACTACTAAAATTTTCAGAGAAAATATCTTTTCTTGAGATAGGTCATATTTTAAGATATAGTTTATATGAATTTCAAATAGGGAGGGGATGTATGATTTTAACTACAAGTGAAAATGTTGCTGGAAAAAAGATTAAAAAAACTCTGGGGATGGTAAAAGGGAATACCATTAAAGCCAGACATGTTGGCAGTGATTTTGTTGCCGGTATTAAGAATATTTTTGGTGGTGAAATAAAAGGTTATACAAAAATGATAAATTCAGCAAGAGATGAAGCTATCAACCGTATGAAAGAAGAAGCAGTAAAATTAAACGCTGATGCGATAATAAGTGTTAGATTTACAACATCTGAAGTTATGCAGGGAGCTGCAGAGATTTTAGCTTATGGTACTGCAGTCAAATTTAAATAAAGGAAATAATGTGAAAGGATTATTTTTACCGGGGTATGCATGTAATAACCTTATATGGAAGCAGATAAAAAATGATATAAAAAATAAGTTTGACGGGAACATGATTGAGTGGCCGCAAAATAAAACTCATTCTTTCCATGACCTTAACGATTATGTAAACTGGGTAGTTGAAAATTACCTCACCGGTAACAATATTGAGTATATTGTTGGACACAGCATGGGTGGATTAGTAGCTTTAAAATTATCTAAGAAAATAAATACAATTAAAAAATTAATATTAATTGAATCTTTTATAAAAACTCCCTCAAACTATTTTCACAATATTGTTTCAAAAACAACCCCTGAACCTACAAAAAAAGAAATATTAAATATGCTTGTGAAAGAATCAAATTATTATTCTGAAAAACTTAAAAATAAATTAAAAGAACATGATTATTCTTATTATGTAAGAAATTTAGATTCCAAAATATACCTAATTTATGGAGACAGGGGAGATGGAGATCTCAAAAAAGTTATGAAAGAATTACTTATAGGAAGAGATGTTTTATCTCAGGTGAATATTAAAACAATATCTAATGCATGTCATTTCCCAATGGTAGAAAATCCAGAAGAAACTATTGAAGCTTTAGAAATATTAAATTAAAATATATTTTTATTTTTTATAAACTTTTTTTATAGGCATATAGTTTATATATAGGTTTAAACCCGAAAGATAAATAAAAATCCATTGAACTGCCAACATACGCATATTTTGCACCCATTACTTTTGTTCTTCTTATACATTCAAGAACAGCTGCTCTACCAAGCCCCATTCTTCTATAATCGGGATCCGTTGCAACAGGCTCAACATAAGAATAATTATTTTCCTTTTCATAAAAGATACCGCTGTATGAAACAAAATTTCCATCAGGTGCTTCGATTACTATATTTAAATCTTTTCTAAAATTTGGAGCAGATTGCATGAATTTTCTACTCTCGATATCATATTCCGGTTCTCCTTTGTGATTGAATCCCCTCCAGAGAACCCTGTCAATTTTTTTTAAATTATTATCTTTTTCAAGAGATTTTATCTTAAATCCTTCAGGAATATTAATATCAAAATTTTCTGGCATTTCAAATATGGACATTGATTCAGAATATCCATCAATTTTTTTAAAATTATTATTTACAAGAATTTCAATTAATTTTTTTTGATATTCATTAGCATAAACAATAATTTCTTTATGAGTTTCTTTTATTCTAAAAAGATTATTTTTAGCATATTCAAGCATTTCCTTAGTTAAATATTGATATTCTGGATCAACTTGAAAGTAAACAACTCCTAAAGCATGCTCCGGGTGTACCACACCCACAATTTGATCCCCATCTTCCCATAATCCAATTTTTGAAATATCAAAATTATTTATATATGGATGATAATTCATGTACTCCCATCTTGGTTCCATCCAGTTTTCAATATGATAATAATCATGGAAAGTTCTTTTTAAAAAATTACTTACCTTATTATAATCTTTATTGGGATTGTAATGTTTGAATTTTATAGACATATTATACTCCTCTGTGAATAATTTCTGCAACAGGAATAATTTTAGATAAAATGTATTTATTGTCAATCAATTAAATATTTTTAATAAAATAAAAATTAGATTGTCAAATAGTAAATATTTAATATAATTTACTATTGGTAAACTATTGGGGGTATATAATGAAAAAAGAAATATTAAATTATGGAATTATTGTTTTTCCAATTGTAACTATTTATGGATTATTTTTTAATTTGTTTTCAGGAGGGAAAATAAATTTTTTAATTTGGATTATTATGCCTTCTCTTTTTATTGAAAAAATTTTGGAAAAAATTTCACTTGAGTTAGCTGAGAGTGTAATTTTTAACACGCTTTTTGTTATTATATTATGGTTTTTAATTGGGTTAATTATTGGTCTCTTAATTAATTCATTTGAAAGATTATTTTCAGCTAATAATAATTGAAATTATTTAACAAAATTATTTTCAAATTTTTCTATAATCAAATCTATTATTTAATAATATTATATAACTCTATATAATATATTATTTTTATATATTTCTTGAAACAAAACTCTAATTTATTTTGTCAATTAAAAAAAAGGAGGATTAATTTGGATAGAAAATTGTTTTTGTACATATTATTAATTTTATTATTATTATCAGCATGTTCTTCAAAAAAACAAGTAAATTTTAAACTTACTGAAATTGATTCTTATAAAATCAGCAAAAAATATTTACCAGAAATAGGTATGATTTTCATGGATGATTTTGATAAAGAGAAAAAAGTTATTTTTACCTCTAAAGGGTGGTTGTTGATAATTAAGGAAAGTGATTTTAAAATTATAGAAAAAATTAAACTTAAAAAAGGAAAAGGCCCGGGAGAATACAATAATATAACAGGTGTTTTTATCAAGAATAATAATATTTATCTTTATGATCATACATTGAAGAGATTTTTAATAATAAAGTATGATAAAAATCTTAAAGTATATGATACAGCAAATTTAGATATACCTGTTAATATTGGAGTTACAGATTTTAATGATAAATTTGCTATTAATACTTTTAGAAGAGGGAAGAAAGGAAATGTAGATTTATATTTAACTATACTGGATAATAAATTGAAAACATACAGCAAGATACTTATTGATGATATTTCTTTTGACAATAGAAAAGAAATAGTAAATACAATTGGATGGCCTCTAATTAATAATAATAAAATTTATTACACATCAATGGGGAATGGGCAGGTAAAAATATTTGAATATAAGAGTGGTAAGTTTATAGATAAGTTTTATAATAGTAATAAGGAACAGCATATTTCTTATAAACATCCAAATGTTAATGTTTTACCACCTGTATTTATCATGAGAAAATATTTACTGATTGTTTACAATAATAGAAATAATAAGAAGTTGAAAAATAAATTATATTATGAAATTTTTGATAAGAGAGGAAACCTTTTAGATGAGGGAATAACAAATATTAATTTTAGAACCAGCAATAATAGTTTTAGTTTCCAGAATGATTTTTTTTACTGTTATGATTCAGAAAATGAAATATTAAAAGTTTATGAATATCAAATTAATAAATAGGAGGGAAAAATGAAAAAATATTTTGTATTTGGATTAATCATCATATTCTTGTTTTCTTGTACTAAAAAAGAGGATATAAAAAAGATAGGTGAAATGAAAGTTTTAAATAAAACAAAAATGGAAAAAGAAAATGATTATATCAGCTTACTTGAAATAGGTGATAATTTTCTTGGGTTTGGGATGAATAATAAAATGATTAATATTTTTAATAAAGAGGGTGAAATAATTTTTACATATAAAAAAATTGGAAAAGGTCCTGGAGAATATACAGATAATAATAATCTACAGATTTTGGGAAAGCTCAATAATAAACTATATACTTTATGCGGTGATCTACAAAAAATTATGATATTTGATATTATTGATAATAAAAAACTGGAATATATAGATGAATATTATATGAATGATGGACAGGTTGGAAATGGTAATATCAGGAATGGCAAAATTTATTTATCAACTTTAATTGCAGATAAACAGGTGCTTGAATATAATTCTATTTGCGAATTATCAAATAGTTATATAAGTAAAGAAAAGAAATCTTTTAGAAACATGAATGCTAATGAAATAAAAAAGTTTTTGGTTAATTCTGTTTATATTCCATATTTTAGGGGAGATAGAATTATCCTTTTAGGGGTTTTGAATAATAGATTAAAAATATATGAAAGAAAAGATAAAAAATATAGTTTAATTTCAGATAAAAAAATAGTTTTATTAAATAAAGATATGTATAAATCAGAAACCCGTGAAAATAAAAATAGAAAGAGTATATCAATACAGACAAAAGGATATATCGGTTCTAAAGTTAAGAATGATAGAATTTTAATAGCCTTTTGTCCTGAAGGAAGCAAAAAGTCTTATGTAGTTTCTTATGATTATGAAGGAAATTATCTGGGCAGCTATATTTTAGAAGACTCCGAGGAGTATAATATTGGATTTTGTTATTTTGTGGAAAATAGTAATGAATTTTATTTTGTAAAAAGCTATAAAAAAGATGATAATGATAACTTTGAAGAAGATAATAGTATTTTATATCGTGCGAAGTTAGTAAAGAATTAGTGCCCGGAATATTTTTAATCTGGTTGAAAGTTGAAAATAATTGAGTACCATAAATTAACTCATAAATAGAGGGATTAATAATCTATAAAAGATATTATAATATATAAAAATGCTATTAGATTTTGTAATATTTTCTTGAGTTTTTTATATTTATCTTCATAATTTATGGGTATTTAAACATTAATTATAAAATTATTTAGGAGGGTTCATGTTTGAAATTTATATTGAATTTGTAAAAAAATATCTATTATTTTCAGCATTTATTCAATTTATGATTTTGGGAATGATTGGTGAGTATATTGGTATGTGGATTGAAAAAAAGAAAGTTTTCAATCCATATTCTATTAAAAAAGTTATTTTAAAAATGATTGCATGGGGAATTCTTGGAATTATTATCAAATTTGCTTTTACAGGTTTTTTTGGTTTTACAAATGCCCTGTTAAAAAAAGGATTAATCCCGCATGTTTTTAATAATTCCATTTTGTATGCTTTAATAACATCAATGTTTACAAATACTTTATTTGGTCCTCAGATGATGTTATTTCACAGATTTACAGATAATATTATTATGAAAACAAAGAGTTATAAAGGAATTGGGAAATCTATTTTAACTTTGATATGGTTCTGGATTCCTGCCCATACAGTTACTTTCATTTTACCACCTCATTTGCAAATAGGTCTTGCAGCTTTATGGTCTATTGTACTGGGCATTATTCTGGGATTTTTTAAAAGAAAAAATTAAAATTGAAGCCCGGACAGATTTAAAAATTGGGGAAGTCCGGGCAGTTTTACTTTTATCTATTTCTGTGAGGTCTTCTAATACCTTTTCTGTGGAAATTACCCATTCTCTTAGATTTGCCAAACATACCAAATCTTTTTCCAACTAAATCTCTCTCTTCTGGAGTCAGACTTTTTAGAATTTTTAAATGTTGATCTTTTCTTATTTTATAAATTTTTTCACCAATGTTATGCTGTTTATCCATTAAATCTGATACATTATTCCAATCGGGATTATCTTTTAACATTTCTTCTTTTAATTCTATTCTGATTTTTTGTTGTTCTAATCTATATTTTTGTATTTCGTCCCTGTTTTCCTCTAACATATCACCAAACTTATTGTCAATCTTATCTCTTAATTTTTCCATTTCTTCGTTATGATATTTATAATTTTGGCCTCTTTCGAATTTTCTTTTTTCACTATAATTGGGTCCAATTGCAAATATGAAACTTACTCCAATAAGTACAGTTAAAATTACCAGCAAACTTTTTTTCATTTTTACCTCCTTTTAATTAAAATTACTATTTCCTTTTCAATAATTAATATAGCAACAAAATGTGAATTAAATGTGAAGATAATGAATAATTTAATTTGAAACAAAATCAATATTTAATTTGTCAATAATAATAAGAGGATATATTTAAAATATAATACTTTGGAGGGTAAATATGAAAAATGGTTTTGTTTTATCTTTGGTTTTCTTAGTTTTGTTATCATGTAGTAGTAAAAGAAAAATAAAAGAAATCGGAAAAGTACATGTTATAAAAAAAATTAAGTTTAATAAACAATACAATTTTGAAATTTTGGAAAATTATAGTAATAATATAATTGGATACTCAAAAAAAGAAGATGCATTAATTGTTCTTGATGAAAATGGAAATAATTTATCTTATTATCAAAAGATTGGCAAGGGACCGGGAGAATTTATGACAAATTCTCCTTTAAGAGTTTTTGGGAAAAATAAAAATAAGTTGTACACTTATTGCAAACAACTTCATAAAATTATAATTTTTCAGATTAAAAAAAATAAATCAATTAACTTTTTTGAGGAATATAATTTAAAGAGGGCTAAGTTATTATACGGAACTATTCAGAATGATAAATTATATACTACAGCTATATTTTCTGAAAAAATATTATACGAATATGATTTAAATTTGAATTTTATCGATAGTTTCATTAAAAGAGATAATAAGTTAGCTAAAAATATGAGTGCAGAACAAATCAGAAAGTATTTAATACAATCTACCTGGGTTGTTCATGTTAAAAATGATAAAGTGGTTTTAATAAATAAAATGAATAATGAATTTCGAATTTATGAAGAAAAAAAACATAAATTTTTATTAAAGGTAAGTAAAAATTTATGTTCAGATAAGCCTAAATCTTATAAATCTAAATCTTTTCAAAACAGAGAAAAGAAAAAAGTAATAGTACAAAGCAGCGGATATTTAAATTCAAAAATTTCTGGAGACAAAGTTTTTATAGCCTATTCTCCTGAAGATTTATTCATTTCTTACATAGATGTTTATAATCTATCCGGTGATTATTTAGGAAGATATATTATAGAAAATTCTAAAAGATTTTCTATAAAATCATGTTATTTTACCTCAAATCAAAAGATGTATTTTGTAAGAAAATATGAAAATAATAAGAAACATAGTAATATTTTGTTTGAATTTAAACTGCTGAAAAATTAATATTATTTAGACTAAAATATTTTTCTGTTCTTTATGTTTTAATTTAGATATGAACACGGTTAATATTATTATTCCTATTAGATTAAGTAATGCGCCTGATAAAAAGCCAGCCTTGTATGACATTAATTCCGAAAATCCATAATGATTTAATATGTCAGTAATAGGACCTGCTATTAAAGTACCAGCCACACCCCAGCTCAAGAAAAATGTTGCGTTGTAAATTGCAAATAGTTTTCCTCTTTTTTTAGGAGGAATTAATTTTGAGGCAACTGAGTATGAAGATGCTATAATAATTACTTCAGAAATTCCTGCTAAAAGATTAAATATAAATGTAGCTTCCAGAATATAAATTAATGCAAAACCCACAAGATGCAAAAAAGCCATTATAGATCCTATTAAAAGTATAAATTCTTCTTTATATTTTTTTACCATGATGCCGATAATTGCTCCAAATATAATTATCCCCAATGATCTCATGTTGACAATATAACTTAAGATTCTTGAAGAAACATTCAATCCTGATTCAAGACTTAGATATTGTGCTTTTAGTGTTGCAATTGAATTTCTGCCAAAATTGATAAAAACCATTGCTAAAATAAACAATGTAAATAATTTGATTTTATCTGATTTAACTTTTTTAATTTTTTTATTATCATCAAGTTTATTGGAAATTAATTCTTCTTTTTTTACACCACCTTCAGGTAATGTAATAACGGGAATAACTGACAAAATCATGAATGCTGATGCAATGAAAAATAATGCACCTTTATGAAAACCCCATCCATCATAAAAATTGCCAAACCCATCATATAGTAAACCACCAACAGTTACACCAATTATTCTTCCAATTCCACCTATACTGGCTAATTTTCCCCTAACAGAGGCTCTATCTTTGGCCTTGAACAGATCAGAAATAATTGCTGTCCAGCCAATATTTGACATTGACCAGAATATTTCAATAATTGAAAATCCGATAATAATCATATACCCGGCCATGTGGGGTTTTTCCTGTATAAAATGAATATACCACACTACAACTGTACCAATTGCTGCGAGTATTTCACCGGCAACAATTAATGTTTTTCTTTTTTGATATTTATCGGATAAACCACCCCATATAAAGTTTTGGAATATAATATTTAAAATCATTGGGAAAGTTGCATAGAAAGTGGTTTCAGTAACGCTTAATCCCAAAATAAAACGCATGTATATTGAAAGAAAACTGTAAAATAGCCCCCTCCTGAACATAGCAAGAACTTGAAAAGAAGCTATTTTTAATAAAAATCTCTTTTTTATTTTCATATCTTTCGTAATCCTAAAAATAATTATTGATTTTGTCAAGAAAATATTAATAAAAGTTTAAAAACTTTAAAATATTTTCTTTATGGATATAATGAAGGTAGAAATATTATAACTTACTTGTATAATTATAATAGGATAGGAGCAATATAAAACTTGAAAAGGAGTTGAAATGAAATACAGAAAATATCAGCCTGACAAACACAAAAAAGCAGTAAGAAGAATATGGAAAGAAATTGGATGGTTATCCAAAGAGAACTATGATGCCATGGATATAGAAATTGAAAATTCAAAAACTATTGTAAAAGAAATTAATGGAGAAGCAGAAACTCTGGTTAGTTCTGTTATGGGAGACTATAATTATAATGGGAATAATTTAAATCTATCAGCTATAATTGCTGTAACTACAAGTCTTGTAGCAAGAAAAAAAGGGTATGCGGGAAAACTTACCGCACAAAAAATTGCTGAAGATGCGAAATCAGGAGCTGAAATATGTGGGCTTGGAATGTTTGAACAGGGTTATTATGATAGACTTGGGTTTGGGTCAATAGGATATCAAAACTGGATACAGTTTTGTCCTGAAAATTTAAACATTAAAATAAACAGAGAACTACCCAAAAGATATTCCTTTGAAGATTATGTAAGAATACATGAATCAAGAATTAATAGAATTAAAAAAAATGGAGCTTTGAATTTACCTGAACATATTACAAAAGCAGGTTTAAAATTTAATGAGAAAAAATCTCTTGTACTGGGATATGAAAATGATAAAGGTGATATCACACATCATTTTTTGTTGAGAGATGCAAATACCTCCCATGGGCCAGTGATGGTTGACTGGATGGCATATAGAAATTATGAACAATTTAGAGATCTCCTGGGGTTACTGAAGAGTTTTGAAGATCAAATCTTTGCAATAACAATGCCTGAACCACCGTTAATGCAATTTCAGGATTTTTTGGATAAACCATTTAGAAATTATATGAAAACTGCCAAATCAAAATATAAATTTTATAATAATGCTCGTGCTAACCATCAATTTAGGATATTAAATATTTTTAAATGTATTGAGAAAACCTCTGTGAGAAATAATGTAAAATTTAATTTAGAATTAAATGATCCAATAAAAGATTTTTTTGATGATGACGCTGAGTGGAAGGGGATTTCTGGAGAGTATGTTATTGAATTAGGAGAAAATAGCAGAATAAAAAAGGGAATCGATAATAGATTGCCCAAAATTAAAACAAATGTAAATAATTTTACAAGAATGTGGATGGGAGTATTACCTGCTTCAGTTTTGCAGATTTATGAAAATTTTGAAGGGGATGAAAAATTGATAAAGAAACTTGACGATATTTTTAATTTTCATAAACCTTGTATTGATTGGGGGTTTTAGCAGGTGAATAAAATACCAAAGGTTTTAATTACAGGCTCTACAGATGGTATTGGAAAACAAACTGCAGAAGAACTTGCAGAAAATAGATATAAAATTATTATTCACGGAAGAAATCAAGATAAAGTTGATAGAGTAAAAAAATATCTAAAAAATCACACAGGAAACAAAAATATATATTCTCTTGTAGCAGATTTTACCGATTTTTATGAAGTGGAACAAATGGCTAAATCTATAAAGAGAGAACACAGGGATATTGATATTGTTGTAAATAATGCTGGGGTATTTAATGATAAGCGAGAAATAACTGTAGATGGGAATGAAAAAACATTTCAGGTAAATTATTTGGCACATTTTTTGCTCACTAAAAGAATTTTGAAGAATCTAAGCTGGGATAATTCAAAAAAAATCATAAATGTTGCTTCCGTTTCTCATTCTAAAAAAATAGATTTTGATAATTTAAAAGGAGAAAAATCATTTTCAGGACATGAAGCTTATGAATTATCAAAATTATGCATGATTATGTTTACCTTTTATCTTGCTGATAGATTTGATGAAAGTGACCTTTTGGTTAATTGTCTTGATCCCGGTACAATTAACACTAAATTACTTGAAAAAGGATGGGGAACAATTGGTGAGGATGTTGATGTCGGAGCCTGGAATTTGATACATCTTATTGAAGATGTTAAAGAGAAAACGGGCCAGTATTTTGTTAATCAAAAACCAACAAAACCTGCAGAAATATGTTATGATAAGAATATTCAAAAAAAACTGATAAAAATAAGTAATAAATTAACAGGATGATAGAAAAATTATCTTTGAAAATTTTCACACACACGAACACGAACAACTAACTACTAATTACTTCTGATCATTCACGGTTTATCGTTCATTGGTTATGAGCCTATTAAAAAATCCTGAAACATTTTTTTAATTCAATATGTCAATTATATTAAAAGGAGAATGTATGGATAAGATTAAAGAAATACTTTCTGATATTAATGTTGATAAAATTTTGGATGTTGCTACAGGAAGAGGCGAGTTTGTTGAGTTATTAAAAAATAATATCGGTAGTTTCAATGAAATTATTGGAATTGATAATCATAAGTCGTCTTTAAAGATTGCACAAGAAAAGAACAAAAAGATTAAAAATATTAAATTTATTGATGAGGATATTTTTAATAGCAGTTTAAAGAAAGAATCTTTTCAAATGGTAACTGTTTCAAATTCTTTACATCATTTTAAAACACCCCAAAATTTATTAAAAACTGCTTTTAGTTTTTTAAAAAAAGATGGATATTTTATAATTAGTGAAATGCATAGGGATGGCAGACAAAATGAGAGTCAAAAAACACATGTAATGATACATCACTGGGGAGCTAAAATTGACATGATTAATAATCATTACCATGAAGAAACTTTTACACATGATAAACTTGTTACATTAACTGATACTTTAAATTTGAAAGAAAAAAAAGTATCTAAATTTTTTTATCCTTATAATGAAGAATCTCAAGAAGAGTATAAAAAATATTTCAAGAAGGGTTTAAAGAAAAAACTATCAAGTGTAGATAAGAAAAACCAGGATTATCAAAATTTAAAAAAAGAGATGAATGAAATTTTGAAACATGTTGAAGAATACGGGTTTGCAACCTCGGAAATGACTTTTGTAATAGGCAGGAAATAGATTTTTTTGTTTAATTTATTGATATAAGACTACTTTTTTAGTTAAAGTTTAAGTCTAAGCCTAAGTATAGACAAAAATTGTTAAACTAATTTTAGTAAAAGAATTGAACTCTCTGAACTCTATCCATGTAATGAGATATTTATTCATTGAAAAAATCTTATAAATCAATTATATTAAATATATAATATTTTAACAGATGAACTAAAAGTACCAACAATCAACAACTGATAAAAAAAGGGGGAATCATGAGAAAATTAATAAAATTATCAATTATTCTTGCAGTTTTATTTTTAACATTATTTTTGATATTATTTGGCCCAAATTCATTTAATATTATTCTATTAATTGGCTTATTATATCTGGTATTTCTTTTTGTATTATTCTATAAAAAAGATAAATATAAAACAGGAGTAACTAAATTTCTTGTAACAGTATTAATGGTTTTCTTTAACTTAATTTTTATAGTATTTTTTATAATTTTATTATTAAATATTCCAAAAGAGGGTAGTGTTACTAACAGATTTAAAACAGAACTTCCTTCCAAATATAAAATTGCAAACTTTGACGAAAGATTAAAAACCAAAAAAATAGAATTAGAACACATGGAAAAAGTACATTTGAAGCATTTGAGAACTGAAAAAGTTATGGATATTGTAGAATCAAATTATAGTTATTCTGATGGGATATTAAATTTTATTATAAAGAAGGGAAATGATAAAATTGAGGAAGAAGATTTTCTAAATAACTATAAATTTGACCAAATTGCACAGATGAATAAAATATGTCTAATTGAATTGAATAATATTAAAAAGATGATGAATGACAATCAATTTGAACGGGCAAAAAAAAGGTATTTGAGAATCTGGAAAAGTTTAAATATTTTAATTGAACAGAACTATTCTCTTCATGAGATTATGATTTTTTCAATGATTTCTAAACAGGCGGTTCATTTTGCTGAGAGAGTGAATATCGAAAAAATTAGAAGTAATAAGATAGAAAAACAAATTTTAACATTTATCGAAAATCTGGAGAACTCATACAGGAACTCTTTAGTTGAAGAATTTTATATGTGGAAAGAAAATGAGTTGGAGAAATTACCTCAGGAATTAAGTGATGAAGGTGTTTATAATAAGAACAATTTTGAAAGTATATTTTTTTCCTGGCCCTTCTGGGATAGAAATGAATTTTTATCATTATTAAATTATTTTTTGTATGATAATTATAAGTTAACTTCTAAGAAATTTTATAAAGTATCAAATAAAGTGATGAAACTGCAAGAAAATAGAAATAAACAGGACAATTTCCCATATTATTTGACTAATCCAACAGGGAAAATATTTGTATTTAAACATACCCCTAAATATGTTGATTATTTGAACTACATGAAAAGAGAAAAATCTAAACTTAAGTTTTATTCATGGTTTGTTTCAGAAAAATTTAATGATGAATTTAAAAATGTTCCGGAAGATAATTTAACAGGAAAAAATTATAAAATAGAAAATAAAAGTAATAAGTTGATAGTTACATCAAAACATGATTTTTCAGGATTTTACAGCAAATATAAATTAGAGCTGAGAGTTTCAAATAAATAGGGATTAAGTTGTACCTTTATTTATTATTTTATAATGGCACTTCTAATATATATTTATTTAGAAGTGCTTTTTTTACATATTAATAATGTATTAATTTTGAAAATTTATTTTCTTATATTTTTTTCTTGAAATTTGTATTTTTAATGGTAAATTTTATGTATAAAAAAGGATAATTATGCAGGTTATTATATTTAAATCAAATTTCAAAAAAATATTAAATAATATCTTAAGCGCCTAATTGGCGCATTTTACCTTTTTTTCGGTTTATTTAAAAATAGAACTTATTTTATTTAAAATTTTTATTATAATTAAAACGACTATAAATAGGAGGTTTATATATGGGAAAATATCCATTTAACAAAACAGAACAAAAATGGAGAAAAAAATGGAAAGAAACAAATCTTTATAAATCGGATCTATATAACGAGGATAAAGAAAAAATGTATACTCTTGTAATGTTCTCTTATCCTTCAGGATCTAAAATTCATATGGGACACATGTATAATTACTGTCCAACTGATACATGGGCAAGAATGAAAAGAATGCAGGGATATAATGTGTTTGAACCAATGGGGTTTGATGCATTTGGACTTCCCGCTGAAAATTATGCTGTTAAAACAGGAATACACCCAAAAGAATCTACAATGGAAAATATTGATGCGATAAGAGAACAATTAAAAAAAATAGGGGCTATGTATGACTGGGATCATGAAGTAATTACATCCGAACCTGATTATTATAAATGGACACAGTGGATGTTTACCCAACTGTACGAAAATGATCTTGCTTATAAAAAGAAAGCTCCTGTAAATTGGTGTCCTTCATGTAACACAGTTCTCGCTAATGAACAGGTTGTTGATGGTTTATGTGAAAGATGTGATAGTCAGGTAGAACAAAAAGAATTATCTCAATGGTTTTTTAAAACAACGGAGTATGCGGATAAACTTCTGGAAAATTTAGATGACCTTGATTGGCCAAAAAGAACTGCCGACATGCAGAAAAATTGGATAGGAAAATCTAAAGGTGCGGAGATTGATTTTCAGATAAAAAATCATGATAAAGAGTTTACAGTTTTTACGACAAGACCGGATACTCTATTTGGTGTTACTTATGTTGTGATGGCTCCTGAACATCCTTATCTTGATGAAATAGTTAAAGATAAATATAAAAAAGAAGTTGAAGAATATAAAAGAAAAGCAATGGCATCAAGTGAGCTGGATAGATTGTCAGATGAAAAGAAAAAAACAGGGGTTTTTACTGGTGAGTTTGCTATAAACCCAGTAAATGGAGAAGAAGTGCCTATCTGGGTTTCTGATTATGTACTGATGAGTTATGGAACCGGTGTTGTAATGGCTGTTCCAGCTCATGATGAAAGAGATTTTGAATTTGCTAATAAATTTGATCTTCCAATTAGACAGGTAATTAAGCCAGAAGATAAAGAAGCTGGAAAATTAGAAGAAGCTTATGTTGATAATGGAATTATGGTAAATTCTGAAGATTATAATGGAATGTCTTCCAAAGAATTTAAAAAGAAAATAATAGAAGTAATGGAAGAAAATAATTTCGGAAAAGCTACTATAAATTATAAAATCAGAGATTGGCTAATATCAAGACAGAGATATTGGGGGGCACCAATCCCTGTAGTTTATTGTGAAGATTGTGGAGAAGTAATTGTTCCTGAAGAGGATTTGCCTGTTAAACTCCCAATGGATGTTGATTTTGATCCAACAGGAGAATCACCACTTGCTGAACATCCAGAATTTAAGTACACGAAATGTCCCAAGTGTGGAAAAGATGCAATAAGAGAATGTGATACCATGGATACTTTTGTTGATTCTTCCTGGTATTTTTTAAGATATCTGAACCCGCATGATAAAGAAAAACCATTTGAAAAAAAATTGGCTAACAGGTGGCTCCCTGTAGATCAATATGTTGGAGGAGCTGAACATGCTGTTATGCATCTAATGTATGCAAGATTTTTTACCATGGCGTTAAATGATATGGGATTAATTAACTTTGAAGAACCATTCAAGAGATTGATACACCAGGGAATTATACTTGGCCCTGATGGCAAGAAGATGTCAAAATCCAAAGGAAATGTTATTAATCCGGATAAATATATAAACGAATTTGGTGCAGATGTAATGCGTGTATATCTTATGTTTGCTTATGATTATGAAACAGGTGGAGCATGGGATGATGATACATTGAAAGCAACAAATAGATTTTTGAATAGAGTATGGAGATTTATTACCGAAGATGAATGGATTAAAGGCATTTTTGAAAATAGTAATAAATCTTATGAAGAAACTGAAAATAGTAAAAAATGGGATGATGAAGTTGAAAGAAAATTACACAGGACAATTAAAGAAGTAACCGAAGATACTCAGGATTTTAAATTTAATACAGCAATCAGTAAAATTATGGAGTTAACCAATAAACTTTATAAATATGTTCAAAAATTAAATTTAGAAAATCAAAATAAAAAACTATTATTAGAAGCTGTAGAAAATCTTGTTAAGCTTTTAGCACCATTTGCTCCCCACATGTGTGAAGAACTGTGGGAAATTATGGGTAATGAGTATTCTATATTTGATAAAAACTGGCCTGAGTATGATGAGAATAAACTTGTAGCAGATACAGTTGTAATTGCAGCTCAAATTAATGGTAAAGTTAGGGATGAAATATCTGTACCTGTTGATGCAGGGAAAGAAGAAATTAAAGAAAAAGCTCTTGATTCTGAAAGGGTACAGAAATATATTGAAAATAAAGAGATAATAAAAGTTATTGTAGTTCCAGGAAGAATAATAAATTTTGTTGTAAAATAATTAATTTTACGGGGTGGTTTTAAAACCACCCCCATTGAATTATATTTTAATTTAAATTATTAATCTTGATATTTTTTTTAAAATATTGTATAATTAATACAATATAATGTTGATGTAATAGGATAAATTTATATGGATTAAAATAATGTAAATTTATTATAACTCCAGAGTGGGGATTTACTTGAAAAAAGTATTCAAGAAAATAAAAGAAATTATTCCCGATAGTATTCTCAGAACACATAGACTGTTTTCAATGGTTCTTATAATTTTTTTACTTGCATATTTTTTTACAGAAATTCTTTTTTTTATTAACTCAAGAAAAAAAATGAATTTATATAAAAACTTATTGATAAGCAGCACAGAAATTAAGTTTGTGCAGGAAAATTTACTTACCGCAGAAACGTTGCTCTTTAAGTCATTTTCAAAAGATTCACTTTTTACTCATAATAGATTTACAGATAGCGATATTAATTATAAAAAAAGGGTGACAGATCTATTAAATATCAGTCAGAAAACAACAAAAAGATTAATTAGAAATAACCGACATGATTCCCATGAAAACAAGTTACAGGAAGTTCTTGCTATTATAATTAGTCTGAGAAATGATATTCAGGATATTTACAAAACAGGATTAAACGATAAATTAGAAAAAAATATTTCAAAAAATTTTCATGAAGTTAATTCTCTTTTAGGAAAAATTGATAATGAACATGTATATTACCAGAATGATTATTTTCAATCTGAAAAAATAAAAGAAAGATTTAGATTAATTGTTTTTATAATAACTACTGTATTAATAATGCTGGTTATTTTTTTAGTATTTTTTGTGAATAAAACAATTCATAATAAAATTAGTTTTTTAACTGATTCAATTTCTCAAACGAGCGGAATAAATGAATTTGAAAAGATTGAGTATGATCCTAATGATGAAATAAAACCTGTTATAAGTAAATTTAATAGTTTGATGCAAAATATATCCAGAACTACAGATGAATTAAGTCACACAAAAAATTATCTCGAGAATCTTATTGAATCATCCCCCTCTATGATAGTGGGAATTGATAAAAACGGTAGAGTAAATCACTGGAATAAAACTACCGAAAACTATACCGGAATATCAAAAGAAGAGGCTTTAAATAAACATTTCTGGATATTACATCCTATATTAAGAAAGTATAAAAAATATTATAATGAGGTTATTAATAAGAACAAAAAAATATTGCTGGATAAAGAAATTTTTACAAATGGAAAAACAAGATATAATGATGTTAAAATTTTTCCATTACTTGGAAAAGATAATAAAGGAGCTGTTTTAAGAATTGAAGATATTACAGAGCTTGAAAAGAAAAAAGAGCAACTTAGAAGATCTCAGAAACTTGAATCTCTTGGTACTCTTGCTGGGGGAATAGCACATGATTTTAACAATTTTTTATTTGGTATTCTTGGTTATATAGATCTTGTGAAAAGAAATTTGAAAAAGGATAGTAGGGATTATAAAAATCTGCTGAAGGCTAAAAAAGCAGGTAAAAGAGCAAAAGAATTAATTCACCAGATACTCACTTTCAGCAGGGGGGAAGAAGAAAGAAAAAGAATAATACAGATTCAAACTGTACTGAAAGAGATAATGAAATTAATTGAAAATATATTTCCAAGTTCTATAAAGATAAAATATAAAATTGAGAGTGACTGTCCACCTGTGAAATCTGATCCAGTAAGAATTCACGAAATGGTAATGAATCTTGCAACAAATGCTCTTCACGCAATGGATGATAAAGGGACTTTGGAAATAAAGTTAAAATCTGAAAAAATAAGTGCAAATAAAAAACCTGAATTTGAGGAATTGTCTCCGGGATTATATGTAAAATTGATTGTAAAAGATGATGGCTGTGGGATGTCTGAAGATGTAAAAGAGAAAATTTTCGAACCTTATTTTACCACAAAGAAAAGTGAAGGTACAGGACTTGGATTGTCTGTTGTACACGGTATTGTAAAAGAATCAAATGGTAAAATATTTGTTAAAAGTGAGCCTAACGTTGGGAGTGAATTTATAATTTATCTACCTGGAGTTAATGAAAAAGCCGAAAAAGAAATTGAAGAAAAGGATGAGATAAATACTAAAACATATCAGGGAAAAATTCTGTATGTTGACGATGAAAAAATGATACTGGACATTGCAGAACAAAAATTAAAATTGCATGGATTTGATGTTGATACTTTTGATAATCCTGTTTTTGCTTTAAGAGAGTTTAAAGAACAAAAAGACGAATATGACCTGGTTATTACTGATTTTATAATGCCAAATTATAATGGAGATGAATTAGCAGCACAGATTCGAAAAATTAATGAAAATATCCCTATTATTTTTGTAACGGGATACAGTAATAAAACATCCCAGAAAGATTTAGATAAAAATAAGATTGAAAAAATATTTTATAAACCGATTAATTATAATGAGCTTATAGATTTTATTGATAAATTTATTTAGAATTTTTAATCAAGAATTGATATTTTCTATATCTTCTTTCAATATTTTTCTTTTCTTTTTTGTTTTCTTTGTGAGAATATATCCCGCTGTGATAATCAAAATGCCTCCAATTATAAGATAAATATTTAATTTCAAATCTAAAAAAATTATTTCATTTATTGTTGTAAATAAAATTGTTAGTAAAAAGAGTATTGAAGTTTTATTTGTTGGAAGTAAGGATAATGCATAATTCCAGAATAAATAAGCAAGTCCGGATTGCATGGTTCCCATTTCAACGAGCCAGAACCACTGTTTAAATCCTTTCGGGCGACCATCAGCTGACCATATTAATACAGGTAACATGATTATTGAAGCTATTAAAAATATTTTAAAAAGAAATTGTATAATTGTATCTGGATTATTTTTTAGAGGTTTTACAAGAACTGCTGAAAAAAATACATAAAATCCAAAAGTTATACCTGTTAAAATACCCAGTATAATCCCAAGATAAAATAGGGGGTGGAGGTTTTCAAAATGTTCTTTTCCCAGAACAATTAATATTACACCTGAAAATGACATCAGTAATGTAAATATTTCAATTATTTTTGGCTTTATTTTATGTAAAATTAATGAGAATGTTAAAACAAAAACCGGAGATAGATTTTCCAGAATCATTACAAGTGTTGCGGGAAGATAAATCAATGTAAGATGGTAGAGTATAGAGTTTAATGCCAGACCAATTATAGATAGGGCAAGGACAAGTTTCCATCTTTTTTTGATGTTTAATTTAATTTTTCCTCTAATCAACAAAAAAATAAAGAAAACAGCTGTTCCCATGATAAATCTGCTGGCTGTGACAAAATACATGTTAACATTGTTTAGTGCTAAGTATCTTCCAGCAGGCCCGTGAATTCCCCATAAAAAAAGGGCTAAAAATGCAAAAATTAAACCTTTAGTTTTTTCGTTTTCCATAATGATTCCTCAAGAAGATATTAATGGGAAATCTCCAAAAATCAAGATTAAATAATCTACAAGATCAATTCTTGGTGAAAAACAAAAAAGTATCTATTATATTGTATCTATTATAAAAAATATTAAATGAAAAATAAATAAAATTAAACTAATAATAAACAATATTAAAAATATGTTGAATTATAATTATATTATGATATTGTTTATTTAGAAAGAAAGTTAGTATTTTATTTATAGATAAAAGGAGGAATTATGTTTCCTAAAAAATGTCCAAGCTGCGGAAACAATCTAAAAGTGGAAAAATTAATATGTAATAATTGTAATACAGAAATTAGAGGAGAGTATTCTCTTCCTCTACTAATGAAACTTTCAGAATCGGAACAGAAGTTTATAATTCAATTTCTTCTTTACAGCGGGAGTTTAAAGAAAATGGCTAAAAAATTAAAGGTAAGTTATCCTACTGTTAGAAATAGGTTGGATGATTTGCAAAATACTATTAATCAATTTATTAGAGAAGAGGAGGGTGACAATGAATGAGGAATTTAATTTTAAACATTTTTTAATGAATCCATTTAAATATTTAGCGGGATATAAGGCTCTAATTGTAGGTCTAATCTTTACTTTAATTACAGCATTTATAAATTACAGTGAAAAAATTCATTTTGATGGAATTATTGATATTCATTATAATAATTACGGTACATTTATTTTATTTATCGGTGAAAACTTAATTAACTGGATAGTTTTTTCAATATTATTATTAATTGGCTCCAGGATAATTACAAAAATTGATTATAGAGTTTTGGATTTATTCAGCACCCAGATTTTTGCCAGAATCCCCTTGATAATGGCATCGGTTTTATATATGATTGTTCCTTTTAATAAATTTACCAAATATATTTTATGGAGATATCTGGATAAAGGTTCAGAAATTGCTTTAACTACTCTTGATTATATACTTTTAATAACTGGCATGTTGATAACATTTGTTGTAATAATTTATGTTATATATTTAATGTATAAATCATATTCATTTATCACAAATATTGGTAAGAAAAAGGCTGTTATTTCGTTTATAGTTATATTTATAATTACTGAATTTCTACTTAAAATATTTTATTTAATTGTTTTACCGGTTAATAACTTATTGATAGAATAAAAAAAAGGATATAATTCGATGGATAAATTAATATCTTATTGCGGGTTTAATTGTAAAAGATGCCCTATTTATAAGGCTACTAAGGAAAATAATAAGAAAAAACTAAAAAAATTAAAAATAAACCTGCAAAAAGAAGTTAATGAAAAATTATCTATTGAGGAAATAAAATGTAACGGCTGTAAATCCGATAAAGTATACCGGTTTTGCAGCCGTTGTAAAATTAGAACATGTGCAATTAAAAAAGGTGTTGAATGTTGTGCTTATTGTGATTATAAGAATTGTTCTTTGATAGAAAAAATAAAAAAATATAATAAAAATATATTCTCTGATTTGAACAAAATCAAAAAGAGTTCAGAAAAATAAAAATATTAAAGTTGTTATTTATCAAAAAAAACTTTTATTTAGTAAATTATAATTTATAATCTTTACAAGAAAAAGGAGGTATTTATGAAATCTATTGATGTATCTACGAATTCAAAAAGTGAAATGATTGATATAACCTCTAAAATTAATAAATATGTAAATGATATAATGGATGATAATGGTGTAATAACAGTCTATGTTCCACACACTACCTGTGGAATTACAATTAATGAAGGAGCAGATCCAGCTGTTAAAAGCGATATACTAAAAACGCTTGATCAAAAGATTCCATGGAATAATAATTATAAACATGCAGAGGGGAATTCAGCTGCCCATATAAAAAGTTCAGTAATGGGATCTTCTGTAAATTTAATAGTAAGAAATGGCAGGATTCAACTGGGGACATGGCAAAAAGTTTTTCTATGTGAATTTGATGGACCGAGAAGAAGAAAAATATGGATTGAGTATTTTACAAAATGATGGAGGATAATAGATGAAAAAATTAATATTATTATTTGCAATTGTATTTTTTATAGGTGTATTTTTGAATATTTTTGTTATTAAGATTACACCTCCTGATGTGAAAAAGGACAAACATGTTACAAAAAAACATGGTCATAAATTGGTGGATAATTATTACTGGCTTAGAAACAAGGAAAATAAAGATGTAATAAATTATATTAAAAAGGAAAATCACTACACTAAAAGAAAGATGAGATATACAAAAGAATTTCAGGATAAAATTTATGATGAAATAATAGCTCGAATTCAGGAAACAGATTTGACTGTTCCCTATAAATTTGGAGATTATTATTATTACAGCAGAACTGAAAAAGGAAAAAATTATCGGATATACTGCAGGAAAAAGAACTCTCTTGATAATAAGGAAGAGATAATTCTGGATGTAAATAAACTTGCAAAAAATTATGATTATTATGATGTAGGATTTTATGAAATTAGTCCGGATCATAATCTCTTAGCATTTAGCTATGATACTGATGGTTCTGAAAGGTATTCTTTAAAAATAAAAAATCTAAAAACAGGTGAATATCTTGAAGATCAAATAGATAATATTGGGAGTTTTGAGTGGGTAAATGATAATCAAACTTTTTATTACACTGTTCTTGATGAAGCAAAAAGACCGCATAAATTATATAGACATAAAATTGGAACTGAAGTTAAAAATGACAAACTGCTTTTTACCGAGAATGATGATAAATACTGGATGTGGGTATCCAGTTCTAAGAGCAGAGATTATATCTTTTTAGGACTTGGAAGTAAAGTAACTTCAGAAATTCATTTTGTCAGTGCTGATAAACCGGATGATAATTTTAAATTAATCAAAAAAAGAGAGCAGGGTGTAGAATATTATTTAGATCATCATGGTGATTATTTTTACATAATAACCAATAAAAATGCTATAAATTACAAGATAATGAGAACAAGTGTTAATAATTACAGGGAATATAACTGGGAAACTTTTATACCCCATAATAAAAATGTATATATAACGGATTTTGAACTTTTTAAAAATTTCATGGTTGTAAGTGAAAGAAACAACAGTTATGAAAAATTAAAGGTAATCAATTTTGATGGTAAGAAAACTCATTATATTAATTTTTCAGAAAAAGTTTATACTTACTGGCTTGGTGATAATCCTGATTATGATTCAAATAAATTGAGATTGACATATACCTCAATGGTAACTCCAAGAACTGTATATGATTATAATATGGAGAGTAAAAAATTGGAGTTAAAAAAGAAATATAAAGTAAACAACTATGATAAAAATAACTATAAAACTGAAAGAATTTTTATTAAATCCCACGATGGAACTGAAGTACCGATTTCTCTTGTATATGATAAAAATCTAAAACTGGATGGTACAAATCCATTATATCTATATGGTTATGGCGCTTATGGAAGCAGCATGGATCCGTATTTCTCATATTCAAGAGTCAGCCTTTTAAAAAGAGGTTTTATTTTTGCAATGGCTCATGTTCGAGGTGGATCAGAAATGGGAAAAAAATGGTATGATGATGGAAAATTATTGAATAAAAAAAATACTTTTAAAGATTTTATTGCATGTGCTGAGAAACTAATTGAAAAAAATTATACAAGTAAAGATAAACTTGTAATATCTGGAGGTAGTGCAGGTGGTTTATTAATGGGAGCAGTTCTAAACATGCGTCCTGATTTATTTGAAACCGCTATAGTAAGTGTTCCATTTGTGGATGTAATTAATACAATGCTTGATCCTACTATTCCATTAACAGTACCCGAATATGAAGAATGGGGAAATCCAAATGAGAAAAAATATTTTGAATACATGTTATCTTACTCCCCTTATGATAATATTAAAAAACAGGATTATCCAAATATTTTAGTAACAGGAGGATTAAATGATCCAAGAGTACAGTACTGGGAACCTGTTAAATATACTGCTAAATTAAGAGATAAAAAAACAGATGATAATATACTGCTATTAAAAATAAACATGGGTTCCGGGCATCAGGGGTCATCCGGGAGATATGATTGGTATAAAGAGATTGCTTTTGATTATGCTTTTATATTTAAAACTTTAAATTTAGAGATGAAATAAAAGAATTATTAGACGCTGTCCAGCACTTACTTTTTAACATCACTCGTTTTCTCGTGATCTTAGTCTAAGTTTAAGTTCAAGTTTTTTTATTATCATTTTTTTTAACTTTCTCAAATCTAAACCCTAATACTTAAACTTTCCCTAACCTAATGGGATGGTGTGTCCGAAGCTTTGACTTTAACTGCTTTTTAATATCATTTCTGTGATATTATAAAGTTAGTGCTGGAACGCAGATCTTTAAGTGTCTCATAGATGCACCTCATAAGAGAAAGTTTGTTTTTAGACATGATTAACATGATTATCCCAGATTAGTAGTAGTCCCATAGATGTAACTCATGAAAGCCTATAAAATATAAAATTAATTTAAAAACATAATAAATTATGTTTTATACAACACAATCTGATAATAAAATAAAAATAAATTCTTATTTTAATCAGCTTGTTTATTTATTATAGATTTACAATCTATAATATAATTAATTTTATATTTTAATTAGAATACAGATATATATAACAAATACTTCATAAGTTATCTTTCTAAAGTTAATTATTAATATTTAACATTCAAAAAATTATACTAAAATAGATAAATGGTTTTTTAAAAAAGCATTATAAATATAATAAATATCAAAAATGGGAATGTATTACTATTTTTGTATATTTTTTTATTAAAGATTTTAGATTTATCTGAAATCAAATCTATTTTTATATAATTGGTTTACTTCAGTGAAATAATTTAAAGATCTGCGTTAATCTGCGTCTAATTAATGTTTTCAAATTTGTGTTTCATTAGTGTAATTCGTGGTTCCAAATTTTATTAATTATTAATCTTTCCCTCTCCTAAAGGGAGGATGTGTCCGAGACTTGAACTTGGGCTAAAATTCGTTCACGGATTACGGATCACGGTTCACCGATCACGAAAGTTTTCCAGACTACAGCCTAATGCGTCAGGGTAGTTTGTACCTCAAAAAATAATTGTAAAGGAGGTACAAATGAATTATGATTATTCACAGGGCTTCAAAGAGATGGCAGTAAGAAAGATGATGAGTCCAGCAACAGATAATATAACGCAGTTATGTAGAGAGTTAGGAATAGCAAGAACAACAATCTATAAGTGGAAGAAAGAATTAACAGGGAAAAAAGAAATAAAAGAAAAAAGTCCCAGGAAATGGAAGTTGGATTCTAAGTTTGAAGCTTTTTTAGAAGCGGCAAATGAAGGAAAGAAGCATATTGGTAAATGGTTAAGAAAACATGGATTAAAGAGTGTACATATAGAGAAATGGGGTAAGGAGTTAAGATATATGGTAAATAATGATAAAGACAAACTAAAACGGTTAGAAAAAGAAAATAGGAAACTAAAAAAAGAATTAAAAAAATTAAAAAGATTATTAAATAAGAAAAATAAAACAATAGCGGAAATGGAAGCATTAGAAGAACTAAAAAAAAAGTACCTGGAATTTCTGGAGGAAGAGGGACTAAAACCGGAAGAAAACAGAAAAGAAGAATAATAGAATTAATAGAAGAAGCCAGAGAAAATGGAGCGAGAAAGAAAAAAGCGTGTAAGAAAATAAATATAGGATATAGTACGTTATTAAACTGGGAAAAGAAGTATAAGAAAGGTAAAAGTTTGGAAGATAAGAGAAGTGTAATAGAAAAAGAACCTGAAAATAAACTAACAAAAGAAGAGAAAGAAGAAATAATAGAAATAAGTTGTAGTCCGGAATATATAGATAAACCACCGAAGAAAATAGTAATAGATCTATTAGATAAAGAAATATATATAGCATCAGCATCATCGTTTAGAAGAGTTCTTATAGAAAAAGCAATGAACAAGCATAGAGAAGAAATAAGAAAAAGGAAGCAAGGGAGAAAACCCAAAGAACTAGAAGCAGATGGACCTAATCAGGTATGGAGCTGGGATATAACCTATTTAAAAACAGATATAAGAGGTAAATTCTATTACTTGTATATGATGATAGATGTTTGGAGCAGAGAAATAGTAGGATATAGAGTAGAAGAAAGAGAAAGTGGAGAATATGCATCAAGAATGTTAGAAGAAAGTGTGAAAAGAAGAAAAGCCTACAATATAGTTCTTCATTCAGATAATGGAGGGCCGATGAAATCAGCAAACTTATATGAAAAGATGAATGATTTGAATGTTATACCATCACATTCAAGACCAAGAGTAAGCAATGATAATGCATATTCAGAAGCTTTATTTAGAACAACAAAGTATGATGTTAACTATCCAAGAATTTTCTATGGTATAGAAGAAGCAAGAGAATGGGTAAAGAAGTTTGTTAATTGGTATAATAATGAACACAAACATTCAGCTATAGGTTATGTAACACCAAGAGAAAGATATGAAGGTAAAGATGAAGAGTTATTTGAAAAAAGAAACAGGGTGATGCAAGAAGCAGCAAAGAAACATCCTAAGAGATTTGGAAAAGTTAAAAAGTGGGAAAAAGAAGAAAAAGTATATCTGAATAAGAGAAATGGTGTTAACAGTGAGGTGGCTTAAAAGTACAAACTACCCTGAAACATACCGACAGAGCATCGTCATTGCGAGCGAACGAAGTGAGCGCGGCAATCTCATAAGCTACTTTGGTATTACAATTAATATATTAATTGTTTTTATATTTTAATTA
>Ga0209925_1000261_pt1 | contig 28433 bp, 30 predicted proteins | sample SalPonR2_A_D1_MG_FD_185702 | JGI IMG/M metagenome (GOLD analysis project Ga0209925, IMG submission 185702) | Salt pond soil microbial communities from South San Francisco under conditions of wetland restoration - Salt Pond MetaG R2_A_D1_MG... ... | reverse complement strand
AATATTTAAAAAGTTCTAAACTTAAGTAATCTTTATTTAAATGGGTAAATAGATATATCTATTTACCCAATCTTTTTTTTATAATTCTAAAATTAGAAGAATAACTTTATCTAATTTATTATAATAATTCAGACAAATATTATCTATTTTTAACAAAATATTACTAAAAAAAAACATAAAATTTTTGAAAAATTAATTTTTAAAGAAATCTATTATCTTTTAATATTTAATTATTTTAAACAATCCTTAAAAAAATCAAATTTCACTAATATCCAAATCATCAATCACGTTTTCCTAAAAGAAAATATTCAGAAAAATTTTGTGAAATTATATTCTGACAAGAAAGTATCCTTTAATACCTGGTATATTTAATATATTTATCAATCATTTTTTTTAATTTTTTTCTGGCACGGTATAATCTACTCTTAACCTGAGAGATTGTTAGATTTAATTCAGATGCTACCTCTTTATATTTTTTCCCTTCAAAAGCCACTTTTTCAAGAATATTTTGATAATGATCCGGGAGCTCATCAATTGCCATTTTTACTTTTCTTTTAAGCTCCTTTAATTCGACTTTTTCATCCATAGTTTTTTTATCTGCTTTTTCAAATTTATCCATGGGATTTTCAATATTCTTAAATTTTTTCCTCTTTTCCTTTTCCCTAAGGTACATCCTTCCTTCATTTTTAACAATTACATACAACCATGATGTAAATTTAGAATTCTCTTTAAATTGATCAATCTTTTTATAAACTTTTAGAAAAGAGTTTTGAACTATTTCTTCAATTATATTTTCTTCTCTTGAAAAACTGTATGCAAGTTTGCGAACAAAGGTACGATATCTTTCAAAAATAACTTCAAATGCCTTTATATCTCCATCTTTCATAAGATGAATTAATTTAATATCCTCGAATTCTTTATAATTTTTGCCCATATTTATTAAAAACCCTTTCAACATCTGTCATTAAATAAAAAGAACCATGTATTAAAATTACATCCTCTTTACTGGATTTTTCAAGGGAAAACTTGAAGGCTTCCTCAAAGTTTTTAAAAGTTCCAAATGGATTACAATATTCTATCATCTCATCAATATTAGCACTTCTAAAAGAACTATTTTCTGTCAGAATAACCTTGGTATTGTAATTTTTTTCAATTTGCAGCATTTTTTTTATCTTTTTCCCTGAAGAATATGACACAACAGAGTATATCTTTCTATTCTGAAACTCTCTCTTTAATGTTTTAAAAAGCGCTTTTACAGATTCAGGTGTATGCGCCACATCCAGTATTACTGTTCTTTCTAGTAATTTTTTTTTCTGAATCCTTCCTTTTAAAACCGTATTATTTATTGCATTTAATGATTTTTGGATATCTAACTCCGGAAGTATCTGCATCAATCCATAAAAAGCGGATACTGAGTTCAACTTTTGATGTTTTCCCAACATTTTCATATTTATTTTCCCCAGCTGTTTTTCATTAAAATATATTTTGTTTTCTTTTATATAAAAATCTTTTCCATATATAAAAATAGGAGAGCTTTCACTTTCAGCTATTTTGTTAAAGATTTCAACTGATACTTTATACCTCTGTTTATTAACAACAACAGGAGTCCTTTTTTTTATTATTCCACCTTTCTCTTTGGAAATTGATTCTATTGTAGTCCCTAAAATGTTTGTGTGCTCATAATCAATTAGTGATATAATGGAAAGTTCAGGTGAAATAACATTTGTAGCATCCAGTCGTCCCCCCAAACCAACTTCATATACTGCAAAGTCTACATTTTTATCATTGAAATAGAGAAAACTTAAAAGTGTTATTAATTCAAAAAAAGTTCTATATTTTTTTTCCATTTTATTTTTATTAATTTTATTTTTAATCATTTCCGTATAATAGGCAAAATCATTTTTGGATATTTTTTCCCCATTTAAACTAATACGCTCTCTTACATCTACAAGATGTGGAGAAGTAAATGTCCCCACACTATAACCATTAGACATTAAAATATTTTTTATAAATTCTACTGTTGAGCCTTTCCCCTTGCTTCCAGCTACATGAATAGTTTTAAATTTATTTTGAGGGTTATCAAAATTTTTAAGAAGAGTTTTAAATTTTTTTAAATTGTAATTCTCTTCCGTATAATCAACATTTTTTTTCTTCTCATAATTTATAAATGAATTTAAAAATTTATTTGCTTTTTTATAATTAAAATCAATCATAATTTTATCCAAACATTTTTAATATTTTCTCAATAATACTTGTCATATTATAATATTTGTACTCTGCAAGCCTTCCAATAAAATAGACATTATCCAGATTTTTGATTATATTTAAATACCTATTATACTTTTTTTCATTTCTCTTTCTTGGAATGGGATAATATGGGATATCTCCTCTTTTAATATCACAACTTGAAGGATATTCTTTAACTATTGTAGTAAAAACATTTTTTTGTTCTGTTAAATGTTTAAATTCAGTTATCCTGGTAAAATCATAATTATTTGGATAATTAATTACCCCCTTATTTTGATAATATTCTCTATTAAAATTAACAAATTTAAATTTCAAAGATCTATAAGGCAATTGTCCAAATTTAAAATCAAAAAAATAATCAACAGGACCTGTATAAAATAATTTCTTTACTTTTTGATTTTTAAAGAAAAATTCATCATTTCCATTTTTTCTAATTACTGATTTATAATCAGTATTTAATAACAGTTCAATATTTTTATGGTTTAACATATTATTAAACATATATGTATATCCTTTATCAGGCATAACCTGATACTTGTCAAAAAAATATCTATTATCTTTTGAAATATTAACAGGAACCCTTGAAGTTACCTCTTTCTTTAATTCCTCTGGTGATAGTGCCCACTGTTTTTTGGTATAATTCTTGAAAATTTTATTATAGATATACGCTCCAAGTTCATTTAGTCTTTTATCTTTACTCTTTTTTAAATCCCAGATTGTTATTTTAGTATTATATCCAAAATTATCTACTAATTTTTTTATATATATTTTTGAAAGATACTCTGGAAATATTTTTTTTATTGAATTTATATTAAAGGGAACGGGAATGTAATGATTATCAACAAAAGCAAGAACTTCATGATTATAAATATGCCAGTCTGTATATTTACTCAAAAAATTAAAAACTTTCTTTGAATTAGTATGAAAAATATGGGGGCCATATTTATGTATTAATATACCATTTATATCATAAAAATCATGAGCCTGCCCTCCAATATGGTCTCTTTTTTCTATGACCAAAACTTTCTCATCTTCCTCTGCAAGTAATCGGGCAATTGTGCATCCTGCAACTCCAGCCCCTACTACAATATTTTTCATTTTTTAATTTGTCTCCTTTATTATAGTGTTAATTAATTTTAATTGACAATAACGTCATGTCATCATCACGTGGTGTTTCTTTTGCAAATTTTTGCAAGTTTTTTAAACTATTTTTAACTATCTGTGTTGAATTTCTTTTTTTAGATTTATAGATATTATTTAACAATCTTTTCTCTCCATACTCTTCATTTGATTCATTCATTCGTTCAACTACTCCATCCGTGTACATGAAAAATAAATCCCCTTTATCAAAATCAATGGTTCTTATTTCCAAAGATTTCTTAAAATCGTTTCCCCCACTCAAATTCAAACCAATACCTCTGCTCTTAACATATTTAACTTCATCCATACTGGAATTATAATATATTGGTTCATTATGGCCACATCTTATCCATTTAAATTTCTTCTTTTTAATATCTAATATTCCAATAATTGCAGTAACAAAGAGAGATCTTTCCTTGGTTGTTCTTAAATAATTATTGATTGATAAAACTATATCCATTAAATTTTCATTTTTGGAAAATGTTGAATTTAAAAATCCTTTCAATTCACTTACTATTAATGCTGAAGGTAAACCCTTACCACTAATATCACCAATTATCACACCCAATTTATTTTTGTTCTTAAATTTAAGAAGATCATAATAATCTCCGCCAACCTCTCTTGCGGCTAAATATGCTGCTTTAATATCAATATTTTCAATAGGATAATGTCTTTTAGGAAGCAACTTCATTTGAATTCTTTTAGCAATATCTAAATCTCTCTTTAACTTTTCTTTTTCAAGTGTGTCTGAAATATTTTGAAAAGATATCAAAGCACTAATAAGTGATTTCCTTTTTTTATCATCATAAAATTTTTGTAAACTTTCCTCCATTAAAACAAATGGAACAATATTAAATCTTATATATTTTTTATTATACCAGAATTGAACAACCTGTGATTCAAAATTCTTGAAAGCTTTTTTTAAAGCTCCCTGCATTATTTTTAATTGTTTTTTTGATAAATATTTTTTTATATCAATTAAATATTCATTTCTGTGTTCACAATCTTTCTTGTTACAGTAAAAACATAACCCCATTCTTGAACAAACCATTGAACTTTTAGCTGGCATATCAAGCAATTTTCTTCCTGAAGAATTAACATTCGCAAGCAATTTTTCATCTACTACCATTAATCCAAAAGGAGTTTCTTCATAAATAGCTGAACTTATATTTACATAAGATTTCAGTTCTTTAATTGCCTGAAATCTTATTAAATATTGATTTAACAATAACCCCATTAAAACAATTTTTTCTTCACCAATAGCATTTTTCGTATTGAAATTAATATTTATTAAATCCTGTACTTCTGTAAAAACTTTTCTATTTCCTATCCCGGGTTCAATTTTTAATATAGCTTTCAATGGAATAAAAATCGAAGTATCAGCATTCAATTTTTGATATAATTCTTTACATTGTTTATCTTTACTGCAGTTTAAAGAATAAAAGATTTCTTTGCTGGAAACATAAGTATTTATGTATTTTTCCATCCACTTTTCAATTTCAAAATCATCTTTTTTGATACCATAAGAAAGACATTTGCTATGATCCATATCAAATAATATCATTGAATCAATATGAAAAATTTTTTTTAAAACTTCATACACATCCTTAAAATAATAATATGCTTCATCATTATAAACAATTTTAAATCTTGAAAAAAACTCAAGTTTATTCATTAAGAATCCTTGAAAGTTTCTTTGAAAAATTCTCTAATTCTATTATCTGCTAATCTTAACCGTCCTATCATTTCATAGAGAAATGATTTATAAATTTTATATTCAATTTCTTTATTTTCTTTTATAATCCTGTTAAAGTCAGATTTAAGTAGAACTAAAACTTCTACATCTGTAACAGCAATAGCTGATGCGAATCTTTTAGAATCCTTGTTTTCTAAAACTCCTACCTCCCCAAAAAAATCACCTCTGTGAAGATTTAATACATTTTGCTTTTTGTCTTCTTTAACATTTTTGTATATTTCTACATCTCCTTTATCAATAAAAAATATTGCATCAATACTATCTCCTTCTTCAAATATCAATGTGTCTTTAGCAATTTTTTTTAAAAATATTCTTTCTTTAACAATATCCACCTCTTTTTCATTTAAATCAGAAAAAAGATAATAATCTCTAATCATATCAACCTTCCATACCCATTAAATAAAAAGAATTTAACTTGCTGCTTGTATCTTTAATTCGCAAATTTATTTTTTTTACAATATTTTTTAAAATAATGTTTGAATATTCAGATTTTTTATCTATTAATTTTTTAAAATTTCTTTCTTTAATTTTTAATAAAATTGCACCTTTTCTTGCTTTTGCAGTTGCACTTCTTGTCCCCTTATCAAGCACGGACATCTCTCCAAAAAAATCACTCTTTTTCAGTACAGCGATTCCTTCCTGTCCTATGGAATCTATCTCTAAAATTATACTTACAATCCCATCTCCTATTAGATAAAGACTATCTCCATATGAACCTTCTTTAAATAAAATCTCATCTTCCTCAAAATTTAATTTTTGAAAATATTCAATTATCTTGGGCAAATAAGAAATCGGAACATTTTTGAAAAGAGAATTTTGTTTTAATATTTGAATTTTTTCCATATACTCTCCTTATGCCTTTTAATATTAGATAATGTATTATAATCTGTCAAATCAAACTTAAGAGGTGTTATAGAAATATAGTTCTCATATAATGCTCTGTCATCACTATTAGGATTTTTATCCATTGAAAAATCACCTTTATACCAGTAATAACTTTTTCCCATTGGATCCTTTCTTTCATCAAGCTCGGTATCATAGAAACTTTTACCCTGTTGGGTGAATTTTACACCTTCAATTTTAGATTTTTCAACATTGGGATAATTGATATTTAAAAGATACTTTGGTTTATCAAAATTTGACATTTCCCATTTTTTTAAAAATTCAACTATGAAATCTCCAATATCCTCAAGAAATTCTCCTTCAAAAGATGTGGAAACAGCTATAGAAGGAATTCCTGCTAAATAGCCTTCTGCTGCTGCAGAGACAGTTCCAGAATATAATATATTGTTAGATGTATTGTAACCCTTATTTATTCCAGAAAGAACACAATCAAATGTTGTATCTTTTTCCAGGTATGAAAGAGCAACTTTAACCGAATCCGCTGGGGTCCCCTCAACAGCCCATCCCGAAAATCCATCTTTTCTCTTTATTTTGACAAATCTGAAAGGTTGAAATAATGTAATTGAATGGCTAACTGCTGATTGTTCATTTAATGGAGCAACAATTTTAACATTGTGTTCTGTTTTTAATTTCTCCCAAAGAACAAAAATACCCTCTGAAAATATACCATCATCATTGGCAAGAAGAAGATTCATAATTATTCAATCAATCCATCTTTCTTCTTATTCCAAATAACCCAGTTACTCTTTTCATCTTCTGCTTTTTCATCTATCTCTTCTAAACTTACAACTTCTCCATCCTCCACCCTAAGAGCCATCATTTGATCAACAATAACTACCCACTCTTCCATTGAAACTTCTTTTGGTCCCTCAACTTCTCTTGGACCTTCAACTTCAGTTGGTTTTTTAATCATTGGTTTATCTTCTTTTCCCTCGCCTTTTTTCTTTCGATTTTTCACTTTCACATTTCCTTTATAAACTTTTATAAGAGCACCATTTTCTAAAGAGTTTATCCGAAATATTGTCCCCACAACTGAAGTAGAAACAGAAGTGGATCCAAATTCAAAAACTTCAGATTCATTTTCTTTATTAACATTTCCCCAGATTTCTCCTTCTTCAACCTCTATTTCAGTAATTAGTTGGTTTTCCTTTTCTTCATACAGTTTAACCATATTAACCATAGTTTTAGGAGCAAGTCTGATTTTTGTTCCTCTTAACAGAGAGATTTCAGCAAAAGACTCAGGAAGGGTTCTTAAAACATCATTACTCTTTACATCCATTTGTAATTTTGCTTTCAACCAATTAAAATTTTCAACATTTCTTTTTTGAGCATTGCCTTCAAGAGCAGAAATCACTCCCTTTTTCTCAATTTCTCCACCTATATTAAAAAAAATAGTTATTATAAAATAGAACACTAAAAATTTTTTCACAATTACCTCCAATTTTTTTATCAATAATATTAATTATAAATTAATAAAAAGAATTTTTCAAGTATATATACCTATATATACTATTTGTATCAACTTATTTGACATATTGATAAAAACAAAATACAATTTCCAGCTTAATATTCTCATCTTACCCTCTAAATAGATATTATCATCAAAAGAGAACTTGTATTAACATTTTTTAGATATTTAACGATAATTTTGATTTATTATCGTTATCTTTTAGATTAAAACATCAATTTAAGATTAATAATATTCTTTTATCTTATGAGCTAAATCATATATATAAGAGATATTTTGAAACATTTCTTCCTTATATCCTGATATAAATAGCGGAACAGGATTTTTCGTATGTCCGGGAATACTTAAATCTTCTATATTTCCGTGGTCAGAAACTAATATAAGGGTATCCTTATTAAAATGGAAGTTGTCAAGAAGGGTTTTAAAAAATTCTTCTAAATCACTTAAAACTTCTAAGGCTTTATCTTCATCTTTTTTATGTCCTATCATATCTGTCTTAAAATATTCAAAAAGTGTAAAGTCATTCTTTCCTGAAATTTCCAATAAATTATGTGCCCCATCAGAGGGTGTAATCAATGGGATTTTCTCTAATAAATTTTTATTATAGTAGGCTTCATATTCAGGAATAAATTTTTCAATTTTCTTAAGAAATTTATTCTCTTTCCTATCTATTAAACTAAGATTTGTTATATCATGATACACTGCTTTTCCTTTTATTATTTTATCCAACCCACGAACCTTTTTTTCTATTTCTATGGTCATATATGATGTTGCGGATAAAAATCTGCTTTTTTTTAATATTTCTAAATTATCTATTATATAACCATTTGCAAAGGTGAATTTCTTATTATTATCTCTCAAATATTTGAATATTGATTTTTCTTTTAGCAGCTTTTTCAGAAGTTTATTTGGAAAACCTTCTTTGTGAGAGCCATTAATCGCCGAAGCATTCAATCCTGTAAAAATTGAAGTCTGTCCCGTAGCACTTTGAGGAACTCCTTTTATGCCCATTACAGGATCAACAGGTTCAGCTTCTTCAAATAATAATTTTCTTAAAACTGGTAAATTTTCAGCAAAAAAAGGATTGTTTTCTTTTTTACTTCTAATGCCCATTCCATCCACGAATATAAATAAAATCATTTGCCTACCCTTTAATTATAAAATAAAAAAACCCCCATTTATTAAAAGTAAGTGTAGGAGCTAAAAAATATTTTTTAAATTTTCTTAAACTAACCATTATTATTTTATTATTCCATCGTGGATCATATATATATAATTTATTTTTTGAATATCCAACTATTAAACTAAAATGCCCTTTAAATGTTCGGTCTATTTTTTTTTCAGGATACCAATTAAAAAAAACCGGATATCCATCGTTTAAATAACTTTTGATTAGATTAATATTTTTCTTATACAAATTATTACTGAGGATAGCTCTACTTTTATATCCATAGTTGTATCTATATTCAATATTATAGCCTTTTTCTTTTAATTTTCTTAAAATTTCAAGACTGTATGCTCCTCTTTTTACTTTTTTTAAATCAAATATTTTATTGTGAATATAATCCTGGTTATATTTTTCACCAATTTTTTCAAGCATAATAGCAACTACAGTTTCTCCGCAAAAATCTTTTTTTTGTTTTATTGGTCTATAGTCTAAAAATAAAGAAAGTGAAAAAATGTTGCTAATCAAAATTAGAAAATATAAAATTAATATTAATTTCTTTTGCATACGAGACTTTTTTTATCAACCCCAATTTTATCAGCAATAACAGAACATTTAGCCATTAGTAAAAAAAACAAGTTTTTATTTTTTTCTTCGCTAAGAGATTCAAAATTGCCCTGTCCTTTTGCAATAATAACATCAGAATCATTAAAAATTTCTTGATATTTTTCGGTTACATTATCCATTATAGTACCGGGAGCATTATCCCCATTAGAGATAAGTTCTGCATAATTATCCATTCCAACCTGTAAGCCATCTTCCATTGTTATATCATTTATTACTGGATATCCTCTAACACCATAGTAGTATTTATTTATTTGTGGAAATCTTTTTTTTAAAACCCTAATAAAAATTTTGTCAAAAACAATCTCCCCACAATTATCTCCAATAATCATAACAGAGGAACTTTCTCTCAAATACTTTTTCAATAAATTACTATCATCAACTTTTAATGATTTTTTTTCAATATCATCTATTGTATTAAAAACTTCTTCTTCTTTTAAAGAGTGCTTTACTCCAAAATCAATTATGTTTCCTGAGATTACCATCTTGATTAAATATTTAAATTTTTTTTTATCCAATTTCTTATAGAGATCTTTCTCCATTTCAAGAATTTTCTCGTTATAATATTTTTTTTTCTTCCTGTAGGGATCTTCGGTATTAATTAATTTATATATTACAGGATATATTCTTTTTGCAAGATGTGGAGGGGTGTTTTTATTATAATCGATATCTTTTAAAATGGTTAAAATTTTTTTTATCATTTCTTCAACTTCCTTGTTTTTCAAATTGCTATCTTCAGCTAAATTTAAAGCCTGGTTTATAAAACATGGAACACATTTAAAAGTTGTTTTCATTTTCACTCCTATCCTTTTATTATTACTCACCAGGTAAATATTATATAATTTTTTTCAGAAAGGCAAGAACTCCATCAATATTTTGAAAACTATATGAACTAAAAGAAGATTCTTTACCCTTAGGAGATATATAAATTGATTTAAATCCTCTTTTGGATAATGGTATAATATCATTATCCTCATCATTCCCAATTATTAAACAATTTTTGTTTTTTACCGACAAATAATTTAATTTTTTTTCAAGTAACTCATATATTTGAGGGTCGGGTTTTGAAATGCCAATTTTATAAGAAAAAAAAACCAAATCAGAATTAAAATAATAATCAAAAGAACGTTCTAAAAAATCATTTAATATTCGTTTTGTATAAAATTGAGCATTTGACATTATTCCCTGGTATAAATTTTTTGACCTTATATAGTTTAAAATCTTTTCTACATTCTTTCCAATCTCTACGGGATTGACTGCTTTTTCAAAAATAATTGCTATTTTTTCCAGCGTAGCTCTTCTAAAATTTTTTTGAAACTTTTTTTTCATAAATATATCCCATAGTTTAATTATATTAATTTCTGGACTTATTATATTTTCATTCTTTTTTTTCTTTCTTTTTTGTAATTCTTTAACAAGATTTCTGTATAATTTTTCGCCCTTATCGGGGTCAATTTCAAGATTTAAAAAATCACCAATCCGCTGAAACCCTTTTTTAAATTTTGAATATTTCCCAGGATCAACAGGAATCTCCATATTAGCAGAATAGAGAATAGTACCATAAATATCCCAGATAACAGCTTCAACCTTCATATTATCCAAAAATAGTTCTTATTATCTGTTTTAAATTATATTTTAATACATCATAAGAAAAATATTTTTTACCAATCCTGTAATTATTTTCAACCATCTTTTTTCTGTAATTTTTATCTTCTAAAACCTTTTTTACTTTTTCAACATTTTTATCCGTCAGATAATCATTCATTGAAATTGTGTTAAATCCCTTGGGTTCAATATCCTTTATATATATACTGTATCGATTAACAAGTATTGGTTTTTTGAACAATATTGCTTCTAAAAAAGCATTTCCAAAACCTTCAAAAGATGAAGGATAGGTAACAAAATCAGCATGAGGATAAACATCCCATAGAGTATATATTCTTTCCCAATTTTTTCTATACTTGTTTGGTTTATGAAGTTTGTTATTAATATAATAAACATCAATACCTTCCCTTTTTGCATAATCAATTATCCAGTTATAATAATCCAAACCTTCATCTGAAGAGGAATGTGTAATCACCAGTTTAATCTTATCATTATCCAATCTTCGAACAAGATCAATTGAGTGTTCTATTCCTTTACGAGCCACAATTCTTGTTGGTTGTAAAAAAATAATATCATCATCTTTAAAATCAAAATCTTTTTTAAAATTGGCTCTTTTTTCTTTATCAATATTAATCTCTCTATCAAAATTTATAACATTAGGAATAATTTTAGAAGCTATCCCTCTTCTGGCAGCAAGCTGCTGCTGGGCGATAGAATTAATAACTACATGATGAATAAAAGGGAGATTTGGAGGAAATGACATTGATAGATAATCCTGGAAAGCATTAATTAGATAACGCCTTCTCTCCCAGGCAAAATCGTGATGGTGCCCTATTGTTGGAATTCCTCTTTCAATAATAACTTCTGTTAACGCTAACCCCAGAGGTATATTCATTGGAATACTCAGAGCATTTTCCACAATAACTAAATCAATTTTATACTTATCCAAAAAAATATTTAATCTAATTTTTAATAATTCTTTTATCTCATCTATTTTTTTTGTCATTTCAGGAGGTCTAATTTTAGTTGACTGTAATTTATCATTAATACTTTTTATTTCAGGATGTTTAAAAAAAGCTTTCTCACATAAATAGCTTTTTGATGAGGGTTTTTCCAGCTCTCCTGCAAACCAGTATATCTTATGACCGAACTGTTTTAAAACATCAGCCCATTTATCAGCCTCAAGTGAAACACCATCAAGTCCTGCAAATCGCGTACCAATAAAACCAATATTTAATTCCAAAATACCCTCCTAATTAATAATTTAACAATAATCTATAATATTCTATTTTTAAAAAAGATTTCAAAATTGATTTATCAATTTTTTTATCACGTTGTTTCTTAACAGCTTCATTATCTTCTTTTATTTTCATGACTATATCCTTAATTCTTTGGGTGTTTTTTTTCAATGAAAAATTGTCTAATTCAACTCCCTGTTTTAAGTATCCACTTGATAATTTTCGAATGTTTTTTTCTATTTCGCTATTTAATTCTTTAATTTCTGCGAAATTTTCCTTATTTAAAATTTTCCACTGGTTTTCAACATCAAGGTAGGAGAAATCAACTATATTTTTATCAATTTTTTTATATATGTCTTCTTTTAGGATCTCTTTTCCTCTTTTGTTTAAATCAATCATATTGAGATAATTTTTATATTTTTTAATTACATCATCTTTCATCCTATCATCTAATTTAATATTTAAAGAACTGTAATAACTGTATTTGGGAATATTTTTGAAATCTTGAACGATATCAATCTCTCTAACATAAAAATTTTTATTATATTTTTTTGATTCTAAAAATATCAAACCAAAACCCTCCAGAACTGATGAAGAAAAAAACAAATCACAACCACGAATAAGATTATTATAAATTCCTTTATATTTTTTTGATACTGACCAGATACCCCTGATTTTATTTTTTTTGAAAACATCTTTTACAATTTTTTCATATTTTTTTTCTTTTCGAGAATTCGAAGGAAGCGTAACAAAAAGAAAACTTTTTTCTACAATAATATTTATTAATGCCGCTTCGAGGATATTTTTCCTTCTTATAGTTCGAACAGGATATAGCAGTAATAAATCATCGTTTCTTATTAAACATCTATCTTCAATTTTATTGATAATTTTTTTTCTTTCTTCCTGTTTTTTAAAATTTTCTTTTTTTGTATTAATGGCATTTGGAAGATAAAATATTTTTGTCTCAGGAATTCCAGCCTGTAATAATCTTTTTAAATCCCCTTTATTAATTGTAATATAGTAAATATTTTTATCTACTGGATATAAAGAATTGGAAATATATTTATTTAAAAATGAAAGATTGTTAATTCTACCACATTCGGGAAAATCATGAATTTGAAACAATATTTTCATATTTTGTTCAAGAGCAAGTTCAATAATTGCCTCTGTAAATGGAGGATTTTTACCCAGATTATAGTTATGAACCCAAATAATAGAATCAAAATCAATATAATTCAACAAATAGTTTTTTATTTCTGATTTATAAGAATAAAAACTTTCTTGCGTAAGCTCATTTTTATATAAATATTTTAATTCAGGTACATCATGAAATTTAATATTTTCTTTATTTAGAAGATCTTGAATACCTTCTATCCCCATTTTTTTTGATCCATAAAGATGGATTTCATATTCACTAAATAATGAATTAGAAATATTTTTAATTACACTCGTAACCCCACCTTTTATATAATGATAGTGTATAATTGAAACTTTCTTTTTCATTTATTTTTACCTTTTTTCCCTGTTAAATTTTAATCTATATTCTGGAATCTTTATCATTGGAGGCCTTTCTATTTTCATAATTTTTGTTTTTTTCATAATATGATCGCCTTCTCTTAATTCAATACTTACATGATCCTCATTCATATCAGTTTTTAATTTAATTTTATTATTTTTATCCAATCTATCTAAAGCTGTTTTTAATAAAGCAAAAGCCATTTTACTTAAAGCCTGAATATTCTGATTGCGATGGATCCTCATATCAAGATCCACCTGCCCGATTTTATCTATACCATAATTTTCATAAATATCAATTAAATGAGCCGTTTCAACCCCATATCCAACAGCAAAAGATAATTTTTCAAGCAAATCTCTTCTTCCTGCATATTCTCCGCTCAAAGGCTGAATTATTGTTGCTAATTCAGGATAAAAAGTTGAAAACATCGGCCTGGTCTGAATTTCAGTAACCCTTCCTCCACCGGACGGCTGAAATGATTTTTTGCCGGTTATTGGTCTTTCATAAAAAGCCTTTACATAAGATAAATTATCATTTGTGAGAAGCGCTCCTACAAGACCATAAACAAATTTAGGATGTATGTTGTCTATATCAGCATCTATCCAAACTATTATATCTCCATCAAGAACATAAAGACTTTTCCATAAATTTTCCCCCTTACCCTTATAAAATCCATATTTGGGGAGGATATTTTTTGAAGTATAAACTTTTGCCCCGTATTCATTTGCTATTTCTCTGGTTTTATCTTTGGAGCCTGAATCAATAACTACAATTTCATCAAGCAAGGGAAATTTATCCATTAATTCATTCTTTATAATTAAAACTTCTTTTCCTATTGTTTTTTCTTCATTGAGAGTTGGAAAAGCAAGTGAAATTTTCAAATTCTTTTTCTCTTTTAATTTTACAAGTTTGTTTATATCCTTAAATTTTTCATGATGGAAAGTTGATTTTAAAATTTTTTTACTGCTCATTCTTCCTCTTTCTTTTCAAAAAAAGATATTCCTTTTTTTAAAACCTTTAAAACCTGTTTAATGCCAACAATTATTGAATCTTTAGTTATATACTCATCATCTATCTTAATTTGTCCTTCTGCTATGCCCAAAGATACTGTTGGTATATTTTTCTGAAGTAAAACAGCTGCTTCATCTCTTATAACTTTTAAAGAAGACTCAATAGAATATTGCTTATGAATTTTAATAATTTCATCAATGAAAGGATGATTTGCCATAAAATAATTTGCTGAAGAATGTCCGACTAATTCCAGCTGTATTTTTGTATCCAGTTCCCTTGACATTTTATTAATTGTAGAAGTTAATATTTGATTTTCATATTCAAGATACTGGCTTTTTCTGCTCAAAAGTTCCAGCTTCATAACCCCTTCACTGGGAACTGCTTCAACTTTAGATTTTGATTTAATATCAATGATATTAATGAAAGTACATGATTTTTCAGGCCACCCAATGCTTTTTAAGCGAGCTCCAATCTCTGTTAAAATATCCATTGCAGATAATTTATTTGGACAATCACAAATATTTATCAAATCAATAGGTTTGGTTTTTACCCAGATCTTATAAAGATATTTTCCAAGCGATTTGTACCCAATATCTCCAAGAGATATACTATCAATATCAAGTGCAAAAACAATATCATCATTACAATTAGATAAAAAATAATTTAAGGTTTTAAAATTTTCTTCGATGTTAGAAAAATCCAAAAATAAGAAAATAATATTATATTTAAATTCAATTTTATACTTAAATAAAAAATCAATTAAATTTAAAACAGCAGTTACTTTTAAAGAATTATCAATTATCCCCCTTCCATGCATCTTATCCTTATCCAGCTGTATTAACCTGTCAACCCTGGAAATCTTTTTTAAATTCATAGGGACCATTACCAGGACTGATTTCTTTGTTAAACTGGGAGAGTGAAAATATTCTACCATGATATTTCCCACATCATCTCTTTCTATCTTGGGAACCTCCATTTCATGCAGCCTATTAATTATAAATTCCTTATGAGAATCAGGATTATCGCTCGAAAATGGTAGCTGGTTATAAAGTATTGTATCTGTTAGAATATTTTCTTTTAAATCTTTAATATCATTTATCTTGCTTTCAAAATCATCCATTATTTCTCCTAACCTATTTATATATAATAATTATATAATTCTCAATTGATATTTCAACACTTTATATACCAGGTTTTTAGATTAAAAACTTGACACTTAATTAGAATATGTTAATCTTTTTTTCAGACATTACTATCTTATTAGTATTTAACAACATAACTTGCAGGAGGAATAATGACAAAGAATGATTTGAGTGAAAAAATATGGAATAGATATGAAGAACTTACAAAAAAAGAATCAAAGGAAATTATTGACCTTTTGATGAAAGAAATAAAAAATGCTTTGAAAAATAATGATAGTGTGGAATTGAGGGGGTTTGGTACTTTCAAAACAAAAATTAGAAAAGCCCGTACAGCAAGAAACCCGCATACAGGGGAACAAATTGAAGTTCCAAGAAAAAAAGTTCCTTATTTTAAACCCTCACCGAAATTTAAAGAAAAAGTGAATTAAGGAGGTGTAGTATGAGCTCTGTAAAGAAAAAAAGAAAAAAGAAAATGAACAAACATAAAAGGAAAAAAAGATCAAGAAAAAACAGGCATAAGAAAAAGAAAAAATAAATAATCAACCTTATATAAATATAAAACACCCAAAATTTTTTGGGTGTTTTCCTATTTTTGTTAATATTCCTTGCAATAACAATTTTTTTGTATTATATTTTACCTGATTATGAATAATTATACTTTAATTTACAAAGATAATAAAAATAATTATACAATACCCCTTTTACTTTCCAAACATAATTATGATTTTAGTACTACATATTCAGAAGAATATCTAATTGAAAATGCAAAAAATAACAAATTGGTTATTATGGACCTATCAACTTTCAATCATAAAAAATTATCAATTCTGGAAGAAATAATTAACAATGATATTTCTATAATTATAGTCGCTGATAAAATATCAAATGAGAACTTAAAAAAACTTATAAAATACAAAATAAAATACTATTTTGATCGACCATTTAATGAAAAAGAATTTATTTCAACAATAAAAAAATCCTTTTCAGAAATAAAATTAAAAAATAAAAATGAACAACTGGTAAATAAATTAAAAGAAAAAATAAACAAGTTTCAACTATTAAATAAAACTTCTAAAATGATCAATTCAAAACTCGACATAAACATTATTCTGAAAAAATTAATGAAAAATATTGGCGATATTGTAGATGCTGAAGCCTGGACATTGTTCAGTTATAATAAAGAAACAAATAAGTTAATATTTAAGTATGTTGTAGGTGAAAAATCAGAACAATTACTCGGAAAATCATTAAATGTAGACCAGGGAATTGTTGGATGGGCAGCTTCAAATCAAGAAAGTATACTTGTAAAAAATGTTAATAAAGATAGTAGATTTTATAAATATTTTGATAAAAAAACAAATTTTAAAACCAAAAGTTTAATCTGTGTACCAATTATTTATAGAAATGAACTTCTTGGAGTAGTTGAAGTTGTAAACAAAAAACACGGACGATCATTTACTGAGGAAGATCTAAATATTATGGAAATTCTTGTAGATAATGCTGCCATCGCTATAAAAAACTCATATCTACTTGAACAAATTTATCAAATTACCCTTAAAGACCATCTTACCGATTTATATAACTTTCGGAAACTAAATAATATAATTGACAAAAACTATAAGAATAAAAAACCCTTCGCTTTAATTTTCATGGATTTAGATGACTTTAAAAAAGTTAATGATAACTTCGGTCATGATTATGGTAGCAAAGCTTTAATTGAATTTTCAGAAATATTGAAAACTATTATAGATAATAATGATTATGCTTTTAGATATGGTGGGGATGAATTTATTGTCATTTTAGAAGATAGAGATCTAAATTTAGCCATCGATTTCGCCAAAACAATTTTAAAAAAAGTTAAAAACCATACATTTTTAAAAAAAGATAATCTTCAGGTTAAATTAACTTTAAGTGTAGGAATTTCACATTATCCGCTAATATCTAAAAAGAAAAAAGATATCTTAACTCAAGCTGACCAGGCTATGTATAAAGTAAAAAAAAGAAAAAAAGATAATTATGCAATTTTTGGAAAACCAATCAATTAAACATTGACAAATGGTATTGAAAATTTTAAAATCTTTTTTGTCAGTTGAACGGGGTGTAGCGCAGTCCGGCAGCGCACATGCATGGGGTGCATGGTGTCGGAGGTTCAAATCCTCTCACCCCGATTTTTATAATGAATGCGGGGGTACAATTTATGAAAAAAGAAAAATTGAAAAGAATTGATGAATTATGGCATAAACAAAAAACAGAAGGTCTAACGGATGAAGAAAAAAAAGAACAACAAAAATTAAGAAAAGAATATTTGAAATCTATTAAAGGAAATTTAAAGGCTCAGCTGGAAAATATAAAAAATATAAGAGAATCAAAGAATTAAGTTATGAAAAAACTTAGGAAATCTTTCATAAAAAAAACACTGGAAGTATATTACAGTCAAACAATAACTTCTATGAAAACAACCATATTGCAGGAAGAAGAAAATAAATTTATATATAAAATAAAAATAAAACTTGGCAATAATGATACTAAATATTTAAGATTAAAATATTACGATAAAAAACATAAACCTTTTGAATGGAGTTATTATAAAAATAATAGTTTCACCAGTATTTTTTTACCCAAATTCATATTTGGTTCAAGACTAAAAAACAATAATTATCTTTATTTTTTAGAAGATTTTCCAAAAAGATATCATATAACCAAAATAGATAAAAAAAGATTAAATATCCTGAATAAAGGTTACTTTTTTAGAAATTTAAAAGAAGAAGAAGAAGAAAACTGCAGCAAATTTGATAATTTCAAATCTCATTTGAAAACTCAAAATCAAACCTCGCTAATTGGATTTTTGGATAATAATGATATTAAGAAATTCTCTGAATTAACTCCAATTTTTTTTAAAAATACTATTTTTTTAAAAAAGGATGCGATAATATTTTTGGATTTAAATTCATCAATCAAACACATTACTGGTTTCACCTACTGGTGGTTAAATGAAAATTATTCTTTCAATGAAATTAGTTTTGAAGATTACATCGCTTCAACATGTGAAGATTTGTTAAATGTTAAAGAGATCAATAAAATAAAAAAACTAAGTCATAAAGAATATTTATACCAAAAAAAATATTATGAAAAAAAATAACTATTTAAATTATAATTTTAAAAACCCTCTTGTTTCTAAAGTTTTTACAGTGGCAAAAAAAGTGAATATAAAAGTTTATATTGTTGGAGGCGCAGTAAGAGATATTTTTCTTAATACGGATTCTTTTAATGATATTGATTTTATTTACAGCGGTAAAATTGAAAAACTTCTAAAAGAACTTAATAAAAAAATCTCTTATAAAAAAGTAGAGTTTGAAAGAGATAACCTGCAAATAAAAAGATTATGTTTTAATAATTTTATTCTTGATTTCCAAAATATTTTTAAAAACAATTTAAAAAAAGATCTCTCAAGAAGAGATTTTACCATTAACTCAATAGCTTTGGAAAAAATAGGAAAAGATAAATTTAAAATCATTGATTATTTCAATGGGCAGAAAGATCTCAAAGACAAAAAAATTCAACCTGTTTCGAAAAAAAGTTTTAAAACAGACCCATTAAGAATCCTGAGACTATTTAGATTTGCTCAAAATTTAAATTTAAGGTACTCACAAAAAACACTTAAACAGGTTAAAGAACAACTCCCTGCATTATCAAAAATTTCAGAAGAAAGAATAAAAGAAGAATTAATAAAAATATTTTCTAATTTTGAAAATTCAATTTTTAAAGATATGTCAAAATTAAATATCTTTAAACACCTCTTTGGTGAAAAATCAAATATCTCATATTCACCTATTGATTTTGTTCAAAAAAATTATTTAAATAACTTAATAAGAATTTTTGACATAAATAAAAAAGTTTTTCGCCTTCCAGATATTTTATCTAAATTAACCTTTTCAAAAAAAGATGTAAAAAAAGTGACAGTAATTCATAAGATGTTAGAGGATCAAAATAATGAGATCCCCCAGGATGATTTTATAAAAAAATATATGAATTTAAATGAAACTTTTCTTTATAATTCACAAAAATATTTTTCATTTTATTATAATAGTTCCATAATAGAAAAATGGCTGAATAAGATATTAAAAAATTACAGATTTATATTAGATGGTAATTGGGTTATGAAAAAATTTAATGTTACTGGAGAAAATCTTGGCAAACTAATCAATCAATTACATTTCTTGCAGATAAAATATAATATAAGAAAGAAAGAAAACCTTATGGAAAAATACTACCATTTAAACTAATTTATTGTCTTTGACAAATAATTAAATAATGATAAATTATAAATAAATAGAAAGGATATAATGAATATTAAAAATTATTTAAAATCAAAAAAAGATGAAATTGATAAATATTTAGAATCCATTATGCCTTCAGAAAATAAATACCCCTCTGAATTCCACAAAGCAATGAATTATACTCTTTTTGCAGGTGGAAAACGCATTAGACCTATTCTATGTATAGCAGCCTATTCTATTTTTAAAAAAGATTACAAAAAATGTTTCCCTTATGCTTCTGCACTGGAAATCATCCATACATATTCACTTATCCATGATGACTTACCTGCAATGGACAATGATACAGTTAGAAGGGGAAAACCTTCTAACCATATTGTTTTTGGAGAAGCGAAAGCTATTCTTGCTGCAGATGCTCTTTTAACTTTCGCCTTTGAAACTATGTCAGGTGTTTCTAATATAAAACCTAAAATCGTTCAGAAAGCAATTCACAATATCTCAAAAGCCAGCGGCTATTCCGGTATTGTTGGAGGACAATTTGTTGATATTGATAAAGAAGGACAGAATGAAGATATTGATATCCCAACTCTTGAATATATACACACTCATAAAACGGGAGAATTGTTAAAAGCATCCGTAACAACAGGAGCAATTCTTGCAGATGCAACAGATGAAGAATATAAACACATAAATAATTTCGGAAAATGGCTCGGATTAACCTTTCAAATAATAGATGATATTCTCGATGAAATCGGAGACGAAAATAAATTAGGTAAAAAAATTGGACAGGACTCAATTAATAACAAATTTACATATCCTGCTATATATGGAATAAAAAAATCAAAAGAAATTGCAAAAAAATATACTCAAAAAAGTATTTCATTTTTAGAACAAATTGATAAGGATACTTCAATTTTAGAAAATATATCTAACTTTTTATTAAAAAGAACTTATTAATGGCAAAAAACCGTATTTTAATAATTATTCCTATTTATAATTGTTACAGCTATTTTTTAAAAATGATACCCCTTTTAAAACAACTTCCATATGACAAATTAATTGTTGATGATGGATCTGAAAAAATCCCTAAAAAAATTTTTAAATTAACAAATTTTCAAATCATAAAACATACCCGAAATAAAGGTAAAGGAGAAGCTTTAAAAACCGGATTTAGATATGCAAATAATAATAATTATTCTGGTGTTTTTACAATCGATGGAGACAATCAGCATGACCCAATGGATATAAGTAATTTTGTTCCACATTTAGATAAATTTGATCTCATTGTGGGAAAAAGGAATTTTAAATCAAAAAAAATGCCTTTAATCAGAAAAACGTCGAATTATCTTACTTCAAAAATATTATCAAAAATATTAAATTACAAAATTGAAGATGCCCAATCAGGTTACAGATATATTAATATTAAAATTTTAAAAAACATTTCTCTTGAAACAAGTAATTATGATTTAGAAAATGAATTATTAATAAAAGCAATAAAAAATAATTATAGGGTTGGTTTTATTCCTGTAAAAACAATATATAATAAAAGCAAGAGCAATATTAGAGGTTTTAAAGATACATTTAAATTTTTAAAAACTGTGGTGAAATATGGTTTCAAATAATTATTCAATTTCCAGAGAAAAAATGGTTGAACAGCAATTAAAAGGAAGAGGAATAAGTAATGAATTAATACTTGATGCGTTTAGAAAGATTCCCCGTGAAAAATTTGTTCCGGAATCTATGAAACATAATGCATATAAAGATACTCCTCTTCCAATTGGAAATGATCAAACAATATCTCAACCATATATTATAGCTCGCATGATTCAATTATTAAACTTATCCGGAAATGAAAAAGTTCTGGAAATAGGAACAGGCTCGGGCTACCAAACTGCAATATTATGTAAATGCGCTCATATTGTATATTCTATAGAAAGAATAAAAAAATTCACAAAAAATGCACGGAAAATATTAGATAGAATTGGTTGCTATAAAGCACATTTAATAACAAAAGACGGTACTCTTGGATATCCTGAAAAAGCACCTTTTGATAGAATAATTATTTCTGCCTCCGGGCCGGAAATCCCTCAACCACTGATAGATCAACTTGCAATGGATGGAGTTATTGTAGGCCCTGTCGGAGGATCTTTTTTTCAAAATCTCATTGTTTTAAAAAAAACAGACACCGGAATAAAAAAAGAAAAGAAGGATGGATGCAGATTTGTACCTTTAATAGGCCGAGAGGGTTGGAAAGAAAAATAAATTGACAAGTATTTATATATTTTATATTCTTAAATATATAATTTAAGGAGGCTTCGATGTTAGAAAATAAAAGAAAAACCTTTAAAGATTTTAACAATTTTCATAAATATTATACTTATTTAAGAAAAGATAAAAATTTAAAAGATTTTAACTACAATACCCTATTAAAACATACCCATCCTATAAACCAAAAAGCACGTAAACAATATCAAACTTATAAGATTAAGTTACTTGAAAAAATAAAAAATAGATTAAAAAAAGAATTTGATAATTCTTTAGTAGACAGACAAATCAAAAAGGAATATTTTTTTGATGAAGACCCTTTAGATTTTAAGATTGAAAAGAAACCCGCTTCAATATTTGATTTAAAAGACAAAGCTACTAATTTTTATACTCAAATTTTAAAACTTGCTAAAAATAAATTTAATATAAGAAATTTCGATAAATGCCCTGTTTGTAAGGGGAAAAATAGAATTTTTCTTAAAGAACAGTATAATAACAGGGAATCTCTTGTACTTTGTCCACATCTCTATAATAAAATTATTCCTACAACAAATATAAAAAAACGTTTTAAAGATAAGGGTTATTCTGATTTTATGGTAGAAGAAGAAAATCAAACTGCTTACAATGCTTTAAAAGAATATAAAGAAAATTTCGACATCGTTTTAAATAATGGGGAAAGTTTATTATTAATAGGAGATGTGGGGACTGGAAAAACTCATCTTGCTATAGCAACAATACTGGATTTGACATACAAACCAACTTTTTATTATTATAAACTTATAAGTAAAAAATATATTAGTCTGCCAATATTTTTAAATGATTTAAAAACTTCAAAAGATGAAAAATTATTAAAATATTATTCTGAATCTACTTTTCTTGTTATTGATGATTTGGGAATTGAAAATTTAAACGACTGGGCAAGGGAAAAAGTCTTTACACTTGTAAATAAAAGGTATCAATCAAAATTGCCAACTCTTTTTATTTCTGATTTATCACCTGTAGAACTTGTAGAGAAACTTGATAAAAGAATAATGTCAAGATTACATGAAATGGCAAGAGGTGTGGTTATTGGCGGAAAAGATAAAAGAAAACAATTAGAATTTTAAGATTGTTTTTTTTGATAATATTTTACAATTTCCCAGAAAAAATTTATACCGGTTTCAATTATTGAATCAGGAAAATCATAGTAAGGATTATGAAGATTAGGCTGATTTGCTCCAGAACCTATTCCAATTAAAACCCCTTTATAATTATTTAAAAAAACACCAAAATCTTCTGACCAGCTAAAACTATTATTCAATTTTTGAAAATCAAAATCCTTTTTTTTACAAATATATCTCAGATCTCTAATAACCCCCCTATCATTATGAGTTGAAAGAAATTTTTCCTTGTACTCATATTTCACCTGAAACTTCTTGGTATTTATAATTTCTGAAACTAATTTTTTAATTTTAGAAATTATCTCTTTTAAAATAAAATCTTTATCAGCTCTTATAGTTAAATATATTTCAGCATTTCCAGGAGTAATCCCAAAATTTTTATCTCCCATTTGTAAATGAACTAAAGTAATCATCGATGATTTATTATTTTGAATAATTTTTTTTCTCATTTTTTTATATTTAAATATAAAATCTGTTAATACTTTTTCTGGAGAATTTGCTTTTTCAGGTTCAGCTGCATGTGCTGTTTTACCTGAGAACTTAATAATCATCCCAACAGAAGCTTTTGCAAAAACTCCTTTTTTTAATAATATTTTTGATTTTTTATACCCGGGGATATTATGATATGCAAAAACATATTCGGGATCCAATTTACTGAAGGATGAATCTTTAATAACATTTTTAGCTCCCATACCAATTTCCTCAGCCGGTTGAAATAAAAGAGTAATTTTAGAATAAAACTTTCTTTTGTCAGAGATAAAAGCACCAAAACCGGATAAAATAGCCATGTGTCCATCATGCCCGCACATATGTGAAATATTTTCTTTTGAAGATTGATATTCAAGATCATTATTTTCAGAAATATTTACAGCATCGAGATCTGCCCTAAAGAGTAATTCAGGCCCAGTAGCTTTCCCTTTAAATATTACTATAACTCCGTATCCCCCAACATTATTAATAATTTTATCAGGATTATATTTTTTCAAAAAATTTATAATTCGAAGGGCTGTATCTTTCTCATTATTTGATGTATCAGGATATCTGTGAAGAAGATGCCTGAAATTTATAACTTGATCTAACAATTCTTCTTTCATCTTCATGTCCAAAAAGTTAGTCATATTTATAAAAAATTAATTTATTATTAAAATCCGGTACCACTAAAAGCTTTTGGCTATTTATTATACCAAAATCTGCCGATTTATGTGGTAACTTTTTTTTAACTATCTTATCTCCGCTTTTTTTAAATAATTTTCCTCCCCAGGAAGAAGAAAGAATCAAATTTCTTGATATATACAAACCATCAATGCTTTCAAACCCTTCATCAAATTTTTTTAATTTCTGTTTGAAAATCTCATACAAAAATATTGTTCCCGTTTGAGAAGATCCAATATATAAATTATTGTTGAAAATCTTTACCCCATTAGGTCTTTTAAGCCTGATATCTTCTATTAAAACAAACTCTTTATCTTTTTCTATTTTGAATATTTTATTTTGAGCAGTATCAGAAACATAAACGTTCCCATTTTCATCAACATCTACATCATTTAAAAATTTTCCATTTAGATTGTATTTTTTAATAACTTTTTTCTTATCTAAATCTATCTTAATCAGATGAGAAATATCTGCAACATAAAGGTAATTTTTAAATACTGCCATACCTTTAGGAGCATTAAGACCCTCAATAAATTTTAATTCTATTAGATCCCCTTGAATATTAAGTTTTGAAATAAAACCGTTTCCATCTCTATCTGTTGGTTTTCCATTAATATTAGCCACATATATAACTTGTTTTGTTTTATTATACAAAACAGATTCAGGAGTTTTAAAAACAGGTTTTGTTTCTCTAATCTTTGTAAAATTTTCTCCAAATGAAGATGGGATAAAAATAAAAAATATAAAAAAACCAATAAAAAAAATCTTTTTCATAATTCCTCCTTCAATCTATATATTATTATATATCATATAAAATATATTTAAATATTAAATCAAAACAGAAGTTTACATGTAAATCTTTACCGTTTATACCGAAAATAATACAGTTCATTGTATTTAAAATTTACAAATCACAAGAACGATTTTATATATAAGTAAATATATAAAGAAAGGAGTTCTATATGAAAAAATCTTTAAAATTCTTTTTAGTTTTATTTATCATTACACTTTTATTATTTAGCTGTCAGAAAAATAACCCTACAGGATCATCTGAAATTAATATCAACACAGAAACAACAATTCCCACATTAAAAGATGAAAATACTTCTGAAACTTTTTTGCTTGAGTATGTACAAGTTGAGGGAATACTTTACTGGTATGATAGTCTAACACAAACCGAAATTTCTCAGGGAATTAGTTATCATGTTTACAGGGAAGTTCTCAACCAGAACAAATTTAAAAGAATTGCAATAACAGACAATAACAGATATCCAGTAAAATTTATTGACAAATCAACTTCCCATCACTATATAATCTTAAAAGGAATTGATAAAGAATATGCTATTAGCTACTCAAACATTATATCTGTACCACAAACCAACTCAACAAAAGGAAGTGAAGAAGATGACGATTCCGGGGGGAAAAAAACAATAGATGATTATCTGCCCTATGAATCTCAATAATATTCAAAAAAATAATAGAGGAGAATTCTTTCTCCTCTATTAAAATTGTTCTTGATAAAATTCAGAATTATTTTAGAATTCAAATATGTATAAAAAAAGTTCAATTTTGTTGATTTTTTTTTTAGTTATTTCAGTATTTATTCCTATTTATCCTGAAAATATATCTAAAATCAAAACTGCGGGAAATTTTTATTTTAAGTATATCCGCTCAAAAAAAATGAAAAGCCTCAATAAAACAGAAAAAATAGTTAAAAACCTAACACAATCTCATCCAAATAATTTATTTTTTAAAATGATACTTGGTAGAATATATCTTCAGAAAGCAAGTTCTTCTTTCTGGTTCTGGAATAAATATAAATGGGCAGAAAAAGCAATAAATATACAGGATAATATTATTCAAAAAGATTCGGATAATATCTTTTTGCTACATTTAAGAGCAATAGGCTGTTTAAAATTACCTGATTTTTTTGATAGACTCCAAATTGCTGAAAAGGATTTTAAAAAAATTATTAATATTATAAAAGATAAAGAAATTTCTATAAGGACTCCTTACTGGAAAGAATATCAACACTTTCATAATAATTATACAATTGATTACAAGTCATCCCCTGCAATGATTAAAAAAGAATTTTTGCAAAAAAGCTATTATCATCTTGCAGTTGTTTATAATAGAATGGAAAACAATAAACAATTTTTAAAATATATAAACAAAACTATCAATTATAATAATAAAACAAAATGGGCAATATATGCTAGAGATTTATATCAAATTAGAAAGAAGAAATTATACTTAAAAAAATAATATGATGAAAAAATTTTATAAATTCATTTTATTTCAATTATTTTTAATTTTGATTTCTTATATTATGTCTATAAATATTTCTACAATAGGATCTTTTTCCGATATTTTAATAAGATATATTTCTTTTGGTAATATTTTTATTATTATCTTTTTTTTACAAAAAAAATTACTTGGCAAAAAATTTAGCAGGAAACTACATAAAATTATTATGATTTTAATTTCTTATATTATTTCTACTGCCTTAAGTTTGCTAATTCTTAGATACTGGTTTTGGTTTATTTTTAATTTTAGATTTATAATTCACTGTTATATTAATAATTTAATTTTAATTCTAATTTTAGGCTCAGTAATAATGATATTCAAATATTTAAAAAACGAATTAGAAGAAACTAAAGAAGCAAAAAAAAGAATAGAAATCGATTATAAATTAAAATTATTAAGATCGAAAATAAATCCTCATTTTTTATCAAATTCACTAACAGCAGTTTCTGAACTTGCATATAAAAACAATCTTCGCAAATTAGATAAATTAATAGTAAAACTATCCCATTTATACAGAAACATTCTTGATTTCTCAGAAAAAAATATTATCTCCCTTAATGATGAACTGAAAACATTAAAATATTACTTAAAAATCAACAAAATTCTTTATGGAGAGAATTTTAATTATTCTATTAAAAACAGCTGTAAAAAAGAAAATCCTAAAATACTGCCTTTTATGATACAAATTCCAGTTGAAAATTCTATTAAACATGGTCTAAAAGGAATAACCCGTGGAAAAATTGAAATTGAAATAAGAAAACAGAACCAAAATTTAATTGTTACTGTAGAAGATAACGGAAAAGGTTTCTCTCAAAAAGATTTCAACAAAAAGGGAAGTTTTGGACTAAGCAGTATAGAAAAAAGAATGAACTTATTTTTTGATTCATACACTTTTGATATCAAGAATAAATCTAATAAAGGTGTAAAGGTGCTAATGGTGATTCCGTATGAAACTTAAGGTTTTCATAGTAGAAGATTCCAAACTGGCTATGTCCAGATTAATAAGGCTTCTGGATAAATACGAAAATATTGAAGTTGCTGGGACAGCAAATAATGGACAAAAAGCATTAACTGAAATTAAATCCAGCATGCCTGATTTACTTTTTCTTGATGTTGAACTTGGTAACATGAATAGCTTTGAATTAATATCAGAATTAGATTATGAACCTTACATAATTTTCACAACTGGATATAAAAAATATGCTTTTAAAGCTTTTGAAATTGAAAGTATCGACTATATTTTAAAACCTATAACTAAAGAAAGATTGGAGAAATCTTTAACTAAATTAAACAGGATTATTAATAAAAGAGAAATAGAAAAAAAGAAACCTGATTTAAAAAATATCATTACTATAAAAACTCCTCGAGGTTATAAAATTATTGAGAAAAAAAATATTATTTATTTTGAATCGGATAAAAATATTGTTTTTGTTCATACCAACCACAGAAAACATCTTTAT
>Ga0209925_1000259_pt1 | contig 28541 bp, 32 predicted proteins | sample SalPonR2_A_D1_MG_FD_185702 | JGI IMG/M metagenome (GOLD analysis project Ga0209925, IMG submission 185702) | Salt pond soil microbial communities from South San Francisco under conditions of wetland restoration - Salt Pond MetaG R2_A_D1_MG... ... | reverse complement strand
GACTTGCGCAGCCGGAGCTGATGTCAATGGTATCCTGTGTCAAACGGGGCCGGGAGGTGCTGCCGCGCGCGTGGGGCTCGGATCGGAAGCGCATGCCCGTGACAGGCCAGCGGGCCGGGAGACAGAGGAGGAAGAGGAAGGAGGAACATGCACCATATGCTTGGAGAAATATAAGGGTGGAGAAAAGCTTTGTACATTGCCCTGTGCACACGTATATCATTTTAAGGTACGTGGTAACGCCGTCGGAGAGTCGGAAATTTTTATTGCATAGGGCTCACACTTTTTTTTCACATTGCTTCCCCCTTCCATGTTAGTGCTGCAAGAAGTGGCTTAGAACCAATAGCGTTTGTTGCATTTGTCGCGCATCGATCGACAGTACCTCCTGATCGACGATCGCTCCTCGCATGTGTACACTTAGGTTCATGCCCTGCGAAGGGCCCTCAGAAGGAGGATTCCATTAAAATGCTTGTCCGTAAATTAAAGATGTTGAAAGACAACAGGCTCTAGTGTAAAGTCACCCTTTAGATGCATGAAAGAAATGAGGTACAGCGCGGATTGTTAGGGTAGGAGAACCTCGATCTTAGCCGAGATTGTGGTTGCCCCACACATGTTGCCCTTGTCAGTTTTGATCTTTCTTTTGCTCTTCATTATGGATTCCATTCGCATGCCATCTGTTGCTCGACTGAAGCGCATTCTCGTCCGAGGTCCTGCGACTGCCCATGAAAGTGGTGAGCAGAGCGTCAAGAGCCTAGCCCGGGGCCCGCGCGGGGGCGGGGCGATGAGGGCGATGCGGCCCGGGACTCTCATGTCTCACTGGCCAGCGCACTGCCCGCTCTCCCGCTCATCACGCCTCGAACGCCACGCTGCTCGAGGCTGTATTACTCGTTCAGTGCTGGAGTGGTCGGCTGGCATTGTCCTCATCGCTTCAGGCTGCCCGCGCCTCGGGAAGCAGCGCCGAGAGGGCGACAGCCTGAGGGAGGGCGAGGGGACAGCGCCGCGCCCTAGCGGATAGAGACATCATGACCTTTGGTGGGATGCTTTATCTGTCTCTGACCCGGGCTACTACATCAACAGACATTGTAAGAAAGTAGCATGTTTGCCGCCCGCCGCATTGTTGCGCATTCCTCGGCGCTCCGGCCTGCATTTACTCATGCCACCGGACGAGCGCAGGTGAGCTTGTTGGAGAAGGGAAGTGGGAGGGGCTCCCGATAAGTTGTCTCTCTTGCGTGTCAACTCCTGGAGTGGGTTTATTGATTCATTCTATAACAGGCTCCTACCCGAGTCGTGAGGCGGACATTGGCTGGCCATGGGAGCGCTCCCCCTGCCACGGGCTGGGAAGGCGAGGTGCGGAAGGTGCTAAAGGAAGATTGGCAAGTAGTCTGCGGCATTATGGGGTTCTACACGACGCTTTATCTCGTCTCTAAGCTGTTTTCTGGGGGCAAAAAAGCGGCTCCTGATACTGGTACGAGTCGGAGAGCAGGGATACGGTGGTCGCTGCCACAGACTTTTAAAAGGGGGTTTCGTGTGATCCGCGTTTTGCATCCAAAGCCTTTGAGGGAGGTGGTTATCCGTTTTGTTAATTTGCGTTCTCTTCCTCATTTGACACCTTAATGTCATGTGTCTATTTCTTTATCTTCGCCTCCCGTTTCTCGCTAACATTACGAGATTCTTTCTTTGCATGACAGTGGCTGCGTCCTCCAGCGCGACCAGCGCGAGCAGTGAGGTCATTTCCATGGCCGACGACAAGTTCTCTGAGTACGTGGGTAACTCTGAAAACATGCTCAAATGGGAGCAGAGTTTGAATGATCCGAAAGCTTATGAGTAGAGGGTATGGAGCAAACGGGAGGAAGTCAGATCCTCTTGCAAGGACAAAGCTGCCGAGAGGGACGGGGGATAGCGTCCACCTTTTATTTGTATAGGACACTGGTGCAACCATTCGAAATTGGGGCTGGAACGGAAAGTGAAGTGACGTTTGGTGAGGGTGGTGGACTACCACGTTGGTGGCAAGGAGAATAGAAGGAAGAAAAAGGGGATCGCGCGTACCTCAATACAACAAGCAAGGACCATCGAAATGCTAGTCGACGTCACATTACCTGTTTTTCACGACAACGCACAATTATTTGCCCTATTTCTTTCTGCTTTTAAATTTCGAGATCACTTCCTAGAACTATCAGTTAAGCGTCTCCCCACAGCTGCTGACCCTGAGAAGGGATTTCGGAGCCTCAGAGCTTCTTCAGCCGGAGGTAGGGGTGGGCACAGAGCTTCAGCACGTCCGGACGGTCAGCCTGACTATGCGTGAGGCAGGCGCGGATAAATTCTTTGGCGTCAGCAGAGATTGGGGGCTTAGCAGGGAAGGAGACGCGTGTAGCGCGCAGCATGGTGCTCTCGTGCAGGACCTTCTCCTGGGTCTGGCCCTCCCCGAAGGGCCGCGACCCGAACAGCATCTGGAAGAAGATGACGCCCAGCGCCCACACATCGACTTTGGAGGATATGCGCGGGGGGGTGGAGCCCATTATGAAGCACTCGGGGGGAAGGTACCAGTACGTGCCCGCGCCCTGCGAGGTCAGCTCCAGCGAGGAACCGTCGCACGACCCGTCCACGATCTTGGAAAGCCCAAAGTCCGTGATTTTGACGTCACCCTGCTCGTCGAAAAGGATGTTACCAGGCTTGAGGTCGTAGTGAATAATTCCTTGCCGCCGGTTCGCCCCCTCCCCCGAGGGAGTGTTCAGGTACCGCAGCCCGGACAAAATCTGCATCGTGATGGCACGCGCATCCCTCTCTGGGATTATCTTCTGCGTCTTCATCAAGTGGTCCAGATCCGTTCCTTGAGTTACCGGCCGAGAAGTCAACCAGAAATACGATAGAAGTCAGTAAAGGGGAATAAGCGACCGCCCAGTTAGACAAGAAGAAGGTCATTAACAAGCGTTTGTAGAATTAACCGCAAAAAGGAAAATATGCAATACAAGAACTTCAAACTGGTAATTTTCTCCCAAAAGGCCCTTTCCTTTGCTTTGCTGCATCCACACTTACCTTTGCAATATTCGAGGACGGTGGCAAAGGAAGAGGAGTCAATCTCGAAGACATCGAAGAGGCGCACCACGCGAGGATGGATCATCTCCCGGTGAATAGCATACTCTCGCGTTGCGTGCTTCATGTAGTTATGCTTCTTTTCCTCCGTCCATGCCGAGTTGAGCTGGTGAATCTTTACCGCCGCCTGTTCGAACCGATCAAAGAGTGCATCGCAGACGTGTGAGAGGGCAAAAGGGTCAAAGCCAGGTGTTTCCCGAAAAAACGCATCAGTGGGCACCCAAGCCGTTCCTCGACTCTGAGCATACCTCGCAATACTCTCGCATGTCAAAGGCTTTCCAGACCTCGCTGAAGCCGCCGCGGCCCAGCAAGGCCAGAAGCAAGTAGCGCCCGTTCATGACCGGTCGACGACTAAAGCGCGAGCGATCCTCGTGCTGGACTCGACGGAGCTCCCGCACGTACAAGGACTTCTCACGCTCCAAGGATTTCCGCGCCTCTTGTACCGTGGCCTCGTCCTTCTTCAGCTGGCCCAGGTGCATGCGCACCCCTTCCTCCGCCTCCATGAGCTGCAGCTCGTCGAACGGCGCGCCATCGGCAGACCCCTCGCCGATGCCAGGACCCAGCCCGGCTTCCCCAGCCGGCCCGCCGGATAGGATCCATCCCGACGCCGAGGTGGAGCTGCCGGTAGACGCAGAGTTTATAGTAGCCAGGGCTTTGCGGCTTTCCTTCGCAAGTTGCCGTTTGCGCCGGTCCAGCTCCTCTCTGCGTTGCAGCAATTCTGCGCTTTGCTTTTGAAGCTCCTGCAAAAAATGCATGCGAGCAGGTGAGACGAGCGTTCCAGAATTTCGTTTTCCACGCGACCTTGTTGCTCAGTCTACAGCTTCCTGAGGTTTGTTACCACAGGACACCTTTGATAAGCGACGGCTTTACCTTGTGCGCGGTGCCTTCCTCCCAGATTTCTGTCATGCCGTGAGGACCGTTTCGGCTCGAGACGATCCGCCCCAACCGGTGAGAGTTTTTCCCCAAGAGTTCGCGCGTTTCTCTCTCTTGAAAATGTATGAGTTTTCGTAGGATATCCTCCATGCATGTAGCTGTAAATAAGAGGTAGACATTGGCGTAGATGTAGAGGCTTAGGCCCTGCAAAACATGCACAACTTGATACCCTGCGCCTATAACCCTTCGAGAAAGCATCCATTTCCTCTTCACATGACATACCTGCACGTTGCTCTTTCTCTGCGGCCTCCTCCTTCAGCCGTTGCACTTCGTCTTGCGCCCGAACCAGCTCCTCGCGCAGATTCGTGGAGAGGGCCTCATGCTCCTCTCTCTCACGACCTAAGCGTGCAACCTCTCCTGTGGCCTCCTGCAGCTGCCGCTCTAGGTTCTGAATCTGGCTCAAGAGCGCTTGCTGCACTGCCTCATGATCAGGCATTGTGCCACAAACGGCGTGGGGACCCACGTCGAAGCCTCCGCCATTGCTCGCCTGGGCCCGTCCCGCCTCGCTCCCTGTCCGCTGCAATCCACTCCCCGCATGCCCGCTGCTGCTGCTTCCGCCAGCCCCTGAAGGGTGAAAGTAGGAGACGATTGTACGAGTCTTCCCGACGCCATCGGCCGCCATGCGCCCCGGAGACATGCTGGGAGGACGGCTGCCGTCGTCCACGGGGCTCTTCTGCGAGGCGGGCAGGTGAGGCTGGTGGGCGGGGGGCTCCTCAATGACCAAGCCGCTGGTGCGGGGCCGCTTCTTCCCAACACTAGCTGCGGTCGCTGCTGCTGATACGTTGGCTGTCATACACATACTAGCCGGAGCCACTGTGTGGGATTCACTGGCAGTCATGCAAGTACCGCTGCTCGGGGCGCCCTTGTTGCCTCCCAGACTCGGGAGAGAGGTCCCTGCAGGCACGGGAGGGCCCGCAGCGGCACCGATCGACTCGTGACTTGTCTCGCGTACACTAGCTGACAGTCTATCCGCTATAAGAGTGGCGGTGTTATCACGAGAAAATGGGCTTGACAGCTGCAAAGCTTTCACATCTGTGTGGTTCCGGCCCTCCTGTCCTTGTTCGGCCTGCCTGACGTTCTTGCCGCCAGAGTTCTTGGGGTTGTTGTGCTGCGAGGCAAGGAAAGCATCTTCTTTCCCACGAGGCTTATAGGGAGGCTGCGGAGGGTGTGATTTGGGCAGATGCCGCGGGAGATCATGAGAACTCGTCCCATGAGCATTGACCGCACGGATTGAACCCGCAGCTGCCGCCGCGACAGGCGGTGCGGCGACGGCAAATGAATGGCGGTGAGATGTTGGAAGGGACGTCTGGAGGCAGTTCTCCCGGCTTTCGTCACCTCCTGAGTTGGTGTCAGTCATGTCGAGGACTGTGGGCTCCGCGCTCTTTTGCCTCCCCAAAATTCCCGGAGAGAGGAACAACGACGGCGTTGGCGAACGTCCCATCCCCTCTTCATTAACGAGTCCCTGGTGTTGCTTTTGAAAAGATGCTGGAGAACAACTTGTGCTGCGGCTTCCAGTTGAGAGGCCATCCAAGCTGCTGGGCGCCTGTCTGAGAAATCGCGCCTCAAGCAAATTCTTTTTCCGCTCCGACAGGTTCTCCAAAACTTCGTTCCCTTTACTGGAAGCCATCCTGACACGCCGCTGATACTCTTCGGTAATCGGAGTGTCGTGAATCACGTCACAAGGAGTCAAGATGGTACTCTGTTTCCTGTACCCCTTACGTCACGTAGTAGGAAAGTCAATTTGTAAAGCGATTTGTGCTAATGTGAAGGATAGTCAAAGAACATCCTTGCTAAGGTCGCTCTGATACCAAGGAGAAAAATTACACATCCTCTGGCAGGCAGTGGAAGCTGGCGCTCAAGACGCGTCATACTCCATTCCATTTTAAACCAATGAACAGGCATACAGTGGCATTGTGCGGGCAGCGCGGGTTCTGGAGGGGGACGCGGCCCGCCTGTCGAAAGGAATTTGGCGACAGGAGCGAGGCAACCTCGGAGCCCTCCCGTCAGGCCCCTCCGACGCGAATGCACGCAGTGATTTCACTCGAGTCTTAGAAGAAGGACAGGTTTTTGAACGTCACAAGTCTACCCAAAAATGAAAATTGGGCCCAAGTCTTGTCTCTTTCATTTTTCTTCTCATTTTCCCTGCCACTGCATTTCGCTGGCATGACAGACTACGTGAGAGCTCTCTCAGATGTGAGGGTTAAAAGAAAATGTTTGAGCAGAGAGGTCTTTGATTTTTCTTCAGATTCACCTCCTTTACAGATAACCACATGATCGAGTTATTAGAGGTGGAAGCGGCGGCGAGTGGTGTCCATCTCTTTACGTTTATGTAGCCATTCATATTCCCCAAATTTAGTGTCGAAAGTGCCTTCTTGCAACCATCTCAATTTGAGAGTGAAACGCGGACCCAGCTCTTGAAGGCGGGCTCGAATCCCCCCTGCAGCTATTGCTTTTGACCCGTCTCCGGCTGATTTTATTTTTTTAGGGTTGTTAATTTCCGGGACGCTCTTGGCCTTCTTCTCGTCGAAGACGTATCGATGGTGTCGGACGAAAAGGAAGTCTCGCTGGTTATGAAAAGTTACCACTTGTCGACCACGGAATTCCGGAGCATGAGGAAAAAAGGAGCCAAGAAAGCGACCCACTCGATGCCCAAGCCGAGTGTTAAAGTTGTTGAGGATGAGCTCTGGGACGTGGGCGGTAGGCTGCCCATGGTGTGCAATCTTGGCGCCGGGAGTGACGTTTGAGACTTTGAAAAAGACAGTTGGGCCGCAAGGGAGGTGGGAAACGAGAAGCCCGTTACAAGCCTTGTACTTCTCACTGAGGATGAAAACATGAGTAAAGCCGCCCTCCTCAGCGTGCTTGCAGATTGCTTTGACCTCGAAGCTTTTCCGCGGATAGAAAAAAGCGTTGGGTATCACCTGCATAAGATCACCAACAAAGTGAAACAGTTCCCGTGAAGGTCTGGGCCGTGTTGTAATAAGGATTTTGGGGGTTTCTTTGCCTGAAAAATAGGGCTGAAATTCGTCCTCCGCTTCGTCCGCTACGACCTCAAGATCGTCGGGCTGCACGATCGTCTCGTCTACCTCTCGCGTATTTTCTAGTGTACGCGGCACCTGCACGCCAAAAAATGAGAAAGATACAGGACATTTATTCATGTGGATATGACTTATCGTGGAATACATGACGTGCATTACATCCCCGCGATTCGCAGTAACCTGGTGGAAACTCTTAGATTTTCAGGAGAAAATCTCAGCAAGGTCCAGGTCTTGGTTAAGTAGTACTATATACTTAAGAGTCGTTCCACGAACCTGCTTAGGTGGTGCCTCGTCACCCAGCTCCAGGGCCTCTCTCTGCCTCTTAGTCCGCTCGCTCTTCTTGACCTTCTTCTTCTCAGCCTTGACCTTGGCGTGCACCTCCCGGCGCTTACATCGATTCCTGATCCGGGAAACCTCCTTTTTCACCATGACCTGCCGAGGAAAAAACGAACGTCAGCATAGCGAGAGTTAAACTCGGGAAAGCAACGCTTCAAGAGGATACAATGAAGACCTTTTTAATCTCTAATGCACCGCATCGCTCGGATGGACTGGAACGCCCTGGTGCCTCATGATCCTTAACCCTGCCGTGTCCAAGGTAAGGATGCACTCCACTTCAGGTTATCTCTCCTGATAAAACAGACATTGAAGGCCAAAATGGGATCTGAGTCTACGAAACCTGTCGAATCATGGTCATATGTGATGCTGTCGGCGTCCGAGCTTTGGTCCGGGTATGAGAAGTCCCGTGCTGGGCGAGAAGGTAGCCGCGTGAGTCACCACCAATTAACGAAGGATCATCGTTTACCAAGGAGCTTTGCAATAATTGCTGTCACAAAGCATATCTCATGCAAAACAAGAAACTTGCTTTAATGTTTACTCAAATCTCGTGTGTGTGACATATGCTCAAAGTGCTTTTTTGCTGCAACAAAACAAGGGAACTGTCACCAGGCTTCCGAGTCGAGCTTCTGTGACAGATGACTTGAGAAATAGCGCACGATTATTTCTTAAATTGTAAAATCCTGTAAGTTCCTGATATGAAACATCATAACAGCATCCTTTTGGCTGCAATATGTTTTCCATATGCAATATCTGAGTTTGTTTTAATTAGAAACATGGCACCATGACCATGACAAATTAAATTAATTTTGACCTGGCGACGCACATAGAAAGTCTAACTGATACGCATGTCGAAAATTTTGAACTGCCTTATTGGTGACACAGCACAACTAATGTTAGATGATGATCAACAGTCGTTAAACTCGCAGGCTTCACTAAAAATTGGGCTCGTTAAAAAATGTTAATCGAGTAAGTTAGTACGTACTTCGTAGCAAGAAAACAAATCGCCGATGATAATATGTTAGACATAAGTAATTTTAGTAGCAAGCGGGCCAAAAACCTTCAACAAGAACTATATTCTGGAATTCTCGGAGACATACACAACACAAAATAGAGGAAGTGTGTCTCCTTTTTTTCTTTTCAACGTAAGAACAATTCGGACAATATCCTCATGCCTGCCTTTTCATTGCGAGACACTTCTGTCGTAAAGGATGACTGTCAAAATGTCATTTTCGAGGAAAGGTCTGAATTTGGCGTTTCCAAAAACCGCGGTGGGAGATAGACACGACGACGTCTGGAGCACGAGTCAGCTAAGTCGTCATGCTACTGCTCAAAGCAATACCTCAAAATTACTATCATACAGTGGTCATTTCAATTTTATTTTTTTATTTTAAATGAATCATGGTGGATAGGGATTATAGCAATAGACTAAAATCGATTGGAAAAAAAATCAACAGGTGTGCAGGCGATTGATGCATAATGTGATTTTTGAAAATCCTAGTAACTACGCACATGTCAACGTGCGCGACGGGGCTGAAAGTCTATCGAGTAGTTTGTTGATGACTGACGTCTTTAGTTAGTGCAAGTTGGACAGTGAAACAGGTGGGGACATCGTATTATAGCGCTGCAAAAAAAAAAGATCACCGTTGGTGACTTTTTGAAAAACCGTTTTCCTGGGCTTTTTGAAGTCTCGCTGATAGGTTGACTCGGCCCATATGTCCCTTGAAATCGTCGCATCAATTTCCCACCCCACTGCACATCATTGCATACCTGTCTTGCGTCCTGGAAACATATTGTGACGTATTTTCTCATTATAAGACAGAATAACAGGCGTCCATGCCCCTAAAGGCGTGCTCCAAGCCTGTGACAGTACTCGTTTGAGTAACACAGTGCCAAGACAAGGCCTAAGCCTAACAGCAAAGTAGATGCTTATGAAAGATCGTCAAGAAGCATTATGAGCTGGATACTTGCGCACCCCGAAGTATAAGGTATCGCTGCTTGAGATTGCACTTTGCCTCCGGAGGCTTGCAAGGGCACTTTCTCCAAGCAACGGCACTTCCTCCAAGCAAATTACAGAAGACAGCATGGAGGAAAGCCAGAAATATGACGAGGAGGTCGCGCGACTTCGGGACACTAATCACAATATTATTGGTGAAGAGGAGATTCAAGACCATCTACAATGTGAAGTGCAGAAAATTCCATCGGCCAAGTCTGCATCTGCTCAAGAGGCTTCTCATCATGACCCCAAGCCTAAGCACATTTCAGGGCTGTCATTAGGCAAGTATGCTGCTACAACTCCGGTGGGACCGTCCAGGGGGCCGTCAAGACGCATAAGCTTGCGTACATTAGCGCCGCTAATGCGACTCCGAAGTCAAGATATCAAAAAGCATCCTTGGATTGTTGCACTCAACAGCACGCGTGTAAAAGAGAAGAGGTTGATAGAACAAGGTATCGCTAAATTCAATGAGAAAGCTGCCGCTGGTATTGACTTTCTCATTGAAAATGGAGTACTCCAGAGAGCTCCAGCAGACGTTGCCGTGTGGCTGAACCAGCAAGCATTGGAATTGAGTAAAAAGCGTCTAGGGGAGTATCTGGGAGGTAACGATTCTTTTGCGCAGGAGGTTTTGCATCAACTCCTACAGGACTATGACTTTCAAGGGATGTCCATCGATGAAGCTATGCGGGTAAGATTAGAGGGAGGAAAAACCCTTTTTTGATTTGTTATCTTCAATTTTATCTTCTCGCGAATGGAAGTTTCATGTCTTCAGCATATTCAAGCCAAGCTTGGAGGACGGAGGGCGGCGAGATATATATCTCCACAGACAGGCTCTTATGGCTTTCCTCGAATGATTAAAATAAAAGACCTCAATGCTCACTTTCCTTCATATTCATCTCGCGTGCAGGTGTTTATCAATGATATTCGCATGCCAGGCGAGGCCCAGATGCTGGATCGAATCCTAAATGCTTTTGCGAAGCGCTTTTTTGAGACCACTCGAAATGAGAACCAATACGCAACAGAGGATACTGTATATATCCTCTCCTTTTCCATCATGCTTCTCAACACGGATCTTCATAACCGGAATCTTCCCCGAAAGGAAAAAATGCGCCTTGAGGACTTTATCCGAAACAACCGCGGTATTAATGCCGGACGAGACCTGCCACCTGAGCTTCTTTCAACGTTATACTACTCGATCAAACGCAAAGAATTGCGGATGAAGGAAGGAGATATGTGGGAGTCAGAATCCCTTACCTTTGTGGCGCCACGAATGAGCGGCTGGCTTGAAAAACAGCTTCAGGGTCAGCTTGGGTTTTGCCGTTTTCACAGATTTTGGTTCGTCTTGACGAATGGGTGTCTCTTTTATTTTTCAAGCCCCGTGGATAGAAATCCGCGCTGCATCATTATTCTGGAGGCTGTCATGGTAAGTCTCGTATACATTTTATCAGGGCATAGTAGTGCTAAGTGAGACGGCGGTTTTAAGGCTGGTGCGTTATTAAGTGGATTGTCCCATTGATGCCCGACGTTTATCTCCAAGAGACATTTCGTCTTAATTGTACTCGCGTTCTCCTTGCCATATTTTTTCTGATCCTCTTTTGGAAAGTCAATTCCGAATTGTTTATGACTTCCATTTTTCGCGTCAATTTGCAAGGCGATAAAGGGCGCGTCTTCCACGGAGATCATCCTCTACAGCAATGGGGGGGGGATAATCAAAAGCGTGAAGATCGGCAAGCGAGACAAAGCCACGACCCGGGGCCAGCACACACATTTTATTTTCCGAACAGGCTCACAAAAGGAGCGCGACGAATGGGTGGAGGCATTTCAAACCGAGACGGAACCTTTCCAGCGCCATCATCGCCTTGGGGGCTGTGGCATTCCAGGCGCCAGCCAGGGAAAATGTACTAGCCCTGAGGTAGCAAGTGCTGGGAGTGATCCAAGTGTGCAAGGTATCGCAAAATTCTTAAGTCAGTATCGTAGCCCACGCTCGGTAGGAGGTGTACGTCCGGTCGCTGAAGTCCCACACGCGCACACGTCATGTCTAGCCGAAGGTTGGATGCGGCGCAGGTCTTACGGAAGCCGAGGCTGGCAGCGACGGTATTTTATGCTGATCGCAGTGGGTAAAACAAAGCATCGGCCTGAACATTCTGAGCTTCATTGGTATACGACATTGGAAATGGCCCAATCTCACATTGGCATTCGAGGCTGCCAAGGCAGCATATCGCTCGATGACCCCTATCTAGTCTTTTGCGTCACTACTGCTATCCACAGTCCATCCTACCGGCTTCCGGAGCCCGCGGCTACTGTCTTTGAGTTTGAGACCATGCTACATGGTAGCAAGGTGAAAGAATTGATTTCACCCGAGGATCAGGAAAGCCTCAGTTTGTGGTTGAACGCGCTTCAGCCACTTGTGCCGGTTCGCAATGGCGAGCACAGGCAGCGAGACACGGCCATCCCCGATTCATAAGTAGCTTAGACCGTCAACTAAACACTGTCCACTTCAATTAAACTCGCTGACGCTATGTGCATTTGAAATTAGAATTGTCTTCTTGCACCTATGGAATTAGCTGCATAGTGCGCTTGATAAGTATGGACTGTTAATGTCGAAGCCCATGCAGAAATAGATAAAGGTCGTGGTTCTGAGATGATGTGCAATGTAGAGGGGAACCACGCACGGAAAAGAGAGAGGTCTTCATTCCGCACAAAATTTTCAAACATACATCCACGCAAACATTTACGCGTCCTTCCAGTTTAAAAGTAAGAAGGAGTGCGCCCCAAACACCAATTTTCCGAGAGATTCCAGGCAATTTAGTTATGTGTATGGAAATGAATCCAAAACCGGTGTGTTTTCATGCCCTTTGCAGCAAAGTGTAGCTCTTCAGCGCACTGTGAGTACGTGTTGAGATGTTATCTCCCTTCTTTACAGAAAAGTGTCGGAGCTGACTGCGAAAAAGGAAGCAAAGGTGAACTTAAAAAATCTTTGTTACCATGTTTTTGGCTCACTTTCATTCATTTTTTCCCATAGCACTCTCTCATGAGAAATGCCATATCGGTTTTCCCTAAGAAGCCCTTCCGTAACATGCTTACTGGAAGTCACACGAATCACAAAAATGTATCAAGCGTTATCGACATAGATGACATATAAGTACCTCTTTTGCTCTGCGTCTCTTGACCAGAAAACTTCTGCTTCAGCCTTTTTAGGCGGGTTGTCGCTTAAGCAGAGGCCCTCTTCAGACTGAAGACAAAAAGCGACCCGGAGCACATGGATTGGCACTAGATCATTCACTTAGCATGGCATACACAGCGTACTTAGCATTTAGTCAGCATACAAATGGGAATTTGGGATACATGGCAGAAGTTCGTCTTCAAAAAACAATTTAGAAAATTATGGCTTCCGTTTCTTCGAGCTTTACTGCATACACGAAAACAAAAAAATGCAAAAAATGCGCCCAAAACCCTCCGTGATGGCGCAGGAAGGCTTCATTGGATGAGATTTTAAAGCTACTGGTTTACGTTAAAGCGGACTGAGCATGCAGATGTAGCGCTATCTTCTGGCAATGTTGTCGCACCGGACGCGGTAAAAATTCATTATCATGATGTGCCATTCTAATAGAGACGGAGTTCGCCTCCTAAAAATTCTTTGCGAGCAGATTAGAACATACACACTTTGCGCATAATTCCCTGTGGAATAATTTGTCTGCAGCTTACATTTCACGTTTGTCCTCAGTTGCGGCTCACCTGCGATTAGCTGCGTTGATGCACACAAACGGATAATTAAGAACACACGAGCAGCCATTGCGGTGAAACAAACGTTAGCAATAGTACCAGTCCTATCCGGTCGAGCCAATCATTAATATCACAATGAATTTTGCCACAGCATCGGCTCAATATGCGGGACACTCCGGAAAAGAGAAAGGATTACAAGCATTACTGGTACGCACCCGTATATACCGGTAAGTACCCTGGCTTTTTATGTCTACGACTGCCTCCTGAGCTTTAGCAGACATCTTACGACTGGTTAATCAATCATGGCCATGAGCGCTTTCGGTGTCTGCATCTTCTTTGAAATGTCACAATGCTGATCACTTTGATATTTCCCCCGTCACAATGTAATAAGGTCTTGCTGGTTCAGCTGTAGGAGCAGCAGTCGGGGCATGGCGCGGCCAATCAGCTTTATTATTTTCACTACATTTGGGAATCGGCTACACCATATTCGGGGCATCATTTAGCTGTAAGCGTTTGTAGTGTGTAACGCTAAAAGCTTAGTGTGTGTGACCAGAAAACCATAGACACAAGAAGGCATTTCCAGACGAGGGAGCCGAGGGTTTTAAAGACATATATGGTGTGTGCTTTATAAAATTCAGGTCTTTTGACGTGCTCGCGGCTAAAAAATATTGCACTTTCAAACAGCTTCACTTTATGGCTTGGAGTACGTACGACAAGAGGAAGGCATACTAAACTGGGTGGGCGCCGGTGCTGTCGCAGGGGCTGTGACCTCTCTCATCACTGGTAAATTTGCTTATTAGGTCACATGAATTCGATAAATTTGAAATGCTACACTCGCATCAAATTATATCGAATAAGGTGCTTTGTCTGCGTCTGATCTCAGAGCAAAGCGCATGAAACTAGCGGATTTCTCACTCTGACCTGTATTAATTTCACAACATATTCGACAATCAAGCTGGGCCTCGCCAAGCAGGCCGAGGAGCCGTTTTCTTCGGTGGAATGGGCATGATTGCAGAAAGTATTTCCGATTTGGTGGAGAGCTCAATCTCAAATTACAAGGATAGGAGGGCCAAGCAACGCTTCGGACACCCCACTGCCCCATCTGCATGGGGAGGGGACAAGGCGATAGGAAGGGCAGAGAAGCGATGAGCAAGCTCCTTTAAAAAAGAATGCGGTATTGTACATGACATTGACCCAGTGTGCTGTGAACCCCTCCCCTCATGACCTTGTCGCGCGGGGTGGCGGGAAGATCGGATCGAATGGGATCGAATCGGATCGGATCGGAGCCTCCACTTTGGCCCCATTCGGCCCCACTCCGAGCGGCAAAAACCGCTAGCCGCACGTACCCGACTTGCAGGTTTTGCGCATTCTTCTATTCCTTTGGTAACTTTTGTCGATGCCTTTCAGGTTTGTCCGTTTCTATTTTTTGGTAAAGTGTGTGGAGCCGGCAGAGTGTTAGCCTGTGCGTATGCGATTGCATTGCAGCTTCCGCCCATCTCCCTTCCATGTGTCGCTCAGCCAGTGCTCGGCTTCACCTCCCACACCACAACACGACTCTCATCAGGCAAACACCGACACTTACGCATCGCACTCTAAATCAATTTTTGTACCTTGCGATGGTTTTGTTGGCAGGAAAAGAATATCTCTTTCCAGGCATAAAACGGACGCAGGGTAATTTTTGCACTTGCCACCGCTCGATACATACGCCTTCTCTCAAAGCATATGCTTTCCAGATGTTGGTTGTGTTTCGGTGTTCTTGAATTTGAGAATTGCTTTCGCACAAGCAACTCTGTGAATAGAACCATTTTAATTAAATAGTAGGCGACGCGAGAAATGCAGTAAGTTATCCAAAGTGAGCCGTACCTTCTCACGTTGGGATGCTTCCTCTGTACTACAACGATCCTACTACACGGCAGGTGATACAATCTATAAAGTGTTCTTACATTCTTCGGTATGGTCAGCATGAAGGATCCAGCGTGGAAAAAGGTGCGGGCGTTACCCGAGGCACCGGACTCGGAGCCTGGAGTCGTGGCCTACCGGTGTGCCATCGTGCACAGCAAGTCCCTGACGGAACTTGAGATGCTGCCTGACGGGTTGCTGGTGGTCGATCATGCTCGAGATGGGCTGATCTTGGATTTGCTGGATGTGGAGCACAAGACTTTGGAGGAGGTCGATGAAATTGCTGCGCGCGCTCATGCTCATGAGATTGTTGAGTTCCACGGCCGCATCATGATGCCCGGCTTCGTCGACACGCACGCCCATGCTCCCCAATACGCTTTCACAGGCACAGGAATGAATCTACCTCTGCTTAAGTGGTGCGTTTTACAAAAATATTTCCCGTAGATGAACAACTCCCCAGATTTCCTATTCTTATCTCACCCTTCACCTCGCTGTGTCATGTCTCGGTGTTGTCCCCCTCTGGCAATTAGGCTGAACACTTACACGTTTCCGTGCGAGGCCAAATTTGCCGACCTCAACTTCGCCCAAGACGTGTATTCTAAGTCAGTCCGTCGACACTTGATGAACGGCACGACCACCTGCTCCTACTTCGCCACTTTGCACCTGGAGGCTTCCAAGCTCCTGGTCGACATAGTGCGAGAGCAGGGTCAGAGGGCTTACGTGGGGAAGGTCTCCATGGACCGCAATTCTCCGGTACGTTTTATTGATAAGAAGGGCTTGGGGGAAGCAAAAGCGAGCTCGTTTCTAGTGTTGGGGTGCGGGCCAACAGGGTCAAGATCATACTTCTTCCTCTCTTCCCTCATCGCCAGGATTTCTACATGGAGACGACGGAGCAGGGGATTAAGGACGTGGCCGATTTTGTACGCTACACGAAGCGCACTTCTGTGTGCCCACAGGCAGCTCCCGGCGCCTCCTCCGTGCCTCCACGCATGAAGCGGGTCGCCTCCGAGACCCGCATCGTGCGTCGCGAGAGCTTGGGAGAGGCGACAGACGTGGAGTCGCCGGAGACGAGCGATCCAGAGAACGAAGAAGCGGTCAGAGCGACAGGCACTGCTAGTCCCACTGAGGATAAAGGCGGCGAGAAGAGGGACTCATGCTCATTGCCAAGCGGGGCTCTCACGGCAGCCAACGCCCTGCCCCCGCCCGTGGGAGGCAAAAGCGGAAGGATCACTCCGGGTGCTACCGGTAACCTTGCCGCGTCTTCCAGTCAGAGCGACCCCCACAAAACCCGGACGGTAGAGACGCCTACCCCCAGGTCTTATGCATCGCCCCCCCCACTGGTCACGCCTGTCCTCACCCCGCGCTTCGTGCCCAGCTGCACGCCCGAGATGCTCCAAGCCCTGGGAGAGCTCTCACGAGTACAAAACCTCCCTGTGCAATCCCACCTAAGCGAGTCGCAAAGAGAGATTGCCTGGGTGCGGGAGCTACATCCCGAGTGCGAGCACTACACGGACGTGTACCGCACCTTCGGCCTCTTGCATGAGAGGGCCTACTTCGCTCACTGCTGTCACTGCGGAGCCGACGAGCAAGCGATCCTCAAAGTCAACGATGTGGGCGTCGCGCACTGTCCCTCCTCGAACTTCATGCTAGGCAGCGGTGTTTTAAATGTGCGCCGACTACTGGATCGCGGCATCAAGGTAGGTCTCGGGACAGACGTCGCGGGTGGCTATTCGACTTCGGTGCTGGACGCCGCACGCCAAGCTATCATTGCGTCGCGCTGTATCTCGTTCACCGAGAAGGACGAGCAAGGTCAGCCTTACGAAGCTCTGACTATTGATGAAGTCTTCTTCTTAGCGACGCAAGGAGGGGCAAACGTGCTAGGCATAGGCGCGGCGGTTGGAAATTTTTCTCCCGGGAAGTACTTAGACGCCGTAGTCGTAGACCCCAAAACAGAGGATGGGCCACTCGACATGTTCGATGGCGAGTACCTGCACTCTGCCTTCGAAAAGTTTCTCTTTCTAGGCGATGACCGTAACATAGAGCAGGTCTACGTCGGGGGGAAACGGGTATTGTGATTGAAAAAAAGCGTGGAGGGCAGGAGGTGGACAGGATGGACTTCACGGAATAGAAAGGGTGCAGGGCGCACAAGGAGGTCTGTGCACAAATGTAGAACCAGCTATCCCACGGATGCAGTGGGCTACGCTTTGAGCATCGCGATTGGGACCGTGAAAATTTAGACAGAAGTTTCGAAGTGTGGGTGTATTTTTGGGATGGAGGTTTCCTCTCTGGATGGAGCCATGCATCATGTGTTGCCTCATACGCGGAGGCCGAATTTAAAGCGCGTTGAGACGTGACTAATTGGTCGAAGCCAAAAAGTGAAGGCTGTAGGGAAGCGTAACGGAGATCTGCACACGTGAAAGGTTGCATGCGCGTACACTGAAAAGCAGCAGCAATACGCATGGCTCACCAGGAAGCAAGTATGACTTATGTGGACCAAAATGACGAACGATGCCAAAATGTTTCAATGAATAACGACAAGAGATGGACAGCAGAAAACAAAGCTCTCAGAACTCGAGCAGTACACATTTTTCCATGTATCATACTTCTTCATGATTCGTCTTCCTCATCTATCTTTCCTGACTAGATATCCAGGCGGTTGTATAGAGACACATCATATCATAAAGCACAATCCTGACTTTCACTCACCTCAATGATGTCGTACACGGCCTTCTCGTAACGCTCTTGCCACAACCCGGTAAGAATACAATACTAAGTAATATCTCTTGCGAGACCTACTGAGAGCTGCAGGCTACAAAGTGACATCCCTTTCGAGGCGTACTTAGAGCTGCACGCGATTCGAGATTCAAGATTCCGGTAAATATAGCCTCGTTACACATACGACAGTGCATTGACATCAACACAGAGCTCTCAATGCAGATGCACCGCATGTGAGGCGCACAAAAACACACGAAAGCTGTTTTTCGGTACTCTTCCGTTTCTCGCCAGATAGGCAGAGTCATTTCCGCCTTATCACACACACCTCGGGCGCTGATCCGTCAAATCCTCATGCATACCCATCGTGTAGGCTGATTAAAATTTAGCCCATCCATACAGGTTTCCGGTAAGATTTCCCAGCGTACACAGCGTCTGCTCCCAATTCTTCCTCGATACGCAGGAGCTGATTATACTTGGCCAAACGCTCCGAGCGGCAAGGAGCTCCCGTCTTGATCTGACCGGCGCAAAGCCCGACAGCGAGGTCAGCAATATAATTGTCCTCAGTCTCCCCCGAGCGGTGGGAGGTCATGATACCCCAGCCGTTCTTCTTCGCCAGCTTCACCGCGGCTATCGACTCAGTGACAGAGCCAATCTGGTTCACCTTCAGCAGGAGCGCGTTGGCCGCACTGTGCGATGGTTATTGAGTCAGATTGAAATTTGGGGTCTGATAACCGATCTATTCCCCACAACCCTCAGATTTCCTTCCAAACCGACACATAATTTCTCGCGCGCGGTACGTGCAAGTGTGCGTGTGCAGTGTCTGCACCTAAAAATCATCTGTGCGTCCACCATTTACCTCTTGTCGGCCGCCTCTTGGATCTTCTTGGGATTGGTGACGGTCAGATCGTCACCAACCACCTGCAGCTCCTTGGTCACGGCCGTGTTAAACTTGACCCAGCTGTCCCAGTCATCCTACGGGAACGAGGGTTAGGACGCAGCGCGGCGGAAGGGCCGATGAAGATGAAGGTATGAGATGGGCCACTTTCAGTGCATAATTGAGATTCGTAATAATGGCTCGAACATTGAATACCTGATCAAAAGGATCCTCGATGGAGACGATGGGAAATTCACGGGCCAGCTCCTTGTAGAACTCGCCCAGCTGCTCGCCGGTGATCTTCGAGCTTCCGTCGTTGTCCTTAGTCTGTACGAGTGGTGAGACACCTGTGAGAAGGGACCACGTTAAGAGCCCTCGGCACCATGTCCTCACCTTGAAGTCCAAGTCGTACATATCATCCTTGGTCCGGAACTCGGAGGAAGCCACGTCCATACCGATGACCACCTTATCCAGGTATCCCGCGTTCTTGATCGCGTCCATCAAGAGCTCTACGCCCTCCTTATTATTCTGAATATTGGGAGCAAAGCCACCTTCGTCACCCACATTGGTGGCGTCCTGACCGTACTTCTTCTTGATGACCGACTTCAGGTTGTGGTACACTTCAGCACCGATCTGCATGGCCTCTTTGAACGACGAGGCCCCCGTGGGAAGAATCATGAACTCTTGGAAAGCCAGCTTGTTGCCCGCATGGCTACCTCCGTTGATCACGTTGAATGCAGGGACCGGCAAGACAAAATGAGTGTTGCCCGCCAGAAGCCCGAAGTACTTGTAGAGCGGCATTCCCTTCGCGGCTGCACCCGCTTTGGCCACGGCCAAGGAAACACCCAAAATGGCGTTGGCGCCCAGCTTGCTCTTGTTCTCAGTCCCATCCAAATCAATCATGGCCTGATCCAAAGCATTCTGCTGCGTCTCATCCTGGCCGACAAGTTTAGGCGCGATGATGGTGTTCACATTGTTCACGGCGGTGAGCACACCCTTGCCCATGAAGCGACTCCCTCCATCGCGCAGCTCGCAAGCCTACGGTATGTTCAGCGGAGTGCAAAAAGAAAATAAGGCCTTTTTTGAGCTCATGCACATTCGTTATCCCGTAGAACATGCGTGCAAGAAGTAGGTAGTTGTTCTCGTACCTCGTAGATACCCGTTGAGGCACCGGATGGCACAGAGGCCTTGAAAAGGCCCTTTTCAGTCGTAACATCCACCTCCACCGTGGGATTTCCGCGTGAATCAATGATTTCGCGAGCGTGAATATTCTTGATCGTCTGTACAAGAAAATAAGAAAATCCTCGTGATTGCGTAATTCTATTCCTTTCTCTTATGAAAATATTTTACAGGAGATGCGCTTACCATGGATACAATGTGCCTAGTCCGTGCAGTGACCTTAGAAGACAGAGGGCTTGGAGTGAGGAAAGCTGTGAGGTGCAGTGAGATGTGTCAACGGTGGTGTGAAAGAGGAGAGTGAGCAGCGCTTTGCGGGCCTCTGAGTGAGAGCGGACTTGCGCGATCGATTAGGCGCGGCCGCCAGCTTGTTCATAGACACCCATGCGCGATGTCATGGCATTCGAATCCCATCCCCACCGCAAACGTTCCTTTCGTGGGAAGGCGGTTCACATCCATACAAAACACAACGTACAGGACGAGTAAGAGAGGGACCCCAGGAGGAGACACAGAGCGGACGATGTCCTCATCGACAGGAATTGGAAGACCTGTATAAATGTGTAGACCGGACGTGTTGCGGGTTCAGGTGGCATCAGGACAAGCACGAGACGAAGAGCGACGCGTCCTGATACGGGGGATCAGCCATCATTCGTCTCGGCGCATGCGTCGTCGGGGCTCCGTTTGTAAGGCGGGGGCAGGCCGCTCAGTCTATAGTGCCCCTTCCTACGATCCACACTGACTTCTACACTGCCGCTTCGAACCATGCCGAAATGTGACCGGTGAACACAGAAAGCAATTCCTTCTCCTAGTGCTTACAAGAAGTGAGCTTTTAAGCGACGCGACACGAGTGTGCGTGGGATTCGACGTTGCACATCATGTGTCGCTCCACGATTTCAGATCACTCGTCTTGATCGCTAAAAGCATGATCGTAAATCTCGTGATGTTCACAGAATGTAGGAATATGGCCATTTCACGAGGCCTGTAGTGTCGTACAAACCTGCTGTGTTTATCCCGCTATTCTTTCAAAGACTTGCAGTCAGCTTGACCTTGTTTTGTTGTTCAAGATCCATGCATGTCCAAGCCCGCCACGTCCCTGCAGCCTTGCTTGCAGGAGGTTGATAACATGATTCTGGGCACTGGGCTCGCATCTACGGATCTCAGAGACCTGCTACTGTAACATACGTTTCGACAGACAATCAAAACATTTGAAGATCAATTTCTGCAATCAAAGGGACAATTTTTCCCGGCTGAGGTGGGAAAGGGCTAAGAAATCCTGTAACGACCATGATGATGATGATGATGATGGTTGCCGCCCCGGGTGCCGGCAAAAATGCAGCAACACTATCCACACGCAATCGAAACCGCATTACTGTAGTACTGGTAACATTGGGTATAACAATGGGTAAGTGAGCTGCGGTAAACGTGTAATACTGGTTGTTAAGCCTGTCATCCGCATGCTTACTGCGGCACAGCATTTCATATCGCATTGGTATGTCTTTCCCTCACACGTCTTCTTTTTTTCGGAAAGAGCAGCATTAGTATAACATATTTCATTTCAAATACTTTCGTGCACCGAATCACAGCGGCTCTTCTGCCCTACGGTATCCGCAAACTCCGCGATGGACGGTCCTTGTACCAGAGCGACAAGCCCCTTACCGGGAGCCAGATCATGCGGGGGGCCTACATGAACTCTTCCAGCCAAGACATTGGACCTGACCCGGACTACGATTTTCGATCAGGAGAGTGGCATGGCAGACGAAACGATCCTACCAAGAAGTAGTCAAGGACGATGCCGGGGATCCTGGAGAAGGATTGCTATAAAGCCTCCGCGCCAAATCCAGTCCTTGTAAATGCCTGTGTGTGGATAAGAAAGACCGAGCAATATAATCATTGTTCAGAGCAACACCTTTTCGTTGTTTCTATTGAAGATTTTCCTTTAGAACTTTAGAACATCTCGCTGAGTGCCAGTTCAAGACCACGAGACCGTCAATGTCATTCGTTCATGATTGCGAAAAGGAAACCAGCTGCTTGCATGCTCTTCAACAAGGTTTTGTTCGTGCTTTACATCACGCAACATGCTGCTCCCTGTGCATTGGGATCACCCATTTCCTTCAGAGCTTTGACAACCGCAGCGTGTTTGCCCTGCATGGCCAGATCGAAAGATGTCTTGTTGTCAGCATCGCGAGCATTCACGAGGGCGTCCTTGTCACCCTTCGTGAGGAAGAGCCGAATGAGCTCCGCCCTTCCACCCTCGGCGGCCCCGTGTAGGGGGGTCATTTTAGAAGAAGTTTCAGCCATGAGATTCGCACCTCTCTCTACAAGAAGCTCAGCCGTTTCCTGGTGTCCGCTAATGCTGGCCCAATGTAACGCTGTGCGTCCACTTTTATCTGCCTGCAAGAAACGTACACGGAAAAGTAAGTCTGAGAAAAATACTGCATCTGAGGTGCAGAGAACAAGGAGAATTTTTGAAAAGCAGTGAGCAGGACATGGAGCCGCAGCATATTGCTCGTCCGCGACATTTGGCCCCTTGTAAGAGTTTCCATCCACCGCACTCTTGCTCACAAACCTGATCAATTTTGGCCCCCCTCTCGATAAGGTACCGGCACACCTCAATATGATTACTTCCTGCAGCGCGATGAAGCGGTCTTCTGTCCCCCGCTCCGGCTTTAAGTGGAATATATAGGACATGGAATAAAACTAGTGCAAGGCACTGCCCACTTTAGACATCTCAATTCAACATTTGCTTTAATCCACCCTTACCCCCAACAAATATAAGGACATACCTTCATTAACGTCGAATTCTTTACCCTCTATCATACGCTGTACAGCATCTAGGTCTCCGTTGTGACATGATTTGTGAAGTGCCGTGTCGTTAGGCATATTTGGTGTACCTGCAAGATGGGCAGAAACGTCCCAAAAAACCCCTCATGATTCCAGAATATGTTAAGAAAAAGGAAAAGAAAAATGAGACCATCATAAAAAAGTAAACTAAATCCATACAGAATCCTATCTTGGAGAATGTGAGATCAGTGACGCAGAATTCATTGTAAAAGAAAATGTTTAAAACCAAAAAAACCGTTACTGAAAACGCGTCCAGGGTCGCGGGGCGGGAGGTTGTTGCTACCTTGCGTCCCTCGAGTAATGGGCAGAAGAGGACTAGGGGGGCGCAAGAGCCAGAGTCACATTGAAAACAGGCAAGGATAGAGTATCGGTATGCTGACGGAGTGTAAGCGGACGTGAGATGCTTAAAATCATGCATACATCGAAAATTGAAACGTACCATAGCCCGCCAAAAAGTAAGAGCTCAACAAAAACGACATTCGAACATGCTTTAAGTTCTAATTTTACACAATACCAGTGGCACTCTGAAGCCTATCCAACTCATCAGCTTGTATTTTATGCCTCCTTTGTCTCTGCATCGTCTTCTAGAAAGCCGAGAAGCTGCAGCATGGATCTTACTCTTTCTCCCCCGGGGATCGTGTCCAAGCGGGCAAGCGTGGCTCGACTTACGGCCGTCAGTTGACGCGTCGCAGGTTCCATGTCTTTCCATATAGGCTTGAGTAGAGCGAGAGCCGAGCCACCAACAGAACGTCGGCAAATCGCCTCCTTATAGATATTATGCATAAGCAAAGCCGACGGGAAAATCGATGTAAGAAGGAAATACTTTTGGACAAGAAAGAGCGTGAAAAGGCCTCCTCATGACACACACCTTAAGCCCAGAAATGTGGCCAATTCGATTGTACAAGAAATTTGCGAAGAGCAGCGCTGCCAAACACCGCCGCAAAAGCGTACCGCCTTGGTTCCTGCACCGCAAGAGGGCCACCGCCAAAGACAGCCCCAGCGATGCCTGTGAAAGAATGACGATAAAAAATTTCAAAAACGATAACTGCTTTTGATGCATTACACTCTAGTCATTCTTGCCACAACGCACCTCAAGCAGCAAGCTAATGGTAGAGAGTGAACCAGGCATGGGCCTCCGCGGTCCACAGCGAGCAGCGGAGCCAGGCCCTGAGGCAGCCTCCGAGGACACACCTAAAATCTGAAGCAAATCCAGAACTGCTGCTAAGGCCGTGAAAAATTCACGGAGAAGGAGCGGCGCGAGGCCGTTAACTACCCCCTTAGGCGAGTCAGTCGCGGGCCATGCGAGCAGTGCGGCTGTGTAGAGCAGATAGGCAGGAGCCCCGGGAACGCTTGTCAGGCCGCCAACGAGCTGCGTAAATGTAACGAGTCATGTTTGTTAATGAGCCATACAACATTCTGTCGCATGCTCTTGAGATACAGCGCATAAATGTCCGCCCGCACACCTGCCTGGCCTCTTCTCCTCGCCGTCACGCTTTACCTCCACACTCGCCCCATCTCTCTACTACACTCCATCTCTCCTGATACCTCGTGAATCCTTCTTCTATTGACAGCGCCATCCGCCGCCACCAAGAGCACGCGGCGCACGTCCGCCGCTAGGCCAAGGGCGTGCCTGGCAGCCAGCACACGTAGGATCGGGCGGTCTCTGCCAATGTCCGGAGGCAAAGAGGCCGCAGCCAGCTGATGATGAAAGCGTATCATGGCAAGAGTGAACATTGTGGAAACGCGTTTACTTACAGCACGACACGTCTTTAAAGGGGAATTTGAATGCCGTAAATGCTATATCGTCGAGCACACGATTAAAAGAATCGAAATCCTCTGACAGCATCCCACAGCTTGTGAAAAGAAGCATGTTCTCATAAGATTATACAAAAGAAGAAGAGAAAGAAGATTTATAAATTGCGAAGGCACAGGTAGGTCGTCAGCACTGGTAAGGCTGCCAATGAATTCTGGCGAGTAACGTACCACCAGAGCCCATGCCAAAGCGCTCGCCACAAGCTGACCCGTCCATAAAGGATCCGCTGCAAAGTATTTATTGATAGAGCGTTCACGTATAGCCTCTTCTAACAAGTCCTCCTCCTCCACCCGTGGCTCCTGGTCCGGCATGGCTGCAGCTGCACTAGACTCCCGCTCCTTTTGGCCTTGATCAATCCGTCGCCGGTGGAGTTTGGCATCTCCATGGGTTTTGCCGCGTGTCTGCCTCCCTCCTGAATTCGACACTCTCTGACGCTGGACCCTGATTTCCCTCCGTCGCGCGAGGAAAGGTTGATCTAATGCTTTTCCTACCGGTGATGACGGGTGGCCTTCCCCCAAGTCCTGCAATAGGAGGAGAGCCAGAAAGAAAGCTGCGCGCATAACATGCGAGTGTGGTGCGCCCCAAGGAAAATGACCCATGCTGACGCGACGATCTAGATGGTACGGTCCATGCGTTTTACTACGTAAGTCGCGAAAGTTTGGGAAGGTTGAGGAAAGGTGCAGTGCGTGTGGTAGCAAAGTCGTACTGCTGCTCGTAGCAGCGAGTGGCACTGCAGGAGGCGCGACGGGCGACGGGAGGGCGAAGGGCGAGTCTCACGCTTCCTCTTTCTCAGGCAAAGCACTTAAACCGTGATGCCCGACAGTCACGCGTTGGGTGCATACTCCTAAACCTAATAAAAATAACCGGACTAGCAAGTTGCGGCAGGTCCACGATCCGCAAATGCAGTGCCTGACTCCTAGCAAGCCGTGCTCACGAGTATCTTCTGCGGCGAGGCTGAAGGCGCTGCTACCACAACGAGCAATAGACTCAACCTGCTTTTTTCGTGATCAACATAAAATAACTTCTATTCATACTGATTTATACAGGATTTTGAGGCGATTAAGAGAGGTGGGAAGCTTTTAGGAGCAACTCAAGTGTCCAACCATGTTTGTGATCGACCGACTGCGCAGATCTTCTGGGGAGGGCAGCCGCGTGCCACGTCGCAAGCGCGGAGGGCACACCGCGGCGCTAAGCCATGCTGGTTACACCGCGATATTTTTTGGAGTTATACGCCTCATCTATATGGCTAAAAATTCCGGGGGGAAAGAGTAAAGTCAAGGAGATCAGACGACCTCCAGGCTGCTCGACGAAAGAGACCGTACACCCCTCCGGACAAGTGATTACAAAAAGATTTATGCCTACATTATCACGCCAAATGGGTCAAGTGTTGAGGCATAGTCCATATGGAAGATGGCGGGAATTGTGCACCCCGGAAAGTTTGCATTAGGACAGGCATTAATGTGACCCATACGGAGGGATGCACATTTTGGTAGCTAGGACTGAAAAGTAGACCAAAGAAATTGTGCAAATTATATAACTTCGTCCCACAGGCCAGACTGTTCCTTTGCATATTTCGTTTTTCGTTCAGCGAATGAAACGCAGCCATGGCCTCTGGATGTCCTCAAAATTGGTCGACTGCCCCCCCCCCAAGATAAGAGAGCACGGGCTCCGCGTCGCCAGGCGTCCTCTCCCCGGCTCTAATTTATTAATTAATTAATTTATTAATTAATGAAGCTTTGTAGAAGTCCATTCCTGGGAGCTTTTTACGCGATTATGATCTTGAATTCTCATTTCTTGCTCATCGCTTATCTGTACTTGCCACTTGCTCACTGTCTCGCATGGTTCTGTTTTTTCTCACAGTAAGAAGGCGGGACGGCACGCGAGCGAGCAGCACCAACGGCAGCCACCGCAACTTTCTGACTTTCGAGTTCTGTTAAGAGAAATCATGCGTGCCCTTATCGCTGTGTTCTCCCTGTACATCTGTAGCGCCATGGCCTTTATGCCAACTACGCTCCCCAGTGCGTCGCGAGGTGAGCAAAGGTTTCAATGTTTTGTTCTCTCCACACACCAACGCCGGTCCTTCAAGTGCTGACTTATTGTACTGAATAACAAACATGGAGGCCCAAGACAAAACCAAAACCCTCTCACTCGTTCCATACTTTAACATTGTAGCTTGCGTTAGGACAAGCGCCGGACGCAGGCGGGCGGGGACGAGGCTCACCCCCATGATGGCGGTTGATCAGGGGAGCACGCTGAAGGTGGGCATCGTCGGTGCCACCGGGGCGGTCGGGGAAGAGATTGTCAAGGTCTTGGGTCACCGGAATTTCCCAGTCTCTGAGCTCCACTTATATGCCTCTGCACGCTCTGCCGGTAAAAGTGTTGCAACGCCATTCGGATCCGTGTCCATTGAGGAATTTGACTTGGACAAGGCACGCGGCCTGGACGTCATTTTTCTGGCCGTGGGCGGGGATTTCTCGAAGGAGTATGCGATCAAGCTATCGGCAACAGACGGGCCTGTGGTTATTGATAATTCATCCGCCTTTCGCTTGGACCCAAGTGTGCCGCTAATTGTGCCGGAGATCAACCAGCAGGCGGCCAAGGGCAAAAAGCTTATCGCCAACCCGAACTGTACCACTGCCATCGGGCTCATGGCGCTCTTTCCGCTCCACGTGGCCTTTGGGATCAAAAAAATCATCATGTCCACTTATCAAGCAGCCTCAGGAGCAGGCGCAGAAGGTGAGTGGTTACGGGTGAGGGACGGAAGTTCGAGGGGCTATGGCGGGGCTGCGATGCCAGTAGGACAGGTTGGCATACATTGTATCGGCTTTGAAGAATGATGTGCTCACGTGTGGATGTCTGTCTTAACCACAAGGTATGGACGAGTTGAAGGCGGGCATCGCAAGCTTCGTCAAGGGGGAGCCCGTCAAGAACGAGTTCTTCGCATATCCCCTCCCCTTTAACGTCATTCCGCAGATTGACGTCTTCACCGACAATTTGTATACCAAGGAAGAGATGAAGGTCACTTGGGAGGCGCGAAAGATCTTGGGCGTGCCCGATTTACCTGTCAGGTAGGCCGGGTAAAGCTTTGGAGACGCGGGTGTATGGGAAGGGGGGAGCGGCACCGAGGCTGCTCGCATGATCGATTGCCTCCCCGCGCTTATCTCACTTGCTCCACCAGGTTAGAAGCCTCATCCGTTTCACTCTTACTATCCCGTTTGCCATTTTTGCATGTACTCCCTCGTCAGTTGCACGGCTGTCCGCATCCCCACCCTGCGCGCACATTCCGAGGCTATCACCATCGAGACCGAGCGGCCCGTGACTCCGGACGGAGCGCGGGAAGTTTTGGGCAAGTTTCCGGGCTTAAAAGTGGTGGACGATCCCGCCAAGAAACTTTATCCCATGCCGCTGACTGCCACGAGCGTCTACGACGTCGAGGTTGGACGAGTTCGTCAGAACATCGTCTTTGGAGACCATGGTCTGGACATTTTCGTTTGCGGTGATCAGGTAGGAAAAGCGAAGGATGTGATTGAATGTTAAGATATGTCATGCAATTTTCAAGACTCACAAAGAATTACAATGACATTATCATTTCACCTGCACATTTATAGCTGCTGCGCGGAGCCGCTCTGAATGCAGTGATCATCGCTGAGAAGCTCTAGAGGTCAAGAATCGGGAATGGAGGCTGGACATTGAGGCTCTTGTCAGTCGGGTATGACAAATGTTGAAAATTTTGGTGAAAAGGAAGACGTCTACGAAGGGTGCCCAAGCAGAAGCCATCACACATCCGAGAAAAGTAAATAGACGTCATAGGAGATATACCTTAGTAGTAGTAGTATCCGCTGTCTCGTCCTTAAACCCACTCTTTTTTACTTCATTAAACCTCGTTTCAACCTCTTCCGATCAAGTGCAATCATGGGTTGGGAATTCGTAAGGCTTTTGAAAAATTAAAATGGTCGAATAATCACGTGGATGCCAGCCTGTTACCGACAGGTAGCCAGGGAACCAGACGGAAGAATACCTGAGGATACCCGGAGGTTTCATGACGTCGTAACGTCACGGGGCCTCCTTTCCTCCTCCTCCCTCTCCTTCCTCCTCCTCCTCCTCCTCCTCTACCGT